>Ga0209226_10001381_pt1 | contig 11054 bp, 10 predicted proteins | sample BarGraNGADG00212_2_FD_184497 | JGI IMG/M metagenome (GOLD analysis project Ga0209226, IMG submission 184497) | Arctic peat soil microbial communities from Barrow, Alaska, USA - Barrow Graham LP Ref core NGADG0011-212 (SPAdes) (version 2) | ecosystem: Environmental > Terrestrial > Soil >...
TATTGTTGGATATGGTCCGCTCGAAAATGAAATCAGATTATTGGTTAGGCATCTTAATCTGAATAATGTGGTTGAAATTCAAATTAATCCACAGAATATTTCTGATATTCTTAATAATTGCGATATATATCTCAGTACATCTCTTTATGAGGGACTTTCAAATTCCATTATGGAGGCAATGGCTGTTGGATTGCCAATTATTGCGACCGATGTTGGAGATAACAGATACTTAATTAAGGATGCATATAATGGTTATATTGTTCACTGCAAAGATGTCAACTTGATTGTTGAGAAAATAGGATACTTAATAAACTATGAAAATCTAAGAAACGAATTTGGGAATAATAGCCATCTTATTATTGAAAATGAATTTTCAGAAGAGAAACTATTTGAGAATTACTCTAAGTTATTTTCAGAAATGTCCTTATCATAAAGATAAAGTAAATTATTATTAAATTAATGAAGATTGGAGTCATTGGATCGAGGGGATTTCCTGAAATTCAGGGAGGTATAGAGACTCATTGTATGGAACTATATTCACGAATTGCATGCATTAGTGATAATAAAATTACTATATACCGCAGGAAGCCATATATCAATTCAGAAAATAGGAACGCGAAATATAAAAATATTAAGTTTATAGATTTCATAGTACCAAGAAACAAGTTCTTTGAGACTTTTTTACATTCTTTTTTCTCAACAATCCATGCATTGTTTCAAAACTATGATATTGTACATTTTCATAATACTGGGCCAGGATTTTTTATCCCAATACTGAAACTTTCAAAGGCAAAAGTGGTTTTTACTTACCATAATATTAGCTATACACAAAAGAAATGGAATTTTGCAGCTAGGAGCTTTTTATCTTTATCCGAAAGAGTAAGTCTGAAAAATTCTGATTTTATCATTTTCATTTCAGAAATAATTAAATCGGAAATGGTAGAAAAATACAAAATCAATAAGTACAAAGTTATATTTAATGGTGTTTGTTTACCCATTAAAGCAAATAATTCAGATTTTTTAGGATATTTAGGTTTAGAAAAGCAAAAATATGTAATAGGTGTAGGTAGATTTTTAGAAGAGAAAGGCTTCGATTATCTAATTAGGGCTTTCAGAAAAACAAATATTAAAGGTTATAAGTTAGTTCTTGTCGGTGATACGGATTATCCGACAGATTACTCAAAAAAGCTGAAATCAATAGCAAAAGAGAATGACGTTGTTCTTACAGGATTTATTAAAGGTGAAAAATTAGCTCAGATATTTTCTTTTGCAAAGTTATTTATCATGTCCTCATTTGAAGAAGGTCTTCCAATTGCATTACTCGAAGCAATGAGTTATAATATTGATATTTTGGTGAGCGACATACCTGCGAACCTACAAATTGGACTTAATCAAGATGATTATTTTAAGGTTGGGGATGAAGAAAACCTCAAAGAAAAAATAGTAGAGAAATTATCAGAATTAAAAAGCCGCTCTTTCGTAGAAATCCTTTCCAATAAATTTAATTGGGACAAAATTGCATTAGAAACGAACAATATTTACAAAAATCTCTTTCTGAAACATGAAAATTAAAGCAGGAATAATAGGATTAGGTAAAATGGGGATTTCCCATGCTGCCATAGTTAGTCCGCATCCATCTATAGAACTTGTTGCCGTTTGTGACACATCTTCACTAATATTGGATGCGTTTAAGAAATTCAGTAAGGTTAAAACATATACTGATTTTCAAAAAATGATAAATGAAGAGACCCCAGATTTTGTTATTATTGCAACCCCTACAAAATATCATTACCCAATGGTGAAATATGCCCTGGAGAAAGGATTACACGTTTTTTGTGAGAAACCATTTACACTAACTGCTATCCAGGGGAAAGAACTTACAGAACTTGCACTAAGCAAAGGGTTGGTAAATCAGGTAGGATTTCATAATCAGTTTATTGGCACCTTCAGAGAAATGAAACGGTTACTGACTAAGAATGTCTTAGGTGAATTGGTCCATTTTAGCGGTGAAGCCTACGGTCCTGTAGTAACTAAGGAGAAAGGAGGTACCTGGCGATCCAATCATGAAGAAGGAGGCGGATGTTTATATGATTATGCCTCGCATGTTATTAACCTGGTACAGGAGGTAATTGGCAGGCCCGAAAAAATATATGGTACAATTTTAAAAAGTATTTACTCCAAAGGAGTTGAGGATGCTGTCTATTCTTTGATGAAGCTTAAGAACGGTGTCTCAGGAACATTACTGGTAAACTGGAGCGATGAGACATATCGGAAAATGTCAACGTCGCTTATGGTTCAGGGGAAAAAAGGGAAAATTATATGCGACGCAACAGAGATTAGGATTTACTTAAAAGAACCATCTCCTGACGAAAAATTAGACAAAGGCTGGACAATAAAATATATTACTGATTTTGCCATACCTGTAAACTTTTATCTTAGAGGTGAAGAGTACAGCGCCCAGATCGATTATTTTGTTGATTGTGTAAAAAATAACAAGCAGGCAAAATACAATTCTTTTGAACAGGCTTTGTACACTGACCAGGTAATCGAAATGATTGTTGAAAATGCAAAAAATAGCTAACATGGAAAAAGTACTTCTAGGCGATAACCAGTTTTTTGCAGTAAGTCATCTTTCAGATGAGAAATCACGGGCACAATCCGTACATTTTAAAGACGATTCGTCAATAATAAAAGTTCTTGATCAATCAATTGAACTGGGTATTAACACTTTTATGTGTACAACTCATGACAGGATTGCAAACATATGTGAACATATCCGTAATAATCCAGCCGGATATGAGGGATTCAAAATTTTCCCTTGCATGCCCTATGCACACAAGTATGCTAATGCAGTTACCGAATTAGGTATTATGGGAACAATCAAACAATATGTGCCCGGAAACATTTTCGGTACATTTGCTAAAGGAGGATTTGCATTTTTAAACAAAGACTTCATCAGGCTGATGGAAATATTTATAGATGCTGAAATGAAAATGTTTAAAGGGATAAATACCCCGGTTATATTCATACAGAATGTTCTAGTTGATATGATCCTTGGATTGAAGATGTATGAAGTTTTTGAAGAATACGATGCTTACATCCGCAAAAAGTACAAAGCAGAACCAGGGTATATAACCATGAACTTGCCTGCATTATTAGATGCACTAAATTCGGTTGGCATTGAGAATCCGATCATTTGTACATCAATTAATAAAATAGGATTCAGAATGTCGGGAGGTAAAGATATTTATGAAAAGTATTTAAATGAAAAAGAATTCAGACCGGTTGCTATGCAGGTCCTTGCAGCAGGCGCGTTAAGACCAAAGGAAGCCATTGAATATCTTGGCAAATTTCCAAAAATTGAATCGGTTTTGTTTGGAGCCTCATCAAAATCTCATATTCAGGAAACAAAAGAACTAATTGAGCAATATTTATAATAGGAGTCTCATCTTTAGGGTAAAGACATAGTACATTCGAAGAGATCTAAACTTCCATTTTTACTAATAAAGAATAAATATTTCATAGGATTTCAGTGAAAAAGATCTGCTTCTTCGGAGTTTTTTTAATTTTCCCAATTCTGAATAGTAATTCTCAAAAAGGGAATGTTTATTATAATATTGAAGCTTTAGGAGGTTTTACCTCTCCGGGTCATGTCCCCTTCTGGCTAAGATCAAACCAATACGGCAGTATTCCTCTTGATAATACCTCTTTGAGCTTGATCGGGGCAATTCGCAAAGATTATGACACTGCCAAAACCCGGATTTTGGACTGGGGAGCCTCAGTAGAAGGGCGAATGAATGTGGGAAACAAGTCAAATTTCACCCTGATTGAAGGATATGGCAAATTACGCATCAGTATATTTGAGATTAGAGCCGGCCGTTCCAAAGAAATAATGGGTCTTTGTGATACAAGTTTATCTTCCGGAGCTTTTGCTGTTTCAGGAAATGCTTTGGGTATTCCCAAAGTTCAAATTTCTATACCAGAATTCTATAGTTTACCAATATTTGGGAAAATATTCGCTTTTAAGTGCAACTTTGCTCATGGTTGGATTGGAGAAACCTCTCAACATCAGTTTTTGTATTCCAGAATTATTCAATTAGAAACTTTTTTTCACCAGAAATCTTTATATGTGAGATTTGGCAAACCTGTTTGGAAGGTGAAGTTTTACGGGGGATTCAATCACCAGGTTTTCTGGGGTAAAGAAAAGATCTTATATGAAAATTATTTTACTTTATCTCCTCTGGAGACTTATCTTTATATAATAACTGGGAAACCATACGATGAAAATGTTATCGGGATGTCAAAAATCGGTAACCATTTAGGATCAATCGACCTCGGTTTTGAATATAAATTTAAAAATATCAGATTATTAGCCTACCGGCAAAATATATATGATATAGGAGCCCTTTACTATTTAGCCAACATCCGCGATGGTCTGAATGGTTTAAGTCTGGTTAATATAAAGCAATCTGATAACAGATTCCATTGGAAAAAGATGCTGATTGAAGTTTTTTACTCCAAAAATCAAGCCGGAGAGCTTTGGTCGCCGCCAACTCCCTCTGGTGATGAAAATTATTATAATAATGACCAATATATAGAGGGCTGGTCATATAAGGGTATTGGAATAGGTAATCCCTTTATTTGCACACGGGCTAACACTAGGGAAGGATTGCCTGCTGACCCAGGTGATTACTTCATAAATAACAGGGTAGTTGTATTCCATTTTGGATTTGAAGGTTCGGTACAGAAATGGGATTTCGTTTTAAAAACATCTTATTCACTGAATAATGGCACTTTTGGTACCAGCGTGGTTGGACATACCCTGGGGAAAGACAGAACTCTTCCAATCTATGGGATTTTCATCGAAACGAAACAATTATCGGCATATTTTGAAGCAAACAAAGAATTAAAAAATGGACTGAATTTTGGATTTACTGGTGCATTTGATGCCGGTGAATTATATTATAACTCTGTCGGAGTTCTCTTCAGGATTTCGAAATCTTTTTAGTTTAAGGTTTAGAGATGAGTGATGAGAGATGAGTTATAAGTAGTCAATTGTCTAGTCAATCCTTTGAATCTTACTCATCTTTAAAATTCATCCTTAAGCCCGAAGTAGAATATTTATAAAACTGACTTTGTCAGCAAACCCTAATTATTGACATATTTATTATTAATAACCATTAGTGATGCGTTAATATTTCATTGAAATTAAATAAGTTAAGTTGTTCTTTGACATTTTGTTTGATTTGTGTTTTTGTAAGTAGCTCATTCATAGGCATTTTAGCGAAAGTTAAAATTCCTAATATCTGCATCATTTCGTACACCGTATAGGGGCTACGAAGTTGATATTTCAGGTAAGCTACCAGCAAGTATATACAAACAGCTACCCAAATATGGATTTTTACAGCATTTTCAGAATGACCCCAAATAGTCTTTATCTGTAAATTCTGTTTTATCCATTTGAAAAATAGCTCGACTTGCCAACGATTTTTGTAAAGAATAGCCACTTCTAATGCTTCCACCTCAAAGTTATTGGTCAAGAAAACAAGGGTTATATCCTTTTCACTATCGTAGTATTTTATCCTTCGTAACTTTTCAGGGTATTGTTTTTTGCTCTTGTAAATCACTAACTTGATGGTTTGGTCGCAAAGTAGACCGATACTTTTATCTACTTTCCGTGACTCAATAACCTTAAACCGAAAATTACACTTGGCTCGAACCACAAAGAATGAATCTACTTCATTCAATAAATATAGACGTTTGAAATCAACATAAGCTTTGTCCATAACATAGATAGCATTGGGAATGATTTCAATTTCATCAAGAGCATTTACATCGTGATACTTCCCATCGGTTATGTGTATAAAGGTTGGTATGTTGCCTCACAAGTCTAAAAGAGTATGAACTTTTATAGCTCCCCGAGAGCGTTTACCTCTTGCCCAACTCCAAGGTGTGAGACTGAGTGAAATAGTTGTTGAATCGAGAACAAAAATATCGTTATCCATCTCCAAATGCGGCACAGAACTATTGGCATACAAGGGTTGAACAAGTTTAATAAGGTATGCTCCGAAGTCTGCAAAGATGCGCCAATCACGACTCTCATTAGCATGAGACAGTGTCGATTGATTAACATTCTGCTTGATTCCCAAATGATACAAACTATTCTTGTGAGCATTCAGGCAGAGGCAAATATCTCTCAAACCGTTTCGAGCAGTGAGTTGTCCGAAAAAGAGTTGAGCAAATTGATTCCAACAATTCAACCCTCGTGTTCAGTAATTGCCGTTGTAACGCTTTACACATTTACTAAACTCATAACTGTTTACAAGAGATAGAACTTGAGTAAAAACATACTTCCCGCTATTCATAACCTTGTGATTTCTCACAAAGCTACCGCGCAAATCAAATCAAAAAATCAAAGAACGCTTATAATTAAATATATATCAATAAATTACAAAATAAATTAAAAAGTTAACGCATCACTAATGATTAATAACTTATATTTATGGTTGATAGAAAAATAGTTTTTTCATTGTTAAAATTCTATTTTGTTATGGGTTGAATATCATTCTAAAATGTAGTTAATATAGCCATCACAAGGATTTTCTTTATTTACAATTTTGCAAGGATTTCCGATTACCAATGAATTATCATCAACATTTATATTTACAAATGAGTTAGGAGCAATTAATACATTTGACCCAATATTGATATTCCCAACAATTACAGAACCGGTGCCAATCCAAACATTATTTCCGATAGTTGGACATCCTTTCAATTTTCCTCTATTAGCTTGTCCTATTGTAACTCCATGGGCAATGTTACAATTTCTACCAATTTTAGCTCTTTTATTAATCACTATTGTTCCAAAATGTCCGATATAAAAACCTTCACCTATCTCTGTAGTTGAAGAAATTTGGAATCCATATTTATATGAATACCTTGTTAAGAAAAAAGTGAAAAATAACCATGATATTGAATATTTTCTACGCTTTGAAGTTTTTCGTAATAAATACATGTATCTAAACCCAGGAATACAAAGTCCTTTTAAAAAACCTTTTGTACCTGATAGCCCCTCGTAGCGGAAAAGGTCTGCTTTAATATCTCTGTTCATTTTTGTTTTTTATTTTGTCCACAACTTAAATAGTGTTTTATTTACAGTCTTATGATAGGTTACCCCAAAGATAGAAATAAAAAATTATCTACCTGTCCAGATAGCGACACGGAATAGAAGAGAGTTGGAAATTATAAATTGCAATACAATGCATTAATAAATAAGATATATGAGTTCCCCAATAACAAATTTATTGTCTGGACACCGGCAGTATTTATTAAGAATCAGATAGCTGAAGATGAAGCCAAAAGAACTCAACAGTTTTATAAATGGATGATCGATGAATGGGATGAAAAAGGTGACAATATTTTTATCTGGGATTTTTATAAATATGAAACGGAATGAGGAATATATTTGTTTGATAAATATGCAGATGGACAATCAAATTCTCATTCGAACAGAGAATTTTCGGGAAAAGTAGCGCCTCTGTTATATAAGTTTATTATTGAAGTCATCAATAGTATCTCTGGATAATAATTCACATAAAACTAATAAAATTATGAAGTTTATTATAAATATTCTGAAAAGTCTTCATAGACTATTACTTCTGAAAGATAGCCAGGAAAAAAGGATTAAATATTTACGAAGACAAGGAGTGAGAATTGGAAAAAACTGCCTGATCGACACCATGTTTTTTTCGACTGAACCTTATTTAATAGAAATTGGCGATCATGCCAGAATAGCCGGTGGTACTTTATTTATTACACATGATGGATCAGTTAGTTGTTTTCCTGAAGAAGTTAATGGAGGTATTTTTGGTAAAATCAAAGTAGGAAACAACGTATTTATTGGGAATAATAGCATAATTCTTTTAAATACGTCAATTGGAAATAATTGTATAATAGGTGCAGGCAGTGTTGTTCGGGGACACTTTCCTGATGATTCTGTTATTATCGGAAATCCAGCTAAGGTCATTATGAAAACAAGTTTTCAAAAAATGATTTTTCTTCAAAATCCGGGTTTGGTTAGGACAAATAACCTGACCGAATCTGAATGCACCAAACTAATCAAAAAACATTTCGATATAATATAAAGTATTTTCCATCAGAGAGTAGTACCAAAATATTGAATTTCAGTTTAATAGTTTAAAAAGAATTCATTTGGATAATAAGTGCGGATTATATGGATAATATACTCCTCTCATGCTTAACATATTCTTCAAAAACTATCAATTATTTTTTTATTTTTAGCAAGCTAACATAATTAGAATTAAAATTCCATGTTCCAAAAATATAATCATCTGGGCTTCAATAATCCTTATTATTACGACTATAAAGGATCTTTTATTATTAAAAAGAATTTATCTGATTTGCTCGATGTCTATGATGGCCAGCGTAGAATAGACCCTGTTGCCATTATTGAATTACTGAATAAGAACTATATGTTTGCTGATCGTACACTTATTCAAGATATTCACAGGACACCTTGGTTGGCAAAACCAAACAAATTATTAAATAAATGGGAATATAGTCGCGTTACAAAACATGACTTTTTAGATGTTCCAGAAATAGAAATTGCTAAAACACTATTTCAAAAGATTTGTTCTGAAATCCAATTATATATTGGAGATAAAAAAAGGATAGGGGTTTTATTAAGCGGAGGAATGGATAGTAGAATGATTGCCGGTTCGCTAGATTATTTAATGAAGACGAACAATCTAATAGGTTTGGAAGTTACTGGTTTGACTTGGGGTAACGAGGAGACAAGAGATGTTGTTTATGCAAAAGAAATAGCCGCCCGATTAAATTGGAGTTGGAAACATTACAAAGTCACTGCGAAAGATTTGTTAAATAATATCAAAGAAACTGCAATCCATGGTTGTGAGTATTCTCCAATTCATTTACATGCGATTCCTCAAATCAGGGATGACAATAATTTAGATGTCATTCTTGCAGGTAGTTATGGTGATAGCGTTGGACGGGCTGAATATTCCGGCAGAAAAGTTAGATTTATAAAGCCTCTTTTGCAAAATATTTCAAATATCGGAGGGATAATTCATCAGGAGATTTTTAATCAATCGATGAAATATATTGAGAATGATATTAATCTATACCATGAACAATTTCCGGAAGAGAAGCAATACATGCAAAATGAGTTAGATTATCAGATACACTATATGCGTAGAATGTTAAACCCATGTATGGAATTGTTAACAGAGAAAATGGAATTTTGCCAAGTATTTACTCATCCTGATGTATATGGATATATGTGGTCAATAAATCCGGAAAGAAGGAACAATTTGGTTTATAAAAATATGTTTCAAGAGTTCATTACAAAACTCGATGATATTCCATGGGCAAGGACTGGTTTAGAATATGGAAGAAAAAAAGGTACGCTTGATTCTTTCAGGAAAGATCATCATACTTATGATACCATAATCAAAAAAGAAATATTTGACGAAATAAAAAATCTTGTTTTGTCTAATGAAATCAAACAGTTAAATATTTTTAACCAAGGTGCTCTAAAAACGTTATTTAAACTTATTAAGTACTTCCCTCCCAACAACCTTGTTTACCTTGAAAAAATAGTTTGGTTGGCGAGTCTTACAGAGATGATTAGGATCTATAAATTAGAAGGATTGGAATCTGTAAAATCTGGTCAATATAAGTCAAATAAGAGTCTATCTATTTCTTTGGAATATTTCTTTGAACAAACTAAAAAAATAGTGAAATTTATCCTAAATAAATGAGCTGTAAATCAACAAATTCAATTTACCCCACATATCGAGATTTTTTCTTTTTCTTAAGGTATATCACAGTAATTATCCTTTAATGTCAAAGTATTAATTGAAGCTTTACATGAGAGTGAGACTTTAAGTTAGATTTAAATGTATAACGTTATTTATCTAGGTATAAATAAAAATATTTATTATTCAGAAACAGATCCTGTGACATCAACAATATAATTACAGAATAAAGGTGCAACTCTTGCAGAAAATTTTCTGCTCGGATGTGAATTGTCAGGTCTGGAAGCATTCTTATCAGTCAAATACAAGCCTCCTTCAGTTTCATATTTATAAAAATCCCAGATAAAAATATTATCTCCTTTTTCATCCCATTCATTGATCATCCATTTATAAAACTGATGAGTCCGTTTGGCCTGATCTTCAGTTATCTGATTCTTTGTGCATACTGCAGGTGTCCACACTATGAATTTATTATCCGGAAATTCATGCATTTTATTCTTCAAAGCATGATACTGTAATTTATAGTTTTCAATCCGCTTTTCTTCAGAGTCGATGTTTGGGGTCCCTGTATCTTTTAATATCCTGCTTACAGGAAAACAATGTTTGAAAATAATGACTTCATATTCTTTTGTTAGAATTTCAAGAGTAGGTTCCTCCATATAGGGTTCCCCCCCTGCATTTTTAATCCAGATATTATAATAATCAAAAGGATAATTATTCCAGCCGTATGGAGCATTTTTTGGGAACGAGAGCTCGTTTATTTCATAATTAGTTTTATTTTTTCTATTATAATCATTAAAAAACTTTTGCACGTCACCTTTATGGGTCAGCTTATAAATGTACTTATTGGTATCACCAACCCAAATACTTTTTCCGGTACTATGATGCAGAAATATGATTTTCTTCATTTCTTTTTGACATGATTCACAACTAATAAAGAGTACAATTATAAATATTATAAACAAATGCCTTTTAAGAACTTTAACCAGATAATAAATCTACCGATTTTTTTGTACAAAATGTTTACTTTTTAGGGATTTTCAAGGGTAAGGGCATATTTCAAAAATAAGTAAGATTCTTGATCATGATTTTTACTCATTTTTATTTTTTATAAGAGAAATGATATTTGTGTTTGATTTTTTGAATTTTGGTAATTATTATACAAAATAATCCAAATGATGATATTGTAAACCCAAGATCAATAATGTCTAAGATGCCAATCGCTTTCTTATAGGATTTAAGAAAATTACCCCTATT
>Ga0209226_10001384_pt1 | contig 11033 bp, 10 predicted proteins | sample BarGraNGADG00212_2_FD_184497 | JGI IMG/M metagenome (GOLD analysis project Ga0209226, IMG submission 184497) | Arctic peat soil microbial communities from Barrow, Alaska, USA - Barrow Graham LP Ref core NGADG0011-212 (SPAdes) (version 2) | ecosystem: Environmental > Terrestrial > Soil >...
CTCAGCGCACCGCTTGACGGACCGCCGGCCAGGCGGCCATCCGGGCCGCGCAGCGTGCGCCGGTAAACCAACCACCCCAGCACGGAAATCGCAACGATGGCGGCGGCGGGCAGGGCTCCGTTGCGCAGATCGGCTACCCAATCGATCTCAGTCAGGCCCAGCAGGTAAGGCGAGATGGCGCCCCGCTGCCAGGCCCCCAGCGGCGACAGGAGCATGAACAGCGCACCGGCCAGCCAGAATAGCGGGGCGAGCAGCGGGGCATCTGCGAGCGTTCGGCCGCCGGAGGTCCCGCCCGGTCCCCGCCTGCCCGCCATGCGCTGCGCCGGCCGCAGCCTGCCCGGCCTCCGCTCTGCCAGCCAGGCCAGGTTCGTGGCCACGACCGCCAGCAGCAGGCTTCCTACCAGCCAGGGGGCCGGTTGCTGCAGCGAGCCAAACTGCGCGCGCAGCCAGTTGAGCAAGTGGGCAGCCAGGTTCGGTAGCATATGTCAAGTGTAGCACGGATCGCTGCTGGGATATAATGTGGGTGCTAAAAGGACAGTTCCGGCCGAGACGAATCGCCTGTTCTGTCACAGGCTGGGCAAAAAGAAACCGGGTTTCGGAACGGCCGCCCCGGCCCCGAAACCCGGTCTCTCAGATAAACCTTAACCGCTTCTGCGCCCCGCGCGCTTACGCGCTCTTGCTCAGCGCCTGCTCGAGGTCCCAGAGAATGTCCCCGATGTCCTCCAGGCCGATGCTCAGGCGGATGAAATCGGGGGTGACGCCGGCCTTGGGCAGCTCCTCTTCGCTCAGCTGGCTGTGGGTGGTCGTCGCCGGGTGGATGGCCAGGCTCTTCGCGTCGCCCACGTTCGCCAGGTGGCTGAACAACTGCAGCCCTTCAATGAACTGCTTGCCCGACTCGACGCCGCCCTTGATGCCGAAGCCCAGGACCGCGCCCGGCCCCTTGGGCAGGTACTTCCTGGCGTTCTCGTAGTCCGGATGGCTGGGCAGCCCCGGGTAGGCCACCCAGCTCACACACGGATGGTCCGCCAGGAACTCGGCCACCCTCTGCGCGTTGCTCACATGACGGTCCATGCGCAGGCTGAGCGTCTCGACGCCGAGCAGCGTCACCCAGCTGTTGAACGGCGACTGCGATGCCCCCAGGTCCCTCAGCATCTGCACGCGCGCCTTGAGGATGAACGCCGGCGCGCCCAGGTCGGCATATACTAGCCCGTGGTAGCTGGGATCGGGGGCGGTGAAGTTTGCGAAGCGGCCGCCGCGCCAGTCAAAGTTGCCGCCGTCGACGATCGCCCCGCCGATGGACGTGCCGTGGCCGCCCAGGAACTTGGTGGTGCTGTGCGTCACGATGTTGGCGCCCCATTCGAATGGGCGGCACAGGTAGGGCGTGGCAAAGGTGTTGTCGATGACCAGCGGGATGCCGTAGCGCTGCGCGATGGCGGCCACTTCGCTGAACGGGAAAACGCTGATGTCGGGGTTGCCCAGCACTTCACCGTAGATGATCTTGGTGTTGGGCCTGATCGCCTTCTCGAAGTTGGCCGGGTCGCTGGGATCGACGAAGGTCGCGTCGATGCCCAGGCGCGGGAAGGTGTAGGCCAGCTGGTTGTAGGTGCCGCCGTAGAGCCGGCTGCTGGTCACGATATGGTCGCCCGCCTCGCACAGCGTCAGGAAAGTCAACGCCTGCGCCGCGTGGCCGCTGGCGGTCGCCAGTGCACCCACGCCGCCTTCCAGCGACGCCAGGCGCTGTTCGAGCACGTCGGTGGTGGGGTTCATGATGCGCGTGTAGATGTTGCCGGCTTCCTTGAGGGCGAACAGATTCGCCGCATGTTCCGTGTCGCGGAACTGGTAGCTGGTCGTCTGGTAGATCGGCACCGCGCGGCTGCCCGTGGTCGGATCGGGCACCTGGCCGGCATGCAGTTGACGGGTGTTGAAGCCGAGCTTACGTTCGTCAGCCATCGTGAATGTATCCTTTCAAGCCTGCAAACAAAAATCCCCGTCGACCGGGGATGAGCGGGCACGCCAAAACAGCAGTTTCTTTTCATCTTCCAGATCAAATCTGCCGGAATTGGCACCGTTTCCTTTTTCGACATGGCTGCGCTGCAAACTGCGCGCGGATCACTACAGCGTTCCAGCGCACCATATGCTTGCTTCCCAACGTCAGGGCGGTTGCCGAGGCTTCACAGGGCCGGTCCCTCTGCCTCTCTGGATGAGTTTCGTCCTATTCAGTTGTGGAGAAGAGTATATAAGCAACATTTGAGTCTGTCAAATATGCGGTATACTACAATACCAGATCGAAGGTCCTATGCGTCTGACCGTGTATCAATCCGCCGGCGCCTTCGTGCGCGCTAACTTGGCCTACCTCGAGCGCGAGGAGGTCGTCAACGGGCTGATAATCGGCCTCGTCCTCGGCCTGCAAGATGAGCCTTTACGTTGGGGAAGCCCGGCCTACCTGGCCAACCCGACCTCGAACGACATCTACCAGCAGACTGGCTACCGGCCGGTAGTGATTTCCGGGAGACAAGGTTCGAGGGGGTTTGAGACCGGGCCGAGCTCCCGGTCGCAGACACCCTTTCTGGAGGTGATATGGAAGGCATTGCTGGATTGTTGTCCGGTCTGCGGCAGGCCCGCCGGCGCACGCTGGAGGCTTTGGCCGGGCTGACGGAAGAGCAGCTGGAGGGGCAGGTGCGCCTGCCTCAAGGCCCGGCCGACGTGCGTTATTGCCTGCTGAGCCTGGCCGAGCGCGACGACGGGCGGCGCGTGGCGCTGGCCGCACTCTACGCCGCCCTGGACTGGCGCCCGGCGGAGGCCGCGCGCATCCTGGCCCTGGCCGCCGAGGTGCACGGTCAGTTGTGCGCGCTTCTGCTGGGCGTGCCGCCCGCGGACTTGGATCGCGCACCGGGGCCGGACGACTGGGCGCTGCGCGAGGTGCTGGCCCACGTCGAGCAGACGGGCCAGCGCTACCTCCTGCATACGGCGTACGCCGTCGAACGGCTGAGCAGCGCCGCAGAACTCCCTTTGCGCATTCCCGCCGAACGCTTGCCGCCCACCAGCCCGCAAGTGCGCCCCGACGAACCCCTGTCTGCCATCCTGGAGCGCATGGTCGCGCTGCATGACCGGCTGTTCGACGAGCTCTCAGGCCTGGGGGAAGAGGATCTGGCGGCGCCGACGATCTGGACCACCTGGCAGGTCGACGTGCGTTTCCGCCTCTATCGCTTCGCGGCCCACGCGCGGCAGCACCTGGTCCATGCGGCCAAGGTCCTGAACGCCGTGGGCTTCCGGCAGAGCGAGGCGCAGATGATCCTCGGCCAGGCCGAGAGCGCGCGCGGCCGGCTGGAAGGCATGCTGATCGGTCTGCCGCAGGCAACCGCGCGGCGCGCCCCCTCCGGCGGCCTGCCGAGCGTGCAAGCCCTGCTCGAAGACGGCGCGCACGACGAGGAAGCGACGGTGGATACGATCCTGCGCGCCACGAGCACTACACAGTGACGGCCGGCCAGCGCCGCCGCTAGATCAGCCCGTGCTGGCGCGCGAAACGGGCCAGCTCGACGCGAGCGAGCCAGATTGCAGTTCAGAAGGAAGGCTGAGGTGTAATGAGGGGTATCTCGGCGATAACGGTGGCTCCCGCGCCGGGTGTGCTCTCGATCTCGAGGCGGCCGCCCAGCAATTCCATGCGCTCGCGCATCCCGAACAGCCCCATGCTATTGGGTTTCGCCGCCATAGTCGGATCGAAACCAACGCCGTTATCTTCCACGATCACGATCAGGCTGTCAGAACGGCGTTCGAGCAGCACCCCGGCGCGCGAGGCCTGCGCATGGCGCACAACGTTAGTCAGCGCCTCCTGCACCAGCCGGTAGACGGTGATCTCGAGGCCGGCTGCGAAGCGCTCGTGTTCGCCCAGGCCGTGCGCGACGAAATCGAGCGCCAGCCCGTCGCCGGCGTAGGACTCGGCCAGTTGCTGCAGCGCGGCGCTCAGGCCCAGATAATCCAGCGCGACCGGCCGCAAGTGCACCGCGAACCGGTGCAACTTTTCCATGATGCCGGAGGTCAGCGCCTTTAGGTTTTCGATCTGCGCCAAAACTGCCGGCGAGGGGGCGGATTGTCGCTCCAACAGGCCGAGCCCGGCCAGCAGCGCCGTCAGGCGCTGGCCGGCTTCGTCGTGAAGCTCGTGCGCGATCGAGCGCCGCTCGCTTTCCTGGGCCTCGAGCAGTCGGTGCGACAGGTCGGCCAACTGCTCGCCTCGTTCGTGCAACTCCTTCAGCAAGCGCGCATCTTGCAGCGCGACGGACAACGAGTCGGCCACTTCGCGCACGGCGTCCAGTTTGTCGGCCTCCAGCAAGCCCTGGCCGTCGTCGGTCAGGTTGAGCGCGCCGATAAGCTGGCCCTGGATCATCAGCGGCGCGCTGACCAGGCTGCGCATGCCTTCGGCCGTCAGCGCCCGCAGCATAGTCGGAGGGTCGCTGAGGCTACGCAGGTCGCGCACCACGTACAACTGGCCGTGCTCGTGTTCGGGCTGGATCCTGAAATCATCCAGCGGCATGCGCTGGCCGACCAGCAGGTCGCTGTCGATGGTGGTGGCGAGGGCCACGCGCTCCGCCTCGTCGCGCTCGAAGTCGAACATGATCACGCAGGTCAGCGCACAGCCCAGTAGCCGGCACAACCGCCGTACGGCGTCTTGGGCGATATCGCGTGACGAGCGTGTTGTCAATACCGCGCGATCTATCTCATGCATCAGGCGCAGGCGTTCGCTCTGCCGGCGCAGGGTCTCGACGGCCTGCCGCAATTCTTCTTCGGCACGCTTGCGCGCGCTGATATCGCGTAACAGCCAGCGCAGTCCCACCAGCGTACCGCCGCTCGAGCGCACCGCGGCCAGACTGATCGACGCTGTAAACGGTTCGCGCTCGCGCGGGAGCAGGCGCAGCTCCCAATCGTCCAGCCGCCCCGCGCCGGCTATCTGGCTCAGCTGGGTGCGAAACAGCCGGCGATCGTCCGCCGCCACCAAGACGGCCAGGGGTTTGTGCACCAGCTCCTGTTGCGCCACGTTGAGCATCTGGCTGGCAGACCGGTTGGCTTCCTGCACGACGCCCAGTGGGTCGCTGGTGATGTAGCCGTCAGGCGCAAAGTCGAACAGCTCCTGATAGCGTCCGCGCTCCTTCTCCAGCTCGATCTGTGCCTCGGCGAGTTGCTCGTTCTGTTGGCGTAGCTCCCTATCGGCTACTTGCAGCTCCTCCAGGGCTGTTTGGAGGTTCTCAAATGCCAGGGAAGCCATGTCGGTCAGCTCCGCCATCTGCTGCTTGCTCGGATCTTGCAGCGCGGCAACGCGCGCGCAGCTCGTCCAAATCCCGGCTGAAGCTATCAATATCGGTCATCGTAGCTTGTACCTAGCTTTCACGCTCGGCCATGATCATGATCACGTCGCGCAGCTGGTGGCTGGCATCGCGCAGCGCAGAGACCGTCACCTGGCAGTGGATCGAGCGCCCGCGACGATTGGTGGCGGCCACGGTCAACTGCTCGCCATTGCTCTGCCCGCTCAGGCAAGCCCGGATGCTCTGGCGTAGTCCTGTCAGGCGCCCTCCCGGCCGCACTCGCCGCACGCGCTCCCCTTCACCAGTTCAGCCATCGCCCAATTACGAACACAACCATAACCACAGTCTAAGCACATTTCCCATATGCTGGCTAATCGGCAGATTACAATCATAAGAATTACCGCAGGCGGCGCGTGCGCCAGCCTGCCAAGAGGGTAGTGTCCAGGTCGAGCAACGGCGCAAGCTGGGGCGCGACTTCATCCATCCAGGCGGCAGCACAAGGATCGCCGTTCAGAGCATCGCCGAAGGCCTGCAGGATGATGGCCGCCAGCAATTGCCGCAGCGGGTCGGGCGCTCGTCCACGGGGCGGCACGAAGCGCCCGCTCAATCGCCACTGAGGATCTTCCTCCATCATTTCTCCCTCATCCCATTGCCTTGGCCCCAGGCGCGCGCCGCCGGCCGGCGTCCATCAGTCTCTCCCTCCGGCCGGTTACGGGAGTTCTAAACTCAGTATAGCACGTATGTTCTATTGTGTCAATGTGAACTTTACGGGGCGTAAGGAAGAGGGTTCATTCGCCGCGGCCCAGCGCGACCCACACCCGGCGGAAGGAGCCGGGCCGGTAGGAGGTGCTGAAGTGCTCCAGCACCCAGTGGGAGTAGTCTTCCAGATGAGAGGGGCGCCGGCCGTCGTTCAGGTAGCGCGCCAGGGCGTTGCCGGCCCGCTCGCCGCTGAGCAGCGCGGCGGCAATCTCAGAGGGGAACCGGGCTCAGCCTCCAGCCCGGCCAGCATGCAGCCATAGCGGACCGTCGCCCAGCCCGAAGCCAGGTCACGCAGGTGCTGGTCCATGATCGCCCAGCGGATCAGCCAGCCCGGCTCGTCGCCTGTGTGCAGGCGCCAGACGTGGCCGCGCGCGCTGGGCAGCTCCATCTCCCGGTGGGGCAGGCCGCCCAGCGCCGCGATGCGGGCCGAGTCGATGCCGTAGCCGGCCAGCAGGGACGCGGCAGCCGCGCTGTAAGCGTCGCCGCAGGGCTTGTCCTTGCCCGGCGCGCCGCGCTCGAACAGCGTCTCGGGCAGCCCGGCAGGACCGAGTGCGATCGCCGCCGCGCAGCCGCGGCCGGGCCGGCGCCGGCCACCGCCACAGGGAGCGTGCGAGGGTCTTGCATGCTCGTTTTTCTTGCCAGAAGGAGCCCGCCCGGCTTCGTCACTGCGCGGCCGGGTCCTGCCGGAACGTGCAGAGGGTCGATCGGATCACTCGCACTAGCCACACGCCTGGCCAGCGTCCAGGAATGCCTCGCCACGCTGTTTTTCGCCGAGTATGGCGCGGTCCGCTACCTGCCTACCCGCCGGCACTGCCCCATCCCTGTTGCCGTCTGCACCCCCACGCCGCTGTAAAGCGCAAAGTCGGCCAGGATGTTGAGGGCGGCCAGCCCATAGCGGTCATCATCGAGCGCCGTGTACGTCACCTGCCCCACCTCGCCGATGCGCAGCGCGCTGTTCTTGCTCGGTACCGGCTTGCTCTCCAACCGGTAGCGGCTGATCGCCACCCGCTCGTTGGCAAAGCGGCGCAGGTCCGGGTCCAACGCCACCGAGCTGAACGCGTTCCAGCGCTCCACCAGGCTGCCGAACACCAGCCCGGGCAGGGGGACCGGCACTTGCATCTCCAACGATTTGAACGCGGTGGGGCTGGCGAACTCCAGAGTCAGCGCGCGGGGCAGGTGGCTCTCGCACTGCAGCGCACTGGCGGCCAGACTTTCACAGTTGGCCTCCCCGGTCCAGCCGTCACGCGCCGCGTCGCAGACGGCCTCCACCACCCGGAACGGCTGCCCGTCCAGCGTCCACTGCGCCGGGGGCCGCTCGACCAGCCCGGCGAACAACGCCCGGCTCACCGGCTCGACCAGGCCGGTCACCCGCACGAAGTAGCGCGCGCCGGGCCGGACGGTCACGCTGTCGGCCGGATGCCGCGGCTCCGGCACAGGTTCGGCCGGGACTAACCCCGAGCAGGTCAGCGGCTTCGGCCCGTCGCCCACGTGGATCTGCTCGGCCAGTGCGGGGTCCACTTGCCCCAGCCGCGCCAGCATCTCCGCTTGCACCGCGCGGCCCAGCTCCGGCGGCAGTGCGGCCGGGGCTTCGGGGGTGAGAGTGAGAATCAAAGAGATAAGCATGGTCTTCTGTGTGTCAGCTTTTCTTTCGCATATTGGGAGAAGTTGAGGAGGAGCATCTACTGAGCCGTCCAATTCTCTACCTTCAAGCCGGGGACCCGGTTGAACTCACGGGTATTGCCGGCGATGAGGGTCAGATCGAGCGCGATACAGGTCGCCGCAATCCAAGAGTCGTGCACGCCGATAATCTCGCCCCGTTGCGCCAGGCAACTCCACAGGGCGGCGTGCGCGCGCGCCACCTCCAGGTCAATCTCGAGCACCGGGAATCGGGCCAGGGTCGCTTCCACAAAGGCCAGCCGCCTGGCGTGGACAGCGGGGTCCGTCGCTCGATGGGCGCCGTGCAGCAGCTCGCTGGCCGAGATGACAGAAAGGAAAGCTTCTTCAGCCTCTCGGCCGGCCACCCGCGCGGCTATATCAAGCTGACCGCGCTCGTAAGCGATCAGGATGCTCGTGTCAATCAAGACTGCCACGGATCCCTCAACTCCTCGCGCGGCAGTCGTGTGCGCGCCTCTTCGATGTCTGCCGCGAAATCAGCGGCTTCGGCCGCATTCAGCGCGGGCAACGAGCGTAGAACATCCTCTAGCTCGCCGAGTACCCTGCCCGCGGGCACCGGGCGCAACTCAGCCACAGGCTTGCGGCCCTTGAGCAGGATGAACCGCTCCCCTCGATACGCGACCCGGTTCACGTAATCGGAGAAGCCCCGGACCATCTCGGTGACCGAGAGTGAGGTTGTGTGCACAATTCGTTCCTCTGTAGAATATGATAATCATATTTACACGTCGTCGTTATACCTGTCGATTTTAGAGCGAGCGTGACCGCCGCGCAATGCGCGCAGTGATGAGAAGGAAATGGAGCTCAGGTTGTTCGACCACTACCGTTGCCCACCGAGGAGACATGGGGCTTGGGCGACGACGCGAAGAACCTGCGACAGGCCAAAATCTACTTCAGGGATATTCGCGGTGAATATTCCACCATCGGGACCAACCGATGTCACCTCGACCGTCGTAGAGATCAACTGCCTTCAGTCTCTTCAGGCCCGCCGAATGCCATACATAGTCAGAACCGTCGCCCTTTTCAAGCATCCGGCTGCGCGTTCTTGCACTTTGTGTGGTATACTTATTGGTAGCCGGGGCGCTGTTTCTCCACGTTCCTGTACTCCCCGGCGCACCGGTTTTCCCGTCGCGCTCTTTGCACCTGTGCCTGGCAAAGGAGAATTCATGAGCCCGTTCCTCAGCTTCTTTTTAGGTCTTCTGGCTGGCTGGCTTCTGCAATTGCTGTTGGAGGTGCTGTTCTTCCGCCGCAAGACTCTAGATTGGCAACGTCAGGCAGTCGAAGCCTTGGCGGCTCGGAAGGCGTCCGAGAACGAGCTGGCCGGCTTGCGCAGCGAGCTGGCGTCGACCAGGGCTGAACTGACGGCAGCCGAGGCCAACCTGGCTGCGGCCAGGGCCGACCTGATGGCAGCCAAAGCCGTCCCGGCCGTTGCTCCGCCCGTCGTCGAGGCCCTGGTAGTTCAAGCCCCGCCAATCGAAACGCCCGCCCTGGAGTTGCCCGTCGTCGTACTACCTGACGAGGCAATGCCCGTGACCGAAGCCGCAGCGGATGAAGCCACCACCATCGAAGCGCCGGCCATTGAAACGCCCGCCATGGAAGCCCCGGCGCTCGAGACCCCGGCCGTCGAAACAGCTCTGATCGAAGCGCCGACGATCGATGTGCCCGCCGTCGAATTGCCGGTTGTCGAAGCGCCCGCGATCGAAGCGCCGGCTGTCGAACTGCCTGTTTCTGATCTGCCCGTTGCCGAGGCCTTTCCCCTCGAAGGGCGGGTGGTCTCGAACTACCTGCCGTCGAAGCGCCGATGACCCAAGCGCCGGTTGCCGAAGCCTCAGCGCTCGAACCGTCGGTTGCCGAAGCGCCAACGCTCGAACCCCTGTTGATCGAGGTGGCCGCTGTCGAGACGCTGTCCATGGCCGCGGCAACCGCTGAAACCGATGGCACGCTGGATCTGCCCGTCGAGCCGGCTCCGGTCGAGGCCCTGCCGACCATCCCGCAACCGTCGGATTCCCTCGCCGGCGCCTCCGAAGTTGTGTCTGCGCCCGCTGAGATCCCTTTGGTGCCCATCGAGACGGCTTACATGCGAGCCATTGACCCGGCCGCCAGCGCGGAAACCGTCCCTGGCGTTGACATGGGCCCGGTTGCCGCACCGGTAGAGGCGGCGGCCGCTGATACGGCGCCCGCTGACGTGACGCCCGCGCTCGTGCCGCTCCCCGCCGTTGAAACCTTGCCTGAGCCGGAGATCGCAGTCGTTGCCGACGCGTCCGCCGGGGTGGATATGGGCGCCGGCGAGGCGCCCACCCCCACCGAGCCGGCGCCGGGCAGCCCAACCGGTACCGAGAATGCCCTGCGGGGGCCGGCCACCTGTGCCTGTCCGCAGAACCTGTTGCGCGTGTCCGGCATCGGTCCCGTCTATCAGCAAAAGCTGTATGCCGCGGGCATCGGCACTTTCTGGCAATTGGGCGACCTCGCCGGCGACGAGCTGCGGCGCATCCTGGGCCTCCGCGGCTTCCAAAAAATGGACGTCGCGCGCATCCAGGCGGCCGCGTTGCGCCTGGCCGAGGAAAACGGCTTCATGTGCCGTGCCTGGAATGGCAGCACGCCCGACGATCTCGATCCCTTGGCCGGGATCGGCAGAATTAACGCGGGGCTGCTGTACGATGCCGGCATTTGTACCTACCGGGCTTTGGCCCTGGCGGCGCCGGCACAATTGGCGCAGATCTGCCCCCCGGGCGTGGGCAATCAGCCGGACTATGTCGATTGGATCGCGCAGGCCAGGGCGTTCTCGGCCGTCCAGCCGGCTGCCGCGGCGTTGGACCCGGCGCCTGGCCCCGCGGACGGTCAGCAGGAGGTGAGCCATGTCGGGTGAGCGGAAACCGGGCTGGTTCTGGCATCTGGATCGCTGGAACCTGGGCATCGCGGGCGTGCTGCTGGCCATAATCGTAGTGGTCGGCGCGATCATCCTCATCAATGACCGGCCGAAGGCCGTCCCTCGGCCGGCGACGCCGGTTGCGGTCGTGCCGACTCCCGGCCCCACCGCTGCGGCGCCCGGCTCTCAGGCCATTGCCAGCGGTAACCTGGCGGGTACCGCGACGGCCCTGCCCCCCGCGCAGGCCGGCGCCGCGACAGCGGCTTCAGGCACTGCTGCGGCAGGAACTGCCGCCGCGGGCACTGCCGCCACTCAGCAGGGTATGCTCACCGCCGCGCCCGGCGCAGGGCAAGCCACCCCGGCATCTCCGACCGCGGCTGTCACGGCCGCGGCGGTCACGCCGGCGGCCACGACCCTGGTAGCCACAACCGAACCCGCAGCCG
>Ga0209226_10001386_pt1 | contig 11028 bp, 10 predicted proteins | sample BarGraNGADG00212_2_FD_184497 | JGI IMG/M metagenome (GOLD analysis project Ga0209226, IMG submission 184497) | Arctic peat soil microbial communities from Barrow, Alaska, USA - Barrow Graham LP Ref core NGADG0011-212 (SPAdes) (version 2) | ecosystem: Environmental > Terrestrial > Soil >...
AGGGCCTCGGCGGCACGCGCGCCGGCGTCATCGAGACCACGTTCTCCGAGGAGACTGAAACCGACCTGTTCGGCGAGCAGGTGGTGCTGTGCGGCGGCGTCAGCGCGCTGATCGAGAGCGGGTTTAACACCCTGGTCGAAGCCGGCTACCAGCCCGAGATTGCCTACTTCGAGTGCATGCACGAGCTCAAACTAATTGTTGACCTGATGTACCAGGGGGGTCTGAACTACATGCGCTACAGCGTGAGCGACACGGCCGAGCATGGCGACTACACCGGTGGTCCCAAGATCATCACCGATGACACGCGCGCGACGATGAAGAAGATGCTGTCCGATATCCAGTCAGGCGCTTACGCCGAAGAGTGGATCGAAGAGAATGCCAACGGCCGGCCGTGGTTCAACGCTCGCCGGGCCGAGGCACGCAATGCCAGGATCGAGCAGGTGGGCAGGGAACTGCGCCGCATGATGCCCTGGTTGAACGCGAAGGAGATAGAGTAAGGGGATCGAGAGAAGGGGAGAAGCTTTCTATGAGCCATCCTGACGATGCCGTACTGATCTTTGATACTACCTTGCGCGATGGGGAGCAGTCGCCGGGCGCGACCCTGAACGTCGACGAGAAGCTGGAGATCGCCCATCAACTGTCGCGCCTGGGTGTCGATATCTGCGAGGCGGGCTTCCCGATCGCATCGCCGGGCGATTTCGAGGCCGTACGGCGCATCGCCCAGGAAGTCGGCCCGCTGACGGAGGGGCGCAAATCCGGCCAGCCGATGGTCATCGCCGGGCTGGCGCGCGCGAACAAGCCGGACATCGCGCGCGCCTACGAGGCCGTCAAGGCGGCGCCCCGCCACCGCATCCACACTTTCCTCGCCACCAGCGATATTCATCTGCAGTTCAAGCTTAAGATCGACCGCGAGGAATGCATCCAGCGGGCGATCGAAGCGGTGACCCACGCCAGCGGCCTGTGCGATGACGTTGAGTTCTCGCCTGAGGACGCCGGGCGCTCCGATGCGCAGTTCTTGACGGTGGTGCTTGGCGAGGTCATCAAGGCCGGCGCGACGACGCTGAACATTCCGGACACTGTCGGTTATACTACCCCTGAGGAGTACGGTCGGCTGATCGAGTACCTCATCTCGCATACACCCGGCGCCGAGCGCGTCGTATGGTCGGTGCATTGCCACGACGACCTGGGATTGGCAACGGCCAATACCCTGGCCGGCGTGCGTGCCGGTGCACGCCAGGTGGAGGTAACCGTCAACGGCATCGGCGAGCGGGCCGGTAACACCTCACTCGAAGAGGTGGTGATGGCCATCGCTACCCGGCCGCAGGTTTTCGGCTTGCGCACCGACATCGATACCACGCAACTCACACGTACCAGTCGTATGGTCAGTGCCTATACCGGCATGGTCGTGCAGCCGAACAAGGCAATTGTCGGCGCCAACGCGTTCGCCCACGAGGCCGGCATTCACCAGGACGGCATGCTCAAGAGCAGCCTGACCTATGAGATCATGCGCCCGGAGACTGTGGGTCTGATGTCCTCCCGCCTGGTGCTTGGCAAACACTCGGGACGCCATGCGTTTCGCTCGCATCTCAACGATCTGGGCTATGCCGACCTGTCGGACAAGGATGTTAACCTGGCTTTCGAGCGCTTCAAGCGTCTGTGTGACATGAAGAAGATCGTCACCGATGCGGACATCGAGGCCATCATCGCCGACGAGATCTACCAGCCGCGCGAGGTGTGGCGCTTGAATCACATCCAGGTTTCCTGCGGCGACCACAGCATTCCGACTGCTACAGTCAACCTAGTGGGGCCGGACGGCAAGGTGTACGAGGACGCGGCCCTGGGCTCCGGGCCGGTCGATGCGGTCTACAAGGCGATCAACCGCGTTGTTGGCGTCGTCAATACGCTGACCGAGTTCAGCATCAAGGCCGTCACCGAGGGGATCGACGCTGTGGGTGAGGTGACCATTCGCATTCAGCCGCACAACGGCGATCGCGATGAGGTGTTCAACCCGCAGACCGGCCAATCGGTCGCCCGCACTTTCAGCGGCCACGGAGCCGATAACGATATCATCGTCGCCGCAGCACGTGCCTACATGAGCGCGCTGAACAAGATGCTGACGGCACGCGAGGAAAAGGGTGCTAATGAGCGTCAAACCGCAAACGCTGTTTGAGAAGATTTGGGCTGCCCACGTCGTCCACGAGGAGCCGGGCAGCCCGCCAGTCCTATACATCGACCTGCACCTGGTGCATGAAGTCACCTCACCCCAGGCTTTTCAGGGCCTGCGTGAGCGCGGGCTGAAGTTGCGCCGGCCCGGCCAGACGGTGGCGACGATGGACCACAGCACACCCACCACTCCGCCGGGCTCGGCTGCCATCGACCTGCTGGCCGCTCGCCAGATCGCGCAGATGGAGGAAAACTGCCGGCAGTTCGGCATTCGTCTGTACGGTATGGACAGCCCGGCCCGCGGGATCGTGCACATCATCGGACCAGAGCTCGGCTTCACCCAGCCGGGCATGATGATCGTCTGCGGCGACAGCCACACTGCCACGCATGGCGCTTTCGGCGCGCTCGCCTTCGGCATCGGCACCAGCGAAGTCGAGCATGTGCTGGCCACCCAGTGCCTCCTGCAGCGCAAGCCGAAGACCTTCGCCGTTCACGTTAACGGCGCGCTTGGCCCCGGCGTGGGCGCCAAGGACATCATCCTGGCTCTCATCGCCAAGCTTGGCGTCGGCGGCGGGACCGGGCACGTCTTTGAATACATGGGACCTGCTATTCGCGCCCTGTCGATGGACGAGCGCATGACGGTCTGCAACATGAGCATCGAGGCCGGTGCGCGAGCCGGCATGATCGCTCCGGATGAAACAGCCTTCCAGTACCTCGCCGGGCGACCGTATGCGCCCCAGGGCGCCGCTTGGCAGGCGGCGCTTGCGGCCTGGCGACGCTTGCCCAGCGACGAGGGAGCGGCCTATGATCGCAGTGTCTCGCTGGATGCGGGCGCCCTGGAACCGATGATCACCTACGGCACGAACCCGGGGATGGGCATTCCGATCAGCGCCCCCGTTCCCGATCCGGACGACCTGGCCGACATCAGTCAGCGCCAGGCGGCGCGCAAGGCCCTCGCCTACATGGCGCTGGAGCCCGGTAAGCCATTGCTGGGACACCCCGTGGATGTGGTGTTCATCGGCAGCTGCACGAACTCGCGCATCGGCGACCTGCGCCAGGCGGCTGCGTTGTTCAAAGGTCGCAAGGTGAACCCGACAACGCGTGTCCTGGTCGTCGCCGGTTCCCAGGCGGTCAAGCGCCAAGCGGAGGCCGAAGGGTTGGACCGCATATTCCGTGAGGCGGGCGCCGAATGGCGTGAGCCCGGCTGCAGCATGTGCATCGCCATGAACGGTGACCAGCTCGAACCCGGCCAGTATGCAGTCAGCACCAGCAACCGCAACTTCGAGGGCCGGCAGGGGCCGGGCGGCCGCACTTTCCTGGCCAGCCCGCTCACGGCGGCTGCGACTGCCCTCAGGGGCGTCGTAACCGACGCGCGTACGTTGCTCGACTAATCTCGGTGGTACGTCTAAGGTACCATTGTACGTATCACGTATCACGTATGACCTATCACGTATCACGTGTGACCTATCACGCAGCAGTCAAAGGACGCCATGCAACCTATTAAAACTCTGACCGGCCGCGTGGTCGCCGTCCCATCTGAGAATATCGATACCGATCAGATCATCCCGGCCCGTTATCTGAAGACCACCAGCAAAGCCGGCCTGGGCGAGCATCTGTTCAACGACTGGCGCTACGATGCGGCCGGCCTGCCACGGCCTGATTTCCCGTTGAACCAGCCCAGCGCGGCCGGCGCGCAGATCCTGCTGGCCGGCGACAATTTCGGCTGCGGCTCCAGCCGTGAACATGCGCCCTGGGCACTGGCCGATTTCGGTTTCCGCGCCATCGTCAGCACATCTTTCGCCGACATCTTCAGCAACAACGCGCTCAAGAATGGGCTTCTGCCCGTGGTGGTGGACCGTGCGACGCACGGGCAACTGTTCAGTCTGGCGGCTGAGGACCCCGGCCTGGCGCTGACGATCGACCTGGCGACTCAAAGCTTGACTCTGCCCGACGGCCGCGCGCTGACCTTTCCGATTGACAGTTTCAGCAAGGCCTGCCTGTTGCAAGGAGTGGACGAGCTTGGTTACCTGCTCGGCCAGGGGTCGCACATCCAGGCTTACGAGCAAGCTCACCCGGCGCGGGTGCGTGCCTGACACGGACCCGCGCCTCTCTCGCCGGGTGCGATCTAAGCTTTTTGTTTTCTGGCTGCCGGCACAAGGTATCGAGCACGAGGGAAACGATGCGCGATATAGAACACCAGGAGGAACTTGTGGCGGCCGTTTATGCGGACGCAGCCGCGGGACGCCTTGTCGGACTGATGGAACGCTACAACGTACTGAGCTCCCTTAGCGCGCGTGCCGTCGCGCTGGAGGCTATCTGCCAGGTGGAAGGCTCGCAAGTGCCGGCAGACTGCCTGAATGGCGCAAAAACGGCGATGACGGGCGCGAGGCAGTTTGTCAACGATGCTCTAATGGCGTATTACAATCGCTAGGAGGGTGGAAGCCATGACGCAGGAAAGCCAGCCGATATCAGCCAGCCAGAGTCAGCCGGGAACCTGGGACGCGCTGGATGCCGGGTTGCATTCAGCGGTGGTGGGCGACCCTGATCACAAGACAAACCAGGCGGAACGGGCCGCCATGCACCCGGAAGGCGACGACTTCGAGTGGTCGTACTACCACGGTGCGTGGAGCGGCTGAGGCCTGGGACCAGGGGCCACCCGGCCGGGAAGTTTCTTCGGGCAGGCCAGATTGGGAAGGTAGGACTGATTGACAATCCAACTCTACGATACTACCTTGCGTGATGGGACTCAGCGCGAGGGCATTTCGTTGTCTGTCGACGACAAGCTGAAGATTGCCCGCAAGCTGGACGAGTTTGGCATCCACTATATCGAGGGCGGCTGGCCGGGCTCCAATCCCAAGGACGTCGAGTTCTTCCAACGCGTGCGCTCGCTGGGTCTCGTGCAGGCGAAGGTTGTCGCGTTCGGCAGCACGCGCCGCAAGGACAGTTGTCCTGAGGACGATCCGAACCTCAAGGCCCTGCTGGATGCCGAGACGCCCGTGGTGGCCCTGGTTGGCAAGACCTGGGACCTGCATGTGCTCCAGGTGTTAGAGACGAGCCTGGCCGAGAACCTGGCCATGATCGGCGACAGCGTGGCTTATGCGCATGCCCGCGGCAAGGAAGTGGTCTACGACGCCGAGCACTTCTTTGACGGCTATAAGGCCGATCCCGCCTATGCCCTGGCGACGCTCCGTGCGGCCGCGGCGAACGGCGCGGCCGTGCTGGTGCTCTGCGATACCAACGGCGGCACGCTGCCCTGGGAGGTCGAGGAGATCGTGCGTAGCGGGGCAGCCGAACTGCAGACGCCGCTCGGCATCCACACCCACGATGATGGCGGGTGCGGGGTTGCGAACACGCTGGCCGCCGTGCGCGCCGGGGCTGTGCACGTGCAGGGCACAATCAACGGTTACGGCGAGCGGGTCGCCAATGCCAATCTGTGCTCGGTGATCCCCGATCTGCAACTGAAAATGGGACTGCCTTGTATCCCGCCGGAGAAGCTGGCCCGTCTGACTGAGCTTTCGCGTTTCGTGGCGGAAGTGGCCAACCTGGCCCACGATGATCACCTGCCCTACGTTGGCGCCAGTGCGTTCGCCCACAAGGGTGGTCTGCACGCGGCAGCCGTTCTCAAGAACGAGATGAGCTACCAGCATATCGACCCGGCATTGGTTGGCAACGTCCGGCGCACCATTGTCTCGGAGCTATCAGGGCGCGGCAATATCGTGGACAAAGCCAGCCAGTTGGGCCTGGAAGCAGGCAGCAATCAGACGCGCGATGTGCTCGAGCAGATCAAGAAGCTCGAGGCGCAAGGCTTCACCTTTGAAGGCGCCGAAGCCTCGGTGGACCTGATGCTGCGCCGCGCGTATGCCGGTTACGTCCCGCCCTTTGAGCTTATTGACTTCATGGTCCTGGTAGAACGACGGCGCGGTCGTGGCGTGCTGGCCGAGGCCACCGTCAAACTGCGCGTCGGACCGAAAATCATGCACACCGTTGGAGAGGGCAACGGGCCGGTCAATGCCTTGGACATGGCCCTGCGCCGGGCGCTGCTCGACGTTTACCCCAAGCTAGCGCGCGTGAAGCTGGTCGATTATAAGGTGCGTATCCTCGACAGCGACACCGCCACCGCCGCCACCACCCGCGTGCTGATTGACACCAAGAGCGAGGGCCTGCGTTGGAGCACCGTCGGCGCCAGCACCAATATCATCGAGGCCAGTTGGCGCGCCCTGGCGGATAGCATGGAGTACGCGATTTTGAACGTGTAAGCGGAAAGTGCCACTACACTCGACAGGATACGTGACTGGATGGCGAAAGAGTCTCTTCATCTCACGCATCATCATCAGTGCAAAGGATCGTAAATGGACGCGAGGATCACTCTTCTTCCCGGCGATGGCATCGGGCCGGAGGTCGTAGCCGAGGGGCGCAAAGTTCTGGAGGCAGTTGCCGGACGGTTCGGTCATAAGTTTACATTTAGCGAAGCGCTGATGGGCGGGATCGCGATCGACCAGACCGGCAATCCGCTGCCTCCCGAGACCCTGGCCGCCTGCCGGTCCAGCGACGCAGTTCTGCTCGGGGCAGTGGGTGGGCCAAAATGGAGCGACCCGCGCGCCGATGTGCGCCCGGAGCAGGGCTTGCTGGGCTTGCGCAAGGAGTTGGGCCTGTTCGCGAACCTGCGCCCGGTCACTGTTCTCCCGGCGCTGGCCATGGCCAGCCCCTTGCGGCCGGAAAGCGTGGCCGGGGTGGATCTGGTCATCGTGCGCGAGTTGACGGGTGGTCTGTACTTCGGCCAACCGCAGGGCCGTGAGGTGACGCCGCAGGGCCGCTCGGCCGTCGATACGCTGCGTTACAGCGAGGGAGAGATCGAGCGACTGATGCGTGTGGCTTTTGACCTGGCCCGCTTGCGCCGTAAGAAAGTCACTTCCGTCGACAAGGCTAATGTGATGGCATCGTCGCGGTTGTGGCGCGAGGTGGCCCACGAGGTGGCGCGCGACTACCCGGATGTGGCCTGCGAGGACCTGCTGGTCGACGCTTGTGCCATGTACCTGATTCGCCGCCCGGCCGACTTTGACGTAATCGCCACCGAAAATATGTTCGGTGACATTCTGTCGGATGAGGCGTCCATGCTCACCGGCTCGTTGGGGATGTTGCCGTCGGCCTCACTGGGCCGCGGACGGCCGGGGGTCTTCGAGCCGATCCATGGTTCCGCGCCCGATATCGCCGGCCGCGGCATCGCCAACCCATTGGCTACCATCCTCAGCGCCGCCATGTTGCTGCGCTCGGGGCTCGGACTTGCTGAAGAGGCCGCCGCCGTCGAGCGCGCGGTGGAAAAGGTGCTCGCTGCCGGCCATCGCACGGCTGACCTGGCCATGCCCGGACAGCCGAAGGCCGGCACCGCCGAGATGGGCGATCTCGTGGTCGCCGCGCTCTGATCTCTCTTATTCTTCACTTTGTAGTAGCGACTTCGATCGCGTGGAGGTTTCATGGGTAAGGCTACAAACGGGCGCCACATGCGCTCGGATATGATCAAAAAAGGCTTCGAAAGGGCGCCGCATCGTGCCCTCTTACGAGCTACCGGGGTGATCCAGAGTGACGATGATTTCGCCAAGCCGTTCATCGCGATTGCGAACAGCTATGTCGACATTATCCCCGGGCACGTGCATCTGAACGCGTTTGGCGAGGTCGTCCGCCAGGCAGTGCGCGCGGCGGGCGGCATCCCGTTCATGTTCAACACGATCGGCGTCGACGACGGTATTGCCATGGGCCACGTGGGCATGAAATACAGCCTGCCCAGTCGCGAGTTGATCGCCGACAGTGTGGAGACCATGGTCAAGGCCCACCAGTTCGACGGCTTGATCTGTATTCCCAACTGCGATAAGATCGTGCCCGGCATGCTCATGGGCGCCGTCCGCTGTAACGTCCCGACCATCTTCATCAGCGGCGGCCCGATGGCTGCAGGCCACACGCCGAGCGGCCAGACAGTCGACCTGATCAGCGTTTTTCAGGGCGTGGGCGCGTATCAGGCGGGCAACCTGTCGGCTGTGCAGCTCAAGGAGCTCGAGGATTTCGCCTGCCCGTCCTGCGGCTCGTGTTCGGGCCTGTTCACTGCCAACAGCATGAATTGCCTGTGCGAGGCGCTGGGCATTGCCCTTCCGGGCAACGGCAGCATCCTGGCAACCGATCCGGCGCGTGAGGAATTGGCGCGAGCGGCGGCACGTCAGCTACTGAACCTCATCGACCTGGATCTGAAGCCGCTCGATATCATCACCCCCGATGCCATCGACAATGCCTTTGCCCTGGACATGGCGATGGGCGGCAGCACGAACACTGTGTTGCACTCCATCGCGCTGGCGCACGAGGCCGGCGTTGAGTATCCGCTGGCGCGCCTGAATGAGGTCAGCGCGCGCGTACCGAACCTGTGCAAGGTCAGCCCGTCTTCGGCCTACCATATGGAGGACGTGGATCGCGCCGGCGGCGTCAGCGCCATCCTTTGGGAATTGAGCAAGAAGCCCGGCGCGCTGCACCTGGATCAGATGACCGTGACCGGCAAGAGCCTCGGAGAGAACATCGCCGGCTGCGACAGCCGGGATACCGGTTGCATCCGCACCTTGCAGAACCCCTACAGCCAGACTGGCGGCTTGACGATCCTGTTTGGTAACCTCGCGCCGGAAGGGGCGGTGGTAAAGACGGCCGGTGTTCTGCCGGGCATGCTGCGCCATCGTGGTCCCGCGCGCGTATACGAGAGCCACGATGATGCCAACGCTGGTATCCTCAACGGCGAGGTGAAGCCGGGCGAGGTAGTTGTCATCCGCAATGAGGGGCCGAAAGGTGGGCCGGGCATGCAAGAGATGCTGGCGCCCACCTCGAATATCACCGGCATGGGGCTTGAAGCATCGGTCGCCCTGATCACGGACGGCCGTTTCTCGGGTGGCACGCGTGGCGCTTGTATCGGCCACGTCAGCCCCGAGGCCGCCGAGGGTGGTCCCATTGCGTTGCTGCAGACGGGTGACATGATCGACATTGACATCCCGGCCGGCAGCATGAAGGTGGAGTTGTCCGGCGAGGAGCTGGCGCGGCGCCAGGCTGCCTGGCAGCCTCGTTCGGGAGCCCGGCTGACCGGCTGGCTGCGTCGCTATGCCCGTCTCGCCACCAGCGCCAGCCGAGGCGCCGTTCTGCAGTAAACCGGGCAAAAAAGAAACCGGGTTTGGGGCCCGAAGAGCCTTGCGAAACCCGGTTTCTTTCCCGTGCCGAGGTTTGGTCTCAGGGGAATAAATCCCGCTGCTCCAGGACGCTGACGACCCGTTGCACCGCCAGCATGATCGCTCCCGAGCGAAGCGTCTCTCCTCGCTCGTGACTATATCTCCAGACCTGCTCGAAACTCCTGACCATGATACGCTCTAGTTGGGCGGTTACCTGGTCCTCATCCCAATAGAACGCCTCCCGGTTCTGGACCCACTCGAAGTAGCTGACTACTATGGTCGGCCCCATTGGCGCCTCCGTATGGGATATCGACAACGGCGCACTTCCAGGTCATCAGCATCGCCAGGGCCCGCATCTCATCCACGTTAACATCCGGGTGGTAGCGGATCCCGCCCTTGCATGGGCCACGATACGCTTGAATGCTGGATGCGGTAGCCCTTGAACACCGGATAGTCTCGTCGTCCATGCGAATGGGGATGTGGCGACCGTCAATTCGCGTTCTGGGGTCTCCAGGATCGCCAGCATGCCTTCTGACAGCCCCAGCTTTGCGGCCGCGCCGCGCAGTTCATGCAGGGCGCTCGTCCACATTTTGGCCTGCTCGTTGTCCATAAGCCTGAATCCTCTCGTGGGTTACCCAACCAGCCATGAGAGTATATTTCACGTAAGATGCCGGTGTCAAGCAGGTTGGTTACGAAGGCCACTTTAACTGTGTTACTGCTCAGCGATTATGTCGGCTAATTGCTCAGGGAAAACGTCCGTTTTGCCGTCGACCGGGTGCTGGCGACTGCCATCTTTTGTCGGCTCCTGGCTTTCTCCACGGCTGTTGGCATTCTTCGGTGAGCGTCGTGGGCGAGGCAAGAGACGCCGAGCCGGCGTCCTCACCGAAGGCAAGCAGGCCGGACAAGGAGGCGTGATCCGAAGCAGCACCCGCCGTAACCGACCGGATGGGTTTAGCGCTTTGGGGCCAGTGTAGCGGGTCAGAGGCCAGTTGCAGTGGGTGTACATGTACCAAAGCCGAGAGGCAGCGCTTTGCCGCCCTGCCTCCCCTACACCGGCCCTGCGTCGGCGCTCGGGGTCGCTCCCCAGCGTTGCCCCTATCCTCCGCGCAGGCGCCGGCAGTTTAGCACAGGCAGCCGGATTGGTACAGCGTGCCGGGTTAGTGCTGGCCAAAGAGCCAAGCGCGTTGCCTGGCCTTCGCCTTGGGATCGGCTGGTCGGGTTGGCCGCAGTGCCTCGCCGGTGGGCTGAGGGGGCGGGGCCTGGGGCGCCGCGACCGGTTGATGAGTAATACGACGTTGGCCATGATACACGTAGATGTCTCCTTCGGGTACGACGTGGACGGTGACGCTCTGGTCGACCAGGCTGGGGTCCTTGGGGCCGGGCTCAAGTTGCAGGAGTTGGCCGGCGAAGCTGATGCAGTGATCGGCGCGCACCTTGCGGGTTTCGCGGATGGCGAAGTAGTAGTTGCGGTCGAGGTCCGCGGGCAGAGGCACCCAGGCGCTTTGGGGGTCCTGCGGTTCCTTGGCGAAGCGGGTGTTGTAGCGCTCCATGAAGCCGGGCAGAAAGGCGTTGGCTGCTTCTAGGGTGGTGATGTCCGCCAGACGCAGCTCCTTGGTTAGCCGGTCTTGCAGGGTGCCCCATAGCCGCTCGATGCGCCCCTTGGCCTGGGGTGAGTGGG
>Ga0209226_10001387_pt1 | contig 11023 bp, 8 predicted proteins | sample BarGraNGADG00212_2_FD_184497 | JGI IMG/M metagenome (GOLD analysis project Ga0209226, IMG submission 184497) | Arctic peat soil microbial communities from Barrow, Alaska, USA - Barrow Graham LP Ref core NGADG0011-212 (SPAdes) (version 2) | ecosystem: Environmental > Terrestrial > Soil > Wetlands...
GGTCGCAGGGCGGGGTTTCATGCCCCGCCCGAGAAGGGGAGGCAGGGCGGCCGGGTCTTCCCGGCGCCCGTTGGAAGGGGTCTTCCCCTCCAAATTGACCGCCCCTGACGCGCGCCGATTGTGATATAATTTTGCGCGATGGCTACGACTAAAAGGAAGCCCCCGCCCGCCGCGGTCAGGAAAGCGCCGGCCCGGAGCCGGATCATCGCCTCCGAGATCGCCGGCGTCCTGCTGATGTTCCTCGCCGCCTACCTGCTCGTGAGCCTCGTCGGGTTCGACGCCCGCGACCCGTCGCTCTTCAGCGCCGTCGCGCCCGGCGCCGGGATCCACAACTACGGCGGCCGCCTCGGCGCCTGGCTTTCCGACATGACCCTCCAGACGTTCGGCTTTCCGGCTTTCCTCCTGCCGTTCATGATCGGCTTCCTCGGCCTGCGCGCGGTCCTGACCGGCGAGCGGAAGCGCATCCTCCGCAAGGCGGGGACGTTCGCCCTGCTGCTCGCCATCCTCTGCCCGCTGCTCATCCTGTTCTTCCAGAGCGCCTCCTGGCGGGGGACGAAGATCCCGGCCGGCGGCCTCTTCGGCGACCTCCTGAACTCGCTGCTCAACGGCGTCCTGAACAGCACCGGGACGCTGATCTTCCTCCTCGCCGCCGCGGCGCTCTTCGTCGCCTTCGCCACCGCGTTCTCCTTCCGGAAGCTCTTCGTGGCCCTGGGCCGGATGTTCGTCTTCGCCTTCAAGGAGGTCCGGATCAAGATCTGGGAACGGCCCAAGCCCGAACCCGCGCCCCGGGAGTCCCGGCCGAAAAAGGCGCCCGCCGCCCCCGTCCCGGCGGCCGCCGCGGGACGGGGCGAAGAGGACGAGGAGGAATCGCCGCGGTCCCCGGCCCGCAAGGAGCCGGCCGGCATCCCCGGCCGGCCGCGGCCCTCCGAGCTGAAGCGGAGCACGATCAAGCCGCCCGAGATCAAGCTCCTGCGGGGCGAGGAGGAGCCGCTCCTCTTCCCGGTCACGGAAGGCTACAATTTCCCGCCGCTCAGCCTGCTCGATCTCGGCAAGCCCGCCGAAAAAATCGACAAGGCCGAGCTCGCCGAGAACAAGGTCCGCATCGAGGAGAAGCTCCGCGAATTCGACGTCGACGGCGAGGTCAAGGAATACCACCCCGGGCCGGTCATCACGACCTACGAGTACTATCCCAGTCCCGGGGTCAAGATCAGCCAAGTGGCGAACCTGGCCGAGGACCTGTCCCTGGCCCTGAGCGTGGAGTCGGTCCGGATCCAACGGATTCCGGGCAAGTCCTCGCTCGGCGTCGAGATCCCGAACAAGAAGCGCGAAATCATCAAGCTCCGCGACATCCTCGAGTCCGAGGTCTTCCAGAAGTCGCCCTCCAAGCTGACCTTCGCCCTGGGGAAGACCGTCCACGACGAGGTCTACGTGACCGACCTGGCCATCATGCCCCATCTCCTCATCGCGGGGGCCACGGGGACGGGGAAGAGCGTCTGCCTGAACGCCCTGATCGCGAGCATCCTCTACAAGGCCTCGCCCCGGGAGGTCAAGCTCATCCTCATCGACCCCAAGCGCCTCGAGTTCACCCTCTACGAGGGCATCCCCCATCTGCTCAGCCCGATCATCAACGACTCGAAAAAGGCCGGCGTCGTCCTCATGGACGCCGTCAAGAAGATGGAGAACCGCTACCATCTCCTCAGCCAGCGCAAGGTCCGGAACATCGACCAGTACAACCACCTCGTCGCCCAGGACCTCGCCGACAAAAAGAGCAAGCTGACCGACGAGGAGCGGGCCGCCCTCAAGCCGCTGCCCTACATCGTCATCATCATCGACGAGCTGGCCGAGCTGATGATGGTCAGCGCCCAGGACGTGGACTACGCCATCGCCCGGCTGGCCCAGCTCGCGCGCGCGGTCGGCATCCATCTCGTCCTGGCCACCCAGCGGCCGTCGATCGACGTCATCACCGGCACGATCAAGAACAACTTCTCCAGCCGGATCGCCTTCCGCGTCCCGTCCAAAATCGACTCCCGGGTCATCCTCGACACGGGCGGCGCCGACAAGCTGCTCGGCATGGGCGACATGCTCTTCATGCCGCCGAACTACCCGCGCCTGCTCCGCCTCCATTGCTCCTACGTCTCCATCCCGGAGATCCGGCGCCTGGTCAAGTTCGTCAAGGAGCAGGGCGCGCCCGAATACGACGAGCGGCTGGTCAACGTCATCAAGAGCCCGGGCGGCAACCTGCCTTGGGAGGACGACGGGGAGAAGGACGAGAACTATGACAAGGCGGTGGAGCTCATCCTCCACACCGGCCAGGCTTCGGCCTCCTACCTTCAGCGCAAGCTCAAGCTGGGCTACGCGCGCGCCTCTCGGATCATCGACCAGATGGAGCAGGAGGGCATCCTCGCCGCGTCGGAAGGAAGCAAGCCCCGGGAGATCCTGATCGACGTCAAGCAGTACATGGACGATCAGAGGAAGAAAGCGCGCGAGGGCGAGTAGGGGACGTCGACCGCTCATGGGGGACACCACAGACCGGACGGGCGGGACGGTCCCGGCGGGCGACGAGCTCGATCGGATCCTGGCCAAGCTTCGGCCCCTCGTCGGCTATAAAGTCAAGAAGGCCCTGGGGGCCGCGACCCCCGATTGGGAGGACATCGTCAACGAAGTCCTCATGCAGGCCAGCGAAAAGATCGCCTCCGGGGCATTCCGGGGGGAATCCTCGATCGGGACGTTCGTCTACACCATCACCAGCCGCCGGATCGTCGACCACATCCGCCGCAAGAGCCGGGTCCTGCGCGACGCGCCGGAGGCCGCCCTTCTCCCCGATCCGCACGAGCAGGTCGAGCGGAACGAGCAGGTCGGGCTCCTGCTCGAGGCGATCCGAAAGCTCAAGCCGCGCCACCGCAAGGCGCTGGAGCTGTTCTATCTCAAGGAGCTGTCCCGGGAGGAAGTCGCCCGGCGAATGGGGACCTCGCCGGCCAAGATCAGCGAGTGGGCGAACTACGCCAAGAAAGCCCTCCGGAGGATTATGGCCGGATGATCATTCCAACTCGCGGCGGCGGCGCCGACTAAACGGATGAAATCATCGGGGGAGATTCGAGGTTTAGCCATGACGAATTGCTGGGAAGAACGACAGATTGACCGCTATATCCTGGGTCGGTTCTCCGAGGCCGAGACCCGGGAATTCGAAGAGCACTATTTCAACTGCCCCGCCTGTTTCGAGAGGATGCGCGAGCGCGAAGCGACGATCGAGGCGGTCGTCCGGAAGAAGGACGACCTGCTGGCTCCGGACAGCGCCGCGCCATCGCTCGGCGGCCGAATTCGGGCGGCCTTCGCCCTCCGTCCGTGGGCGGCGGCCGCCGCGGCGGCGGGACTCGTCCTCGTGATCACCGCGGGCCTTCTCGTTCTCGGCCGGGGTCCCCAGGCCGGGCCGGCGGCGGCCGGCGACGAAATCGTCCGGGGGACGGCCATCGTCGCTCTGGAGCCCGCGGGCGGCCTTAAGTCCGCCCCGGCCGCGCTGGCCTGGAAGCCGGCGGCGTCCGGACGGGAATACCAGGCCGAGATTTCGGGGCCGGACATGAGCTGGACCGGCCCGGCGACCGAGACGGGAGTCGTCCTGCCCGAGGACGTGCGGGCCAAGCTCCGACCAGGCGTCGCTTACGTGTGGCAGGTCAAGGCCTACGCCCCGGACGGGACGCTGATGGAGCGGTCCCCGAAAACCGCCTTCACGATATCGAAATAGCGGCGCGGCTCCCACCCCAGTCGCTCTCGCGGCTCACCCGCAAACCGCGGGTCCCCGCCGCTTCGAGCGACCGGGGCTCGCGCCGCGCCGGCCCTCGCTCAATATCCTGCGGCTGCTCTTTTATCCAGGCGAGGGGGAAGAGAGCGAGCGGACCGGAGGAGATCTCGCCGCTGCGTTTCGGCTTTTTGGGGAACCCCGCGCAACGGGGCGGCGTGAAGACCCGAGCCTGAATCAGCCGCGGGGAGGAACCGATAGAAGGCGAGATCTGAAATACGGAGGGACGATAAGGCGGCGAGATACGCGCCGCCCATAAAGCCGAAACCCACAGGGCGTTAAGATCTCCGGGGGAGCGAGCCTCTTCCCCGAGCCCCCCGCCCGGGAGCCCCCTTCCATTATCAATTTTGGGCGGATTGAGCCGCGCCGCACGCGACATTATCAGTCCTCGACGAGCGTGTACTCTTCCTCGTGGTAGATCCGGCCGCCGGTCTCCTCTTCGAAAGCCAGGCAGCACATCAGCCGTCCGCAGAGGCCGGAGATCTTGGTCGGGTTGATGACGATCTGCTGCTTGCGCGCCTTCTGGATGGTCACGGGCTCGAACGTCTTCATGAACGAGGCGCAACAGAGCGGCCGGCCGCAGACGCCCAGCCCGCCGATGATCTTCGCCTCGTCGCGGACGCCGACCTGGCGCATCTCGATCCGCATCTTGAGCTCCTTGGCCAGGTCCTTGACCAGCAGGCGGAAGTCGATCCGGCCGTCGGCCGTATATAAGAAGACGCCCTTCTTCTCGTTGAAGAAATAGCGGACCGCGGTCAGCTTCATGGCCAGCCCGTGGGCCTTGATCCGCTCCTGGCAGAGCACGACGGCCCGGGCCTCCTTGTCGCACAGCCAGTTGAACTTGCTCTTGTCGTCCTCGGTCGCCAGGCGGAGGATCTTGGGCGCGTTCTGCGCGTCCCGGCCGTGGCGGCAGACCTCGCTCGACACGTCGACGACCGTCGCCAGGTCGCCGCCGAACTCGGACTCGATGAGGCAGACGTCGTTCATCTGGACGTCGATCCCGTTCCTCACGGCGCGGACCGTCTTGCCCGTCCGCGCGGAAATCAGACAAACGAAATCGGACATGGGTTCATCCTTGGACTTGGGAATAGAGGGACGTGATGAGCAGCCCGGTGTTCAGGTTCCGGCCGAGGTCTGCGAAAGCCGTATCGATCGCGTCGAGGAAGCGCATCGCCCGGCCGAAGCCGGGCCCGCCGCCGATCTCGCGCATCCGGGGCTCGTAGTCCGGGTTGAGGAGCAGGCGCGGGTCGCCGCCGTCACGGAGGAGGACCAGGTCCCGGCAGAAGGAGGCGAACAGCTCGAGCGTGCCCTCGAGGTCGTCCTTGACCTCGGCCTTCTTCTGGAAAGCGAACCGCCGCAGGAAGCGCGACGCCTCCTCGCCCGAGACCATCGCCCGGAACAGGTCCCAGGTCTCCTCGCGGCGGCCCTGAATCTCGTCCCAATCCAGGTCCAGGGCCTGCTCCAGGTTGCCGTGGACGAGGAGGGCCAGGATGCGGGCCTTCTCCTCCTCAAACCCCCGGTCGCGGAGGGCCTGCTCGATCTCCTCCGTGGCCACCGGCTGGAAGGCCAGGGTCTGGCAGCGCGATTGGATGGTGGACAGAATACGGGACGGATTGTCGGTGACAAGGACGAAATGCGACCAGAGGGGCGGCTCCTCAAGGACTTTGAGCAGGCAATTGCCAGATTCGTCGTTCATCCGCTCGGCCTCGTCGATGAGAAAGACCCTCTTCCGCCCGACGATCGGCTTCATATAGGCGATCGCCCTCACTTCCTGCATCTGCTCGATCTTGATCACTTCGGTTGCGGCCTCGATCTCGATGAAATCGGGGAAGGCGCGGGCCGGGTTCTCGAGGCCGCGGTTGACCGCCTCGCAGTTGGCGCAGGCGTCGCAGGCGTCGTCCGAAAGCGTCAGGCAGTTCAGAGCCTTGGCCAAGACACGGGCGGTCTTGCGCTTTCCGATGCCCCGCGGGCCGCAGAAGAGGAGGGAGTTCGGCACGCGGTTCCGGGCCAGGGAGAGCTGGAGGATCTTCTTGACCCGCCCGTTGCCGGGGATATCGCTGAAGGGCATGGGATCAGTCCAGGACCTCTTTCAAATAGCGCCCCGTGTGCGAGGCCGGCGCGGCGGCCACGGCCTCGGGCGTTCCGGCGGCCACGATGCGCCCCCCGTCCTCGCCGCCCTCGGGGCCCAAGTCAATAATATAGTCGCAATACTTGATGACTTCAAGGTTGTGCTCGATGATGACCGCCGTGTTGCCGAGCTTGACCAGCTCCGTCAGGAGCTCGAGAAGCTTCCGGACGTCGTCGAAATGGAGGCCCGTCGTGGGCTCGTCGAGGAGGTAGAGCGTCCGGCCCGTGGCCCGGCGGCCGAGCTCCTTGGTCAGCTTGATCCGCTGGGCCTCGCCGCCCGAGAGCGTCGGGGCGGGCTGGCCGAGGCGGATGTAGCCCAGGCCGACCTTCCGAAGCGTGGCCAGCTTGCGCTTGAGCTGGGGGTGGGCCTTCAGGTCGTTGGTGGCCTCGTCCACGGTCATGGCCAGGAAATCGGCGATCGACTTGCCCTTGTAGCGGACGGCGAGCGTCTCCTTGTTGTAGCGCCTCCCGCCGCACCGGTCGCAGGTGACGAAGACGTCGGGCAGGAAGTGCATCTCGACCCGGGTCACGCCCGCGCCCTGGCACTGCTCGCACCGGCCGCCGGCAATGTTGAAGCTGAAGCGGCTCGCGGTGTAGCCCCGGACCTGGGCCTCCTGCGTCCGGGCGAAGAGCGTCCGCAGGTCCTGGAAGAGGCCCGTGTACGTGGCCGGGTTGGAGCGCGGGGTCCGGCCGATCGCCTTCTGGTCGACGCTGACGACCTTGTCGAGGGCCTCCGCCCCGCGGATGGCCTCGTGCGCGCCGACGCGGAACTTCGCGTCATAGAGCCGGTTCTGGAGGCTGCGGAAGAGAATGTCGTAGACGAGCGTACTCTTGCCCGACCCCGAGACGCCGGTGACCGCCGTCATGCAGCCGAGCGGCACGCGGACGTCGATCTCCTTGAGGTTGTGCTCCCGGGCCTTGAGGATCGTCAGCCAGGCCTGCGGCCGGCGCCGGCCGGCGGGCAGGTCGATCCGCATTTCGCGCCGGAGGTATTTGGCCGTCAGCGAGTCGGGCGACTCGAGGATGCGGGCCGGCGGGCCTTCGGCCACGACGTAGCCGCCGTGCTCGCCCGCCCCGGGGCCGAGGTCCAGGACGAAGTCCGCCGCCCGGATGGTCTGCTCGTCGTGCTCGACGACCAGGACCGTGTTGCCGTCGTCGCGGATCTTGCGGAGGAGGCCGATGAGCCGCTCGTTGTCGCGCTGATGGAGTCCGATCGTCGGCTCGTCGAGGACGTAGAGGATGCCGCGCAGCCGGGCCCCGACCTGGGCGGCCAGCCGGACGCGCTGGGCCTCGCCGCCCGAAAGCGACCCGGTCGTCCGGTTGAGATGGAGGTAGGCCAGGCCGAGCTCGGCCATGACCGCCAGGCGGGTCAGGAGCTCCTTCCGGATTTTCGAGGCGACGAGCTCCTGGGCGGCGGTGTAGCGGAAGGCGGCAAGCTCGGTCTGGAGCCGGCTCACCGGGAGCGAGCTCAGATCGAAGATGTTCCGGTCACCGATCCGGACCGAGAGGACCTCGGGCTTGAGGCGGCTGCCCCGGCAGGCCGGGCAGACGTCCTCGGTCAGGACGACGTCGCCGTCCTCGTCGGTCGCGGTTGCGTGGCCCAGGCCGTTGCAGCGCGGGCAGGCCCCGTAAGGGGTGTTGAACGAGAAGTTCCGCGGTTCGAGCTCGGGGATGTTGATGTCGCAGAAGGGGCAGAGGAGCCGGAGCGAGTAGTAGGTCTCGGCGCCGCCGGACCGGAGGACGAGGGCCTCGCCGTCGGCGAGGGCCAGGGCCTTGTCCACGGCCTCCCGGAGGCGCTTTTCGGCGTGGGGCGAGACGCGGACCTCGTCGACGAGGACCTCGGCCGTGTGCTTTCTCGTCTTTTCGAGGACGATCGGGCCGTCGAGGTCGCGGAAGCGGCCGTCGACCCGGATCTGGATGAACCCCTTGCGGAGGAGCCGCTCGAAGAGCTTGTGGTATTCGCCCTTGCGGCCCTTGACGACCGGGGCGAGGACCTTCACTTTTTCGCCCGGGGCGGTCTCGGCGATGCGCCGGACGATCTGGTCGGGCGTCTGCTGGCTGACTTCGCGGCCGCAGCTCGGGCAGTGCGGGACGCCGAGCCGGGCGAAGAGCAGGCGGAGGAGGTCGTAGATCTCGGTGACCGTGCCGACCGTGGAGCGCGGGTTCGAGGAGATCGTCTTCTGGTCGATGGAGATCGCCGGCGAGAGGCCGGCGATGGACTCGACCTCGGGCTTCTCCATCATCTCCATGTACTGGCGGGCGTAGGCCGACATGCATTCGATGTAGCGGCGCTGGCCCTCGGCGAAGAGCGTGTCGAAGGCGAACGACGACTTGCCCGAGCCGCTCGGGCCGGTGACGACGATCAGCCGGTTGCGCGGCAGGCGGACGTCGATCCGCTTCAAGTTGTGCTGCGCCGCCTTCTTGACGACAATTTCGTTCAACATAACCCCATATTTTAACACAAGTTCAGCCCTTGGTGAACCGTCGCCGAATCTGTTAGAATGGGGCCGATCATGGGCCGGCAGGAAAATCTACTCAAAGCGCTCGACCTCCTCCAGGACGCCGCCCTGAAAACCGACTCACTTCGGACGATCAAGCACCTCCCCGCGCAGGAGGGGCGCTACGTCGACTATCCCGCCGACGTCCATCCCTCTCTGGTGAAGGCCCTCCGCGAAAAAGGCTACGAGCGCCTCTACACCCACCAGCACTCGTGCTGGGAGGCCGTCCGCCAGGGCCAAAATGCGGTCGTGGTGACGCCCACCGCCTCCGGCAAGACCCTCTGCTACAATCTCCCCGTCCTCGACGCCATGCTCAAGGACACCTCGGCCCGGGCCCTCTACCTCTTCCCGACCAAGGCCCTGGCCAACGACCAGCGGGTCGAGCTCGACGAGACGATCAAGCTCCTGCCCGAGGAGATCCGGATCTTCACCTACGACGGCGATACCCCGCAAGACGCGCGCAAAGCCATCCGGGCGCGCGGCCATATCGTCCTCACCAACCCCGATATGCTCCACGCCGGGATCCTGCCCCACCACACGAAGTGGATCAAGCTCTTCGAGAACCTGCGCTACATCGTCCTCGATGAGCTCCACAACTACCGCGGGATCTTCGGCAGCCACCTGGCCAACGTCCTCCGCCGCCTGAAGCGCATCGCCGCCTTCTACGGGGCCCACCCCCAATTCATCCTCTGCACGGCGACAATCGCCAACCCCTCGGAGATGGCCGAGAAGATGATCGAGGCGCCCGTGACCCTCGTCGACGACAACGGGGCTCCGCGCGGCGATAAGTACATCGTCTTCACCACGCCGCCGATCGTGAACAAGTTCCTCGGCATCCGCCGCTCCTACGTCAACGAATCACGGCGCATCGCCGCGCTCTTCCTCAAGCACAACCTCCAGACCATCGTCTTCGCCCAGAGCCGCCTGATCACCGAGGTCCTGCTGACCTACCTCAAGGAGGACATCGAAAAGACGATCAAGGACGAGGGTCTCATCCGCGGCTACCGGGGCGGCTACCTGCCCATCAAGCGCCGCGAGATCGAGAAGGGCCTGCGCGAGGGCAAGATCCTGGGCGTCGTCTCGACGAACGCCCTCGAACTCGGGATCGACATCGGCACCCTCGACGTCGCCGTCCTGGCCGGCTACCCCGGCTCGATCGCCAGCACCTGGCAGCGCGCCGGCCGGGCCGGCCGCAAGACCGGCACCTCGGCCGCGGTCCTCGTCGGCTCGAGCGCGCCCCTCGACCAGTTCATCGTCAACCACCCTGACTACTTCTTCTCCAAGTCGCCCGAGAAGGCGCTCATCAACCCCGACAACCTGACCATCCTCATCAACCACATCGAGTGCGCGGCCTTCGAGCTGCCCTTCCAGGACGGCGAGACGTTCGGCCGGGCGGACATCGGCGAGATCCTAAAATATTTGGAGGAGGAGAAGATCCTCCACCATTCCAAGGAAAAGTGGTACTGGACCTCGGAGGCCTACCCGGCCGACGGCGTCAGCCTGCGGAGCATCAGCTCGGACAACTTCGTGGTCGTCGACCAGACCGGACCGGCCAAGGTCATCGCCGAGGTCGACTTCACCGCGGCCCTGACGACACTCCATCCCAAGGCCATCTACCTCTGCGAGGGCGAGCAGTATTACGTCGAGAGCCTCGACTACGAGCAGCGCAAGGCCTACGTCAAGAAGACCGACATCGACTATTACACCGACGCCATCGACTATACCAAGATCAAGATCCTCGACACGTTCGACACGAAGCGGCTCGACCGCTACGACGCCCGCCACGGCGAGGTCCACGTGGCGACCCAGGTCGTGGGCTTCAAGAAGATCAAGTTCCACACCATGGAGAACGTCGGCGCCGGCGACCTGAGCCTGCCCACGAACGAGATGCACACCACAGCCTATTGGGTCACGGTCCCGGCGGCCCTCCTTCAGGACCTGCCCTTCACCCCGGAGCAGAAGATCAACGGTCTCTACGGCCTGTCCTACATCATGCACGGCGTCGCCCCGCTCTTCCTCATGTGCGACATCCACGACATCGGAGTCTCGCTCGGCGACAACTCCACGGGCGAGTCCATCCCCCCGAAAGACCTCCGGGCCAAGATTCAGCCCCTCCAGGGTCCGGTCTACCTCGACGCCGACTTCGAGCCGAACATCTTCATCTACGACAACTACCCGGGCGGCATCGGCCTCAGCCCGTCGCTCTTCGACCTGGACAAAACGCTCCTCGCCACCTGCCTCAAGACGATCTCCGACTGCCCCTGCTCGGAGGGCTGCCCGTCGTGCGTCGGCCCGACCAAGGAGAGCGGGGAGCAGGCCAAGGACGTCGCCCTTGAAATCCTGACCCGTCTTCTCGCTTAAATCTCAGAGGACTACAAGTTCTTCACCGTCGAGACGAACATCGACATCAAGCGGCCGTGAACGCGAAAGGGAGCTGATTAGCGCGGCCGCTCTTTTCCCCAGGCTCGGAGGGGCGGTTCGGCGCGGCTCCCGCCCCAGTCGCAATAGAGGGGGGCTCCCGGGCGGGGGGCTCCGAAAGTACGCCGATTTTCCCCGGCGTGGAAAATCGGCTCGTTCCCTCGGCTTGCTCCCGCGATCCGCCTTC
>Ga0209226_10001389_pt1 | contig 11012 bp, 10 predicted proteins | sample BarGraNGADG00212_2_FD_184497 | JGI IMG/M metagenome (GOLD analysis project Ga0209226, IMG submission 184497) | Arctic peat soil microbial communities from Barrow, Alaska, USA - Barrow Graham LP Ref core NGADG0011-212 (SPAdes) (version 2) | ecosystem: Environmental > Terrestrial > Soil >...
AGAGGGTATATCATGCCCGACTCGGTAGCGACAATGAACTCCCGCGCCGAAGATGTGACGGCCGCATTCAGCATGCCCGAAGTGCTTCGCACGTGATGGGCTACCGCGTGCACCTCGGGGCGGCACTCGGGGTGGGCGATGACCTCTGCCCCCGGGTGTTGTTCCAGTGCCCGCATGATGTTTTCGACGGTTATCCGTTCGTGCGTGGGACAGAAACCGTCCCAGAGGATTATCTTCTTGTCGAGCTGGGACGCGACGAACGCTCCGAGATTTCGATCTGGCACGAAGAGGATCTCGTCGCTGTCGACCGCCTGGCAGATCTGGGCCGCGTTTGCCGAGGTGCAGCAGTAGTCGCTCACCGCCTTGACCGCCGCGGAAGTGTTCACATAGGAGACGACGGCCGCTCGAGGGTGTTCCTCCCGCGCCCTGACAACGTCAACCGCGTCAGCCATGTCAGCCATCGGGCAGCCAGCTCTCAGCTCGGGGAGCAGAACAACCTTGTGCGGGCTCAGCATGTAGGCGGTCTCGGCCATGAAGTGCACGCCGCAGAAGACGATGACGTCCGCCTCGGTTCGGGCCGCCTCGCGAGACAGGCCAAGCGAATCGCCGGTGAAGTCGGCGATGTCCTGGACCTCCGGTCTCTGGTAGTTATGGACGAGGATTACCGCGTTTCGCTCGTTCTTGATCTTGAGCACCTGTTCGGCGATCGCCTGGTCGTCCAGCAGGAGCTCATCGATTGGTTCGAGATGCCCGACTCCGATTTCGTGATGCGTCATCTCTCCCTCGCACTCTGGATCATGATAGTCGAGAAGGGGGTCTAGCAGAAGTCATCGACGGTAAGCTGGTCTTCGATCAACTCCGGACGGTTCTCATGGTCAACGAAGACGATCTTGGGATGATAACCGGTGATCTTTGACTCCGGCACGTTGACGAAGGAAGCGATTATGACGAGGTCTCCCTTGTGGATGAGACGCGCCGCTGCGCCGTTCATGCAGATCTCACCTGTATCATGCTCCGCCTCGATAACATAGGTGACGAGCCTGTTGCCGTTATCCAGGTCCCACACGCTGACCTGCTCGTAGGGAACGAGGTCGGCGAGCGCCATAAGCGTACGGTCGATACTAATGCTTCCCTCGTAATGAATGTCCGCGTCGGTCACAGTGGCGCGGTGGATTTTGCTCTTCAGCATCTGCCGGTATATCTGGTCCATATCTCACTCTATTTTAAGTTGCATGTTGTCTATGAGTCTTGAACGCCCGACCCGGGCTGCAACCGCTATGAGGATTTCTCCGGAGAGTATCTCGAGCGGTCTCAGGTAGATATTATCACAGATGGCTATATACTCAACATCGACAAGGGGCGCTCCCGAGAATACCTTCTCCATCGATTCCTCGATCGACCGTGCGTTGCGCGCGCCCGATTCGATCAGGCCGCGCGCCGCCTGGAGCGCCTTGAAGAGGATGACAGCCTGGTCGCGCTCCACGGGCGCCAGATACATATTCCGCGAGCTCATCGCGAGGCCGTCAGGCTCGCGCACCGTCGGTACACCTATGATATCGACCGGAAAGTCCAGGTCAGCGGCCATCCGCCTGATGACGGCGAGCTGCTGTGCGTCCTTCTGCCCGAAGTAAGCTTTCTGAGCCGGCACGATGTTGAACAGCTTGCTCACGACAGTCGTTACACCCCTGAAATGAGTCGGGCGCGAGCACCCGCACATCACCGAAGACAGGCCCTCGACCTGGACGAGCGTCCCGGAGCCCTCCAAGCCACCCGGGTACATCTCGTCAACGGATGGAGCGAAGATATAGTCGACCCCTATCGATTCTGCCATCTCCGTGTCCCGCTCCATGTCGCGGGGATAAGCTTCGAGGTCTTCACCCGGTGCGAACTGTGTCGGGTTCACAAAAAGAGTCACGACAGCGACGTCACATTCGGCGCGTGCGCGGCGCATGAGCTCGAGGTGCCCGTCGTGGAAGTAACCCATGGTCGGAACTATACCCACCATCTTGCCTGCAGCCTTTGCCTGCCGGACGATCCGCCGCATCTCGTCTTTTGTCTTTATTACTTTCACGCAGCTACCTCAACTCTTCTTCTCCCCCGCAAGAGGGAGGGGATTACCCTTTCTCGAGGGGGTCTCTCCAGGCCCGGCTCCGGGCGGCTTGATCATGACGACTCGAGCAAAGCGCGCATCTGGTCTATAGACTCGCGGTCGAGATTGCCGCGTTCTTCGACGAGGTTGAGGCCCCACAGGCATACTCGGCTGTAAAGGGTGGCGAGCCCGGGGTCGAACTCCGCGAGAGCGGTCAAGTGTTTTTCGATAGTGCCGGCGTCACCGCGCACGAGGGGCCCGGTGAGCGCTTCGACCGGCCCCAGGCGCGCTACGTTCTCGACGGAAGCCCTGTAAAGCGGTGCGAAGGCTTCCGCGAACGCGTCATCACTAAAACCCAGGCCTCTCGCGATTGTGAGGGCCGCATATTCCATCATCGCCAGGAAGTTGCTCGCCATCACGGCGGCTGCATGATAGAGGACCTTGTCCTCGTCCCTTATGAGTTGCATCGTGCCTTCGAGGTCTGATACAAAAACGGAAGCCCAACCCTCGAGCGAGGGTTCGCATGTGACCCCGAAAGTGCTGCCGGGAAGCGCTTTGACAGCGCCCTCCATGTCGGCGAACGTTTGAAGCGGATGGATCGACAGGACCTGGGCTCCAGCGTGCCTCGCGGGCTCAAGGGCCGTGAGCGAGAGTGCTCCGCTCATATGGACGAACTTCTTTCCCCGGACCTCGACTCCGGAGTCGACAATGCTCCTGCACGTGCTCGCGATAGCCGAGTCTGGTGTGGTGATGATGATTATGTCGGCGAGTCGTGCCGCCTCTACATCGTCCGCAACCGGCTCGGCCCCGCTCAAGCCTGCCGCTCTCGTGCGAACTTGCTGCTCGGGGTCAGCGACGCACACGACGTCGTAACCGCGCTCGGAGAGCAAAAGGGCCATCGCCGTTCCCACCCTCCCGGAACCGATGATCGCGACTTTTCTGCTGGACTCACTCGCCGGGCCGGCTTCCACGTTCATGGCTCCATCACAGGTCCCCGGAACGCCAGACGGCCTGGTTATCTCCCAGCTCGTCCAGCACCTTTCGGACCGGTATGCCGCCGGGTAGCATGACGTCCGGCTCGACCTCCAGTAGCGGCTCAAGCACAAACCGCCGCTCGGTCAATCTCTGGTGCGGGATCACCAGCTTCGGGTCGTCGATCTCGAGGTCGTCATATAGCAGGATATCGACATCCAGGGTGCGAGGTCCCCACCTCGCGATCCTTTGCCTTCCCTGCTCGAGCTCAATCTTGCTGGCAAGGGCCAGCAACTCACGCGGGCTGAGCGTGGTCTCGACGGCCACGACCGCGTTGAGGAAGTCGGGTTGGTCGGTCATGCCCACAGGCTCGGACTCGTAAACACCGGATTTGCCGACGATAAAGACGTCGTCGGTTTTATACAGGGCGGCCACCCCCGCGAGCAGGTATTCGAACCTGTCGCCCATGTTGGAGCCAAGGCCGATATAAGCGCGGCTCATCGGGGCTCCCCTTCCCCAACCCCGGCATCGATTGCCCGTTCATTCGTAACGGCGACCTTCACGGAAACGTACTCGGCCTTGACGGGTAGAGGCGCCGAAGGTTTCTTTACCGTGACCAAAACATCTGTGACGCCACGCAGGTTGACGACGTAACCTGCGATCTCGGAAGCGAGGGTCTCGATGAGGTCGTACGTCCGCGACGTCGAGATTTCAGAGACACGTGCTGCCACTTCGGCGTAGTCGACCGTTGAATCCAGGTCGTCGGAGGAGGCCATCGTTTCCTCGAGGCCGAACTCGACGTCGATGAGGAAGACCTGGCCGCGCTCCTGCTCTTCGGGCAGCACCCCATGATAGGCAAAGACCTCGATTCCCTTTATCGTCACTCGTTTCATGGGCTCCTCCGCGCGATGCGGCTCATTCGTTGGTCCGGCTCTTGCCAGCCACGGCGTCTGCCATCCTGACTACTTCGAGCATCTCTTCCACGTCGTGTACGCGGACGACATCGACGCCGCGCGCTATCGCGAAGGCGACAGTGGCTGCTGTCCCGAGGACTCTACGGTCCTCGGGCCGGTCGAGTATGGCACCGATGAATCTCTTTCTCGAAGTCCCCATTACGACTGGGTAACCGAGGCTGGCAAACTCCTCGATCCGCCTTATTATCTCGAGGTTGTGCTCGATGGTCTTACCGAAGCCGATGCCCGGATCGATCATGATCTTGCCGGGGTCCACCCCGCCCTCGATAGCCGTATCGCAGCGCTTGTGGAGAAAACGGGTGATATCCGAGACGACATCCTCGTATTGCGGGTCTTTCTGCATGTCTCGTGGGGTCCCCTGCATGTGCATGATCACAACCGGGGCGGAACGTTCGGCGGCGAGGGATATCATCGCCGGGTCCATCCAAAGGCCACTGATATCGTTGATGATGGAGGCTCCCGCGTCGATGGCCTTCTCCGTGACCGCCGATTTGTAGGAATCTATGGAGATCGGTATCGAGACCTCGCCGGCAAGCGACTCGATAAGCGGGACCGTGCGGCGCAGCTCCTCGTCCAGCGTGACGGGCTCAGCGCCCGGCCGCGTGGACTCTCCCCCGATGTCGAGGATATCGACTCCGGCTTGCGCCATCTCGATCGCCCTCGCACGAGCGTCTTCAAACTTCCAGAGCTCGCCCGGGTCGGAGAATGAATCCGGCGTGGCGTTGATAACTCCCATCACGAGCGTCCGTCCCCCAAAGTCGAGCGCGTGGCGTCCGGCTTCAATGATGCGGGGCTCACGCGATCCGAATTCGTCATCGAGCAGCCTGGCCAGTTCTGAAGCCAGAGCCTTGAGCCCAAACGGCTGGATGGAGAGGTTGCGAATGGCTCTCCTGAACTGCGTGACGGTGCCCATCATGATGACTCGTACGGAGACTTTGCCGTCGACGAGGAAGACATCTCGAGGAGTGGCACACTCCCCACCCTTGGAGAGCATTACCTGCTTTATGATGTGGGCGGCGCGGGCCTGCACGTTTTCGGCCGAAACGACGATGAGCTGCATTTTGCGGCTCATCCTGTCGACGCCGCCTCTGTCCGACCCCAGTTCGGTCAGGAGACGCTGCGCGTCCGGCTGGTTCTCGACCCTTACAAAACGCGCGTTGAAGCGTGGGCCAGGCCCTACATCACGCGATTCCACCTGGAGCACCGACCTCTCGGCTCTATCTGTTCGTCTTGATGAGAGACATCGCCTCCGCGCGGCTCGCGGGGCTCTTGTAGAAGAGACCGCGTACCGCGGAGGTTACCGTGACGGTGCCCGGTTTCTTCACGCCTCTCATCGACATGCAAAGGTGCTCGGCCTCGACAACGACGAGCACTCCCTGGGCGTCCAATCCATCCATTATCGCGTCAGCTACCTGCGTGGTCAGCCTCTCCTGAACCTGCAGGCGCTTGGACAGCGAATCCACAACGCGGGCGATCTTGCTGATCCCAGTTATCTGCCCGGACTTTCCGGGGACGTACGCAACATGCGCCCTGCCTATAAACGGCATGAGGTGGTGCTCGCATACAGAGTACAGGGCGATGTCTTTTACTATGATCATCTCCTCGTGCTCTTCGGAGAACTGCGCCTGCAGCAGCACGCTAGGCTCTTGCCCGAGCCCGGCGAAGATCTCCTCGTACATGCTCGCCACCCTGTGAGGGGTTAGCTTGAGGCCTTCGCGGTCAGGGTCCTCGCCGATTCCCTCGAGAATCATCTTTATTGCAGATTCGATCTTTTCGCGATCCAATCAACAACCTCCCGAAAATCGTTCAACGCGCTGAGCGCCGCCGAGTGTCCTTTTACCAGAAGTGGGGTTTGGAGTCAAAATCGATCCTGGGGCGCGCCGGCGAATCGTAAGCCTATTCCGTCTGCACCTCGGGATTTGGAGGGGTGGCGGGCTTGGGCATCCTCTTGCCCTTCACTCGCCTACTCTCCGCCTCGTCCGCCTTTTCCTTGGCCGCGATTGCCGCTTCTTCGGCCTTCTTCTCCTCGAGGAATTCCTGGTAAACCTCTTGCGGGTCTCCGTCAAGCATGCGGAGGAGCGCCTCCTTGTCGACGGTCTCTTTCTCGATGAGTATCTTGGCGATGGTCCCGAGGCGGTCGCGTTGCTCCGTGAGGATGCGCCTGGCCTCTTCGTGCGCCTCATCAATCAGCCGGCGCACCTCTTTGTCTATCTCGTACGCGACCTCGTCTGAGTAATTGGGCTCGGCCTGGAAATCCCGTCCCAGGAACACCTGCTCTTGCTTGTGCCCGAGCGTGATCGGTCCGAGTGCGTCGCTCATGCCGTATTCCATGACCATCTGGCGAGCCACCTTGGTCGCGCGGTCGATGTCGTTCTGGTCGCCGGTCGTAATATCGCCGAATACCATCTCTTCAGCCGTGCGGCCGCCGAGCAGCATCGCAAGCTCATCGACGAGCTCAGACTTCGTGACCAGGTATTTGTCCTCGGTCGGGAGAGTAAGTGTATATCCGAGGGACCTTCCCCTCGGAATGATCGAGATCTTGTGGACGGGGTCGGCGTTGGGAAGGGTATGCGCCACCAGGGCATGCCCGGACTCGTGGTAGGCGATTATCTCTTTCTCTTTGTCGCTGATGAGGCGGGTCTTTTTCTCGGGGCCGGCTACGACCCTGTCGATCGCCTCTTCCAACTCGACCATGTCTATCGTCTTCTTGCCGTGGCGAGCGGAGAGAAGCGCTGCCTCGTTTACCATGTTCGCCAGGTCCGCCCCTGTAAAGCCGGGCGTGCGCCTGGCAAGCACATCGACGTCGATCCCGGGTGCGAGCGGCTTGCCCTTGGTGTGTACCCGGAGGATGGCCCTACGACCCTCGAGATCGGGACGGTCGACGACTATCTGGCGGTCGAACCTGCCGGGGCGCAACAGCGCGGGGTCGAGGATGTCGGGCCTGTTGGTGGCAGCGATCAGAATGACCCCCGCCTTGACGTCAAAGCCGTCCATCTCGACGAGCAACTGGTTGAGGGTCTGCTCGCGCTCGTCGTGGCCGCCGCCGAGACCCGCTCCACGCTGGCGTCCGACCGCGTCGATCTCATCCATAAATATTATGCAGGGGGCGTTGGCCTTCGCCTGCTCGAAAAGGTCGCGGACCCTTGCGGCACCCACGCCGACGAACATCTCGACGAAATCGGAACCCGAGATGCTGAAGAACGGCACGCCGGCCTCACCCGCTACCGCGCGAGCGAGAAGGGTCTTCCCTGAACCAGGTGGACCATACAGCAGAACGCCTCTTGGAATCTTGGCGCCGAGCGCCTGGAACTTGGCCGGGTTCTCGAGGAACTCTTTTATCTCCATGAGCTCTTCGACGGCTTCATCGACCCCCGCGACATCGTCGAAAGTGACCTTGGGCATATCTTTGGTTATCTGGCGAGCCCGGCTCTTGCCGAAAGACATCACCCGGTTTCCCCCGCCCTGCATCTGTTGCATGAAGAACAGGATGAGACCGACCATGAGCAGGAGCGGCAGGATCTGTATGACTATCGACAGGATGCTCGTGCTGGTCTGAGGGTCGACCTCGACAGTCTTTACTTTACCGTCGAGCACCTTGGCGATATCGTAGTTCGGTGGGAAAGCCGTCTTGAACTGCTGTTTGTTCTTGAGTATGATGTCGAGCGTCTGGTCGCGATTGTGTATCTTTACGGAATCGACGCTATCGCGGTTTACCTGGTTTAGAAAATCGCTGAAAGACTCCTGCTTTGGCTGCTGGCGCCACGGCGGGTTGAGCACCAGCAGGACGATCAGGAACAGAATGACTATCCAGAATATTATGGTCTTGCCGTACTTCTTCATTTAATACAGTCTGCTTTGAATAAAATAGCCGACAGGCCGGGTCGGCAATCCTGCGCTCTATTACTTTCTAATCTTACCATATTCTCCGGACATCCCCTACGCGTGTCATTCGCAACCGCGCCACTCATTCTTACGCCTCGTCCAGAGGCCCGATCGGGTACACGGTAGATTTTCCCTCACCAGAAGCCCGTCGATCAATGATATGGCTCATCCCCGGCCTGGCCTCCCCCTGGAGTAGTCTCCCCGCGTTGGGCCGGGTCTCTCAAGCCCGGGTGCTGCTCCTCCCCTCGAGGGAGAGCCGGTAGAGGGGAGGTCGCCTATTTCTTGATGGTGGCGATGTATGGGAGGTTCCGGTAGCGCTCGTTGAAGTCCAGGCCGTAGCCGACCACGAACACATCGGGGATGCTGAACCCCTCGTACTTGATGGGAATATCGACCTTGTTCTCGGTGCGTTTGTTCAGCAGCGCGCAGATCTCGACCGATTCGGCACTCCTGCCGGCGAGATTTCGCTGAAGGTAGTTGAGCGTGAGGCCCGTATCGATGATATCTTCGACGATGACCACGTGCCTGCCCGTGATCTCCGAGTCCAGGTCCTTGCGGATTCGGACCACTCCGGAAGTCTTGGTCGAGGACCCGTAGCTGGCCAGTGCCATGAAGTCAAACTCCATCGGGATATCTATGCGCCTTGCGAGGTCCGCAAGGAAGATAAAAGCGCCCTTGAGGATGCCGATAAGCAGAAACGGCGCCCTGTCGACGTAATCTTCGCTGATCCGCCTTGCCAGTTCAGTGACTTTCGCCTGAATCTGTTCCTCCGTGAAGAGGATCTTCTCTATCTCGTTGTCAGCCAACTCAGCCCCCAGTATTGATCGGTCCAGTGGCAGGGCGTGCGAACTCACGCCCGTGCACATCATATTAGCCGGGAGGCCGCATAATCAACATGATCGCTTCGGTATCTTCATGTCTGAGTCGAAAACGCTCATCCAACCTGTGTCCGGCGACCCATACCCCCTCTCCGCCCGACAATATGACCGGGCAGAGCTTCCGGCGTGCCCTGGGAAGCTTCTCGTCGATGAAGAAGTCCTTCAGCTTTCGCGCGCCGGGTGCGCCAAGCGGCCGAAACCTGTCGCCGGGACGGGGAGCCCTTACCTCGAGAGGCGTTTTCGCGTCGGGCCTGATGTACTCGGCGTCGGGGCTGGGATCGAAGGCGACCTCATCCCGTGCGACCACTCGCGCCTCTATCACCACTCCGGCCCCCGGAATCGCGACGCTGCCCGGCACCTCGAGCGTCGCGGGAATGAATGCTTCGCCCTCACTTACGCCATCGACACCCGCCACCAGGCGCATCACCAGTTCGCCGTACTCCCTCTCGATCGTGACGGGTCCGGGCAGATCCAGCTTCGCCCCGGAGTTGCCGGCGGCGACTTTTTCGAGGACGTCGACGACGTGGCGCCATGCCAGGTTGGGCTCATCGGGCATAAGCCGTCGCCATGCCTCACGTACGACGCACCGCTGCATTGCGGGATGCAGGGAAGAGAGCCCTTCGACGCTCAGCCTGATCTCGTCGTCGGACGCTCGACCAACCGCTTCAAACGCCTGGACGGACTGCCCGAGCATGTAGTCACGATCTATCGCGAGAGATTCGACCTCTCTCAGGATCACGTCTTTGACCGCCTCGCCGAACTCCACAGCCATGAACGGCACCATGGAGTGACGCACGTGGTTTCGCAGGTAGGACCTGTCGAGGTTGCTCGAATCGTTCCTCGGGGTCACACCCATCGATGCGCAGTACTCCTCGATCTCGTGGCGCCGGACGTTGATGAGCGGCCGGATGAACGGCATGGAGACAGGCGGGATGCCCGCCAGGCCGGTGAGACCTGCTCCTTGTATCACGCGCATCAGGAAAGTCTCCACCTGGTCGTCGGCGTTGTGGCCGGTCGCAATGCGGTCAGCGCCGATCTCTTCAGCGAAACTCTCCAGAAGTCCCAGCCGCACCCGTCGCGCCGCGTCCTGGGGCGACCGGCCGGATTCGCCCGCTTCCGACCGGACATCGACCGCGACCGACCTCACCGGCACATCGAGACACCGGGCAAGCTCCTCGACGAAGCGCGCATCCGCAGCCGACTCCTCTCCTCGGAGCATGTGGTCCAGGTGGAAGACGCTGAGCTCGAGCCTCATGGACTCCGCGATGTCATGAAGGAAAAGAAGAAGTGCGACTGAATCGGGTCCACCCGACACCGCCACCACCAGCCGCTCGCCGCCAACGAGCATACCGTACTGCTCTATGGTCGCGGACGCGGCGTCCCGAAGGTTGCATTCAGACCGCATTGAAAAGACCTTTCACCAGACCCACGTTAAGTGCCTTAACCGCCTCGTTCAATCGCCGGAGGGCTTCCCCTGCTTTTGAGTGCCGTTGATGAAGCCGCGATCGCCCGTTACCGTCATGGACGTGCCCAGCCCGCTCGAGTAACCGGCAATGGTCGACAGCCATGCCGCCGCCGGAGCCCCGGACATGATCACTGGATGATAACCGCTGATAACGGTAGGAACGATCTTGGCCTGGACAAGCCCGTTCGTGTCGAACATCGCGACCAGGGTATACGTCTTGCCCGATATCTCCCTCGGAGGGCTGAAGACGTAGTTACCCATGCTGTAGGCGATGAGGCGGTTCTTGTACACCTCGAACCCCTGCACGACGTGCGGATGATGTCCCAGCACCAGGTCCGCTCCGCTGTCTATCGCGAGGTGAGCCAAGCTTCGCTGCTCCTCGTTGGGCGCGGTCGCCAGCTCGATCCCCCAGTGGAAAGAAGCGATGACCAGGTCAGCTTTCGACCGTGCCGCTTTTATGGCATCCACAACACGCTGGCGGTCGGTGGTAGTCGCGCAACCCGGGCTTGATGCCGTCGCCGGCCAGCCGTCAGGTATGACCCCCGTAAAAGCGACGAACGCCGCTTTCCTGCCGCCCGATTCGAGCACCGATGGAGAGTACGCCTCGGCGGCATTTTTGCCGGCTCCACACCATGCCACCCCGGCCTGCTTGAGATGCGCAAGGGTATCGAGGAACGCCGTGGTTCCATAATCCTTGGAGTGGTTGTTCGCCAGCGATACCATCTTGATGCCGCCGTCAACGAGCGCCTGCG
>Ga0209226_10001390_pt1 | contig 11011 bp, 12 predicted proteins | sample BarGraNGADG00212_2_FD_184497 | JGI IMG/M metagenome (GOLD analysis project Ga0209226, IMG submission 184497) | Arctic peat soil microbial communities from Barrow, Alaska, USA - Barrow Graham LP Ref core NGADG0011-212 (SPAdes) (version 2) | ecosystem: Environmental > Terrestrial > Soil >...
GCTTCTCCCTTCCTGATCGGCGTCAGTCATTCATCTGCCTCTCACCGGCTCATTTTGATCCCTTGATTTTTTTTGTCAAGGAAGTCAGGCACCGTCCCCATCCCTCCCAAAAACCCTAGCGCGAGCGCAGGGTGATGAGCATGATCTCGCCGGGGCGCCACAGGCGCATCCTGGGGCCCCAAGTGCCGGTGCCGCGGCAGACCAGCACGGTCATGCCTTCTATTTCGTAGCGCCCGGCCAGCAGCGGGTTCAGCATGCGGGTGACAATGCTCAGGGGCCATATCTGGCCGCCATGGGTATGGCCCGACAGCATCAGGCCGATTCCAGCTTTGGCTGCGGACTCGGCGGCCACCGGGACATGGGCCATGAGGATCATCGCCCCGGGAGCGTGCTTCCTGTCCGGGTTCCATGCCGGCGCTTCCTGGTCCCGCCCGTGCAGGGACCGGGAGCGGCGTCCGGCCAGGAACAAGCCCGGCGCCGGCTCTACCACTTCGTCCCGCAGCATGCGCAGGGGGGGCTCAGCCCATGCGGCCGCGGTTGCGGCCGGACCGCCGTGCGTCTCGTGGTTGCCGTCCACGGCCCAGACCCCCAAGCGGGCCGAAAGGCGCCGCAAGCCAGGGAGAAACGCCGCGGGTGAAGCCCCGTGCCCCTCGAAAATATCACCCAGCACCAGGATCATGTCGGGTTTCAGGGTCTGCACCTGGGTTACCCGGGCCTGCAGCCAACCGGGACCGATCAGTGTTCCCAGATGGAGGTCGGAGATGGCGGCGAGCCTGGTGCCGTCGAGCGCCGGCGGCAGGCCGGGCAGGCGCACTTCGTAGCGGACAATCAGCGGCGGACGCAGCCCCTGGAAAAGCGCCAGTAGCGCCATCAGGCAGCCGGCGAGCATGGCCCAGCCCCTGGCCTGCGCGGCCCGGCGCGGGAAAAAGCGGCCAAACCCTGAGAGCAGGTCGACCGGGAAAAGGCAGGTGAAGACCAGGAAAAGCGTGCCCACCATAGTCATGGAGATGAACTCCAGCACTGCCGCCCAGGGACCGGCGCTGTCATGGCCCAGGAAGCGCCAGGAAACCAGCACCAGCCCCAAAAAAAGGCCGCCGAATACAAATGCCCGGCGGGGGATTTTCCGCAGCCCGGGCAGCGAGGATGCCCGCCAGATCACATAGGCCAGCAGCAAAGCCGAAGCCAGGGTCAGGTATGTTCCATACATGGTTTTTTATTCCACTCCCAGGATAAAGACAAAGTATAAAGGAAAAAGGAAAAAGGTAAAAGCAGGTAAAGAAAATTAAATGACTGATATGAAGTTCTATAAATTGTGGTTTTTCTTACTTTATACTTTGTACTTTATACTTTCTACTTTTATCGTTGTCTTTCTCTTCTCCCTTGACCGTCACCCGATCTTTTTGGCCCGGCGCATGGTCCAGCGCAGGAAGGCCAGCACGCCGCCGCCGCTGGCCATGCCCAGGGCATAGACCCCGATGACGACCAGGGCGATGGGCAGCGTCACGCTCCAGCTCAAAAACGAGACGGTGATCGTCTGCAAATTCTGCACGGCGAATATGGCGGTGACGCCAACGAGCAGGATGAGCAAAACCAGGTAAAAGATCCTCATGTTTCCTCCAACCCCGACAGCAGATTATGGCGCAGGGGAGGAGAAAATGCAAACCGGAGTAGGAGAAGAACGAGGCAATAGGTGATGGGTGATAGGTTATAGGTGATAGGTAAAGAAGGAAATTACCGGTTTCTTTTTGCCCATTACCCCTGACCTCTTCCTGCTGGCTGCTGGGTTCTTACCTATAGCCTATCGCCCCTAGCCTCTTACCTATTACCCATGACCTATAACCTGAGAAAACAGGTAATTGCTTCCGCTTCATTGACACTGTCATTTTTTTGACAGAAAAACGGCCAGGGCATAGAATGGATCCAGGAAAAGGCAAGGGAGGTGCTCATGAATCTGGAAGAAATTATCCGGGAGATCACCGATAAAAGCGGTGCCAAAGCCGTGTTCGGCGAAGCCTATGTCAAGGACCGGGTCACATTCATCCCCGTGGCCAAGGTGTGCATTCGTGCTTGCGGCTGCGACCGCGGCGCGCAGGCGGGCGGCAAGGGCGAAGGCGCGGAGAAAAAAAAGAAAGGCCCGTGCCTGGGCGTGGGGGTAAAAACCACCCCCCTGGGCTATATCGAGATCCGCCAGGGCAGGGCCCGCTTCGTCGAGATCGTCGACCGGGGCAAACTCCTGCAAGGGGGACTCATCCTCGGCGGGCTGGCCATTTTTCTTTTCTCGCGCATCGTCAGGGGCAAGTGACCGGTTGAGAAAGATCGTCCGCTTTATTCTATCAAGAGGGAGGAATAGCATGCCGCTCAAAAAAGGATCCGGCCGCTCGACCGTCAGCAGCAATATCAAGACACTGGTGGATGAATGGAAGGAGGATGGAGCGATCGGCACCAGCCATCCGCGGACAAAGAAAAAAGCGATCAAACAGGCCGTGGCCATCGCCTTGGCCAAGGCCGGCAAAAGCCGCAAAACCAAGCCGCGCCAGGGGGCGTGAGGTTCTAAAAAATGCCGGCACCGTCCCCGCGCTGACGTTTTCTTTTTTACTTATTCCCGGACAGGGCTTCCAGGAGCGACTTGTGGATGCGGCGAAAGGCGGCCGGGTCGCGGACATATTCGGTGAAGGAAGTGACGGCGGCCCGCGCCAGCCGCTCGGCCTCCCCGGGATCCTTCGCCCGCAAGAGCTGCAATAGTTCGTAATCTTCTATGCCTTCGCGCATGGCTTCCAGGCGGATCGAGCTGAAGACCGATTTTCGCTCTCGGTCGGGATAGACGATAAAAGCGTCTCCGCCGGGCAGCAATTCGGTGTTGGCGTCGATGACCGGCTGCGTGTCGTTCACCGGCTCCGGCGTCCAGTAGTTGCCGCCCCAATGGAGATAGCCGGCCAGGCCGTAGCGGTAATTGAGCCAATGCAGCAGGCGCACCTTGAGCAGCGGGTAATCGATCATGCGGTTCAGGTAGCGCCCGGTGGGGAACAGGCAGGTGTAGAACCAGACCTCGTGCCCCGCGCGGACGCGGTTGCCGATGAGATCCATCTGGCCGTCGAATTGGCCGAGCTGCGGCACCCAGATGTCGCAGTTCTTCTTCAGATCCTCCGACATGGTGGCGGCGTCCATGGCGTCCATGGTCGAGACGCCGGGCAGAAAGCGGCGCACGAGCGCGCCGAAGCGGGCGTAATACGGGGGCTCGGCGCCGTGCGGCTCGTCCAGAATGTGCTGCAGGTAGATCGGCTTCCAGCCCTTGAGCGTGAGGTGGGCGTCTAGGGCCGTCAGAAAACCCGCCAGGAACTCTTCCGCGCGCGGATCGTCCGGCCCCAGACGCATCTCCACGACCCGACCGTCCAGCGGCTGCCGCGTGCGCATGATCAGTGGGGCGTCGTAGCTGCCGTCGCGATCGAGGAGGTGGCTGCCCTCGATGGTGCCGATCACCCCGGCCCGCCGGAATGTTTCCACCCAGCGGTCGAAATTGCTGAAATCGTAGGCCAGGCGATCGCCCTCGACCCGCGCTGAAATGAGGTCGGGCAGCGGCGTGTAGATCACGTTTTGGCGGTGGTCGGCCAATACCGCGGCGAAATTGGCGACCAGGGTCCACCAGTCTGCGGAAAACTGGGGGAACCCGTAAAACTGGCGCGAAGTCTTGTCGCCCAGGTTCACCCAGTTGGTGATCTTGAGCGATCGCGGCTCAGGCACCGTGGCGGCAAAGACCCTGAGGCGGAACTCCCTGCGGGCCAGCGTGCGCTTGCCGGAGCGCACAACCATGGCGCCGCGATAGAGACCTGGTGCGGCGTCAGCCGGCACGGCGATGGTGGCCCATATAGAACGGGTGCGATTGCGCTCCAGCGCCATGGGGAAATCCCAAAGCGGGTCAGGAAACCATCCTGGCGCTTCTCCGACCCGTTCTGCGGCAGGGGTGTTTTTCGTATGCGACCCGACCACCACGTAACCCACGGCATGGACTACCCCCCCGTCGATGATCTGCCCGGGATTACTCGTAAGGGGTGTGATTTCGGCGGAAACTTCCGGCAGCGGTTCCGGGGAGCGCAAGGCCAGCTGGATGCTGAGATGCTGGTTGCGCGCCGCCGCGAACTCGGGCGTAGCCAGGCGCTGCGCTTGCGGCGGATCGCCGGGGAAGATCTTGACCAGCGAATCGACGAACCAGGCATGGATCTCCGCCGGAGCGGCCGCGGGCGCCGAGGCGCTTAGCAGAACCAAAATAAGAAGAACCGCGAATGTCAAAAGTTTCATTTGTTGGCCTCCTGCAAGAACATCTGATTTCCCCTGGGAAACACGAGCGAATAGCCGGGACGATCGCCGCCAAACCCTGGCGATCCCTTCGGCCCGATGAATCGTTTGCTCTCCCGCATCGGCCTCATTATAGCAGGCTCGCCCTTTGGATACAAAATCGTGGTTGTCAATATTGGAGAGCTGGGGACGCCCTTGAAATTTTTATTTACTGAATTTATAATCGCCTGATATTAAATGTTCAGGAGAATAAAAATGGCAGAGAAAAAACAATTAAGTTTGAATGATGAAGAGATGAAAAAAATTTTAACCGAGGAAGAAACAGGAAATCTGTGCCTGGCCGCTGAAAACATGCCCTATGGCATTCCTGTATCTTACGCCTGGCTTGATGACCGGATCATTATCCATTGTTCAGTAAAGGGTAAAAAGATGGATATGATCCGCAAGAATCGGCATGTTTGCTTTACGGTATCCAGAAACCCTGACCGGATGAAACCCCACCATGCCGAAGGAAAATGCGACTATCGATTTGAATCGGTCTTGTGTTTTGGCAAAGCACAAATTGTTGACGATCCCAATGACAGATTGGCATACTTGAAAAAGTTCAAATCCTTTTTTTATAAAAAGTTGAATCTCGACAACAATCAGGATCCCGTGACCATTGAAACAGCTCAAAAATGCGGCTGCATTGTCATTGAGGTCGAAAAAATGACCGGTCTCAGAAGAGATTAAAACTCAGGAACAATCAACCCGGAAAATTGCCAGTACTGATCCCCGCTCCCTCGCCATCTGTCCATTGACATTGCGGATAATTATCCTCAAAATGTCAGCATGAGGAAAATTGATTTTCCTATAAATTTGTCGTTCACCGCGCCCCCCGGTGTATCCCATTCGGGGCAAGTTCTAGGATGCAGCCGCTGGTCAGGCCAATGAAAAATACCCTCATCAAGTCCCTGGCGCTGGGAATCGTGATGCTGGCGGGAGTCCTGCCGGGAAAAGAGCGCGGCCCGGCTGTGCTGACCCTTGCCTGTCGCCCAAGTTCCGCGCCGTGTCAATTTGCGGCCGGAAAACTTGGCGAAGCGTTGGGCGGCAAGATTGCTCTTATCCCTCTGGTCAAAGCAACGGCGGCAACGAACATTACTGCGGCCTGCGGGCAATCCGAGGCGGCGGCACTGGGATTGCGCCTGGACGCGGCCATCCAAAAAGAAGGCTTTCAGATCGTCCGCAAACAAGGGCGCATCTTCATTCTGGGAAAAGACGAATCCGGGGCCATGTACGGACTGCTGGATGTCGCGGAGCAGGCGCGGATGCATGGCGGACTGCGCGGGGTCAAGGAAAAGATCGCGAATCCGCGTTTCGCGTTCCGGGCGATCAAGTTCAATCTGCCCTGGTCCCCGTACCGGCCCGGAGCGGCGGCGGATGTCCATTTGCAGACCTGCCGGGACCTCAAGTTCTGGCAGCGCTTCCTCGATATGATGGCCTTAAACCGCTTTAATGCCCTGACGCTTTGGAATCTCCACCCGTTCACCTATATGATCCGCCCAACGAACTTTCCCAGGGCCTGTCCCCTTTCCGACAAGGAATTGGCGGACTGGCGGTCGTTCTGGCGCTCGCTGTTCCGCATGGCCAAAGAGCGCGGCATCGAAACCTATATCGTCAACTGGAACATCGTGGTATCTCCCGAGTTCGCCCGCGCCTACGGGGCCAAGGAGTACGAAGACACCTCGCCCCTGGTTCGCCGCTACCTGCGCGAGTGCATCACCCAGGTCATTGATGAGTATGAGGACCTGACGGGCCTGGGCGTGACCCTGGCTGACTGGATGGGTGGTCTTAAGCCCAAAGAGGCCGAGGATTTCGTCGCCGAGACGTTCGTGGTGGGGATGAAGAACGCCAAGCGACCCGTGAAGTTCATCCACCGGGCCACGCTGGCCGGAGATCCCATGGAATTGCGCCGGGTGATCGACCAGGCGGCGCTCCCGGACCCGGTCTGGGTGGAGATCAAGTTCAACTGGTCACACGGGCATTCCACTCCGCGGCTGGCCATGACGCACGACTACGAATCGGGCAAGCTGGACGAGCGCTTCTGGACGCCGGCGCCTGCGAACTACAAGATCGCCTGGATGGTCCGCAACGAGGATTTTTTCATCTTGCGCTGGGGCGAGCCGGACTTCATCCGCGCCCATATTGCCGCGAATGGGCACGATTACGTGGGAGGATATTTCGTGGGCTCGGAGGGCTACATCCCGGCCAGGGATTATTCGCATAAGCCCGGCGAACATCAGACCTGGGACTATGCGTTCGAAAAACAGTGGCTGTTTTATATGCTCTGGGGACGGCTCCTGTACGACCCGCGGACGTCGGATGCGGTCTTCGCAGCCGAGTTCTCCCGCCGTTATAATGAAAGGCTGGGCGGGCTGCTGCTAAGAGCCTATGCCTTGGCCAGCCGCATGCCGCTGAAGCTGGCGTCGTTCTACCGGGGCACATGGGATTTCACATTGTATTCCGAAGGCTTCCTGGCGCCGGTAAAACCGGGCGATAAAAGCGGCCCGTCGCCGTTCCTTTCCATCAACGAGCTTATTGCCAGCAGAACGCTTGATCCGACCTACCTGTCGATTCGCGATTTCGTATCAAAAGCGCGCAGCGGTCCCGGCCTGGTGACTCCGCTCGAGCTCGCGAATGGGCTGGAAGCCGATGGCCGCGAGGCGCTCAAACTCGTCGCCTCAGCACGCCCCGCTTCCGCCGCGTTGACCGGTGCGTTGGAGTGCGAGCTTGAGGACATCGAGACCTGGGCCTATCTGAGCCTGTATTTCGCGGACAAGCTGCGCGCCGGGACGGCCCTGGAGACCTACGGGCGCTTCGGTGGGTCCGAGGTCAAGGAAAAGGCAGTAAGGCTCCTCGAGCGCGCGGCGGGGCATTGGGACAAGATCTGCGAGATCACGAGCGCGCACTATTTCGAGACGCCCTATGCGGACGGCGAAAGCTTTTCCTGGGAAAAATACCGGCCTCGGGTCCTGCTCGACATCGAGACGGCCCGCCGAACCGCAGCCAAATCGTTTCCCAAATAGTTCGAATAGTTCGCAGCTTCCTATTGCAACTTCGAATAAAGCAGGCAAAGGTTACGAGCTGACATAGGCCCTGGATTTTTCTGACACATCCGGGAAAGATTTTCAACCCTCCGCTTGAGCTGGATCAGAGCCTCAGGCCTCCGCGCTGCTGGTTGCCGGCCGGAGCCGCCGAGGGTGCCACCGGCGTGTTCTTGCCGGTGATCAGCAGTTCGCCTTGCTTCAGCTCGCCGCTGATGATCCGGCGCACTTCCGTGTTGCGGTTGTCCGAGATGCCGATGGCGATGGTCACAGGCGCGACGCTGCCGTCCTGGCCCAGCTTCCAGACCGTCTTGATGTTCTTCGGCTTCTGGGCGGAACGCCGCGCATTGGTTCCGCCCGCCCTGCCGCCGCCAGGCGCCGCTGCCTGCCCGGCCGCGGTTTCGGCCTGAGCCGCCGGCGCGGGATCGTCCACCGGGGTCCCGCTCTTGGCGGCAAGCTTCTGGAGCTCCGCCTCGAGATCAGGCTTCAGGAACGCCTTGTTCGGGACCAGCAACGCGTTCGGAGCCGTGTTGGTGACGATGGTTACGTTCGCGGTCATGCCGGGCCTGAACTTCAAATCCGGGTTGTCGATCTGGACGATGGCCTTGTAGGTGACCACGTTCTGCACGGTCGCCGAAGCGTAGCGGACCTGGATGATCTTGCCAGTGAAGACCTCGTTGGGAAATGCCTGCACCGTGAAGCTTGCCATTTGATCCGCCTTGACGTCGCCCATGTCGGTTTCATCGACGTCGCACTGGATCTGCATCTTGTTCAGGTCATTGACCACGAACAGCTCCGGGGCCGTGAAGCTGGCGGCGACGGTCTGGCCCGGCTCGACGCTGCGGGTCACGATGATGCCGTCGATGGGAGAGATGATCTTGGTGTTCTTCAGGCTCACATCCAGCTGGTTGAGCTGGGATTGTATCTCATCGATTTTCAGCTTGGCGGTGGAGTAGTCGAGGTCAGCCTTCCGGAACAGCACATCTGCATTCTCCTTGTCCGCATCCGAGACCAGGCCCTGGTCGAAGAGCTGCTTGGTGCGCTCATTGTTTTTCCGGGCCGTCTCCAGGTCGATCTTGGATTGATTGGCGGCGAGCTCCGCGGTCTTCTTGCCCAGCTTGGACTCGTCGATCTTCAGGAGGAAAGGCTCCGGATCGATCACGGCCAGCAGCTGCCCGGCCTTCACCTTGCTGTTGAAATCGACCAGGATGGTCTTGATCTTCCCGGAAACCTCGGAGCCGATGGTGGCTGTCTTTTGCGGCTGGATCGTGCCCGTGGTCGTGACCACGCTGCTCAGGCTGCCTTCGGCCGCCGGCGCGGTCAGGTAAGCAGAGGCGGCAGCGGCCTGGGACCCAGGCTTGATTATAAGAAAATACGCGATGAGCGCGACGGCGATGACGGCCGCGGCGATGATAAAGATGAGCTTTTTGTTCCTCATTTTGTCTCCTTGTTATTCGTAGCGCAGCGCCTCGATGACGTTGAGCTTCGAGGCCTTGAAGGCCGGGTAATAGCCGAAGAATGTGCCTACGCCGGTCGAGATCCCGAAGGCGATCAGGATGGCATTGGGCGGGATCGCTGTCCGCGCCTGAAATACCGACTGCAGGATGGCTGCCCCGCCCACGGCGGCGAGGATGCCGAGCAGGCCTCCGACCAGGCAGAGGGTGACGGCCTCGATGAGGAATTGCAGCCGGATGTCCCGCGGCTTGGCGCCGATCGCCCGGCGGATGCCGATCTCCCTGGTGCGCTCGGTCACGGAGGCGAACATGATGTTCATGATGCCGATGCCGCCGACCAGCAGCGATACGGCCGCGATCGCCACCAGCAGGCTGGTCATGGTCTGGGTGCTCGACTGGGCGAGACTGACGACCTCGGCCACGTTGCGGACCGTGAAATCATCGGCCGATCCGTCGCTGGCCTCGATGTGGTGCCTGCGGCGCAGGAGATCCGTGACCTCGACGATGGCGGCGTTCAAGGCATCGGTGCTCGTCGCCGACAGCTGGATCTGGTTCACCGAGGAATCGGTCTTGCCCAGGAGCCTGGACATGGCGGTGGTGTACGGCATCATGATGACATCATCGCGGTTGCCGAACCCACCGATCTGCCCCTTGGCGGCCAGGACGCCGATGATGGTGAACGGCTGGCGGTTGATGCGGATGATCTCGCCGACGGCATCCGCGCCCCCGAACAGCTGGTTGTAGACTTCCGCGCCCAGCACGCAGATCTTCAGCGCGGCGTGCACTTCATCCTCGCTGAAAAACCTGCCGCCGCCCTTGGTCTCATCGATCTGCCAGTCGCCGATGACCGGGTAATCCGAGCCCACGCCCTGCACCGATGTCGGCCAGTTGGTGCTCTTGTAGATGACCATCGAGCGGGTCGAGACCAGCGGCGAGACGTAGCTGATGTTCGGGCACTCGGCGGCAATGGCCAGCGCATCTTCGAGGGTGAGTGTGTTGACCCCCCCGGCGCCGGTGCTGATCCTGCCGACGCTACGGCTGCCGGGCATGACGCTGAGGTTGTTGCTCATGCCGGCGAAGCGCTCCTCGATGTTGAGCTGGGCCCCATAGCCCAGGCTCATGACCATGATGACGGCCCCGACGCCGAAGATGATGCCGAGCAGGGTCAGGAAGGAGCGGAACTTGTTCTTCATCAGGGCCCGGGCCGAGAAACTGATCGTGGTCGTAATGTTCATGCTGCCTCCTTTAGTCCTGCCGCTCGATGAGCCCGTCGCGCATATGGATGCGCCTCTTTGCATAGTTGCCGATGTCGGGCTCATGGGTGACGATGATCACCGTGATGCCTTTTTCCTGGTTGAGCATCTTGATGAAATCCATGATCTCGTTGCTGCGCTTGGTGTCCAGGTTGCCGGTGGGCTCGTCGGCCAGTATCAGCGGCGGATCATTGGCCAGCGCCCGGGCGATGGCCACCCGTTGCATCTCGCCGCCCGAGATCTGGTTGGTGCGGTTGCTCTGCTTGTCCTCCAGGCCGACCAGCTTGAGCTTCTCCAGGGCCTTTGCCCTGGCGATCTTCTTGCGGACGTTGCCGTAGAGCAGAGGCAGCTCGATGTTCTCCAGGGTGGTGGTCCTGGGTATGAGATTGAAGGCCTGGAAGACGAAACCGATCTCCTTGTTGCGTATCTCCGTGCGCTGGTTCTCGCTCAGGTCGGAAACCTTCTTGCCGTCGAGGAAATAGTCCCCGGCCGTTGGTCCGTCCAGGCAGCCGAGGATGCTCATCAGGGTCGACTTGCCGGAGCCGGAAGGGCCCATGATGGCCACGAATTCCCCGCGCTTGATCACGTGGCTGATCCCGTTCAGGGCCGGGAACCAGTCACGGCCTATCTTGTAATTCTTGGTTATCTTGTCCAGCTTGATCAGTTCAGTTTCGGCTTGCATTTTTTGTCTCCATCCGGGATTGGCAAACTTTTTTCCGGCCGCAGGGAATCATCGCGAACAAATATCCTGAAGGATCTATATTCACTTCTGCGCTTTTCGGGGGAATCAGCTTGCAACTCCTTACCCCAGGGTTAGGAAAAATAATTTTCCCGATGCCAGTATTTTAAGGACTTATATTTGCAATGTCAATGAGGCAATGCGGGCACTTGCAATTGTGAGGTCCTCGTATTAAAATAAAAAACGAGGCTG
>Ga0209226_10001391_pt1 | contig 11010 bp, 6 predicted proteins | sample BarGraNGADG00212_2_FD_184497 | JGI IMG/M metagenome (GOLD analysis project Ga0209226, IMG submission 184497) | Arctic peat soil microbial communities from Barrow, Alaska, USA - Barrow Graham LP Ref core NGADG0011-212 (SPAdes) (version 2) | ecosystem: Environmental > Terrestrial > Soil > Wetlands...
CGGCCACATGTCCGACCTGCAGCACATCCGCCACCAGGACGTGAATGAGTATTTCAAGAAATTTTATTCTCCCAGCAACCTGACCGCGGCCATCGTCGGCGACGTTGACCCCCAGGAGGTCTTCAAGCTGGCCGAGCTGTATTTCGGGCGCATCCCCAGCGGCCCCCGGCCCGAGCCCCTGCGCACGCGGGAGCCGGAACAGTGGGGCGAGCGCCGCACGACGGTCACGGCCCAGTCGCAGCCGGTGCTGATCGTGGGCTATCACCGGCCCGACGTCCGCCACGCTGACAACGGCGCCCTGGAAGCGCTGGCCAATATCCTCGGCCAGGGCCGCTCCTCGCGGCTTTGGGAAAGCTTGGTGAAGAAGGAGAAGGCCGCTGTCCAGGTCCAGGGCTTCAGCGGCTACCCCGGAGATAAGTATCCCTGCCTCATCCTTTTTCTCTCGGTACCCAGCAAGGACAAGACTTCGGCCCAGTCGCTTGAGCTGATCGAGAAGGAGATCGAAAAGATCAAAAAGGAGCAGGTCAGCGCCCAGGAGTTGGTCAAATACAAGCAGATGACCAAGAAGTCCCTGATCAACCAGATGAAGTCCAACGCGCGCATGGCCGCCCAGTTGACCTATTACGATGTGGTGCAGGGTGACTGGCGGCTGCTCTTCGACGAACTCGTCAACATCGACAAGATCACCGCCGCCGACATCCAGCGCGTGGCCAACACCTACCTGGTCGTCACCAACCGCACGATCGGCGAGATCGTTCCCGAGAAGAATTGAAGGGAGAACGCACCATGAAAAAGAAAGCAGTTACCTTATTGGCATCCGCGGCCATCCTCCTGGCCTTGTTGGCCGCTCCGTTGGCGGCCCAAAAGAACCCCAAGGACAAGTTTGACTTTCCCAAGCTCAACCCGCTGAAGATCCCGCCGGTGAAGCAAGTGATTATGAAGAACGGCATCAAGCTGTTCCTGATCGAAGACCACCGCTTCCCGACCATCGACATGCAGGGGCTGTTTTTCACGTCATCGGCCTTTGAGCCCGCTGAAAAGGCCGGCTTGGCCGATCTCACCGGCACGGTGCTGCGCACCGGCGGCGCCAAGGGCCGGAGCGGCGACCAGATCGACCGCGAGCTGGAGACCATGGCCGCCTCGATCGAGACCGGCATCGACAGCGAGAACGGTTCGATCACCGTCTCCATGCTCAAGGAGAACCTTGACAAGGTTCTGCCGATCATGGCGGACATCCTGTGCCAGCCGGTTTTCGACAAGGAGAAGATCGACCTGGCCAAGATCGAGGCCCGCAGCAATATCTCCCGCCGCAACGACGATATCTACACGATCGCCAACCGCGAGTTCGGCAGGCTAATCTATGGCGCCCAGAGCCCTTACGCCCGCCAGCCTGAATATGCCACCATTGACGTTATCAACCGCGACGACATCGTCGCCTTCTATAAAAGCTATTTCCATCCAGACAACCTGTGGCTCGCCGTCTGGGGCGATTTCGATGGAAAGCAGATGGTCCGCAAGATCGAGGCCGCCCTCGGCGACTGGCCCGCCGCCAAACTGAAGCTGCCCATGCTCCCGGAAGCTAAGTATGAATACAAGCCGACGGTCAATTACATCGAAAAGAAAGATGTCAACCAGTCCAACATCAAGATCGGCCACATTGGTTGCCTGTGGAGCGACCCCGACTACCCGGCGCTGATGGTAATAAACAGCATCCTCTCTTTCGACCGCATATTCAAGAGGGTACGCACCGATGAGGGGCTGGCCTATGGAGCCGGCGGCTTTTATGGCGCTGGCTACAAGGTGCCGGGCATGTTCCAGGCCGGCGCCCAGACCAAGTCGGAGTCGACGTCGAAGGCCATCGGCATCATGCTGGAAGAGATCAAGCGCATCACGACCGAGGAGGTCAGCGACGCGGAGTTCAAGCGGGCCAAGGACAAGTTCCTGAACGGGTATGTCTTCCAGTTCGACAGCCGGGCCAAGATCATCCGCAGCATGCTGACAAATGCCTTCAACGGCTACCCCCTCAATTTCAACGAGAAGTTCTTTCAGAGCATCGAAACGGTGACCAAGGCCGACATCCTGAACGCGGCGAAGAAGCACCTGCACCCCGACCAGCTGCAAATCCTGGTGGTGGGCAAGCAGACCGACTTTGACAAGCCGCTCAGCACGTTCGGCCCGGTCAATGCCATCGATATCACCATCCCGATGCCCGCAGGGGAAAAGGCGCCGGAGGCCACCGCGGAAACCCTGGCCAAAGGTCGGGAGCTCTTTGCCAAGGCCATTGCCGCCCTAGGCGACCCGCAGAAGGTCAAGGCGGTTAAGAACGTCCGCACCGTCGTTGAGGTGACCCAGATCACGCCGATGGGGGAGATGACGATGGATGCCGAGATGGTTTCCGTCTTCCCCGACAAGCTGCATCTCGCGCTGAATACGCCCGGGGGCAAGATGAACATGGTGGTCAACGGCGACAAGGCCGTGATGAAGATGGCCCAGGGCTCCATGCCGATCCCCGAGGGGCAGAAAAAGGAGTTGCGGGAGGGCCTCTGCCGCGACATGTTCTACATGTGGCAGAACCTGGACCAGTACCAGGTCCAGTTCCTGGGGGCGAAGAAATTCGCCGACAGCGAGGCGATCGACCTCGCCGTCTCCGGCTTCGGTACCAGTTTCCATCTCTTCCTCGACCCGCGATCGTTCCTTCCCTGCGGGAGTTCCTACCAGGCAATGGGTGCCGAGGGGCCGGCCACGGTCGAGGAGCGCGTCTCCGATTACCGCGAGGTGGATGGGATCAAGATGCCCTTCAAGACCGAGGGGTTCGCCAACCAGAAGAAGGCCTCCAGCCAGGCGGTCAAGTCCATTGAGCTGAACGCCGCCGTCGGTGACGACCTCTTTAAAATCGAGTAATTTTGCATTTTCCGCCAGCGGGGCGCCGCCCGGTGCCCCGCTGGTTTCTTCACGGACCGAGAATAATCGATCCTTCTGCCTGGGGATTGCGATTTTTATACTATCTGTCTACAATCATGATTGACTGCTCTTGCTGAAGTCCATGGAGGTCTATATGGCTGCGTACTGCACGGTGAAAGCGATCCGTTCCGGCGTTGCCACCCTGGAAGGGGCGGGCGTGCGGCTGCGCCGGATGTTCGGCTTCGAAAAGGTCCCCGGGCTCGATCCCTTCCTGCTGCTCGACGACTTTAGTTCCCGGGATCCCCAAGATTATATCGCCGGGTTCCCCTGGCACCCGCACCGCGGCATCGAGACCATCACCTACGTATTGCGCGGGGAGATCGACCACGGCGACAGCATGGGCAACAAGGGCGTGATCGGACCGGGCGACGTGCAGTGGATGACGGCCGGTTCGGGCATCATCCACCAGGAGATGCCCAGGGAGAGCCGGGCGACCGGGTTGCAGGGCTTCCAATTGTGGGCCAACCTGCCGGCCGCGGAAAAGATGATGGCCCCCCGCTACCGCGGCATTTTGCGCCGGCAGATCCCGGTGATCGAACGCGAGAACGGGGTAAAGGTCCGGGTTGTTTGCGGCGTGGTTGACGGGGTGCAAGGCCCGGTCGGTGAGATCAGGATCGACCCCGAATTCCTTGATGTCGAGGTTCCGGCCGGTGCCGTTTTCAGCCATAAGCTGCCGGCGGGCTATGCTGTATTTGCCTATGTTTTCGCCGGGCAGGGGCATTTCGATCCCCGCAAAAAAGCGTTGGTCGGCACGGAAAACCTGGTGATCTTCGGCGATGGCGGCGGCGTGGAAATAACCGGCGGAGACCAGGGGGTGCGCTTCCTGCTGGTTTCCGGAAAACCGCTGCGTGAGCCCGTGGCCTGGAGCGGCCCCATCGTCATGAACACCGAGGAGGAGCTGCGCCGCGCCTTCAGCGAATACGCCGACGGCACGTTCCTGAAGCACAAGGCCAGGGAAGATTGAAAAAATCGCCGGTCTGGTATCTCTATCTGATCCGCTGCGGTGACGGCAGCATCTATACCGGCGTCTCCACCGACGTAGCCCGGCGCCTGGACGAACACCGCAGCGGCAAAGGGGCCCGTTACCTGCGCGGCCGCGGGCCGCTGGTCCTGGCCCGCAAGATCCGCGTCGGCGGCAAAAGCGCCGCTTTTAAACTCGAATGGCGGGTGAAAAAATTCTCCCGGGCCAGGAAACAAGCTTTAATCAAGGGGAAAACAAGGAACAAAGATTTAGGCAAAAAAAGTAAAGGCACTGGGAATCCATGATCGGACAGTGGCCACCCTCGGCTGCATCGAGGCCGTGGGAAAGCCGACTTTGACGATTCGTATCCCGGTCCGGATTATCTCCCGAATTCAAGGATTTGAAAAGTTCCGGGTAACACCTGCGGGCGCGGGCGGGGATTCTCAGTCGTGGCTGCCGGAGCCGGACCGAGTTCGGCCGTCACCACGAACACATGGTGAGTCCGGAGATCGAGCTCCAGGGTGCGCGCGCCGCGGGCGGTGGCAACGGTTTCCACGACGGCATATTTATCGGGCGTCACCTGGCGGATGACGGTCAGGGTCCCCTCGCCGTTGGAACTGAAAATAAGGCCGGTGGCCGGGTCGAAGCAGACGCCGTCGCAGCCGGAGCCGATGGGCGCCGTGGCGACGATGGCGCCGGTGTCGGCGTTGGAGACCACCAGCATCTTGTTGGAACAGCCGGAAAACAGGCGCCGGTTTTTTTTGTCGAGGGCCAGTCCGCTCGGCTCTTCTCCGGGGGCCAGCTTCCAGCGGCGCAGGACTTTAAGACTCTTGCTGTCGAAGGCCGCGATCTCGCTCGTATCCTCGATGTTAACAAAGATAGTGCCTTTGCCATCGCTTTGGGCGAACTCGGGCTTGCCGCCCAGCGGCACCGTTCCCGCCACGCCGTTGTCCGTCGCATTGACCGCCGTCGCGTCGGCGCTGCGGCCGTTGAAGGAAAACAGGCGGCCGCTAAAATCGTCGAAAAGCATGGTATCGGGGTTGGCTCCGGTCTTGATCTCCGCCAACTTTTCCCCGGTCTTGAGATTGAAAACGGTCAACATATCGGACCGGCCGTTGCTGATGTAACCGCGGCCAAGCTTGGAAGCAAAAGCCACTTCGTGCACCCCCTGCAATCCAGTGATGGGAGCTAATTTCTGGCCGGAATCGATCTGGAAGAGCACTACTTCCGTGCCGTGGGTGATGTACATGATCCGCGTTTCGCTGTCCAGGGACAGGCAGTCCCAGAATCCTTCGCCGCCCAGCACGGTTTTTTTTATAAGATGGTACCCCGTCGACTTCGGTTTGGCGTTCAGCTCCGGGCTGAACAGGGACATGATCAACGCCAGCGCCAAAATGGATCCTTTGCATGAATATTTTTTCATTCCGCCTCCTTGCGAGTTTCGATTTTTTCAATTATTGCTTGTACGCTATTCTAATCCAAGGCAGATATAAATTCAATGTCAAGCATATGCCGGCGCTCTTTTCGTTTAAAAATCCGCGGATTGGTGTTATAATCGAATGCTGATCACAAATGGCAGCACAAAAAAATAAACCTTGGCGGCAGGCGGAAATACTCGTGAAGACAGCATCCGGGTCAAAGCTATTCTGTTTGTTCCTGGCCATGTCGTTGCTTTGCAGCTGCGTCCGTTTTCATTCCCGGCCGGTTTCCGCTCCGCAGACCCTGTCCGCTTTCGAGGCGCGTACCCTGGACAGCCCTGAACTGAAAAAATATTTCCTGGCCATGGGCCTGGCCCTGGTCTGGCCGCTCCCTTCCTGGGATATCGATTCCCTGACCCTGGCGGGTTTCTTCTATCATCCCGACCTGGACGTGGCCCGGGCTCAGTGGGGCGTCGCCCAGGCTGGGAGGAAAAGCGCGGGCGAGATGCCCAACCCGACCGCGAGCGTGGCGCTTGGTTACAACCGTACCACTCCGGTTGCCGAAGTCACGCCCTGGATCCCCGAAGCCGCCCTGGAAATCCCGGTGGAGACCGCCGGCAAAAGGGGCTATCGCATCTCCCAGGCCCGGCACCTGGCGGAGGCGGCCCGTTTGCATGTCCTCGCAGTCGCCTGGGATGTGCGGAGCCGGCTGCGCGGGGCGTTTCTCGATCTCTTCGCGGCCCGGGAAAGCGAATCGCTCTTGCGCGCCCAACAAGCCATTGAAGAAGAGAGTGTGCGCATCCTCGCAGCCCAGCTGGCGGTAGGTGAAGCTTCGACCTACGAGGTCACGCAAGCCAGGATCGCTTTTGACCAAAGCCGTCTCGGCGCCCTGCAGGCCGCGGAACAGAGTGCCAAGGCCCGGGTGCAATTGGCCGGAGCCATGGGCTTGCTGCCCAAAGCTCTTGACGGCCTCGTTTTCCGCTTTGACGATTTCCTTGATCCCAGAGTCGATATTCCCGCCAGCGAAATCCGCCGTCGCGCCCTGTTGAACCGGGCCGACATTCTGGCCGGGTTGGCCGAGTACCGGGCCAGCCAGTCCGCCCTGCAGATCGAGATCGCCAAGCAATATCCGGATATCAATATCGGCCCCGGTTACCAGTTGGACCAGACCGACATCAAATGGACGCTGGGGCTGAACCTGCTGCTGTCGCTTTTCAACCGCAACCGCGGCCCGATCGCCGAGGCGGAAGCCAGGCGCAGCGAGGCGGCGGCCCGCTTCCAGGTTTTGCAGGCCGAAGTCATCGGCAAGGTGGAAACCGCGGTCGCCGCCTGCCGGTCCGCGGCCGACCGCGTTGGAACCGCTGCTGCCATGCTGGCCGAATTGAAAAAGCAGGAAGCAACCTCCAGGGAACAATATCAGCTTGGAGAAATTTCCAAACTTGAACTCCTCGGCGTTCAACTGGAACTTGCCACAAGCCGCCTCTCCAGGCTGGATGCGCTGGTCAAGGCGCAACTGGCGATCGCAGACCTGGAGGCCGCCATGCAGGCCCCGCTCGACTGGGAAAAGCGGATCCTGGCATCCCCGGCGAGAACCCCCGGCCAGGTGCAGGAGCAAAAAAAATGAGCAAATCCAGGAAGATTTTTGTCGCCGTGGCCCTGGTCGCCGCCGTCCTGGCAGCGATCGTGATCTTGAGGCTGGTCAAATCAGGTTCGAGCGGAGAGGAAAACGAACCCGCCGCGGATATGGCCGTCCATGTGGGCAAGATCACGCGGGCGACACTCCATCGCTTTGTAACCGCCTTTGGGACCATCCAGCCCGAGCCGGCCAGGCCCGGCCGCCAGCCGGCCGCCGCCGATGTGGCCGCCCCGGCCACGGGGATCATCTCCCGCGTCGACTGCAGCGAAGGCCAGCGGGTGGACAAGGGAACGGTCCTCTTTCATCTGGACGGCCGCGTCGCCGGCATTGCCCGCGAAAAAGCCCGCCAAGCCCTGGCTTTCGCTGAAGGAAACTTCGAGCGCCAGAAGAAACTGCTGGCCGTGGAAGGAACATCCCAAAAAAACTTCCTGGAGGCTGAACAGCAGTTGCGTGCGGCCCGCAATGAGCTATTGGCGGCGTCCACCGGCCTGGTCCTGCTTGAGGTCGCAGCCCCGCTGGCCGGAACGGTGGTCAAGATCAACTCCGCTCCCGGCGAAGCCGTTGAAGCCAATACGGTTTTGGCCAGGATCATCGACCTCCAGCGGCTGGTGGCCGCGGTGGACGTCCCGGTGCGGGAAGCGGCCTTGCTGAAAGCGGGGCAGCCGGTACAATGTGCAGAAAACGGGGGCCAGGGGGCCGTGACTTATATCGGCAGCCAGATTGACGGCAGGACCGACACCCTGCCGGTGCACATCGCGCTTCCCCCATCCGGGGCTTTTCATTCCGGCCAGTTCCTGCAGGTGCGCATCGTTTGCGACGTACATGCCGGCTGCCTGGCGGTGCCGGAGGCCGCCGTGGTAGCGGACTCGGTGGGAGGAGGATCCGGAACCATCGTGCTGGTCGAAAACGGCAAGGCCGTTCGTAAAGTTGTCCGCATCGGTTTGCGGGAGGCGGGCCTGGTCGAGATCGCGGGTCCGGGACTGAAGGAAGGGCAAGTCATTGTTACCGAAGACGCCTACGCCATCCCCGGCGAGGTAAAAATTCATATCGTCAAGTAAACCGTGAAAAAAGATTCAGCATTGGGAACTTTTGCCACGCGGCATGCGCTCCCGGTCGTGTTCATATGCGTTGCCTTATGCCTGGCCGGCGTTTATGCGGCTTGGAATGTCTCTTCCGCTGTTTTTCCGCAGACGAATTTTCCCAGGGTGGTCGTCCTGGTGGACAATGGCGTCATGCCCGCCGACGAGATGATGGCCTCCATCACCCGCCCGATCGAGGAAGCGATGAAGGACATCCCCGGCGTGTCCACGGTCCGCTCGGCCACGGGGCGCGGTTCGGCGGAGGTGAATGTTTTTTTTAACTGGAAAGTTGAAATGGTCCAGTCCGAACTTTATGTCATCGGCCGCCTGTCGCAGATCCGCGGCTCCCTGCCCGCCACCGCCGAGACCGAGGTCTATCGCGTGACCTTTTCCAATTTCCCCATCATCGGCATAAGCCTGACCAGCAAAGTGCGCCCGTTGACCGAGCTTTGGGAAACGGCCCGCTACAATCTCAAGCTCCGTTTCCTGCGCATCCCCGACATCGCCCGCGTGAACCTGATCGGCGGCCGCGCGCCCGAATACCAGATCGTCGTCGATCTGCGTCGCCTCCAGGCCGCCAACCTCAGCTTGACCCAGGTTACGGAGGCGCTGCTGAGAAACAATCTCATCGCTTCCACCGGGCTGCATGAGGAAAATCACCGCCTCTACCTGGCGGTGGTGGACGGGCGCGTCCGCTCGATCGCGGACATCGAAAACTTCCCGGTGGCCAACATCGACGGCCATCCCCTGCGCATCCGCGATTTCGCCGCGGTGGAGCGCGGCGCTGAGCCCGTTTTCAACCTGGTCACGGCCGACGGCCAGGAAGCCGTTCTGCTCAATATCTACAGCCAGCCGGAAGGGAATACCCTGGACATCGCCAAACGCTTGCAGGCGGAGCTCAAGGCCCTGCGCCAGGAACTGCCGCCGGACATGAAACTGGCGTTCTTTTACGACCAGTCGCTCCTGGTGCGCGCCTCGGTGGCCAGCGTTTGGGAGGCCATCATATTCGGCCTTTTCCTGTCCGTTTGCATCCTTTATTTATTTCTGAAGAATTGGGGCACGACACTGGTAGCCACGCTGGTCATCCCCGTCACCCTGCTGATCACGGTCCTGGCCATGAAATCGACCGGACTGAGCTTTAACCTGATGACGCTGGGAGGCATTGCCGCCGCCATCGGGCTGGTCATCGACGACGCCATCGTCGTGGTCGAGGCGATCCACAGCAAACGCATGGCCGGCATGGGGCGCGTAGACGCCATCCAGAAGGCCATCGGCGAGATCTTCCGTCCTTTGCTTGGTTCGACGCTGACCCCGGTCGTGGTTTTCATCCCGCTGGCTTTTTTGGAGGGGATCACCGGCGTTTTCTTCCGCGCCCTGGCCCTGACCATGGTCGTTTCCCTGCTGACGTCGCTCGTCCTGGCCATCACCTTGACCCCCTCCCTGGCCGCGTGGCTGCTCCGTTACCGCGAAGAAGAAAAAACTTCTTCCGCTGGGCAGGGCGGCGGTCTGCTGCAGCGGGTCATCCGGCTGTACGAAACGGTCGTCCGCAGCGCTCTTGGTCACCAATGGCTGACGCTTGCCGTCTGCGGCGCTGTCCTGCTTCTGGGCATCTTCCTCTTCACCGGCCTGGAAAGCGAATTCCTCCCGCCCCTGGACGAAGGCGGCTTCATCATCGATTACCTGACCCCGCCGGGCACCAGCCTGGCCGAGACGAACCGCCAGCTGAAGTACGCGGAGGACATCATCCGCGCCGTGCCAGAGCTGGAAAGCTATTCCCGCCGCACCGGTGCCCAGCTCGGGTTGTTCATCACCGAACCCAACAACGGCGATTTCCTGCTGAAACTGAAGCCTGGCCGCAAGCGCAAGACCGAAGCGGTGCTGGGTGACCTGAGGCGCAGGCTCAATACCGCCCTCCCCGATATCACCTGGGAATTCCCGGGCATCCTCGGCGATCTCATCGGCGACCTGATGTACTCCCCGCAGCCGATCGAGGTGAAACTGTTCTCCACCGACAGCAATTTTTTAAAGAAAAAAGCGCCGCAGATCGCAGAGCGGCTGAAAAAGGTCAAGGGCGTCGTGGACACGTTCGACGGCCTGGTCTACACCGGGCCTTCGATCAGCCTGCGGGTGCGCCGCATCGACGCCCAGCGCTTCGGCCTGAACGTGGAAGACATCGCCGCTGTCGTCAATACGGCCATGCTGGGAGAAACGGCCTCAGCCGTGCTGGAAGGCGACCGCTTGGTTGGCATCCGGGTCAAGGCGGACCCGTCCAACAGCAAGCGGCTTGAAAGCCTCGGCAACCTTCTGCTGCGCAATGCCGACGGCAAGCCCGTCAAGCTGTCCCAGGTCGTGGACATCGTGGAGGAACCCGGGCAGCTGGAATTGCGCCGTGATGACCTGCGGCAGGACGTGGCCATTACGGCGCGCCTCGAAGGCCGCGACCTGGGCAGTGCCATGGCCGAGATCCGCAGTATCCTGCGCCGGGACAAGTCCATCCCGGCGGGAGCCATTGAATACGGGGGCCTTTTTCAGCAGCAACAGGAGTCGTTCCGCAACTTGGTGATCGTCATGCTTATGGCCATTTTTCTCGTTTTCACCGTGCTCATTCTTGAATTCGGCTCCCTATATGAACCCGTGGCCATTGTCTTCGGGGCCGTGCTGTCCATTTTCGGGACCATCCTGGCCCTGTGGCTGACCGGCACTTCCCTGAACGTGGTCTCTTTCCTGGGAGGGATTATCGGCGTGGGCATCGTCGCCAAGAACGGCATCCTGATGCTGGATTACGTTGGGCAGTGCCGGGATGAAGGCTGCTCCTTGATCGAAGCCTTGGTCCGGTCGGGCCGGCGGCGCTTGCGCCCCGTCCTGATGACTTCTCTGGCCGCGGCCCTGGGCATGCTGCCGCTGGCTTACGGCATCGGCTCCGGGGCCGACATGCTCAAGCCGTTGGCCATTGCG
>Ga0209226_10001395_pt1 | contig 10992 bp, 9 predicted proteins | sample BarGraNGADG00212_2_FD_184497 | JGI IMG/M metagenome (GOLD analysis project Ga0209226, IMG submission 184497) | Arctic peat soil microbial communities from Barrow, Alaska, USA - Barrow Graham LP Ref core NGADG0011-212 (SPAdes) (version 2) | ecosystem: Environmental > Terrestrial > Soil > Wetlands...
TGGCGACGATCGTGACATGCTCATCATGATCCGCCGCCATGCCGCAGACGTAGCAGACCTGGGGAAGGACGATCGTATGCTGAGTCATTTGTTATCCTCCCAACTTTTAAAGTCTTCTATTTTTCTTAAATCAAAAAATTTTTGCATTTTGACAATCCGTCCCCAAATCCCTCGTCTCAAGACCTGACCCCAATTGTTCTAATTATTATTAACAATAAATTACTTCAATAATGCTCTTATTGAATCAGTTTCCATTCTCAATTCATTGAATGCTTTGATTAAGATATCCCCAAGAACAACTAGGCCCTTAGGCTTCACCCCATCAGCCCAAAATTCATTACTAATGGAAAAGCCTGATTTGTTTTCTTTTTGAACGATTTTAATCGCACCAGGGACTTCACTATAATTTTCATGAAACCCCCAATTTGGATCCGAACCGATCACGATTTTATCCGGGAGATACTTCAAGACCAATTCAGACAAGTTTTTATTTAAAAAGGGGCAGAACCTGAAGCGAAAAAGACGCGTTGCTAATTCGTGCTTTATTCTATCTTTATCAAATTGCCATTGAAATTTCTGTCCAACAATCCCAACTTTTTCCCAACGGCCATAACAGAACCAATCAGCCCAATCCGTCCATTCCATTCTTGCCTGTTTGCATCCCCAAGGATTGAGACGATTTTCATCTTTACCAAAGCAATATTCCACAGGCCGATATGCAGTACTCCTCTGAGAAGTGCACCACGTGAAGCCAAAAACATCATCCCACTGTTTTTCTTCACCATCCATATATAAAATTCGATTTCGAATTCCACTTAGTGCCTCGGCAAGCGGTAACACATCAGTCAAATTACTAGTCGGGAATACAGCCAAGTACCAAGTCTTTTTCCCTTTTTGACATTTTTGAAAACCAGGTGTCTTGTTGGCTAATTCAAATGCTTTAGGGAATGAGGCGGCGGTAGACTCTGCAAATTCGATTGCAATCCCATTTTTCGGTATATCGAATCTCACCTGTATGTCTTTTCCAGAAGCGTCTAAACCCGTACCACATTTTGCACAAAAGAGTGATTCATCCGAATTCTCCGCTCCACAAGAAGGACAAATTTTGCCCACTTTCTTTAAAGATGCGAGTACTTCTTTTATTAATTTATCAAGCTGCTCCTGATGGATACCGATTGAATTGCAAAATGTTTTTATTAATTCGGTTTCACGAGTATCTAGATCGTTATCTGCCAGAGCAACTCGTAAAATTAACTCAAGATTTTTCACCTGGTCAGCAAAAGATCCAATCGGCATCAACTTGTGATTACCGCCCTCTACAAGCTTAATCGCAGACTGAAAATCTCCCTTTTTTATCCCATATTCTTTTCGAATCGCTTCTAGTTGACCCAGTTCATTTGCCGAAAGTGTTCCGTCTGCATGAGCGACTAGGGCGATGTTGGCCAAGAACGGAATTGGTTCCATGATCATTGTGTTCTCCATAATTATTTTATTTAATTTATATTTCTGAAAAACTTGCGCCAACAATTCGGCAGTATGGGGGGCAGGTCTTGAAATAATAGAATTTTATAATTCAAGACCTGACCCTAAAATCTCCGGGCGGCGATATCGATCTTTTCCATGGCCCCGAACTTGACGTTGGTTTGGATCACATATTTCGTTTCTGAATTCACGCGGCCTCCTTCAAATGCCAAATTCCGTTCCCAGTCTTCTAATGTCTAATGTCGAGACCTGACCCCGGAAGTTTCCCAATATTTGGTGGAACAGCTTGTTCGATTTGTTCACCATATCTTTTTCCAGATGTGAAAGAAAAGGTCGCTCTGTGTTGGCTTTTCCGCTTGAGTCGAAGGAATATGCCACTCCTTGCTTCGGGACAAATGGTAAAGCCCACGCCGGCATGTTCGGAGTGTCTCCGATATGGCATCTGGGTCTCCCTCTATCAACGACCTCGCGCCATTATGGGCCAGCACTTGAGAAATCTTTTCGCTTGTGGCTCCAGCAGGATGAGCGACCAGATTCCTGACCTTCTGAATGGTTTTGAGACCATTCAAGGCGAGAGTCTTCGATTTTAAGGTGCGCCTTACCTCGATGTGTTCGAGGAGCTGCACTTTCCATTCCCAGTTCATCCGTGACAGAAGCAAATCCATGAACTCAAAATGTCTCCCCGGTGCGCAGAAGTATAGCGCAAGAGCGAAGTCTAACTCCTCCTCCATGAGAGCAGCAATCTTTAATATGCTTGCTACAAATTGCGGTTCTTGGAGTCGATCTCTAACTGAGCGTGTTATGTTCATACACTGATCGAACGTTCCACTTGAGTGGCGGCCGGGAGGAACCCGGGGTCAGGTCTTACAATCATACTTTTATAAATCTTCAAAAGTCATAATGCAAGACCTGACCCTAATTGTTCTCGGTTCTAACAGAGTCACAAAGTCAAGAAGTCAAGCACCGAGAAGGATCTCCCATCGCTCTAATTAGGCGCCTATTTGGTCGAGAATTGAGATGATGTATTTAGCTTGATCCTCCAAACCAATCCTTACCAAATGCTGTGCATAGATGCGCCAAGGGGGGATGATGCTCATATATCCAGGATCGTTAGGTCCCGTATACATACCACCGCCCGGACCAGTGAAGAGACCACCTCCTGGTCCCGTGTAAAGTCCGCCTCCTGGTCCGGTGTAGGCACCGCCTCCTGGTCCAGTATAAAGTCCGCCGCCCGGACCAGTGTACAAACCGCCATCAGGACCAGTATACATGCCACCGCCCGGCCCGGTATACAAACCACCTCCGGGTCCGCTGTAGGCACCACCGTCAGGACCGGTGTACATTCCTCCGCCGGGACCAGTGTAGAGTCCACCACCTGGTCCGGTATACAGGTTACGTGGCCACATCGTCTTCCTCCTTTTAACTAGGTTCTACTATAGATTTGGGGACAGTTCTTTGAAATAATATAAAATATTTCTAGTCTTGGTCTCTATTATTATACTCTACAAAATCAGCATTCATTAATTTTTTTGTTAATAATGATCAAGTTCCTTTTTTTGAACGTTTGCAAAAGAACCAACGAGGGAACCATATGCCCTAACAAATTCATATTTTCACAATCCGTCCCCAGTTCTTTTTCCTAATGGGCGTCCCCAAGGCCTCCAACCAGGCAAGATCGGAGTAAAGTCGAAACGTGTTTGTTGTGCCAGCCATTTCTGACTCCCTGCCAAAATTCTTCCTTGTGTTAGCTTGCCATCTTACACGGTTCTTTTCAATTCCCCTCTCAACACGATTTCTGGAACCTGGAGACCTGACCCCGGATGTTCCCCTGGGAGTGGCCGGGGAGATGCAGGATTTTTGCTGCGAGCCCGTAGGCGGAGAGATCGAAAGTTCCGTCGATATAAAGATCGGGCTTGAATGTTGCGAATTTGCCCGCTTTCGCGACGCGCGTGATGATCTTGAAAAGCAGCGACATGCGGTCGGCCTTGGCCTTGCGGTTCCAGCCCATGTCCCCGCGCTCGACCATGCCCGCGTCGTCCTTGTGCATGGCGATTTTTGCCCCGTACTTCTCCCGGAGGTAAGCGGCGTTGTCAGCATGGTCGGAATCGCCGTGGGTCAGAATGATAAGCTTCAGGTCTCCGGGCTTGCACCCCGCGCCGGCAAGTTCTTTTTCGAGTTTGGCGCGCTTGCGTTTAAACCCGGTGTCGATCAGGACGCAACCGCTTTTGGTTTTGATCAGGTAGCAATTCACACCCCGCAAATTGATCGCTTTTAGTTCATGCTTCATATTTTCTCCCCGCTTTTCGGTTATCGCTTTCCCAAAGTAACAAAGTCAAGCACCGTCCCCAGCTCCATATTCGCAAATTGATCGCTTTTAGTTTATGCTCCATATTTTCTCCCCGCTTTTCTGTTGTCGCATTCCCAAAGTAACAAAGTCAAGCACCGTCCCCAGCCCGGATAACAATCTCGATTTATTTTGTATAATCTATTGAACTCGTTACATTGCCAGAGGCATCAAGAAAGAATACTTTGTTTTCTATGGTATAACCGCCGAAAGAGTTTTTCCCGCGATATTTGGCCCTGACCATAAATCCTCCACTGCCGACAGGCTTGACTTTAGACCATTCAATAAATTCGATCGAATCTGGATCCTTGGCATTGTCCTTAACCCATGATTTAACCTGATAGACAGAAGCATCCCAGGCACTGTTTTCAACCAACACATGGGAAGTCGTGCTTCCCGAACCACCACCGCCGGAAGAACCAGTAACAAGACCTATTATATAAAAAACAACTATTATTACTATGATAACCAAACACCCTATAGCAAAATTATTCTGGGTTGCTTTCTCTTTCTGTTTGATCTCTGCAATTTTTTCCGGCGTGATCTGATAGCCGCAATTCGGGCAACTGGTAACACTATCGCTTATCTTTTTTTTACATTCTGGACATCCAATTAATGCCATGTTCCCTCCTTTTTATTGAGATCATAATATCAATATTTGCAACTAAAAAATTATTTGCTTCCGTCACCAAAATATTTTTCATTTTCCTTCCCGCAGGACGGGCACTGTTCCAGGTACCAGGAGAGTCGCGAGCCGCATTGCGGGCATTTCCAGGCCTTCTCCTGCTCGCTCAGGAAGCACTCCAGCCCGTTCTTGCGGATGAATTCCAGGTTGGGCTTGCGCGCCGCGGTGTGCGGCAGCTTCTTGTCCAGTTTGCGCAGGCGGACCACGATGTTCATCATGGTGAAATAGAAGCAGGGATATTTTTTGCACAGGGCGCAGTTTTCCACCCCCTTCTTTTTTGCGCACTTGACCAGGGGGCAAACCTTGCATCCTGAGAAAACCATGTCCGATTTGCAGCCGTGGCAAACAATATCGCTTTCCTTGATGGCCTTCTTGAACTGCCCGGGCATCTCCTCCCACTTCGCCTTGACTCCTGTTTGCCTTCCCTTTTCCGACAGCCGATAAATATCGCACGCTCCGCAATAGAGCCCGCAGTAGCCGTCGAGTTTTATTTCGTTCATTTATTTCCTCTATCTCTATTGGCCCAAAGTAACAAAGTCAAGCACCGTCCCCAGTTTTCCCCAGCTCCCGAGCCCCTAATTAGGAACACCGGTGGAAGAAAGAATTATTTGCAGAAATCGGCAATTTAAGACTTCAACAAGTTTTTCAGCGAATAGTATAAAATGTTTTACAAACTCCGCGACCTGATAATGAGTGAGGCTTGGGGTTGCATCAGTATGAAGAATATTATTCCGAATATTTGTCACAGAGTTTATATCAGCCCGGACATCTATTTTTTGATGGACTTGCTCTTCTATCATTGTAGATTCCCCTGATGATACAAGGGGACAAGCTTCGAAAACATCATCGATTCCAATTTGTGCAAATAGTTTAATGATTTCATCTTCACCATGTTTGCCGTAGTTAAATTTGACTCGAATCCGAAGTTCCTCGACAACTGAGTCAATGCCGCAAAGAATTGCAACCTTTGAGAATATTTCCCCTGCACTTGGATCATGTCCACGTATTTTAGAAAGCATTCCTTCATCAAGTATGCAATCTAAAGCAGATATTTTAACCGAGTACGGTATGCGTGATACATGAGGACGCTGCTCATTTATTTTGTCAATAAATTCAGCGACAATATCTTCAAGAAAAGCCTCAAGTTTTGAAGCTAGAAAGATAAGCGATGCTTTAACTAATGTTGCATAAACCGTAACTTCTCTTTCATTTGAAGCAGCCAACTTAAGAAGCGCCCGCACCTCTTCGAGAGTCGATAGAAAATCATCTTTCGCCGAAAAACATGAAGAATCTTCCATTATAAAAGACTCTCAAGCTCACCATTCCAAACAGAAATTCGATACTCGATTTTTTTAGTATCGGACGTTCCGTACACTATTGCATCGTTGAATGCCGAGTTGACTCTGGGTAAATTGACATAAAGAGCTTTTATTGCAGCTTTGTGTGATTCAAGAATCTCCAAAGAATGATAGGCGAAGCTTATCATTACTACATCCATAAGTGCGCGATTAAGTCGCACATCAAAGGAACCATCTACATTCACACGGCGAAAACAAGGAGGATCAAAAACAGTTCTCACTTTTCTGATTGTTAAAAGTAAGAGTTCCTTCATTTCTGCAATTTCTGTGTCTGAGGCTTTGTTTTGATTATCCATGAACGTATTAAGGAAAGTTTTCATCCTATTCGAGTATCCACTAAGTTTTCCTGTGGTTCGATCAAAGGCATAATATAAAGCAAGAAAACGAAGCATAAGTTCGGCATCAATAAACCTATTATGAGGTTCTGATAAGGCCAGACATTCTAAAAAAATCGGATCTTTTCGTGTTTCTTTAAGCATATTGTTGAAAGAACCGCGATATAAGCAATTTCGCAACTCTTGTTCATTCAATTTAATTGATCCTCGATTCAATCGCAAAAAGATGTCATACTTAATCTCTGGATGTGATTCTTGAAGAATTACAATAATTCTGAGAATACCATTATTTAAAATTCTTTTTGCTTTGGGATTTAATTTTGAGTATTGAAAACGATTCAACTCGGGAAGTACTTCTAATCCCATAAGCTTGAATTCATTAGAAAAAAATCGCTGAAGTGAATGAAGCCGTTGGAGGCCATCAACAACAGCCCATCGACTTTCTTGATCCTCCGCGACATAAATGACAGGAATTGGCACATTTAAAAGAATTGATTCCACTAGAAGAGAAGCTTTTCGATTGTCCCAAAGATAATTCCGTTGATATTCCGGATCAAAAATTATATCACCCTGTGCGACCATTTTGACTAAATCATCAACACTTTTATCGTATGCTTGCGTACGTAAAACTCTAACCTCTTTTGGGATTTCTGGGGTTGTCGAATCACCTTCACTAGTTGAATCTGAGAACTCCATCTCCTCGTCTTCTTGATCTTCTGGCATTTTAATACCTCCTTGTCATAAGTAGCGCAATTAAATGAGGGTATACATCGGGGTCAAATCTCGATTTTGAACATTCGAATTCATAGAATTAAAAACTGCCTTTGAAATCTTTTTTTTATTTCCAAATTTACAATCCTTCCCCAAATTCATATGAGATGACAAAATCATTTTATAATTCAAGACCTGACCTTATTTATTCTTTCTTCTTGAACTACTGGAGTATAGATAAGAGATGCTTTTCTAAGCAATTCTTTAGAAACTGGTTTCCAAAATTCTATCATCTGCAATGCTCTTCGTTTCCGTGCTCCTGTATATTGACTGAGATCAATCATGTAAGCTTTAAAAATTCGCCCCCTTCTTCCACTCACCGTTACACGAGATCGGACGAGATGAACAAGTTTCAAATCGACAAGTTCACGTATTAAATCGACTTCATTATTTTGTTGTTCCGTATCAAGCAAAAAGCAGTTAGTGTTATTTTTATCCATGCAAAAGACTCTTATCTTTTGAAATTCCTCCTCGATTGGAGAGCGATCTTCTTGAGTATCAAGTTTGAGATCATCTCTTTTTATAGAATCATATTCACCAGCGGCCATATTCACATCCTCAACACCAACCCTTTCCCCCCGGGTTCCTCCATGACGCTCTCGGGCAACATCAACAGACTTTCGAAATATTGAAAGAAAATCGCGGGCAACGCCACCGCTAGCCAAAACCAATCGATCAAGTGTTCCTTCCGTAAGAAAGCTATCGAGTCGTCCAACTTCTGCAGTCATAGCGAAATTCGTTAGAATTTTCGTGAGGAAGCTTTTTGCTAGTGAATATTTATCTAAAGTAAGATCAAGATCAATCTCGTCAGCATCTTCTGCTAGCTTTATACCGATAGGTGGATCGCCAGGAATATACCATTTTGTTCTATGTCTTAAAGTACCAACTTTGAGCCAAAGAAAATGATCTTTTGCAAGACGATGAAAATAATCAAGAACTGGAGCTTGATCAGTCCTTCGAATATGATACAAATCATCGAGGAACAAGTACGAATCTCCACCAGAAATGGAACTAAGCTCATTAAAGAGCCCTTGAAAATCAAGTATATGACGATGTAAAAAATCAATTTTTGAATGCTTGTATCTTTGCTCAACTTCTTTTTTATTTGACTGCGCACTTTCCGAACTGATTTTACCTTCACCGGACAGAATCGGTGCCTTCACTTTACCTTCAATGGTCTTTAAATTGTTCTCACTTCGTTCAGTGCCGCTTATTACATGCATTTCCGTGTCATCAACACGATGCAATTCAGCTTCGAGTATAGCTATATGATTACTAATATTTTTTGAAAGTGAAGCAGACTTTGCACGATTGAAGGAAGCTCGCAATGGAGTGGCATCAAACATCTTTTTCCAAAATGTTTTTTTTGTTGCGGAATTTATGGCGGCAGTATCCATCCAATTTTTAAACTCAAGTAAACTCGAGATTAAGATACTGATAAGAACATCTGGATAACTATGCCCTTTAAATGTTTCGAGATTGACGTAGGCAATTGGGCGGCGATCTACTGTAAGATCAACCGCAGCTTTTCTCAGGAGACTTGATTTTCCAGAGCCCCGTCGACCAAAAATAATATGATGCCGCTTATTCGTAGTTCGATGTAGAGTACCTGGTGCAGGCTCAACAAAATGTTTAATACCTTCTTTTGTCGATCTCGCCGCCTCCTCTACCAAACTTAGGAGGTTAATCATTTCACTGCTTTCAAGAATACTGTTCATATTTTCAACCTTTCACTCTATTTAAATAAATAATAGTAGTTTTGCTAAATAAAGTATATCTAAGGTATAGATTGAATTTGTAATTGTCAATATCAACTATTTTCAAATCAATCATTCTCATTGAACTTTCGACTAAAAAAATATGATCTTCAACCAAGCTCCCGCCGGTGGCCTTTGTGAGCTTTTCAGGGGAGGGCGAATTTTCTCATTATCCATGCGGCAGGTAAGAGAAAAGTATATGTGCTGAAAAAGAAACAAGCAATACGTAATTTTGTGCTATTTTTATTTTGTTAAAAAAATCAATTATCTGAATACCGGTGACGGCGTAAAAGCAAGAATATGCCAAATCTTCATGTAGGGGCGGTTTCCCCCTGAAGGGGACACGCGCGAACCGCCCATGATATCGAAATCATTCAAATGTAGGGGAGGATTTAACCCCCTTGGGGTGCAACCCTCCCGCAGAATCGCCAAGATCCGTAGGGGCGATCCGGCGGATCGCCCATCTCAAATTCCAAATCCCAAGCACCAAATTTCAAACAAATCACAAATTCCAATGACCAAATGACCCAAACGAGGGTAAGGCGTAGGGGCGACCGGCGGTCGCCCATTTGGTAGGGAACGCAAATTTGCGTTCCCTTCAGAAGAAATTCTTTAATGTTTTTGTTTTGGTCATTAGAATTTAGGAAGGGCGACCCGCCGGTCGCCCCTACACCTCTCTTCTCTTTGCCTTTCCCTCTCTCTCTTCCCTTTTTCTTCCCTCATCACGCATTACGCATCACGATAGGGCGGCCGCAAGGGCCGCCCCTACGCACAATCCCTTGACTATTCCCCCTCACTCTGTTAAATTGAATTATGGCTTCAAGGCGCAAGGGGGAGAAAATGGCCGAACCTACCGTGGACAACAAAGACTATAAGATGGCCGTGCTCATCGACGGCGACAACGCCCAGGCCTCGCTTTTAAACAAGATGCTGGCCGAGATCGCCAAGCACGGCTCGGTGACCATCCGCCGCATCTACGGCGACTGGACCACCTCGAACATGCACTCGTGGAAGGACGCCCTGCACCTGCACGCCGTGCAGCCCATCCAGCAGTTCCGCTACACCGTGGGCAAGAACGCCACCGACAGCGCCCTGATCATCGACGCCATGGACATCATGCACCGCCGGCTGGTGGAGGGCTTCTGCATCGTGTCGTCGGACAGCGACTACACGCGGCTGGCCACGCGCATCCGCGAGGAAGGCTTCTTCGTCATGGGCATCGGCCAGAAGAAGACTCCCAAGTCGTTCGTCAACGCCTGCGACCTGTTCATCTATACCGAGAACCTGGCGCCGCGGCGCGAGAGCAAGCCGCGCCAGGAGCGGGGCCACAGCCGCGGCCGCGCCGGCAGCCGCAAGACGGAGCCGCAGGAGCAGCCGCAGGAACAACCACAGGAACAACCACAGGAACAACCGCAGGAGCAGCCGCAGCAGCAGGCGCTCTATGCCGGCTCCGACCCCATGCCGCTGCTGCGCGAGGCCTACGAGATGGTAGTCCAGGAGAACGGCTGGGCCAACCTGGGGCCCATGGGCAAGGCGCTGCTGCAGCTCGACCCGGGCTTCGACCCGCGCAGCTTCGGCCAGAGGCAGCTCTCCTCGCTGATCAAATCGCTCCCCGATTTCGAGATTCGCCGCAGCGACGAGCACTCGCAGACCGGCGTCTGGGTGCGTTTAAAGGAACAGCCGAGCTAAGTTTTTTCCCAAAGTCATAAATCCGTCCAGCGAATAAAATTCCAGCTCGCAGTTCATGCCACCGGTCATTTCCAGCCCGGGGATGACGAGATCCGGCCCCGGGGGCTTTCCCGGCTCCCGCCCCATGCCCACCTGCACCCGGTCGCTATAGATCTCTACCTTTTCCCAGCCGTAGAGGCGGGCGAACAGCTTGACCGCGCCCACGTAGAAGATCTTCTCCATGCTCTCGGGCATGTGGCCGTAGCGGTCGCGCAACTCGGCGCGCAGGGCCTCCAGCTCGGCCGGCTCGCGCGTTTCCAGGATGCGGCGGTAGGTGCGGATGCGCTCCGAGGTGTTGCCGATGTATTCCTCGCTGATGGCGTAGGGGAAGTGCACGCGCATGGCCAGCGCCTTCTCCTCCTCGGCCTCGCCCTTGAACTCGCGGATGGCCTGCTGCAGGAGCTCCAGGAAATAGTCGTAGCCCAGGGCCTCGACATGGCCGTGCTGGCGGTTGCCCAGCAGCGCCCCGGCGCCGCGCAAGCTGAGGTCGAACTCGGCTAGCTTGTAGCCCGAGCCCAGCTCGGAGAACTCG
>Ga0209226_10001397_pt1 | contig 10984 bp, 10 predicted proteins | sample BarGraNGADG00212_2_FD_184497 | JGI IMG/M metagenome (GOLD analysis project Ga0209226, IMG submission 184497) | Arctic peat soil microbial communities from Barrow, Alaska, USA - Barrow Graham LP Ref core NGADG0011-212 (SPAdes) (version 2) | ecosystem: Environmental > Terrestrial > Soil >...
AGAATCACAATCCGGTTACACACTTCTGTAATATGATTCAGATCATGACTCGAGATGAGCATGGTAATCTCTTTTTCTTTCTGCCAGGATTTTAAAATCGTTTTAAGGCGGATCTGCGTGGTCGGGTCAAGGCTGATGAAAGGTTCATCCAATACCAGGATTTCCGGCTTTGGCATCAGGGCAGCTGCGATGCCTATTTTTTGGCGGTTCCCGCTCGACAAGTTACGGATCAGCTTCCGTTTGCCCATAATCTCATTGTTGAAGAAATTTTCAAAATCATGATAAAATGCTTCAAGGTCGCCTGCCGATAGCTGGTAAACATCGGCAACAAATCGGAAATACTCTTCCGGCGTTAAAAAATCGATCAGGAAACCATCATCAAGATAGGATCCGGTATAATGCTTCCAGGTTTCTGTACTTGCAACATTGTTGTTCATTGAAAGTACGGTCCCTGTATTCGACCGGATCAGGTCCAGGACACAACGGAACATGGTGGTTTTACCCGCACCGTTGTTACCTACCAATCCGAAACTCTCTCCTTTACCGATTTTCAGTTCCGGTATATTCAAAACGGTTTGAGTCCCGTAGATTTTTGTAAGGTTCCTAATTTCTATCATCAGAATCTTAGTTTAATTACTCACCCCTTAACTTTATAAACTTACGTTATTTTTCCCTGAAACTGCCTGCCATGATGTATTTCCGTTGATAAAAACTCTTCGTGATCAGCCGGATGAAGAATTTAGCGAAGAACAACCCGAGAATTCCTAGGAATCCGGTAAATGCGATCCCCATATATGGGTGTCCAGACATCCTGAACGGAAGATAAATCAGCAAGGGCAAAATAAATGCCGGTAACAGGGCTAACCAATTCATCGCCCCTATCCCCTGGTAATTGAACGCCCCTCCCCTGCTCAGATCTATCCTTTTTTTGTTGAATGTGGCAAAATAAAGCAATACGAACGAAAGTACGCCGATATTGTAAAGATACATGGCCGTATTGATCAACAGGATTTTATACCCATAAAAAAGGTAAGGAATCGTAAGGATATAAAATACGGTACAGATCAGCACGGAGATATAGTATTTTACATGGATGTACCGGTTGAAATCGATGTTTTTGGTCAGCAGGCCGTCGAAATATCCGCTTTCATAACCAAAGGCATAATTTGCATAATTCAGCATCATTCCCCCGGTCATGAACACACCCACGAACAAAAGGAACCCGTCCTGTTTATGATATATGGGCTGCGGATAGAAGATCAAACCGTAAAGAAGAAAAACCGGTGCCATGTATAGGATCGTTTTGGTTCGCTTGTTCCGGAGATAAAGTTTGAATTCGAGCGATATGATGCTGCCGGTCAGTCCCATTGACTTCAGGAACCGGCTCTCCGCACGATCATGGATCTCTTCCGCCTTCTTTTTCTGCATTTCATCCGGGTATAAATGCTTCGAAAGGAATTTGTATTGAAGCCGGTATGTGAAAATCAGCCAGCAAACCGGTAAAAGGGCCAACACTGGGTGATGCATAATATAATCGAATCCTTTTGACGAAATGCCTGAGAGTGAGATAAGGTTTGTCCGGTCAAGAACAATCAATGAAATGAATAGTAAACCCAGTACTCCTACTACCGCCGGTTTTACTCCGAGAAGCCGTTTCAGATAGATAACCAGGAAATTATTCGACATGACCAGGATGATAAGTGTACTGATCCACAGGGATGCACGCATTCCACCTTCATGCGGGATTACAATTGTAAATGTCACCGGAATAAGGATAAAAAGCGGCAGGAAATTAAGTACATCAAAGAATGTCCGACCAATCATGTACCGGATGATCGTCCCCTTGTGAATCGGCAAATGCAGGAACGATTCAATGGTCAGAACAGGTAATGACTGCATCATAAAACGGATGAGAAGATCACCCAGGAAGTAATAGAGAAGGATTCCGTTAAACACGCGGAAATGGTCCTGGTGCGGAAGCATCTCATTCATGATCTTATGAATGAATAAACCCAGCATCAGGAGGTAAAGCGCGAAGAGAAGCATGAAAAACCCAATCACCAGGTTTAGTGCCAGATTCTTCTGCCACATGGGTGAACGTGTTGCTGTTTTAATCTGCAGCGAAAGGAATTTGAAAAACATTGGATTCTCTGGTTTGTATTGAATTTATGCTTGCGATCTCTGCCCTATAAAACCCGGATTCCCTTATTTTACAGGAAATACGATATCCGTTTCCACTTTCATCGGGTCTTTCTCCGTCATCGGATCGGTCACATAGATCTCCCAGGGTCCGCCGATGGTCACTTTTCCGCCTTCTTTACAATATTGATCCAGTGCACTATAAGCCGGCCCCGTTTTTTCATACGGACCGAAATAGTAAGCTACGACTGCATTTCCGGCAGGGATTGTTTCTACCCGCACGCGTCCTTTTCCCTTTTCCGCTTTCTCGACAGGAATTCCCATGTCCATAACAGAAAACATGGTAACAGTATCATATTTAAGATAGATGGCAAAAGGATGTCCCTTGCATTGAAGTTTATTGGCTTTAGCAAACTGCATGATCTCTCCATATCCTTTTCCCAGTACTTGGGCATAGGTTTTGGGTCCCGCACTATCCCTGATAAACAGTACCGTCTGTTCAGGCATCTGTTTCTCCATGATCTTAGGCCAATCCTTCCGCTCTTCCACAACTTTCTTCAGCTTAGCCAGTCCTTTATCAAATTCAGGGGCCATCATCTTTGCCATGAAAAGGCCCATATACCGTGAAATCGGGTTATATCCAAGGTTTCCCTCATCGGTCCACAAGACCTTGGTTGAGTCTCCCATGCTCTCAATGATCAACTGGCCTTTAGAATTGTATTTTCCTTTCTGAAAGGACAGGTCGTAGGCAACCAGTTCGCTGGGAACAAGCTGGGTCAGTGTCATTTGTCCGTTCCCGATTACCTTGCCATTCCATTTTCTCATTGTACCAACCTGTCCATCGGAGCCAACGAGTTCAATTACTGCCGTAGAATCTGCTTTTTTTGTCCAGGGTGTCCAAATGTCCCATTTACCAAGGTTACTTGTAAGATCATAGATAACCGCTTTATCTCCCTTCATTATCGTGCTTCTTTCCACGCGATATGTCATCGGCAGGAAGAAGGCAACGATTACCAGGAGTATAATAATAATAATGATAGCAAGAAAGATCTTCCTTAATATTTTCATAGTATGATGGTTTTTTGTTGCAAATATATAACAGAAACCATCAAAATAAAATGGAAATAATATAGGAGTACCCTGCAGAAATCTTTTGACGGATTTTCTTTGACTTTTGTTGGATGATTTTTTCAGGAATTTGCTCTTCCTTTAGAGATAATCTGTCGTAAGGGTCATATTTTTTCGCAAAATATTCAATCCGCTTCTGCATTACGGAATAATAATCCAATTCTGCCATACTTAATATTATTAAGCGAAATAAAGGATTAATTATGTGTTTAATTCAGGGAATAATTTTATTCAAAGACAAAAATATAGTAATAATACTCTAATAACAAGACAATTAAACTATTTTTTACACTTAATCTTTCAATGAAATGTAAACCTAAATGGAAACTTAATATTGTTAAGAAAATAATTAAGCTAAAATTTGCTTAAGCTGCAAATTAAGCTTATCTTTGTACCCGATTCAGGTCATAAATGCTAACAGTCTCTTGGAATGTCCGTCATTTGAACATTTGAGGAGATTTGGATTTATCCCGACTTCGTCGGGATTGTTCGATTAATAAATTTTTATTCACTTTGTTCTAAAAATTTTAGTCTCACGAAAATGAAAAGAGTGTTTTCTTTTTCTGAAAATCCGGTTCTTTTCATCCTCCAGTTATTACCATCCCTTCTTCCCGGTATTGAAAAGGTTATTGCCGTATATTATTCCACGGATGCTGCCGGTATAACTTCTGATCTGATCCGGAAGGAGAGCGGAGAATATGTGCAGGAATCATTCCAGGTGTCCGATTCGCCTTCCATCTTTAACCGTTTACGGTCTGATAATGCGACTTATTCCTGGTTAAGAAAAGAAGATCTACCCTTTGAAATGAAACCTAAAGAAAAAGTTCAATTAGAGATATTCAATGAATTAAATAACAGTATTTTATTAATTAGAATATCGAACATATTCGACAACAAAAACGACCTGTTTTTTATTTATTTCAACCAGGACCTCAGTAATTTCGGAACCATCAGCCCAAACAAGATCCTTTCGACCGAAAACAAAACCATCATTGGCCACATTTTGCGGAATTCAATTCTGACTTTCATCCAAAATAACCTGAACGATAAAGATCTGTTCGCAACTTTAAATGAGAATACCCGGGCTATGATCAAGGAGAGGAATTTTTTAAGGGATGAACTGGAGATCACCCGGGAGAAATATAAGGAAGGACTGATCCGGCTAACCAACAGCTATCTTACTGACCTTTACAAGAGCAATGGTGTCAAATACAGGCTTTCTGATGGCGCGATGAAAAAGATCAGAGCGTACACCGGGGATATCGGAAACCTGAAACCTGTCATCGCCCAAGCTGCCCGTTATGCCGAAACAATGAACCTTGAAGGAACCACAGGTGATGTTTTGATTTCTGATTTTCATCTTGTTATGGATGAAAAGAAAGAACCCCGGCAAAAAGAATCCATTTCTGAGCCTGTTGAGGGTGTTCCGGTTAAATACAATAAAACCTTTTTGCTGCTGGATAAGCTTGAAAATGCTGCTTTACATGTAAAATCGAAGAATATGCTGCTGACAGGCGCCAACATAGGCCATGAATTTCCCACTCCAGTCACCCCTCCTGCAATCACGGATGCATTAAAAAAACACAAGCAAAAGATCCTTTTCCTTTTCCGCGAATATCCTGACCGATGGGAGATCATCCGTACCGAGTTCAGGCCGGTGCAGAACATCCTGAACGCAAAACCTTTCCGTGAACAGCTTTCCGCATAATTCATTCAGTTCCTCACTTTCTTTTTCCTGTTTTTCAAATCTTATTACCTTTGCGCCTTTCTCCTAAAGAAACGGACATGATAATCGCAATCACAGGTGCAAACGGTCACGTAGGTGTAAATTTATGTAAGGCGTTGGTGGAACTTGGGCATGAAGTGCGGGCGCTGGTGCACAAAAACACCAAAGGACTGGAAAAACTGGATGTAAAAATTTTCAAAGGCGACCTGCTCGAGAAAGTCTCGCTCATACCCTTCCTTGATGGAGCGGAGATCGTTTTCCACCTGGCCGCTAAAATCTCGATCACCGGCGGTTCCCACGGGTCAGTGCGTGCGGTAAATACCGAAGGAACCCGGTTTATGGTTGAACTGTCAAAGGAATTAGGCATTAAACGATTCATTCATTTCAGTTCGATCCATGCATTTCGCCAGGAACCGCATGACCAGATCCTTGATGAAACAAGACCACTGGTCGAAGATGAAGCTTTAGCCTATGACCGGTCAAAGGCGGATGGCGAGCGGATCGTGATGAATGCAGCAAAAAATGGACTTGACGCCTTCGTACTGAGTCCTACGGCGATCGTTGGACCGATGGATTATGAGCCATCACTCACAGGGAAAGCATTCCTGCAGCTTTATCACCACCAGATACCGGCACTGGTTCCCGGCGGGTACAACTGGGTGGATGTAAGGGATATAGTTCAGGCGGCTATCCAATCGATCGAAAAAGGAAAAAAAGGCGAAAAGTACCTGTTGGCCGGGCATTGGCACAGTTTACCCGAAGTTGCCGGGTTCATCGAAGAACATACAGGCAAGAAGATTGTCCGGACGGTCATGCCGTTTTGGCTTGCCTGGATCGGACTTCCATTTATCACATTATACAGCAGATTCAGCGGGAGAACACCTTTGTATACCCGTGAATCCCTGGAGATCATTATTAAAAGCAGCAAGAACATCAGTCATGAGAAGGCTTCACGGGAACTGGGTTTCACGCCGAGGAGTATGGATGAGACCGTGCAGGATGTAATGAAATGGTTCGACGTGAATGGATACCTTAACTAATTCTTAAAATAATGATCAGTTCAACTACATTCTACTTACTTGTTTATGTATGGATCGCCATCGCTATCCTGATATTCCCATTAGTACTGAAGATCGTTGCTCCTTATGGCAGGCATACCACCACTTCCTGGGGCCCATTGATCAACAATAAAGCCGGATGGATCATCATGGAATTTCCTGCTTTGTTCTTTTTTGCAGTTTTTTTCCTTTTCGGAAAAAACCACCACAACCTGCTTCCCTGGATATTTTTCTCTTTCTGGATAATCCACTACCTGAATCGCACGCTGATCTTTCCTTTCCGGTTACGCACTAAAGGGAAAAAAATGCCGGTCACGATCGTGATCATGGCCTTCTGTTTTAATCTCATGAACGGTTACATCAACGGATATTATCTGGGATCACTGTCGGAACAATATGCTTTATCGTGGTTATATGATCCCCGTTTTATCGCTGGGTTCCTGATGTTCTGTTCAGGTTTGGCCATCAACTGGCAATCCGATAATATCTTAATCCACCTGAGAGAGATGGGTGAAACGGGTTATAAGATTCCATACGGAGGTTTTTTCCGTTACATCTCCTGCCCGAACCATTTCAGTGAGATCATCGAGTGGAGCGGATTTGCGCTGATGACCTGGAGTTTACCCGGACTTGCCTTCGCCATTTGGACCCTGGTCAACCTGATGCCCAGGGCATTGCATCATCATAAATGGTACCAGGCGACATTCCCGGATTATCCGGCGGACCGGAAAGCCCTGATTCCATTTATTCTCTAGTTGTACTATTTTTATTTGAATTAACAAAAAAGCCTCCCGTCCGGAGGCTTTTTAAAACCTGTAAACCCAAATTACGTAAAAACGAAATGGGGATCTTATCTATTCGAAAAGATCCCCATCCGACATTCCGGCAACCGAGGTCACCGGATGCGTCAAGCTACCGTTATTATGGCTGGCTTACTCAGGCAGGGTCTCCCCCATCCTTTCTTCCCGGTAACCTTCCATTAGAAACCTTGCGACTTCTTCCTTCCGGTTCCCCCTTTCTGAAATTACTCCTGGTCTCAGCGTACTCTTGCGGAATCTGCATCCTCCAAGCCTGGTCGGTGAGTGCTGTCCCCCTTGCGGGTTCCTGCTTTCACTTTTCCATTTCCCAGAACGGGCCTTTTATCTTTTACTTGATGGATCAAATATACTATCCCCGGAACAGTAAAAGCAATTTTTCAGGTACCGTATTATAAACAAGTTATAAACCTAAGTTATTAACAAATTGTTAATAAGATCAAAGAACGGGTTCTGTTAATATTCATTGGGGTTTTCGAAAGACCGAGAGGAAGAATGTGCAGATACTAACAAAGAAGGTCATTCGACTGCAACCGTTAATCTACGTAAGGTCAGTTCTTCCGACATGCCTTTCAGTTCCTCGTAGCTTCCTGATTTGACTGTGCACCGGCCTTTAAAATGGGCAATCAGGGCGCATTGTTCTGCCTGTTCGAAGTCATGGCCGCAAACTTCCACCAATGATTCAATAACAGTGTCGAAGGTATTGATTTCATCATTATAAAGGATCAGATCATTGAAGGTATTAAGCAGATCCTCACTTTTGTCAGCCGGTTTCGTTTTATGTCTGACCATAAGTACCAGGAATTTTTTGACAATAATACTGATTTTTACCGTTCGCAAATCGTAATTTTGTCAATATTTTAACACTTGTTAAAATCGAATGGTCTTCAATGAATTCATCAACAAACTGACGCATGAACTTGTGCTACCTTTACCCGGGATGCAGGTTCAACTCCGGATGACATCCAACCGGAGGTTAAGGGAGATGATGGAGTACAGGCAGTTGGATCAGGCCATAAAAAGCAGTGTGTTAATTCTTCTTTATCCCGGAAAAAAAAATCCCCAACCCTCCTTTGTGGTCATTCTTCGACCAACCTATGAAGGCATTCATAGCGGACAGATCAGCCTGCCGGGGGGACGATTTGAATTACCGGATGAAAACCTTATGCAGACTGCTTTACGTGAAACCAGTGAGGAAATCGGGATGGATCCGGCCGGGGTAACCATTATCGGGAAGCTGACCGAATTATACATCCCTCCAAGCAATTACCTGGTTCAGCCTTTTGTGGGGTTTACAAGTGCATCCCCGGTTTTTATCCCTCATCCTAAGGAAGTGGAACAGATCATTGAGATCCCGGTGAGACACTTATTGGATGAAAACAATCTGGTACAAAAAGAAATTTCCTTAGGTGGCATTCAATTCTCTGCGCCTTCCTTTGTCATCAGTGGGACGACTATCTGGGGCGCTACGGCAATGATCCTTAATGAATTCAAAGAAATTTTACTGAAAATCGGATTATGAATCCAGGAGCATGATCTCTTCGGTGATCTCACAGGAATTTTTCAGCATTGCAGAAACCGCACAGTAGGTATCCCTTGAAAGCCTGACAGCCCGGTTCACCTTGATCCTGATTTCTTCATTATTTGTAAAACCGGGACCTGAAACCGAGTAGACAAGGTGAATTTTCCGGTAATATTTTGGAAATTCTTCTGCCACTTCCCCGCTGACACTGATCCTGAAGGCTGTAAATATTACCTGTTTTTTTCCAAGGATGGAAACAACATCCATCCCGGTGCAGGCTGCAAGAGCTGAAAGTACTACCGGTTTAGGCCGGGGGCCATGTTGAGTTCCTCCAAATTGTTCATCTGCATCAAAATGGATTTGATAGCCATCGATTTCAGAATCAAAAGCCATCTTACCGACCCAATCGGTATGAATAATCTCATTCATCTTATGAAGTGTAAATGATTACTTTTTCTTCGATTCCGAAGGAAAACAGAAAGACCCGGGGATTCTACCAGCAGGGAATGTTCTCAGCAATGACCCTGTAAGCTGGTTATACTGATATACTGTTCCGTTCTGGACATAATCCTTTGCATCCGATACAAAAATGTTTCCGTTTGATGGTTGGATGGCTAAGCCATAGAAAAGATGTTGATCGGCCGGAATGAAAGGTGAAGAAGGGATTGTTGTTGAAGACACCGGCATCTGGTAAACGCCATTGTTCAGGAAATACAGCGTATCCTTGTGTGCATTGATACAAAGCCTGGAAGGTGTAGCACCTGAATTGGGAAAGCTGAATGTTTTATCTACAACGCGCAAGGATGGATCGATTCGTACAAGCGTCGGAGGTTCAAAATTATCGTAGCCGCCGGTACAGAGTACCCATATTTTATCTTTCTTATCCATTACCATGCATATGGGTTCCTTGCCGGTTTTAATACTGTCCACGATCTGGTCCGATTTGGTGTCGATGATCAGGATCCTTGCATTTCGATGTGAACTGGGATCAGTCATAATACCGATGGCAGAAACGAACATGAAATTATTAAATTGGATTAGGGATTCTGTCCAGCTATTTGTAAAGACTGATTTTTTGATGGTTAGTGAAGTGAGGTCGATAATGGATATATCCTTTTGCATATTGGTCACATATGCCTTGGTCGAATCGACAATAGCCATAAAACGGGGTGAATTGAAGCCGGTTATTGATTTAACCGATGTGAAATCCTTCAGGGAAACGACCTCGATCTTATTCGAATTGTTCACGAGAATGAAACCCTTGCCGTTAATGGCCTGCATACTTTCTGCAACATCACCCAGGCTGCGGTCATTGTGTGTCTTGAAGACATCCTGCTCAACCGTACTATCCTTTGTATTGATGAATGTAATGGAAGCATTTCCCCAGTTGTAGTTTCCTTCATTGACAATAAAGATCCCCTTCTGGTAGGAATTGTTTACCGGTGGCGGGTTAACTGATGTAGATTCTTCACGTATTGGACTCTTACTACAAGAAAGGACGACAGTTAAAAGGAGAAAAAAAGAGATAGCCTTCGAAACGGAAAAGAAAAATATGTTGTTTTTGTTCAATATCACCTTTAAAATGTTTAATGAAGCAAGAACACCCTTTATGTTATTACTTTCTGAAATTGAATTTCAGCGTCAATGCGTAATTGCGCCCAGGCATAGGCCTGTTCACAATTGACTGGTAATCGAGATCAAACAAATTATTCAAATTGAGCTGTAAAGATAGCATAAATTTTTTCAAATGAAAATTTTTCCCCAAAATAATATTAGAAAGATAATAACCGGGCATATAAGTACTGTTCTCGGGACTGGTGTACCGTTCGCTGATGTATGAAAAAACAGAGGAAACATAGAACCCGAACCAGCTGATGGCGAGGGTCGAATTAAATGTATTGACAGGGGTATAGATAAGTTGTTTTCCCATTGTACTGTCGCCCGGGAATAGGGGTTTTTCATTGGTTGAGCGGCAATAGTTCCAGGAATTGTTGAAAGAGAGCCTGAAACGGTATATGGTCCAGGCCAGGTTAAGGCCAGCTTCCAATCCACGGGCATGAACTTCGCTGATATTTATGGGTTTATAGCTTCCTGATGCGGTGGGCAGCCAAAGTATCTGGTTGATGATTTTTGAATAGTAACTTGTGAGCGTTGTTTCGACAAAAAACCCGTCATCTTTTTTCCCGAAGTTATAAACCATGCCTCCTTCTACGGCATAATCGGTTTCAGGTTTCAGGTGCGGGTTGCCATAAAATTCAAAATAAAGTTCATTTAAGGTCGGAAACCTGTAATTCCGGCAGAGGTTAGTCGAAACAGTAAGGTTAATATTGCGGAAAGGCTTGTATTCAATTCCCAATGCAGGAATAAACGGGAGAAATTTCCCGTCGATCATATCCTGTCGCAAAACCAGGGAAAATTGAAGGATTTTTTTCAGATCATAATTGAATTCTGAAAATGCTCCTATTGTTTTCCTTGTTTTCACTCCATTGTAGGAGTCTGATATAACCCAGTCGGAATTGAAGTCAAGCCCGGGTTTGATGATGAAATTTTTTATCCCTGAATAAACCAGCCGCACACGGTCGGCCCAGGAATAGGA
>Ga0209226_10001400_pt1 | contig 10970 bp, 7 predicted proteins | sample BarGraNGADG00212_2_FD_184497 | JGI IMG/M metagenome (GOLD analysis project Ga0209226, IMG submission 184497) | Arctic peat soil microbial communities from Barrow, Alaska, USA - Barrow Graham LP Ref core NGADG0011-212 (SPAdes) (version 2) | ecosystem: Environmental > Terrestrial > Soil > Wetlands...
AGCCCGCCGTATTCGATTGGTCTCCGATACTGGTTCCTGGAAACAGACCGTAATTCGAGTTCTGTTGTTCAGCTCAACCACGATGGAGTACCCGGTTACCTTTGTTCAAGGGCATCCGGACGTCTTGGTCGTCGTAGATCGCCTTACGGCAATGCCTCCTTTTTCTGGACAAGGAAATTAAAAGCATGCAGCCACCACAAATTGTTGTCGTTGGAAGTCATGCTCCCGGGTTGTTCATTCATGTAAAGCGTATACCAGTTGCCGGAGAGACAGTTATCGGATGGGGTTTCTCAGAGCCAGTAGACGGCGGGAAAGGATCCAACCAGGCTATTGCTGCTGCCCGCCTGGATGCTCGGGTGAGCTTTGTGGGCAGCATTGGAGATGACAGGATTGGGCGGGAAGCAGAAACATTGCTTCGTCAGGAGAAAATAGACATTACTTACTTGCGGCGGAGTTTAACTCGGCCTACCGGGGTAGGTTTCATTCTACTCGATGATAACGGTACTCCGGCAATGGTAACTTCAATGGGAGCAAACGAAGAATTGGATAAAGAGTTTGTCGATGAAGCATTATCCCATATGCAAGGCACCAAAATCCTGCTTACCCAATTCGAAATTAATCCGAAAGTAGCTCTTCATGCTGCTCAAATTGCGCATCAGATGGGAATGATTTCTATTGTGAATCCCGCACCAGCGTCTGAGAATTCTCTTACCGGATTGGATTATGTGGATATTCTTATCCCCAATGATTTGGAAGCCAAACAATTGTTGGGTTTAAATCCGGGAACGGATGCTGATTTGTGTGAGCTGGCTAAGTCTTTACTGGAAAAGACAGGTTGTGGTTGTGTCATGATAACCGTGGGTGAAAAAGGGGTTGTAGTTGCCAATCGAAAAAGTATCAGGCATATTGCTCCTCCGGCGATTAAAACGGTGGATACCAGTGGTGCTGGTGATGTTTTCTGCGCTGGGGTGGCAGTTGGGGTTTTAGAAGGAAAGGATTTGATCAAAGCTGCCGAATGGGCTTGTTATGTTGCAGCGCATTCGGTGGCTGTTCCTGGGACCATCCCTTCTTACCCGCGAAGAAAGGAGGTGCAAAAATTTCTTCAATACATAAAACTCTGAAAGGGACAATCCAAGCCTTGTGGCGAACGTTACATTTTTTAGATATACCTTCGCCGGGAAGCTGCGCGTGCAGATTCCCGCGTCCTGGTAGGGAATATATCCAAGCCATCCCTACTTGCCGAGTTGAAAGGAGCATTTCATGAAAGCCCAAAAACCATTCCATCTACTTTCTATTCTGTTAGCGTTGAGCATGATTCTGGCAGCCTGTGGGACAGGTACACCATCCACTTCCGGCCCCACGGATACACCATCCGGGAAAGCCAAAGTAGTCCTCTTCGTTGGTATGAGTACAGGCACGACCCCTGAGCAAACAGCTGCTGAGGAAGAGTTGGCTGCGGAATTTAACACGACCCATCCGAATATCGAAATGTCATTCGTATTTGTACCGTACGAAGAGGCCAAGCAACGCTTCCTGACGATGCTGGCCAGCGGCGACCCGCCTCAGCTTGCCTGTCCAATCGGTAATGAAGGGATCTCAGCGAATTTTGATGCCTGGGCAGACATTACCCCCTTTATCGAACAGGACAACTATGATCTGAGCGACTTCCCCAGCTCGCTTGTGGAGCTGCAAAGATTCTCGGGCAAGTTGTTTGGCCTTCCAATTGGCGTCTTCCCATCAATGATCTTCTACAATAAAGATATATTTGACGCAGCCGGAATTGCATATCCAACGACCGACTTCAACGATCAAACCTGGACGATGGACAAGCTGCGCGAAATTGCCATGCAGTTGACCCTGGATAAAGCAGGTAGAAATGCCACCGATCCCACCTTCGATCCCGGGATAAACGGAGAGAATGTCGTCCAATGGGGATACGATGATTCTTACGATGGTAGTGACTTGCGTGGTACGCTGGCCATGTGGGATGCTGAGAACAAAGGGCGACCGACAACTTCGGACTATAAGACTGCAGTCGTCAATTCACCGGAGTGGACCTATGGGTTTACCTGGCTCAGCAATGGGGTCTGGATGGATCATTTTATAGCTCCACTGGCTGTCACCCTGGCACGAGACAGTGCGGGAACGCTGCCCTTCACTGATGGTAAAACTGCAATGTTCTATGGGCATACCTGGTGGTCTGCTGAAGCCTTACCCGACCTAAATATACCTTACGGTGTGGCACCTCTGCCATTTAATAATAAGGGCACCCGTATCGAGCGTGTCGATGCTGATACCTGCGCAATCCCTGCTGCGGCGAAGAATCAAGAACAGGCTTGGGTAGTGGTGAAGTGGCTACTCGAGCCTGCCCAACTCATAAAATACGCAGAGATTATGGGTTACGTTCCAGCCCGCATATCACTCCAGGAACAATATAAGACTGACGTCCTGGCGGCAAACTACCCCGACTTGGATACCAGCGTTCTCTTCGAGGCAATGAATTACCCGGATGTCCCGAACCATGAATCTTGGGTACCTGAATACTCCCAGATTCGAGATATCCTAACCAGCACCTACGAGAGCCTGTATGCAGGTACGAATAAGGATGATCCAAAAGCACTGCTCAATTCAGCCAATGCTGAAATTCAGGCTGTCTTGGATCAATATTGGACAACCCATTAATGAGGTCTTAGGTTACCGACTTATGGAATGGGCGGCGCCGCATCTTGGCGGCGCCGCCCTCTGAGAAAGGAATTTCTGCATGAGATCTCATAAAAACCATTCATCTAGCCTCTCTCGTCGAGAAGCGCTCTCAGCTTATATGTATATAGGTCCATGGATTGTAGGTCTCATATTAATAACGCTGGGACCGATGGTGGCATCACTGTATTTCTCTTTCACCGATTACAACATCGTGTCCCCGGCCACCTGGGTGGGTTTGGGTAATTACCGCCATCTATTCAGCGACGCTTTGTTCTGGAAATCATTGGGAATTACCTTGAAATTTGGAGTCCTTTCACTCCCGCTCCAGATCATTTTAGGTTTTACTCTGGCGCTCTTGTTGAATCAGAATGTTCCAGGGGTCAACATTTTTCGTACCATTTTTTACATTCCTGCAACTATTTCAGGTGTAGCCATTGCTCTGGTCTGGGGGTTGATTTTAAGCCCTGAAAGGGGTCTTCTCAATCCACTGCTCTCCTTGGTCGGTATTAATGGTCCCGCCTGGTTACAGGATCCTAATACTGCCTTATACGGGCTAGTTATCATCAGCCTATGGGGAGTGGGTGGCGGTGTAGTTATTTACTTGGCCGGCTTACAAGGGGTGCCGACTGAGCTATACGAAGCAGCTAAAGTGGATGGCGCCAACTTTTGGCAGCAGTTTGTAAACGTCACGCTACCGATGGTTACTCCGGTGATCTTCTATAACCTGGTACTGGGTCTGATCAACACCTTCCAGTATTTCACCGAGGTTTTCATTTTAACGCAAGGTGGACCGGTGCGCTCCACCCTGGTTTACAACCTGTATTTATATCAGAATGCATTCTTCTATAACCATATGGGCTACGCCTCTGCCTTAGCATGGGTCTTATTCGTGATTATCCTGGTGCTGACGGCGCTGGTTATTCGTTCATCAGATGCCTGGGTATATTACGAAGGCCAACTGAAAGGACGGTAAAAAAATGGGAACAACCAAACTCATTGCGCGTTCTTTGGGTACTGCAAGACTGCGTTTAGGTATTAAGCATCAAAACATTCTAGTAAAATTTGTTGTGCTGGGAATACTTTTCGCAGCCTCTTTGTGGGTGATCATCCCTTTGATTTTCCTGTTTTCTACATCCCTGAAGAGTAAGGATCAATTGAACCAAACGCCTCCTCCTTTGCTCCCATGGGCTATATCAACGGCTGAGATCAACGGTAGAGAACGGCCTTTGTACCAGGTGACAGTAAATGGGCAGACGATCCAGATGGCTTTAATTAATAACCTCCCAGGTGGAAAAGCCCTCTTTGCGGACCCGGCAACTCCCGCCCAAACCGTAGAGTTGGTGATCGCCGACCAGAAACCCTTGAGTCATCTAGAGTTACACTGGGAAAACTACCCCCAATCCATCAAAGATATGAACTTCACCCGTTCTCTCATAAACACTCTGATTGTCGTCTTTGGGAGCATGGGATGTATGCTGTTTTCCTGCTCGTTAGTAGCTTATGGCTTTGCGCGCTTCCGCGCCCCATGGTTGAACATCCTGTTCCTGCTCTTACTGTCGACAATTATGCTTCCCCAGCAGGTTACCTTGATTCCCATGTATGTCTTATTCAAAAAAATTGGTTGGATTAATACATTCCTACCTCTCATTATTCCGCAAATATTTGCCAACGCCTATGATGTATTCTTCCTACGGCAATATTTCATGACCATTCCCCTCGAGATGGACGAAGCCGCTCGCATAGATGGGGCCTCGTCGTTACAGATTCTTTGGCACATTATTCTGCCACAAGCCCGCCCAGCGTTGGTAGCGATTGGAGTGTTCCATTTCCTATATGCCTGGAATGATTTCTATCAGCCCCTCATTTTCTTGCAGAGTCCCGAAAAATGGACGCTGGCGGTGGGCATCCAAACATTGAGCGGTATATACACAAAGAACACTCACCTGATCATGGCTGTTACTATGCTAATGGTCTTGCCTCCACTTATCCTGTATTTCTTCAGCCAACGAGTTTTCAAACAGGGTTTAGTGTTTACTGGAGTAAAGTAGACTCAATGTGGGTCCGGACTCACACCAACAACGGACGGACGCAATGACAGACTGTAAAGATGGACCTGCAATTACCGTTGCTGTAATGGGTAATCACCCGGTTATTGAGTTTGCCGCGCATGAGCTCACCCGTTATCTGAGAAAGATGAGCAAAAATGGCCAGATTACCCAAGTCATTCAGGAGAAAGACCAAAATGGAGCTGACGGGCAGATAATCTGCTTAGGTCTGAGAAATGATATTCAAAATATTGTGATGCCAGCGGTTGATAACCCTGAACTGGATGATGCGATCTATATAAACATCAATAAAGGGGGAGGGATTATTACTGGGGACAATCCCCGTGCGGTTTTGTTGGCGGTATACCGGTTTTTGACTGAAGCTGGCTGTCGCTGGCTGCGTCCAGGGGAGGATGGTGAATATATACCCCTGATAGATATCCCCGGTTTAAATTTACAGGTAATAGAAAAAGCCGCCTACCGTCATCGCGCTATCTGTATTGAAGGTGCCGTTAGTTACGAAAACCTGGCCGAGATGATTGATTGGGCGCCCAAGGTCGGTTTTAACGGATTTTTTATCCAGTTCCGCGAAGCTTTTACCTTTTTCGACCGATGGTATTCACATCGTAATAACCCAACCAAAAAGAAGGATTCATTCTCGCTTGAGCAGGCCCGGGAATACGTGCGCTTGGCTGTGAAAGAGATCAAAAAACGTGGTTTGATTTACCATGCCGTAGGTCACGGCTGGACGAGTGAAGCACTGGGCATCCCCGGGTTGGGGTGGGATCCGGGTATTTATACTTTAGAACCAGAACTTACTCAGTATCTGGCAGAAGTCAATTTAAAACGGGAGTTGTGGCAGGGTGTCCCATTAAATACCAATCTTTGCTACTCCAACATTGAGGTTAGAACACTGATAGTCAGGAACATTATTAGCTATTTGCGCGAGCATCCGGAGGTAGATCTGCTCCATTTCTGGCTAGCCGACGAGGGTAATAACCAATGCGAATGTGAGGCGTGCCGTGCACTCTTACCCTCAGATTACTACGTGCGTATGCTCAATGAGTTAGACGAGCGTCTCATGCAAGAAGGCCTTGAAACAAAAATCGTTTTCCTAATCTATTTCGATCTGCTCTGGCCGCCGGTAGTGGAGAGGATCAAGAATCCCGGGCGTTTCATTTTGATGTTTGCTCCTATCACCCGCTCTTATTCGGAGCCTTTTAAAGTCACTAATCCCATCCCAATCTTGCCGATTTACCAAAGAAACGCGCTTAAGTTCCCCACCTCGGTTGGAGAGAACATCGCCCACTTGCGACAATGGCAGGCAATCTTCAGCGGTGACAGTTTTATTTTTGATTACCACTTATGGCGCGTACACTACTCAGATCTCGGCTCTTTAAAATTTGCTAAACTAATCAATCAAGATGTTAAAAATCTGAGAACGATTGGGTTGAACGGATTTGTGAGTTGCCAGGTTCAACGTGTTTTTTTTCCAACCGGACTACCTATGTACGTTTTGGGTAAAACTCTTTGGAATGATCAGCTTGAATTTGATGCCCTTGCAGAAGACTACCTTGAGCATGCATTCGGCAGGGACGGCAAACGGGTCGGGCAATATCTGGCAACTCTGTCAGAACTATTTGACCCACCCTACATACGGGGTGAAAAACCACGAATTAATTCACGCGCAGCAATTGAGTTCACCGGTATTCAAAGAGTAATTGATGATTTTCGCCCGATTATAAAGAAAAACATTTTAAATCAAAAGCTACCTTGCCAAGTGAAATCTTGGGAATTTTTGCGAGAGCATGTTTGGTTTGCTTCCTACCTGGGACAGGTCCTGGAAAAGCTGGCTGTTAATGACCAAGATGCAGCCTTCGTACAATGGAATGAATTGAAGGAACGGCTTGGAATAGCAGAGAGCCGCATCCAAAAGGTATTCGATCTTTATGAATTTGTTGTTACTATGGATGCATTTCTGTTTTCAATTGAGGAGGAACAATATTGAGCTCAGATTTGAAAACGAATAGCGTAAGAGCAGCGACTCAGGAGGATTTCCCGGCGGTCCTTCAATTAATTAATTCCATATTCCCCTTGAGAGCAAAGATTCCCTTCAAAATGGAAGAAAAGTTTCCTCTCTTCCTTTGCGTGGATAACCTGGAGAACATCCGGGTGATCTGTCAGAACGGGCGACCGGTTTCTGTTGCCGGCTATTTTCCTTCTACGCTATCGATTGAAGGGTGCGAGGTTCGCGTCGCTTCAGTTGGATCGGTATGCACCGATTCAGAATACCGCGATCAGGGACTGGCCTCCAAGATCATGAATGATCTGGAAGCAGAAGTAAAACAAAAAGGAATCGGCTTACTATTGATTTCCGGAACACGCAGTCTTTACCTGCGAAGGAATTGCGCACTTATTGGTGGCTTTATGAAATATGAATTAGACAAAACGAGTATTCCGCTCACATCCCTACCCAGCGATGTAGAGATCGTAGACTACGAACCGGAATTCCTCAATCAAGTTGTACACCTTTACAACCATGAACATGTTCGATTTATCCGCAGCTTCATTGAGTTCAGAGCTCTTATGGAATCCGCCCTGATCGCGGATTATGATTGTACCTACCGGATGTGCGTTATCAAGAGAACAGCCAGAATTGCGGCATATTTCTTATTGAGAATCTTCCATCAAAATGACGCTTGGGGGGAGGTGGTGGAATATGCTGGTGACAGGGACCTTGTTGCCGCGGCTCTGAAAATGATGCTAGCTGTGGGAGCTTTGAACAGGATTCGAGTCCATGTCCCTGTAGATGACTCTCTTATCTCGTATCTCCGGGAATTACCAGCCAGACTTCGAAATGAAAATCAACTAGGTACCGTGAAGATCACTGATTTTTCAACCTTGATAAAAGACCTAACACCGTATTTTTCCCAATACACGCCACATGAATATCTTCACTCAATGCGTTCGAATGAAAAGAATGGGCATTTCTCTTTTGCAAGCCTTAGTGGACTATTAAAAATGGAATGTGCAGAATCCATGGTCCAGCTCATATTCGGCTTTCCGAGTAACAAGCGCCTGCCTAAATACTTAAGGGAACAAGTTAAACAACAACCGGAGCTTGAGGAATTCATCAATAGTGTACTTCCGATACCTTTGCCCTGGACCGGTAACATGAATTATGTTTAGTGGAATTTAATTTTTCAGAAGGAGTAAACAATATGCAACTAATGGGTGATGCGATCGCTGTTTTTGGATCCCGTATTGGGATCGCATGGGATCCAATAAAAAGGACCTCCTATTTAATCCGCCACACTGACCATCCTGGGTTACCGCTATATATCCACGCTGGTATTCAGGTCGGGGAAAGGCGGTTGGTGCTGCCTCTTGCACCAGAGGGTGAGATTTTTGCCTTCTGCGATCAAACTATGACACCTACGACAATGTCCCTCGGGGCAATCGATCCGGTGTCAGGTATTCATATTAAGCTCACAATACGAGTACCCTTCCGGCCAAGGGATTTCGAATTTAGCACAACACCGGCGGTATTCTTCGAACTCAAGGTCGATAAAATCCTATCCACCTTTCGGTGGGAGGATAATCCTGATCCGGTAATAACAGGTAAGGTTTTCCTTGGGTTTTCTACTCCCGGATTTGAGATTTGTCCCTCAGGACAAGATTTATCTGTGAGGTATGAAACCCATTACTTTGTGCCGAGGGAATTGAGTCCCACTGAGATCGCTAAACTTTCCCAGGAAAAAGTTATCCTGGAGGGCGGTAGACGTCAGGGCACTATTTTGGATCGATTCAATATTTCCTGTCATGATCTGTTGGTTACAATTGCTGGGAAATGGAGTGGCAATCTTCTTGAGGAAACGTTCACCCTTCAACCTGGGGGACAGGGGCCACGCCTAGCTGTGGCTTGGTGTACATATGATCCTGCAATTTTTAATGTCCTTGGAGAGACTTGTCCGTATAAATACACTCAGTACTTCCCCGGGTTGGAGTCAGTTGCAAATTGGGCGCGGGAGAAAGAGAATGAGGTCAAAGTGAACTCATCCAGGGTTGATGGTCTCATTCTAAGCAGTAACCTGGGCGAATCAGTCAATCATCTGCTTTCCCAGACACTCCATACTTGGTTGACTGATTCATGGCTGGTCACCCGCCCCAATGGTCAGGACTGGTACACAGATTGGGAAGGCACATGCTACTTCCTCTCTACGACGGATGTTGAATATACAATGAGTCCTTTTTACCTCAGCCTTTGGCCGGAATTACTGGAAATGGAACTGAACCAATGGAGCCTATTTGGGAGGGATGCTACTGCATGTCTTGGAGAACGAGGCATTGGCTTGGTATATCTTTCGCATGATATCGGTTTACGCTGTGGCTGTATAGGCCAGATGTATGATCATGATATGGAGGTCGAGGAGAGCGCAAATTATCTGCTTATGGCATATGCCCTTTGGCGACGTACGGGACGAAACCAAGTGATTTTAGATCATCAGGAATTCATCCGCAATCTGCTTGATTTTATCGTCGCCTGTGATACTACCGGTAACGGAATGCCAGATAAGGGTTGTGTAAACACGATTGACGATGCTTCACCGGCCATGCAATATGGCACTGAGCAGATTTATCTTAGCGTGAAGGCTATGGCAGCCTGTCAGGTTGGGGCGAAGATGCTGGAGCACGCAGGTCAAGACTCCTTGGAGCGATATATAGAATTCTCACAAAATGCCCTCCACACACTGGAGTTGTCAGGTTGGATGAATGACCATTATATTGTCTGTCTCTCGAAGACGATGGATGGTCTCATTGATCCATGGAGCGGCACCCCTTTGCAAGGAGAGCTCGAAGGATGGGATGCTTATCATATTTACACTGAAAATGGATTGGTTCTCCTGGATATGATCGGCTATGACAGTGGGCTTTCGCGAGAGCGTACCCGCCAAGACATTGAAATCTCGACGCGGCACACCTTAGGGAAATACGGTTCCCGGCATACAAGTTACGTGAGTGAAAAACTGGCAAACATCGATATTAAGGATGTTGCTCCTAGCGTTGTATACGCAGGCATAAAAACCGGATGGGTGTCAATGAATATGTTGAGGGATATCGCCGCTGCCTACCGAGGAATTGATTTGTTGGCGTTTGCAGATTTATATTGGGATTGGCAAAGTACCACAAACAGCCAGAAATACACCGGTTTTTTTGAAACCTTCTATAGCAATAACCTGCACTTTTATCCGCGAGGGGTGGCCGTGTTCGGATATCTGGATGCTTCAGTAGGCTTTACTTATGATGCGGTCAAGAACGTAAAAACGTTTTCCCCCATCAGAGCTTCTATTACCGTGCCCTTACTTCTGTTTGCAGATTGGATAACTGGAACAGCTCCAATAGTTAAGACGGAGTTAAGAGATGGAAAGATCGAGTACACGGTTAATGGATTATGAGCTGCACTGCTTTCAATCTTAGTATAATCTAAAATAAAAAGATCACGCCCCACCTCGGGGCGTGATCTTTTTCGAACTCAAAGCAACTTGCTATATATTTCCTTTTTGGGCCAAGAGAAAACCATCCCTACGCAAACCCAAGAAATTTCGAATTATCTACTGGTCCAGCCCGGCGGTGGGCTGCTTCAGTATCTTGATAGGTTTGTTTCAAGTATCGCGTAAGAACAGTAATCCCTTCATGCCCCATCAATTTTGCAAGCGTATAAATATCAATTCCGTTCCGGAGCATTGCCAACGCGAAGGCACGTCGAAAAGCGTGCAGAGTTGGCACTTCCACATGAGCGGAGGCAGCTCTCCGGGCGAGCACTTCCCGCAATCCATCATAGCTCAACCTGCCTGAACCATAACGGGGATGGGTGACCCATAATGCCCGATTGTTATCCCTCCGACCTTTCAAATACTTTCGCAAAGCGCTTCTGGACTTCTTACCCAGATAGACTTCACGCGGTTTACTGCCCTTCCCTTGTCGGATAAGGATAGTACCCCGTGCATTGTTGAGATCATCCAAATTCATGGCCAGGAATTCGCTCGCCCTTGCTCCTGTATCCAGCAGGCAGAACAGCATGGCTTTGTCCCGATCCCCAGCAACAGTCCCTAATTTGCAAATTTTTACCATCCGAGCAACTGTTTCGATGGATACAGGATCCAATGGCTCTGTAGGTATCTTGGGACCTTTTACTTTGTGGATGGGATTACTCCAGCCCTC
>Ga0209226_10001402_pt1:0-2500 | contig 10968 bp, 3 predicted proteins | sample BarGraNGADG00212_2_FD_184497 | JGI IMG/M metagenome (GOLD analysis project Ga0209226, IMG submission 184497) | Arctic peat soil microbial communities from Barrow, Alaska, USA - Barrow Graham LP Ref core NGADG0011-212 (SPAdes) (version 2) | ecosystem: Environmental > Terrestrial > Soil >...
GCGTGGCGACCGACCGTCGACGAGCGTCGGCACTGCCAGGCGGGCGATTAGCTCAGCTGGTTAGAGCGCTGCCCTGATAAGGCAGAGGTCACTGGTTCGAGTCCAGTATCGCCCACCACTTCCTTGCCGCCTGGGGACGTAGCTCAGTTGGCAGAGCATCTCCTTTGCAAGGAGAGGGTCAGGAGTTCGAGTCTCCTCGTCTCCACCACGCTGGTAAAGCGTGGTGGCAAGAACTCTGGCCAGGAGCACCTGAGAGCAAATTGAATATCGGGGCGCAAAGCCCCAAGCGAGCGCAAGTGCTGTGCGAACGGCGGCTCGGCCAGATCGAGTCGCCATTTTGCGTCTGTAGCACCATCGTCCCTCTGATCCGTGAGCATTGACTCACCGACCAGCGGACCGCTGGAGAGGCGGGACCCGCAAGGTCCTGTCGAGGCCGAAGAGGCCGAACCTTAACAACTGGATAGTGTTTCGGCAGATTGATGATCTTCAATTTCGCCGAGTTGTGTGCAAGGTGTATCCCGGGCCACATGGCAGCTGACCTCTTGGTGAGTTGCTGTGGTGGTCAAGCTACAAAGGGCACTAGGTGGATGCCTTGGCGCCAAGAGCCGATGAAGGACGTGGCAGGCTGCGAAAAGCTTCGGGGAGTCGCGAGCAGACTTTGATCCGGAGATGTCCGAATGGGGAAACCCGGCTGGGGTAATGCCCAGTCACTGCTGGCTGAATATATAGGCCAGCGTGAGGTAAGCCAGCGAACTGAAACATCTCAGTAGCTGGAGGAAAAGAGATTATTCCCTGAGTAGTGGCGAGCGAAACGGGAATAGCCCAAACCCACTCAGCGCGATAGGTTGCAGCCGTTTCTGAGTGGGGGTTGAAGGAGTCGATGACGGGACCCTGCAAGGCCCCGGCGGAGTTACAAAGCCATTCGCTAGTCGAACCTGTCAGGAAAGGCAGGCCATAGAGGGTGATAGCCCCGTAGGCGAAAGCGATATGGTCTCCGTTATTGATCACCTGAGTACCACGTGGAAGGTCTCTCATGTGGGAATCTGGGCGGACCACCGTCTAAGGCTAAATACTCTTGGCGACCGATAGTGAACGAGTACCGTGAGGGAAAGGTGAAAAGAACCCCGGAAGGGGAGTGAAATAGAACCTGAAACCGAGTGCCTACAAGCAGTCAAAGGGTGTTGCCGGCCGCATGGCCGGTAGCCTGATGGCGTGCCTTTTGAAGAATGAGCCGACGAGTTACTTGCGCGTGGCGAGGTTAAGTCCCAGAAGGACGGAGCCGGAGCGAAAGCGAGTCTGAATAGGGCGTTTAGTCGCGCGCAGTAGACCCGAAACCGAGTGACCTATCCATGGCCAGGTTGAAGCGGGAGTAATGTCTCGTGGAGGACCGAACTCACTAGCGTTGAAAAGCTAGGGGATGAGCTGTGGATAGAGGTGAAATGCCAATCGAACTCGGAGATAGCTGGTTCTCCCCGAAATGCCTCTAGGGGCAGCCTCGGGCGTTCAATCACGGGGGTAGAGCACTGGATGGGCTAGGGGGCTTCCCGCTTACCAAACCCAACCAAACTCCGAATCCCGTGATTCTAGAGCTCGGGAGTGAGACTGCGAGGGCTAAGCTTCGTGGTCAAAAGGAAAACAGTCCGGACCGCCAGCTAAGGTCCCTAAATCCAAGCTAAGTGGTAAAGGATGTGGATTCGCGTTGACAACCAGGATGTTGGCTCAGAAGCAGCCATCATTGAAAGAGTGCGTAACAGCTCACTGGTCAAGTGGATCTGCGCCGAAAATTCAGCGGGGCTCAAGCTTGGTACCGAAGCTGCGGATCTTTGGAACGGCTTGCCGTTCCTTGGATGGTAGGGGAGCGTTCTGTCCGCTGAGAAGGTCGACCGTGAGGACGGCTGGAGCTGACGGAAGTGCGAATGTCGGCATGAGTAGCGAGATGTGAGTGAGAATCTCACACGCCGTAAGCCTAAGGTTTCCTGAGCAAGGCTCGTCCGCTCAGGGTTAGTCGGGCCTAAGCCGAGGACGAAAGTCGTAGGCGATGGACATCCGGTTGATATTCCGGAACCACCTTAGATCGTTTGCACCGCAAGGTGTCGCCTGGGGGTAGGCAAATGGAGGTTGGCTGGCGAAAGTCAGTCGAGTCCGCTAGCTGAGCCTAGGTGAGAGCAAGGGCATGACACATCGTGGTAATTCGAGCGCGTTCTTGGCTATACGCGTCCAAGCCGGTAGGGGGAGAGGACAGGCAAATCCGTCTTCTCATTCAACCCCGAGCAGCGAGTGAAAGCAGCGCATGCTGCGATTCGGGTGAGCCATGGTGGCAAGAAAAGTGTCTAGCGAGATCGAAGGTGTCCGTACCGTAATCCGACACAGGTAGGCGGGTAGAGTATACCAAGGCGATCGGGAGAACCCTCGTAAAGGAACTCGGCAACATGGCCCCGTAACTTCGGGATAAGGGGCGCTTCGCAACTGCTGCTTGCAGTGGTTGATCGAAGCCGCAGTG
>Ga0209226_10001402_pt1:5000-10968 | contig 10968 bp, 3 predicted proteins | sample BarGraNGADG00212_2_FD_184497 | JGI IMG/M metagenome (GOLD analysis project Ga0209226, IMG submission 184497) | Arctic peat soil microbial communities from Barrow, Alaska, USA - Barrow Graham LP Ref core NGADG0011-212 (SPAdes) (version 2) | ecosystem: Environmental > Terrestrial > Soil...
GAGTAGATGCGCCCCGTGATCCCGCAAACGATTGTTGACCTTTGGGGCGTGTGCTAGATTCACGCGGCCCTTGGGCAAATAGATGAAGAGCCGACCCCTCGCCTGATCGAAGGAGTGGACCGAGCGCACGAAGCCTCCGGACTGCTGATCGACTGACGGCTTGAGCGCGGCTTGAGCCGTTTTGCTTTTTCAGGCGACCATTGACCATAGGAGACAAATCTTGACCGAAGAGCAGACGGGCGGGACCACGCCGGAGACCGAGGCAACGGCCTCTGTCGCTGACCAGGCGTCCGAGGAAGCCGTCGGCGTTGCCATCGCCGACGAGCCCGCCGAAACGACCGACATCGCAGCCATCGAGACAAGTGCGCCGCCCGCCCCGGCAGCCCTCGAGCCAGTTGCGGTAACCGAAGACGACATTGCTGACGCGCCGGCTGCAGAGGAGCCCGAGGAGGCCCCGGCCCCGGTCGTGAGCCGGCCCGAGCCCTCGACGATGGAGGAACTCCTCGCCGAGCAGGACGCCGACATCAAGAGCTTCAAGCACGGCGATGTCGTCGAAGGCACGATCGTTCGCATCGATCCCGACGAGATCCTCGTCGACATCGGCGCCAAGAGCGAGGGTGTCGTTTCGAATCGCGAGCTCTACGGTCGCAATGCCGAGTCCGCGCCGCAGCTGGCCGTCGGGGACGTGGTCCTCGTCTATGTCCTGCAGCCGGAATCGCAAGAAGGCCACGTCGTTCTCTCGTTGCGCCGCGCCGGCCTCGAACGCAAGTGGCGCTCGATGCAGGAGCAGTTCGAGACGGGCGTCATCATCGACGCCCCCGTCATCGACCACAACAAGGGCGGCCTCATCGTCGACTGCGGCATCCGCGGCTTCGTCCCGATCAGCCAGATCGTGGACTTCCCGCGCCGCCCGCAGAATGACCAGCCGCGTGACGCAGCCCAGGAGATCGCTGAGAAGCTGCAGCCATACGTCGGTCGCCGGCTCCGCCTCAAGATTCTCGAGGTCAACCGCAAGGCCAACCGCCTCATTCTTTCGGAGAAGGTTGCGCTTTACGAGGAGCGCCGCGAGAAGCGAGATGAGCTCTTCAGCAGTCTGCAGGTCGGCCAGAAGGTCAGCGGTACCGTTCGCTCGATTGCCCCGTTTGGTGTCTTCATTGACCTCGGCGGGATCGACGGCCTCGTTCACAAGAGTGAGCTCTCGTGGAACAAGGTCAACAACCCTGAGGCTGGCTACAAAGTCGGCGAGCAGGTTGAGGCCGAAGTCATCGACATCAACCACGAGCGTGGCCGTATCAGCCTGTCTATCCGCAAGCTTCAGCCGGACCCGTGGCACTCCACGGTGGCCGACTTCAAGGTTGGCGATGTCATCGACGGCACCGTCACCAAGCTCGTGAACTTCGGCGCATTCGTCCGCGTTCGAGACGGCCTCGAAGGCCTGATCCATATCTCTGAACTCTCCCATCAGCGAGTCGCCCACCCTGGCGACGTCGTCCACGAGGGTCAGACGCTCAAGCTCAAGATCATCTCCCTCGACTCCGAGCGGCATCGCCTTGGCCTTAGCCTCAAGCAGGCCGAGGAGCCGCCCGCCCGACCGCCGATGCCCGAGGCGCCGGTCCAGGTCGCCACGTCGTCCCCGCGACCCGAGCGACGTCCTCGCCCAGAGCGCGGTTACTCGATGACGGATGCGGTCCAGGAACCCGAAGGCGGCATCGACAATACCCTCGCTTCCGCGTTCGCTCAGATTCGAGCCCAGGTAGCCGAGTCCGAGGCGAAGGCCGCCGTGGATCCGGCCCCGGCGGCCGAGGCTCCCGCAGAAGCCGCGCCTGCAGAGGCCCCGGCCCCGGCCCCGGCAAAGCCAAAGACCGTCCGAGCCCCCAAGGTCCCGAAGGCCGAGGCCGCACCCGCGGCTGAGGCGCCGGCTGAGGTCGAGGCTGAAGTCCCCGCCGCACCCGCGGCTGAGACCGAAGCAGCCCCCGAATCTCCCGTCGAGGAGCCCGTCTCCTAGGCAAAGCTCGACCAGTCACTTGCGGTAGGCCCGTCGGCATCGCCGGCGGGCCTACTTGTGTTCCGTTCCACCATCGTCGCGACTGGCGTCACCGCCAGCAAGCGCTGGCTGGCGGAATGATCCGTGGCCGGCAGCGGCGCGAATGATCTATGCAGGAGTCAGTGGCCGGTCACCAGCCGGAGTGCCCTGCCTCTCCCCGGCAACCACCAGCGTGGCGGCTCCGCTCGGTAGCAGCGACCCCGCCGGAATGCATCCAAGCGGGTAGCTACTCGAAGGCTAGACCCACGAGTTGGGCCGCCAGGCCCTCCCCGGTTGGGACGAGTTACAGGGCACTCGGGGCGTGCTAGCATGACCCCAAGGTGGCAGTTGGCGATCAGGTAAGGCGTTCATCTCGATGGATCGTTTCGACAAGTTCACGGATCGCGCCCGCAAAGTCCTGACTCTAGCTCAGGACGAAGCACAGCGGTTCAACCACAACTACATCGGCACGGAGCACTTGCTGCTCGGCCTCGTGCGTGAGGGCGAGGGGGTCGCCGCGCGCGTGCTGGAGAATATGAACGTCGAGCTGCCCAAGGTCCGGACAGCCGTCGAGTTCATCATCGGCCGGGGGGATCGGCCGGTCGTTGGCGAGGTTGGGCTCACGCCACGGGCAAAGCGCGTCATTGAACTGGCCATCGACGAGGCTCGCCGCCTCGGTCACAATTACATCGGCACAGAGCACCTGCTTCTGGGACTCGTCCGCGAGGGAGAAGGCATTGCCGCGGGCGTCCTGGAGTCGCTAGGTGTGAGCCTTGACAAGGTTCGTCATGAGGTCATCCGAGTCCTGTCGCAGTCGTCCTCGGCCGGACCGGCCCAGGAGACCAAGCGCGCCAGCAAGACGCCGACGGTCGACCAGCTCGGCATCAACCTCACGGAGGCCGCCCGCCTGGGCAAGCTCGATCCGGTCATCGGTCGCGAGAAGGAGATCGAGCGAGTCATCCAGATCCTGTCCCGGCGCACGAAGAACAACCCGGCTCTGATTGGCGAGCCCGGAGTTGGCAAGACGGCTATCGCGGAGGGCCTGGCCCACCGGATCGTCAGTGGCGATGTCCCCGAGACGCTCATGAACAAGCGCGTCCTGACGCTGGACATCGGCTCGCTGGTTGCCGGCACCAAATACCGCGGCGAGTTCGAGGAGCGCCTCAAGAAGATCATCGAAGAGTTGCGCAACGCGAACGACGCGGTGCTCTTCATCGATGAGCTTCATACGCTTGTAGGCGCGGGCGCCGCCGAAGGAGCGATCGACGCCGCGAATATCCTCAAGCCGCCGCTCGCCCGGGGCGAGTTGCAGTGCATAGGCGCTACTACGCTGGACGAATATCGCAAGTACATCGAGCGGGATGCGGCCCTTGAACGCCGCTTCCAGCCTGTCATGGTCGAGGAGCCTACGCTTGAGCAGACCATCGACATTCTGATGGGCATCCGTGAGCGCTACGAGCAGCACCACAAAGTCAAGATTACTGACGAGGCCGTCAAGGCCGCCGTCGACCTTTCCGTCCGATACATCACGGACCGTCACCTTCCCGACAAGGCGATAGACCTGATCGACGAGGCGGCCAGCCGCGTTCGTATGCGCTACGCATCTGCTCCGCCGGCGCTCCGCGAGGCCCAGAAGGACCTCGATCGCATTACCCGCGAGAAGGACAGTGCCATCAACGCTCAGGAATACGAAGAGGCCGCCGCTCTGCGTGAGACCGAAGTGACGGCCCGCCAGAAGGCCGACGACCTCCGCGCGGAGTGGCAGGCGTCGATCTCTGCCGAGCAACCTCAAGTCGGCGAGGAGGAGGTCGCCCAGGTCGTGGCCATGTGGACGGGCATCCCGGTCACGCGCATTGCCGAGGAGGAGTCCGAGCGGCTGCTCCACATGGAAGACGACCTTCACAAGCGCGTCATCGGTCAGCAGGAAGCGATCGAAATCGTCTCCAAGGCCGTGCGTCGCGCCCGGGCCGGACTCAAGGATCCCAAGCGTCCAATTGGCTCATTCGTCTTCCTCGGGCCGACCGGCGTCGGTAAGACAGAGCTGGCGAAGGCTCTGGCCGAGTTCATGTTCGGCTCAGAGGACGCGCTCATCAAGATCGATATGAGCGAGTTCATGGAGCGGCACAACGTCAGCCGACTCGTAGGCGCACCTCCCGGATACGTCGGCTTCGACGAGGGCGGCCAGCTGACCGAGGCCGTGCGGCGCAAGAGCTACGCGGTCGTGCTTCTCGACGAGATCGAGAAGGCTCACCCGGAAGTCTTCAACATGCTGCTGCAGATCCTTGAAGACGGCCATCTGTCCGACGCAAAGGGCCGCCGGGTCGACTTCCGCAATTGCATCGTCATCATGACCAGCAACCTGGGCGCACGGGAACTCCAGACCAACTCCTCGCTCGGCTTCCGCGCTCAGGGCGACACTGAGGAAGCGCGCGCGACGGCCTCCCACGATCTGATGCGCGAGAAGGTCGACAAAGAGCTAAAGCAGACCTTCCGACCTGAGTTTTTGAACCGCATCGATGCCACGGTTGTCTTCCGCTCACTGACGGTGGACGAGATCCGGCTGATCGTCGACCTGATGCTGGCCCGGGTTCGCGACCGGCTCAAGGCCCAGGGCATGACTCTCGAGGTCACCCAAGCGGCCAAGGACCACATCATCAAGATCGGCTACGACGTCGCCTATGGCGCCCGGCCACTGCGCCGCGTCATCCAGAACATGGTCGAGGACGTGCTTGCCGAGCAGCTTCTGCTGCGAAAGTACACTCAGGGTATGACGATCATTGTCGACAAGGGCTCCGAGGCGGGTTTGGATATCCACCCGGTCGAAGAGAAGCAACCCGTCGAAGCCGCTCGCTGAGCCGAGGGCGAGGGGTGGGTCGTCCGACGAGCCGCTATATCTGTCAATCCTGCGGTGCTGCCCACCTGCGCTGGGAGGGCCAGTGCCGCACTTGCGGCGCCTGGAATACGCTCGTCGAGACCGTCCTGCGAGAGGCGGAAGCCCGCCATCGATCGTCTGGACCAGGTACGGCCCAGCAGAAGAGTGCGCCTCAATCCCTGAGCGGGTTGAGGGAGGCCGAGCCAGTCCGGATCCCGAGCGGCATCGGTGAGGCCGATCGCGTGCTTGGAGGTGGGCTCGTACCTGGCTCCGTGGTCCTCGTCGGAGGCGAGCCCGGCATCGGCAAGTCGACTCTCCTGCTCCAGGTTGCGGCAGGACTTGCTACGACGGCCGGAGCGGTTCTATATGCCACGGGCGAGGAATCGGCAGGGCAGGTAAGGCTGCGGGCCGGTCGTCTGGGTCTGCTTGAGGGCCCGGCCGGAGACCGCATCTCGGTCGTCGCCGAGAGCGAAGTCGGGCGCATCGTGGACCTGGCGCGGGCGGCACATCCAGTGGCCTTGATTGTTGATTCGATTCAGACGGCCACGGTCGAAGAATTGGAGGGCCCCGCCGGCAGCGTGGGCCAGGTCCGCGAATGCGCTCTGCGTCTGATGGAGTTGGCCAAACAGGACTCCATCGCCGTGATCGTTGTCGGCCACGTCACCAAGGACGGCTCGTTGGCGGGACCCAAGACTCTGGAGCACCTGGTCGACGCCGTCCTCAGCTTGGAGGGCGAGCGGACGGCCACTCTCAGGCTTCTCCGGGCGACGAAGAACCGCTTCGGTTCAACGGAGGAACTGGGCGTCTTTGAGATGGCCGAGCAGGGTCTGGCCGAGGTGGCCGACCCAGGCCGCGCCTTCCTGACCGCCACAGACGAGCACGCTCCAGGCAGCGTCGCCGGAGCCACGCTGGAAGGAACGCGGCCGCTCCTCGTCGAGGTTCAGGCACTGGTTGCTCCCGGCAGCTATGGCAGTCCGCGGCGGACCGCCTCCGGTATCGACGCCAACCGCATGGCCTTGCTCGTGGCCGTCCTCGGCCGCCGGGCGGGGATCGGGCTTGGCAGCCACGATGTA
>Ga0209226_10001403_pt1 | contig 10963 bp, 11 predicted proteins | sample BarGraNGADG00212_2_FD_184497 | JGI IMG/M metagenome (GOLD analysis project Ga0209226, IMG submission 184497) | Arctic peat soil microbial communities from Barrow, Alaska, USA - Barrow Graham LP Ref core NGADG0011-212 (SPAdes) (version 2) | ecosystem: Environmental > Terrestrial > Soil >...
CTTCTTGCCATTACTTACTATTGTATGATAAACCCTAATAATTGGGGTTTATAGTCACTTAAAAAGTAATGCCAATGTATAAACAAAATTTATATTTACAAATAGTAATCGCCATTTTTATAAAAAGAGTGAATCAAGCTTCTTTTATGGTTGCTGTCCTAAATTAAATGCCCGCCATATTAAAACTTTCACCGTTCTCTTTGGAATCATCAAGTCTAATAGAGAATTTAGTATTCGGTGGTTGTTTTAGCAAATCCTGAAGAAGTTGAAGTTCTTTTTGCTTTTTTTTAAAAAATGGTTGACTTTTTGTATATAATGGAGTCCATAATGTTACTTTAACTTCATCATCTTCATTTTTAAATTCTTTTAGATAAAACACCTTTTTTTCATTTTCGAACTCTTTCGATTTTGAAGGTCTAGCCCATTCCTGAATGTTATCACAATAAATTAATAAGAATGTAATAGGGTCATTTTCAAAACTTATACTTGTATGAATTATAACATCACTTTTTTTATTGGCTTTTGTTGAAAAAATTTCACTCCAAACATAGTAATCATGTAATGCTATTGACAAAGAAGCTGGAATAACAATTTTTTTAAATCGTGCTTTTTGTTTAGCGTTCTTGGATTCTTTTTCAAGTAGCTTAAGTAATGATATGCTACTCATTACTCCATGGTTTTTGTCTTTAGTAATAAGTTCATAAAATAGTTTTATTAAATCTTTTTCAGTTTCCAACCAATTGGCTTTGAGTGGTCTATCAAGCAGTTTTTCACATAAGCCATTTATTATGTGCCCAATACATACTAAAAAGCCTTCATCTACAAAGTTGGAGCGAAATTCACATAGGGCGGGATTCTTCTTAATCGAAAAAACTGACTTAAAAAATTGTTCACCGAGTTGATCATATAATTGCACTGGATAAGCAATATCATGAAATGATGACGCAATCAGCCAACATAAATCAGGATTAGAATATGTTTTTTCAATATCTGTATAAAATCTGTCAACTATTGGTAGTCCGACAAGAAAAACCTGTAACTGGTGTAGATAATGATCACGATAACCATAGAATATATTTTGTAAACTAGGATCAAACTTTTTGAGTATCTCTTTGTACTCCCACCCAAGGTATTTTGACCATAATGAATTAAAAACTTTTTCAGCAAATTCTAATTCATTTCCCTTTTCAGTTAAATGTAAATTTAGAAGTTTAAAAAGATCATCTTTGTAAGTGATTCTATTTATTTTAAAGACTTCATCAATAACTTTTCTGTCTATATAGCTTTTACCAATATTTTCCGGTTTTATTCCTACTATTGAATCGATTGTGTTTTGAATGTATTTATCAAAGAATTTAAAGGAATTTTCTGGAGATTCTTTAGAAAAATCTGTTTCCATCAACTTTCTAAGAGACAAAGGACTTTTCTTATTATATATGGTCAAATTCTTGTCAAATGTAAATAATCCAATACCATAATTGTCAAGCCATTCATTAATCGTAAAATTATCAATTGGGTCTATTATTTCCTTATTATTATCTATCCTATCTGATAATACAATGATGAATTTCAAATCAATAGTAGAAATAATTCTTGATAAGTAGGTTTTATAAAAGAGTATCTTATCCCGGATTGAGCTAAAAGGGAAATCAATAGAAATGACAATATATAAAACATAATCATAATATGTTTTGATTTCTTCGGTTTCGTCATCTTTATCCTTATAAGGGAAATATGAAATTAAATCAATAGGTAAATTTGGATTAAATGCACCTGATTCACTCTTTAGGTTCTTCTTAATTTTTAATTGAATATCATCAATTCCCTCAAGAAAATCACTGAAAGAAAGATCTTTTGGATCTTTTAATGATGCATTACAATCAATTACGTACTGCTTAACAGCCTTAATTATATTATAATGATAAATCATTGGTTTTAATATTTACCTACAGTGATGACATTTACTACATGAAATTGGGTATTTTTTACCGTATAGTTTTTCCAAAAACTTCAATCTATAATCTGGATCATTGATTTGTTCCTGTTGTAATAGTATTTTGGAGATAAACCGTGGAGTAGAATTGTTTTTCGTTTCCAGATTTTGTTTTGCAATTGTTTCCATAGAACTTTTTATTAAGAAGTTTTATAAGTAGATTTCCAACAATTAGGATCCTCTGTAAGGTAATCACCTGAGGCAGCAAAAGCCATAGCCCTACATCCGCTACACCTTGAAATATATTCACAAGTTTTACATTTACCTTTTAAATTTCTTTTATCTGCTATTTCCCACAATAATGCAGATGTAGACCATATTTCTTCTAAAGAGTTTATTCTTAAATCCCCTATTGGTATAGGTAGTCTTCTACAAGCAAGTACGGTAGCATCAGGTAGTATGCATATACCATCAAGGCCAATAGAGCATAAAGAACCAAGTTCTTTGTGTGGAATTGATCCATCGGTAACCCTACATGGATCAATTAAAACCCAGAGAGGACGATATTTAAGAACTCTCAATGAATTTTTATTTTCAAATTCCTTATCTGATCTACTAGAAATGTATTCATAAACCTCTTTTATTTCTTGAGTTGAAAGTATTGATTGCATCGATTTTGTTGAAGAGCCTATTGGAACCATTCTTTCAAATGTCAATCCTGAAATCTTTTCTTCCAAAGCAAGATTAAACATGGCTGGAATATCTGATAGATTTACTTTTTGAAGAGTATACATTATTCTTACTTCAAATCCATTTTGAATCAGGCTTCTAATTGATGAAAGAGCTTTATCAAAACTTCCGTTACCTCTTATAGAATCATGTATGACTGAAGTAGCTCCATCCAATGAAATTTGAATGTATTTTATTTTATGAAGTCTTTTTATGCTCCTGATGAAAGTATCGTCTATGAGTGTCCCATTAGTTAAAAAATCAATATTACAGATATCATCAGAATTATTGAGGTATTCCGCAAAATCAAGTAGGTCTTTTCTAATAAGCGGCTCCCCTCCTGTTATTGAAATATCACCTTTTTTATTCCATTTTGACAATGTTAAAAAAATACCATCAGCGATTTTTTTCAGATCTTTAAGAGGTAATTCTGATTTTGGAGAATAATTTTCCTGATAACAATGTGAACATCTTAAATTACAGGCATCAGTTATATGCCATTGAAAATAAAAGATGTTATTTAAATTAGAATCTGACATTTTACTTATTGAAATGGTAGTTATCAAAAATAAGAATAAAAATTGTGCTTGACCTATATTATTTGCGATAAAAATCAATATAGATCTTTTTCATTTTTGTTATGGGGTCTTTACTAGCAAATTACACCATTTTTTTGAAATGCCCTCTAGAACTTCCAGAGTTTTAGATCAAATCCTTTCTCTAACCTTGACTCAAGATCATCAGGTAAATTGTAAAAGAAATCAATTTTTGTTACTTTTTCTACCGAATCGACTGAGACAGAATAATTAGATAATTGCTTATTTGTGGCTTTTTCATTTGGTAATATAAACGCTATAATCTTTTTAACCCCAGTAGGATCATAAATTACTTTATAGTAATACCCTGGAACAGTAACTTTGTCGGGTCCAATTGTGCCTTTGTTTTTAGTGAATATTGGCCCCGTTATGATATAAATACTATCTTCCTGAATTGCCCAGCTTCTCACTAATTCTTCAAGGCTTTTCCAAATGCCTCTATTGAAAGAGGGAACTTGGGGACTCATGTTAGACAAATAAAATGTTTCAGACATAGCTTGAGCATTAAAAGACATATCAGCAGCTGGACATAAATGACCCTTATCATACCCAGAATTCCTATAATCAAGAAGTGAAGCGGAACCGGTTGGGACTGAAGGATCAGGTCTAAAGTTGTTTCCTCTTTCAACTGCTCCAATTGAATTTGCTTTTGTTAGTAAATAAAAAACCCATTCTGCCTGTTCGTTTTTTTCTGAATAAGAGAGTGTATAGTATTTATGTTTGACGATCTCCCCTGTAGTTGAAATGGGTAATAGATCTGGCTTTTGTGCCATTAAATTGACTGTAAAGCCAAAAATAAATAGAGTAACCAGTTTATTCATTTTAGTCTTGCTTATAATTTAAAATGTTTTTTTTACAGATAAATTCAATTAAATCTGGAACTTCTTCATTGCTCCTCAGAATTTTAATAGAATCAATACCAAAAGTATTTGCATCATCAAATATTACAGCATTAAATCTTTTGATATATACTACTACCTGAAATGAACTCGGACTTGAACGGAAAAAATGATTATTTGCTTCTTTTATTACCTTAGAAACTCCTTTAGTAGAAGGCGTTTCATGTTGTTTAAGCAGGAAGCAATAGCGTTCGAAAGTCAATGTTGAGAGATTATCCGTATATTCTCCTATTAATAATAAACTCCCTCTAAGTTTGATATTTGAAGAAGCTAAATCAATTGCGAATTCGTTCAAGTCTTTATTAACAGCTTGTGCTTTACAGGATGAAAAGATTATAAATAATCCTGCGACCACCAATAAAATTTTACTTTTCATAATTATTAATTTCTATTTCCAGAATTCAGGTGTTTCATTAAGATCATCATTTGCTATGAGTCTTCCAGTATCCAGGTTAATCGGCGGAATGTCGTTTTCAGTTAGCACTTGCCCTTCTTGATATACAAATTCATACGCTTTTTGCGCTACTAAACCAAACTTCTTAAAATATTGTGAAACACAATCATCAAAGAAATGTACTTGATTTGCATTTAAAAAATTTAAACTTCTGTCTTTCGGTTTATTGAGTATCAAAACTTTCTCCGGCTCAATATCTTCTCTATTTTTATATAGAAAGCTGTTAGCTTCAAGGTTTCTGTATATCCGTGGATGCTCCCCCTCTGCTACAGCAAAAAGCCGATATAACCCTTTTATCCAGCCATTAATTTTTCTGCTACTAAAATCCTCATTATACACATCTTTTATGATCTTACTGAAAACTGCTAGTATTTCCTTTGATTCTTTATAAGAAGTAAAGTTGAGAAGTTCATCATGCACATTTGTATAATTGAGTTCTAATGAAAGTCCAGATTTTTTCGTAAACTCTTCCACAAGAAGTACATCCAATTGCATTTCAAAAGAGCGATGTGCGCTTTTATTTTCCGAATAATTACCCACCATATCCCTCACAAATGGATGAATTATTCCATCAGCAAAAACATGCGAAATGTAACCCATAAAAAACGCAAACATTTTATAATGAAGTTCTTCATTAATTTTACCATTGAGTGATCTTATTTCAGTCAAAGATTTTAAGGGAATTTGATTCGTTTTTTCGTAATGAAACCTATCTGCAAGTGGGCTTTCATTACCGAAAAAGAAATCATTATCCAGGATACTTGCATATGGTAAATCAGGCCCTACCGCACCAATTAATAAAAAATCTGACCCTAAAGCAAAAATGTCTTTCAATTTTCCATCCGGAATTACATCTTGCAGTTTTTTTGTCAGAAAAATATGCGTTATCCCACTAGGCATGATAATCAGGTTTAGTTGTAAATTTAAAGTTCCACCAGCATCTAGTCTAAACCAGTTTTGAAAGCAAGGTCATAATAATACCAGCAAAGTTTTCTGAATTTTTAATTATCTTACTTATCTTTAAATTTTTATCCTCTGCTGATTTTACAATTGCCATCAACTCTGCCAACTTCTTGACATCGGATGGTTCCGGAAACATTTCTTTAATTTCCTCATCTTTTAGCCTTGTTAATGATGAAATCTGGGAGGCTAATTTATCATCTGTCTTTTTAGCAGCATTTTTTATTGCTTCATCAGCATTACTTGCTAATTCATTCCAATTAATCATAATGTTTGTTATTTAGGGTTCGTAATCAATTTTTCTTTAATACTTTCTATCTGGGTTAGATATGACTTAATCTGAGTTTCTTTATCGAGAGCGGTATTTCCCAATTCAACCAGTTGATTTACTATGCTATCAGTCTTAGTTAATGCCGCATCAATTTTCCCTTCAGTAACACCAAGCATATCCATGTACTTAGTTCTACTTTCATCAACCTTAGAGGCTGAATATAAAAAACTTGTCAGTGAGTTATTAATACTTTTGGCTATGTTATACTCATTAAGGATTTGTGATTCAAATTCCTTTTCAAGGTCATCCAGTGGTTGAATAAGTTCGAGTCTCTTTTGATTAATTTCGCTTTGAAGCTTCGGACCTAACAGAATAATAAATTGTAGTCGATCTTCTTTGTTGTTTGATGTTACAATTTCATCCCAAGCACTACTAATTTTGGGATCACTAAAAAACTCTTTTGCAAAGATTGGAATCCACTCCTTTACAATAAACGCATCAACTAATTCTCGTTTTTGATTAAAAAAAATAGTCAAAAGTTTAATGTGTGATTTCTCAATACTGTTTATTTTTATTCCTAGCTCCTCTGATAGGGCTGGAGCTTGATGGGGAATTGTAGCACAACTTCCAAAAACCAATGCTACTAATAATAGGTAAAATAAAAATTTCAATCTCATTTTAAAAATCGTTTAATTTATTTGTATTCAAGTTTATAACCATTTTTTATTTCTTGTATCTTTTGGAGGGGAAAAGTAATTACCTCGGATTTCGCCAGAAATACTTTGGTTATCATATTTGTAAATGTATAAAAATCATTAATAGAATACAATAGTATTTATTAACCATATATTATTAAATATCAACGGTGTACGTTTCTTACAATTGAGTTGCAACTAACTCTCTGACAGTGATGATCTATTAGCAAGCTAGGAAATTGCCCTAACCCCCTGTATTAAGCTGTGCTATTTTAATTTTTCAATTAGTTCTAATAGGTAATCATTTAAACGATAGGACATTGTAGTAATATGAGAAAAAATAATGCAAAAGAGAATCCTTCCTATTAGACCTTTTTTATGCCTTGAGAAAGAGCATAATTAAGCAGACCTTCATCAAATGACGCTATATAATCTACCCTTAATAGTTTGTCGTCAATTATTAATTTAATTACTTCATCTACTAAACTTACATCATAGTATTCTGAATTACTTTTTAGGAAAAAATTTTCAAGAGCTTTTTCTTTATATTCAGTATCGCTCAATCTTACAATATTGGTCCTATTTAATATAGTCTCAAATTGAATTTTGGAATCTCTTCTTGAAAGCCTTGAGTTAACAAATTCATATAGTGTCGGAAATGGAATAATTAAATCTTCATCCTTAATTTCTTCTGCAATCCTCTCAGCTTCATCTTTATTGTCAAAGTCTTTTGGATCTAATAAAGCAATCCAGAAACCAGTATCTATTATGATTCTGAATTTCATAACTCAGTATCTATAATTTTAGTCCGTCCTATTCCTCCAAATCCTTCCCATGGATTTTGTTTTCTAGCGCCATTTATAAAAGTCCCTTTTACTTTATTAGAAACATCATCTCTCCAAATGATATAGACTCTATCAGAATTAGATAATTTTACGTTCTTACTAATATCATCATATAATTTATGTTCCAATGCTTTATCTATAATCATTGAGGGATCCGCTTTAATTTCATAAAAGAAAAATGCTAGACTCTGTCCACATTCAACAGCTTTATGATTATCTAACCAAGCGAAGAGGCCAGGATAATCACCTTTTAAACCAAGATCGTATGAGATCCAAATTGCTTTCCCTTTGCTCATTTTTTTTGTAGGTATTTCATATTCAAACTCTCATAAAATTACTTAAAACTATTCACTTATTTCTATAGTTAATTATACTTAATTTTTCAACCCATTTCAATCGCCGGCGAGCCGTTGCGAGTAGTAGACAATTTTCGGCAAATGAAGTGGGGTTATTTCATGACTAAAGCAAGGCTTATGCAATAACCAGTATGGCTTGGCCTTGATGTGTCATGAAATATTGCTTCTTGCAAACCAACAATTGCCGATTAAAATTGAATGCCGCAGGCTCGCATTAATCAACGTGAGAGTTGCGATTTATGTTGTATGCCTTAAACCTATGTATTTGCAATGCAACATAAAGAGAGCATACCCGAACATCTATTACCTGGTTAATTATCCATAAGACAACGTACAGAAATGCCATTCCGCTTATCGAAGTAATAACTGAAAAAACTGCTGCTGTTGAAGTACATGAGCCGGCTCGAGGCGTTATCCGTACTTTGCTCGGCAGAGCTCCACCAGTACCCGGCGTACCCAACGTCGCTGAACGTTCCATAGCTGTAACGGTAGCCCCCCGGAAGAGCCGTAAAGCCTGTTTCGTTTGTTGCCCCTGTTGGGACAGCCCAATGGGTTGTGCCTGTTTCTTTAAGTTTGCCTCCTGCAACGCTTTCGCCTCCAAGAAATGTAATTAGTGTTGTCCACTCGGCATCGCTTGGTACATGCCAGCCTGTGGGACATACATTTTTACCGCTGTTGCTTGTAGAGTTCAATGTGTACCAGTTATACAATGCCCCATAAGTTGCTTTATAGGTTGCTGCATCATTGTTATACCAGCAATAACCAGGAGATGTTAATGCTACCCATGCTGTGCCATCAGTTACTAACGGTATTGCTGTGCCATCGTTGTATTTCGTAGTTTTCAGGTTTTCTTTCATCCAAACTTGTGTGCCAATGATTACAGTATTATAACTATTTCCATCAATGTCAGATGTTAATGACGATGAAGGGGTTACTGAATTTGAAGAAGCGCTTGCCACACTGGTCCCAATTGCATTGGTAGCTGTTACTGTGAAGCTATAGGCAGTTTCATTGGTAAGACCAGTTACTGTAATTGGGCTGGTAGTACCGATGCCTGTAATACTACCAGGACTTGATGTTACCGTGTAGCCTGTTATAGCAGAGCCACCATTACTCCCAGGTGCAGTAAATGTTACCGTTGCCTGTGCATTTCCTGCCGAGGCTGTTCCTATGGTTGGTGCTCCCGGAACGGTGGAAGCAGTAGTAAAAGTGATATCATCACCATATGAAGTCCCCACAAAATTAGTCGCAAAGGCTCTTAAATAATAAGTAGTGGATGGGGTCAATCCGGTTATTGAACTGGTAAATATTCCTGTCCCCATATTGTCTATGGTTTTGTTACTTAATGCAATTGTTGGATTTGTTGACGTGCTCCAGCATACTCCACGGTTCACTATAGCCGCTCCACCATCGCTTGTTATATTTCCGCCACTTATTGTGGATGTTTGAGTTATTGAGGATACTGCTGTAGTGGTGAGTGTTGGTACTGTTGCAGCTGCTGTGAAACTTATTTCATTTCCATAGATTATACCAACACTATTAGTGGCATAGGCACGAACATAATATAATGTGGCTACTGTTAATCCGGTTATTGAACTGGTAAATATTCCTGTCCCCGTATTGTCCGTGGTTTTGGTACTTAATGCAATTGTTGGATTTGTTGATGTGCTCCAGCATACTCCACGGTTCACTATAGCCGCTCCACCATCGCTTGTTATATTTCCGCCACTTGTTGCAGAGGTTTGTGTTATTGCAGATGCTGCTGTTGTAGTGAGGACGGGTACTGTTGATGCTGTTGAAGTAAAACTTATTTCATTTCCATAAGCTGTTCCTGCGCTATTGGTGGCATAAGCTTTTACATAATAAACTGTGCCTGCTGTTAATGCTGTTATTGAACTTGTAAATATTCCTGTCCCTGTGCGATCTATGGTTTTAGTGCTTAATGCAGTTGTTGGTCCTGTTGTTGTGCTCCAACATACTCCACGTGCTGTTACAGTTGCTCCCCCATCGCTTGTCACATTTCCTCCACTCGTTGCAGTAATCTGAGTTATTGCAGTTACAACAGTGGTTGTAAGGATGGATACTGTTGCTGCTGTTGTTATAAAACTTATTCCATTTCCATAAGCTGTTCCTGTGCTGTTGGTTGCATAAGCTCTTACATAATAAACTGTGCCTGCCGTTAATCCAGCTAATGCACTTATAAATGTCCCTGTTACAGTGCCTTCTGTGGTTTTAGTGCTCAATGAAATTGTAGGGTTTGATGTTGTGCTCCAACAAACACCACGAGCCGTAACAGAAGCACCACCATCACTTGTAACATTTCCTCCGCTTGTTGCATTGGTTTGAGTAATTGAGGATACTGCTATGGTTGTCAGCACTGGCGCAGTGGCTGAAGTAGTTGCAAAACTAACTTCATTGCCATAAGAAGTACCTACACTGTTGGTGGTAAAAGCTTTTACATAATAAGTTGTTCCAGCTGTTAATCCGGTTATTGAACTTGAAAATATGCCTGTCCCGGTGTTGTCAGAGGTTTTAGTGCTTAATGCTGTTGTCGGATTTGCTGATGTGCTCCAACAAACACCACGGGCAGTAACAGATGCACCGCCATCACTTGTAACATTTCCGCCACTTGTTGCAGCGGTTTGTGTTATTGCAGATGCTGCTGTAGTTGTAATAATTGGTGGTGCAGGTTTGTCTTTCTTACATGAGTGAATCAAAAAGATTAAAAAGACAATAAGGATTACACCTGAAATTCTAAATATATTTTTCATATGAGATCATGTTACGTTTAACTTTCGCAATAAAGGGACCTAACAAATTTAATGTTTGTTTCTATAAAATATGCTGATAATGAGTCTACTTTATTATTTAAATATTTCTTCCATTTCAAGAAGTCTTTAAGGGAAAAAACATTGTTTAAGAATTTTTTCAATGCCTTAGTGGTGTTAGTCACTACCATTCCGGCGCCGGATGTCCCACCCGGAATGATTTATTATACATTTTTGCTCCCTGGCAAAAATGATATTTGTAAAGCATAGCTTCTACCAGAAACAGAAAAGGTTCGTTTTTTAAAACTTATTATTTTATCCTGGTGGAGACGTCCGGTGACTTCCGTTTCGTGAGCAGACCCTTATTTGTTGCTTACTTAGCGATTACTATTTGCAAGCACATTGCAAAAAGCTTACATTTGTAATGAAATAGATTAATCATAACTAAATTAATTAG
>Ga0209226_10001404_pt1 | contig 10962 bp, 12 predicted proteins | sample BarGraNGADG00212_2_FD_184497 | JGI IMG/M metagenome (GOLD analysis project Ga0209226, IMG submission 184497) | Arctic peat soil microbial communities from Barrow, Alaska, USA - Barrow Graham LP Ref core NGADG0011-212 (SPAdes) (version 2) | ecosystem: Environmental > Terrestrial > Soil >...
TGACATTCGTGGCGCGCAGTTGCACGGGATGCGAACTGCGCTCGTGCGCACCGGCAAGTTCCGCCCCGACGTCTACGAGCGCTCGGGGATTCGTCCGACCGTGCTTCTCTCCTCGATCGCGGATCTTCCCGAATGGCTGGCGACGGCGCACTGAGGGTCGGCCTCGACCTGATCGAGATCGAGCGAGTTCGCTCGGCGCTCGAGCGCCCACGCTTCCGTGAGCGCTGCTTCACCGCGGCTGAGCGCGAGTACTGTGACTCGCGTGCCAACCCCGCCCAGAGCTATGCGGCGCGTTTCGCCGGCAAGGAGGCAGTCGGCAAGGCGCTTGGCTGCGGCGTGCATTTCACCTGGATGGAGATCGAGATCGCCGGGCGCCCGCGTCCCAGCGTCTCGCTCTCGGGGAAGACGAAGGCTTGGGCAGAGAAGCTAGGCGTCCAGGAGGTTGATCTCTCGCTGACTCACTCCAAGGGAATGGCCGCGGCGGTTGCGATCCTGTCACTCGAGGAAAGAGACTCGACGTGAACGACCGCTCAGCCCTCGGGCCGCTCTTCACTTCCGCCGAGATGCGCGCGGTCGAGCAGGCCTACCCCGGCTATCCCGACTCGATGCGCGAACTGATGGTGCGGGCCGGAACGGCAACGGCCGAGGCGGCTCTGCGCCGCTTTCCGGACGCGAAAAACTTCACCGTCGTTTGCGGCGGCGGTTCCAACGGCGGCGACGGACTGGTCGCGGCCGACGTGCTGCGCTCGAGCGGGCGTGAGGTACGCGTCGTCGAGACGAAGGGGACGGAGCGGGAACTGGGCGAGCCGGAGGTGATCGTGGATGCGCTCTTCGGTACCGGCTTTTCCGGCGCGCCGCGTGACGACGCCGCTGCCCTGATCGCGAGGATGAACTCACACGGCGCGCCGATCGTCTCGGTCGACATCGCCTCCGGGGTGGATGCCTCAACGGGCGAGATCACCGGACCGGCGGTGGACGCCGCCCTGACGGTCACCTTCTACGCGCGCAAGGTCGGGCACGTCGTGGCGCCCGGTCGTTTCCAGCGCGGCGAGCTAGAGGTCGTCGACATCGGTCTTTCGGGCGGCGAGACCGTCTGCAACCTGGCCACGCGCGAATTGCTCTCGTTGATTCCGCGGCGAAAGGAATCCGACACCAAGTTCAGCGCCGGCTCGGTGCTCGTCGTCGGCGGCTCGCCCGGACTTTCCGGCGCCGTCTGCCTGGCCGGCGAGGCGGCCATGCGCGCCGATGCCGGTTATGTCACGGTCGTCGTTCCGCGCTCCGTGCTTCCCCCGCTCGAGCTCAACCTCATTGAAGCCGTCAAGCGCCCGGCTCCCGAGGACGAGGACGGCTGCCTGACGAGCGAGGCGCTGCCGCTGGTTGCCGAGCTCGAGCCACGCGCCCAGGCGCTGGCGCTCGGGCCTGGGATCGGGCGCTCGGAGAAGACGCGGGCCTTCGTACGCGAGCTGCTAGAGCGAACGACGCTGCCGGCGGTCGTGGATGCCGATGCCCTCTTCGGGCTCGAGCCCGGGAAATGGGCTTCGCCCGTGGTTTTGACGCCACATGCCGGCGAGTTGGCGCGCCTGCTCGGTAAGGACTCCGCCTGGGTGAACGAGCATCGCCTGGCCGCCGCGCGTGAGTGTGCCGATCGCTTCGGCGCGGTGACGCTGCTCAAGGGAGCCGACACGATCGTCGTTTCGCCCTCGGGCGAGACGCTCGTCTGCGAGGAAGGAACTCCGGTTCTGGCGACCGCCGGCTCGGGCGACGTTCTCACCGGCGTCGTCGCGGCCTTCCTCGCCAAGGGCCTCGAGCCGGCGCTCGCGGCCGCCGCGGCCGCAGTGGCTCACGGTCGGGCCGCGCAACTGATCGAGCCTGCGGTCGGCGTCGTCGCCGGTGATGTGGCGCGGATGCTGCCGCTGGCGATCTCGCGGGATCGCTGAGTAACGGATAGAGACCGAGCGAGCGCCGGCCCATCCTTCTACGATGAAGCGATGCACCGCTCGCAGATCACGATCGATCTCGGCGCCGTCCGTCGCAATATCAGGCGCCTGATCGCCGCGCTCGACGGGGCCGACCTCTGGGCGGTCGTGAAAGCGGACGCCTACGGGCATGGGGCGGTGGATGTGGCCGGCGCGGCGCTGAGCGAGGGGGCCCGCACTCTCTGCGTGGTCACGCTCGCCGAGGCGCTCGAGCTGCGCGCCGAGTATCCGACGGCCCGCATTCTCGTGATGAGCCCCCTCCTTCCGACCGAAATCGCGCGGGCGCGCGAGGCGGGACTGGAGATCACCGTCGTAGACGCGGACATCCCGGAGGGCGTGCGTGTTCACCTCAAGCTCGACACGGGCATGGGCCGCTTCGGTCTCTCGGAGCTCCTCTCCGCGCCGGGTCACAACGTCGTCGGGCTGATGAGTCATCTCGCCACCGCCGATTACGATCTCGAGTTCGCACGCCTTCAGGTCGAGCGCTTCCGCGAGATCACCGAGCCCTACGCTCGGCTAATGCGCCACATCGCCAACAGCGCGGCCGCCCTGCGCATCCCGGAGGCAAGCTTCGATGCCGCTCGTTGCGGCATCGCTCTCTACGGCCTGTCGCCCTTTGGTAGCGATCCGGCCGACGACGATCTGGAGCCGGTGCTGCGCTGGGAAAGCCGCCTGGCGCAGGTGAAGCAGCTTCAGCCGGGCGAAAGCACCGGCTACGGGCGTCGCTTCGTGGCCGACAAGCCAACCTGGATCGGGCTCGTGCCGGCCGGCTACGCGGACGGCTTCCGCCGCGACATGACGGGCACCGCGGTACTCGTCGAGGGCGAGCGCCGGCCGGTGATCGGAACCGTCTCGATGGACTCCTTCGCCGTCTTGCTCGAGCGCGAGCTGCTGGTCGACACGCCGGTCGTGATCGTCGGCGACGGCCTGCTGGTCGAAGACCACGCCCGCGTTGCCGAAACGATCAACTACGAGATCACCTGCGGTATCTGCTCCGATCGCCGCCGCGCCCGCCGTGTCCTCGTCGATGCATAAGAGCTCGTTCCAAATGAAGCACTCTGCCACCTGGCCGCGCTCGGCGGCGCGCTGCGTCGGCTCTTCGAGCCGCGTCCTCGGTCGCGCCCGTAGCCTCCGGCTACGAACGCGACACTGCGTCCTAGAATCGCATCCACCGATCGCACCCAGTCGTCAGGTCGTCAATTGAAACGAGCTCTTGATCTCCTCCGCGAGGTGCTGGCCGGCAGGGAGGCCTATCTCGTTGGGGGCGCCGTGCGGGATGAACTGCTCGATCGCGAGCTGGTCGATCTCGACATCGTCTGCCTCGATTCGCGAAAGGCGGCGCGAGCGTTCGCAGAGAAGAGCGGCGGCGCACCCTTCCCTCTCTCCGAGCGTCACGGCGCCTGGCGGGTGACCTTCCCGAGCGGAGAATGCGTCGATTTCACACCGCTGCGCGGGACGCTGAGCGAAGATCTAGCGTTGCGTGACTTTACCGTCAACGCGATCGCCGAGCCGCTGGCCGGCGGCGAGTTAGTCGATCCATTCGATGGTCGGCGCGATCTCGCCGAGCGTCGGCTCAAGACCGTCTCCGAAAGCGTCTTCGACGACGATCCGCTGCGCCTGTTACGTGCGGTCAGGTTCGAGGAAGAGCTCGACCTGCGGCTCGATCAAGCGGGCGAGAAGCTCCTACGTTCGCATGCCGAGCGAGTGACCGAGCCGGCCGGCGAGCGCATCCTGGCCGAGCTCGAGAAGCTCGGCTGGTCCGGTTACGAACGCCTCCAGGAACTGGGATTGCTGGCTCCCCTCGGTGGTTCGCTCGAGCTCGTGAACCGCGTCGATCGCTCGCTTGTCGATTCGTCCCGGCTGCGGCTAGTGACCGTTTTCGGCACCAGCCTGCGTCGCCTTCCGATCTCGTGTGAGCTGGATCGCTATCTCGGCAAGCTCCTGCGCGCTAAGCTGCCCGACGACGACTCGCCGCGTCAGGTCCACCGCTTCCGCCGCGCGAGCGAGCCCTGGGCGATCGATGCCCTGGCCTTTCTCGGCGCTGGCCGGTACGCAGAAGTGGTCCGCATCGCCCGAGAGACAGAGCCCGACGAGCCGTTACTGCGAGGCGACGAGCTTGGCGTCGTTCCCGGCCCCGAGGTCGGCGAGTTGCTGGAGTTGATCGCCGAAGAGCGAGCCGCAGGAACGATCTCGACGCCCGAGGAAGCGCTGGAGCTCGTGCGCGACCGGCTCGCGCGCCGGGATTCCTAGCTCGGGCGCTTCGCGCTGAGCGGGCAGGCTGCGTTTGCGGTTGTGCGAAGCCTCAGACTTCCTTCTCGAAGCCCACCATCCGGTTGCCGAGAGCTTCGTAGCGGCAGACTTCCCGATAGTCGAGGCGGAGGTACCAGGCGAGGAGCTCGCTGTGCCGCGCCGCTACGTCCAGGCGCACCGAACGACAGCTTCCCCCGAGTGCAAGCTCTTCGACAGCCGCGACACATGCACGTCCGATACCGATGTGCTGCAAGTGGGGCAGGACGGCCAGGTGGGCGAGATACAGAGACGGCTCTCCGGCGCCGTCCCAAAGCGAGAGATCGAGGTACGTGGGAGCCTCTCGGCTGGTCGTGAAGGTAGCCACGATCTCGGCTTTCTCGCGCTTCTCGACTGCGAAAACCCAGCTTTTCGCCACCTGCTCTTCGAGTAAATTACGAGGGTAGGCGGGAACCCAGTGCGTGAGCCCCAACCGGTCGCTCAGATCGAGGCCACACGCCACCAGAACAGCGTGTAGCTCTTCGACGTCCGCGGTCGATGCTGAGCGAATCCGTAATTCGTCGGCCGCTACCTCCACTTCACTGTGCAACCGACCGACTCGGTCTCTGTAACGGGCGGTTCTTGGCCGGCCAGCAGCGCATCGATCGCCTCACGCAGGTAGCTCCTACTTACGGCGTCTACGTCGCGGGAGTCGTCGATCGCTCCGTGATAGCGGAGCCGGCGCTCCCAATCGAAGAGGAAGACCTCGGGCGTGCGCTCCGCGCCGAGCGTTCGCGCCAGTGATTGGCTCTCGTCGTACAGGTAGTCGAAGGGGAAGTCGAGCTGCTCGGCTCGCTCCTTCATCCGCTCGAAGGAGTCCTCGGGGTAGCGGGCGGCGTCGTTCGAGTTGAGCGCAACAACCTGCAGGCCCTTGCCGGCGTAGTCGCCTGCCAGCGCTATCAGCCTGCCCTCCCAGGCCAGGACGTAGGGGCAGTGATTGCAGTACTGGACGAGGGCGAGCAGCTTGGCGTCGCGGTAGTCGTCCAGAGAGTGGTCGCTTCCGTCAACACTGGGAAGCTGGAAGGACGGGGCTTCGGTTCCGAGTTCGATGCTCATTTGAGTGCGGCCTCCATTTGCTCTCGTGAAGGGATGGGTGAGACTCGCGCGTCGGGGAGGTAGTAGATGCGGCAGGTGAGCGAGGGGCGCTCGTTCGCGCCCCGGGCGTCGATGTCGCGGCCGTCGACGCGGATGGTCGGCGAGCCGGGGAAGTGCAGGCGCTCTGCCTCCTCGTCGCTTTTCACCTCGGTCATCACGATCTCGTCGTCGCGACCGAGCTCAGCCAGCACCCCCTCGAGTAGCGCTTTGGCCTCCGGATGGGAAGGACAACCCTGCCAGTAGAGGAGCTCGATCACTTGCCTTCGCCGTCTTCCGGAAGCTCGATCTCGCGTCCGGGGTCGCCCCTGGCTATCACTCGCGTGACGGTCGCCGGGAAGAGCGCGGTCGAAATCCCTGCGATTCGCATCCAGCGGGGGAAGACGACCTCGCCTTTGCCCCGTTTGATGGCCTTGACGATCTTCTCGGCGATCCGCTCGGGCGTGAGCACTGCCCAGCGCATCGAGCGCCGCTTGATCAGCCTCGTTTGCGGGAAGCCCTCGGTCGCCACCGGCCCCGGATTGACTGTCAGCACCGAGATGCCACGGGGCTTGAGCTCGGCGCGAAGCGCGCGCGAGAAGGCTAGCTGAGCGTGCTTGGAGGCCGAGTAGGGGCCGGCGTCGGGAACGACCGTCGTTCCGGCGACGGAGACGATGTTGACGACGCTGGAGGGGCGCCCCCGCTCCAACCCGGGCAGAAACGCCCGCAGGATCCAAACCGAGCCCAGATAGTTGGTGCGGATCACCTGCTCGATTCGCTCCGGGCTGGCGTTCAAAAAAGATCCGTGCGAGGGGATACCGGCGTTGTTGACGAGTAGCCCGATCTTGGGATGGCGCTCGAGCACGCGTGCAGCCACCTCTTTTACGGCCTCTGCGTCGGAGACGTCGCAGATTTCGATCTCGGCACCGGTCTCGGCGGCGACTTGCCTCAGCCGGTCGGCTCGCCGTGCCAGTAGTACGCAGTGCCAGTCGCGTCGAGCGAGCGAGCGCGTAAGCGCGGCCCCGATTCCGCTCGAGGCGCCGGTGATCACGGCCACACGCTGCTCGCTCTTCATCGCTCGGCTCCCATCCTCTCTGCTCGGAGCGTAGCGGATGCCTCGGGGCGTCCGACCGCTCGCGGCGGATTCGATACGTGGGGCACTTCTCTCTTCGCCCGCCACCAAGCCACCCGCCCGCGGGGTGGTTCGAAACTACCGCCGAAGGGCGACCAAAAACGCGCCCGACTGTGACGATTCCGAACCGAAGTCACGCCACGCCACCGATCGCGAACCGCTCCGTATAGTCACGCGCCTCAAGAACCATCTCGCTAGACTCGGGCCGATGGCTGGCAGATTCGAAGGCAAGCGCGGGCTCGTTCTGGGCGTGGCCAACAAGCGCTCGATCGCCTGGGCGATCGCGAAAAGGCTCGCCGACGAAGGGGCTCGGGTGGCCTTCACCTTCCAGGGCGAACGCATCGAGTCGACCGTGCGCGAGCTGGCCGCGTCGGTCTCAAGCCCGCTGATCACATCCTGCGACGTGCGCGAAGAGGCGGACTGCACGCGCGCGGTGGCCGAGGCCGTAGCGGCGCTGGGTGGGCTCGATTTCGTCGTGCATTCGGTGGCCTTCGCCGCCGCCGAGGATCTGGAAGGCCGCTTCACAGACACTCCGCGCGAGCGCTTCTGGCTGGCGCTCGACATCAGCGCCTACTCGCTGGTGGCGATCGCCCGCGCCGCCGAGCCTCATCTGGCTGAGACGAACGGTTCGATCGTGACCATGACCTATCTCGGCGGCAAGCGCGTCGTTCCGCACTACAACGTCATGGGCGTCGCCAAGGCAACTCTCGAGGCCTCGATGCGCTACCTCGCCTGGGATCTCGGTACCAGCGGCATCCGCATCAACGCGGTCTCGGCCGGCCCTGTAAGGACTCTCGCGGCACGCTCAATCGCGGGCTTCCCGACCATGGAGGCGATCGTCAACGAGCGTGCGCCGCTGCGCCGCCCGATCGATGCCGGCGACGTCGCGGCCGCCAGCGCCTACCTACTTTCCGACGACGCACGCAACATCACGGGCACGACGCTCTACGTCGACTCGGGCTACCACGCGATGGGCATGTAGGGACCGCCGAAAGTCCGCCCTCTCATAGAGGGCATGACGACTTTCGGCGGAGGAAAAAAAAGAGTTTGCCGACACCGCGTTGCTACCTCGCTTTCGCTTTGGGACGGCGTTGGCTGAGCCGCGCCCGTCATGTCGGTCGCGACGGCCTTGGCAACGCGTTGATGCACTCCGAGTAGATCCTCGACCGCGGGCAAACCTTCGCGAGTCGCCTGCGTCATAAGGCGTAGTTGGCAAGATCGATGCCCGGCCTCGGGGAGGAAGGGCGCGCGTTCATCTCGCGTCGAAAGGCCGGTTATCTTCTTGCCTATCCAGCGCGTGAGCGAGATGCGGCGTCTCGCTCGCGCGCCATCTCTACTCCGGCACAGGCACGGCGCCCTTCTTCGCTAGGCTGACCGGCCGAATGGACGCCCGCCAATGAAGCTCTTCTTTCCTCTGGCCGCCTGCTACCTCGGGTTGGTCATCCTCGCCAACTGGCTGGCCAGCGCCTACGTAGTTCATGTGCCGCTCACCCACTACATGGCGCCGGCGGGCGTCTTCTGCATCGGCGCGGTGCTCGTCCTGCGCGACTGGATTCAGCAGCTGCGCGGGCTCTACTGGACGATGCCGCTCGTCTACCTCGCCGGACTGATCTCCTGGGGCGTCGGCGATCTGGCCGGTTGGATATCGCTGGAGAAGATCGCGATCGCCAGCGTGGTGGCCTTCACCGTCTCCGAGACGGTAGAAGCCATCGTCTTCACGCCGATCCGAAACCGGAACCTGAGCCTGGGAGTCGCCCTCTCGGGAACGGTCGGGAATGCGATCGACTCCTATCTCTTCCTGATCATCGCTTTCGGCGGCCTGGGCTTCTTCTGGGGCCAGTTCTGGGGCAAGACCGAGATGATCGTGCTCGGCACGCTGTTCACAATGATGCGCCGCCGCGTCGTGCCCGTCGCGACCGCCTAGCGCGGCTCTATCCTCTCCTGTCATGGCCGAGCTACAGGGATGGCATTCCTGCCCGCGCTGCGGTGCGGACCTTTGCGTGGAGACGATCCGAGCCACCTGCCCGAGTTGCGGCTCTATCTACTACGCCAACTCGGCGCCGACAGTAGGCGCGCTCTGCGAGGACGAACTTGGTCGCCTGATGCTCGTGCGCCGCGGGATAGAGCCCAGGAAGGGCAAGTGGGACACGCCCGGCGGCTTTCTCGAGGAGGGGGAGGAGCCGCTCGACGGCCTGCGGCGCGAGCTGCGCGAGGAGACCGGGCTGGAGATCGAGCCGGATGAGTTCTTCGGCGCTCTTGTCGATCTCTACGGCGACGGTCCAGAGGCGCAGTACGTGCTCAGTCTGAACTGGACGGCGCACGTAGTTTCGGGAGAGCCCGCGCCAGCTGACGACATCTCCGAGATTCGCTGGTTCGGCGCAGATGAGTTGCCCGGCGAGGACGAGATCGCCTTCGATAGCGTCGCTGAGATAGTCGGGCGCTGGCGCGAACGGCGTGCCTAGCCCGCTTGGACGAGCAGCCCGAGACCCTTACCCCTCGCTCAAGCCGAGCAGCTTCTCCAGTGAGCCCTTGGGATGGGCGCCGATGGCCGTGCCCTCGGCCTTGCCGTCGCGGAAAATCATGATCGTCGGGATCGAGGAGATACCGAAGCGCTGGGCCAGTTCCATCTCTTCGTCGATGTTGACCTTCACCAGCTTGACGGCGCCGGCACGCTCCTCGACGATCCGGTCGAGCACCGGCGCGACGGCATGGCAGGGCCCGCACCACTCGGCCCAGAAGTCCACCAGCACCGGCTTGTCGCTCTTCAGGACCTCTTGCTCGAATGTTGCCTCCGTAACTGCGTCTGCCACCCCGCTCACCCTTTCCTCAAATCGCGTTTTCGGTACGGCTATTAGAACGTCGAAGCCTACGGGATTCATCCCGACTCATCGCGTGCCCTAGAATCTCGCCCGCATGGACAGCATTTTCACACCCCTACCGGCCAAGCCCGACCATAGCGCGCTCGAGCTGGAGGTGCTGGCGCGCTGGGAGAGCGAGCGCGCCTTCGAGCGTATGCGCGAGAAGAACCGCGGCGGGAAACGCTGGAGCTTCATCGACGGGCCGATCACTGCCAACAAGAAGATGGGCGTTCATCACATGTGGGGACGCACGCTCAAGGACGTCTTCGTTCGTTTCCGCGCCCTACAGGGCTACGACCAGCGCTACCAGAACGGCTATGACTGTCAGGGCCTTTGGATCGAGGTCGGAGTGGAGCAGGACCTGGGCCTCAACTCCAAGCGCGAGATCGAGGAGTATGGGCTGGAGGCTTTCGCCCGCCACTGCCGCGACAAGGTGATCTGGTCGACCGGCGAGATCACGCGCCAATCGGAGAGGCTCGGTCAGTGGCTCGACTTCGGCGCCGATTACTTCACCTTCTCCGACACCAACATCGAGTACATCTGGCGCTTCTTGAAGACGCTCGACGAGCGCGGCTGGCTCTATCTCGGCCACCGCGCCACGGAGTGGTGCCCGCGCTGCGGGACTTCAATCTCGGCGCACGAGCTGACCACCGGCGACGCCTATCGCGACAAGATCGACCCCTCGCTTTTCGTGCGCTTCCCGCTCGTCGAGCGTCCGGACGAGGCGCTGGCGGTCTGGACGACGACGCCCTGGACGCTGCCGGCCAACGTGGCGGCGGCGGTCGATCCCGAGGCCACGTACGTCAAGGTGCAGCAGGACGGAGAGGCGCTCTGGCTGGCCAAGCCGCTCGTCGAGCAGGTTCCGGTTTCCGGAAAAGTCGTTGACGAGCAGCCGGGGGAGAAGCTGGTCGGCTGGCGCTACACGGGGCCCTTCGCCGATCTAGCGGCGGCGAAAGAGGTCGCCTACCGAGTTGTCGCCTGGGACGAGGTCTCGATGGAAGAGGGCACCGGCATCGTCCACATCGCGCCGGGCTGTGGCGGCGAGGACTTCGAGCTCGGCAAGCGCGAGGGCTTGCCCGTGCTGGCGCCGATCGACGAGGACGGCAAGATCCTGCCCGAGTATGGCTGGCTGGCCGGCAAGGGCGCGCACGAGGCGGCGGCCGAGATCATCGCCGACCTCGACAAGCGCGGCGTGCTGATCCAGGCCGGCGAGATCCACCACCGCTACCCGCACTGCTGGCGCTGCGAGACGCCGCTGGTCTTCCGCATCACCGACGACTGGTTCATCGCCGTCAATGAGATCAGGCAGAAGCTGCTCGACGCCAACCAGACCGTCAAGTGGACGCCGGACTACTTCGGCAAGCGCATGGACGACTGGCTGCGCAACATGGACGATTGGAACATCTCCCGGCGCCGCTACTACGGCTTGCCGCTGCCCTTCTTCCGCTGCGAGTGCGGACAGTTGACGGTGGTCGGCTCGAAGGCCGAGCTGGCCGAGCTGGCGACGGAGGGCATCGAGGGTCTGGAGGAGCTGCACCGGCCCTGGATCGACGGAGTTCGGGTTCGCTGCCCGGCCTGCGGCAACGAGAAGGTCAAGCGCGTGAGCGAGGTCGGCGACGTCTGGCTGGATGCCGGCATC
>Ga0209226_10001406_pt1 | contig 10953 bp, 8 predicted proteins | sample BarGraNGADG00212_2_FD_184497 | JGI IMG/M metagenome (GOLD analysis project Ga0209226, IMG submission 184497) | Arctic peat soil microbial communities from Barrow, Alaska, USA - Barrow Graham LP Ref core NGADG0011-212 (SPAdes) (version 2) | ecosystem: Environmental > Terrestrial > Soil > Wetlands...
CACGACATCTGCGCTGAAGTGTAGCAATTTGCGGGTGGGAATGTGTTGCCATTTCAGATCGACGGCTTCAAACGTATCCCTCATGCATGCACTCCGTTGTCCGACGACCAGCTGGTTTGTGGCCTGTCGCTTCTCCACGACATAGAGCCGTGTTGCGGCACTGATGCCGAGGCCCGACCGCTGACCGACCGTATATGACGTCAGCCCCTGGTGCGTCCCGATGACGGTTCCATCCGTCAGGACCATGTCTCCGGGCATGCATGGCAAGCGACGACGGATCTCTTCACTGACCAGGCCTTCTACAAAGCACAAATCTTGACTCTCCCGACTTGCCAGGAGATCAGGGCTGAACCATCGCGAAGCCAATGCCATCACGTCGCTCTTGACGCGCCCCGCGAGAGGGAAGAGGGCTCTCCGACGCTGTTCTGCCGAAAGTCGGTACAGGAAATACGATTGGTCCTTCGCCTGGTCCCTGCCGCGGCAGATCTGGTCCCCATCCTCGCTGTGGACGATTCCCGCATAGTGACCACTCGCGACAAGGTCGGCATGCAACTCATCGGCTACATCAAGCAGTCCTTGCCACTTGACGTGTTCGTTGCAGAGCACACAAGGATTTGGGGTGGCCCCTCCGGCTACCGCCTGCCAGAACGGCTGGACGACCTGGCAGTCGAAGGTGTCTTTCACGTCGACATTATGCCAAGCAATTCCAAGGTACTCGCACTGGGCCTTCGCCCGCCACGTGGAGCCAATGTCACAGCAGGCACTGTGCTGAGAGAAGTGCAGAGTGACCCCGATAACATGTTCACCAAGCTCTTTCAGGAGCAATGCAGAGACAGCAGAGTCTACCCCTCCGCTCATTCCGACCACGACGCTCATGAACAGAATCCAACCACTAGCCAGGCCCCTGGAATCGCAACAGCAACGGCCATCCTGGTTGCACTGCGGAATCCTGTGACATTCGAGCCATGTCCACTACTGGGTGGCTCCTTCCTTGGGTTTCTTCTTGACGTCAAGTCCTGACGCGTCGGTGTACTCATAGGTCTCGTATCTGAGGCAGCACATCAACTTGCCACAGACGCCCGTTATCTTGTTGGGGTTCAAGCTCAGGTTCTGCACTCGTGCGCACTTGAGACTGACTGGCTTGATCTCCTTGAGGAAACAGTTGCAGCACAGCTCGCGCCCACACATGCCCACCGTGGCAAAGAAACGGGTTTCATCGCGGGAGCCGATTTGCCACATCTGCACCTTAGCCTTCAGCGACCGGGATAGAGTGGACACAAGGGCCCGGAAGTCGACACGGGTCTCGGCGGTGAAATAGAACACATACTGTTTGCCCGAAAACGAAAGCTCACAGTTCACGAGATGGATTGGGAGTTTTGTCGCTCGTACCTGCTCCTTGCACAGAATTACCGCTGCGTCCTGTTTTCGCTGATTCTCCTCAAGACGCTCGACGTCACTCGGAGCAAGTTTGCGGACGTACTTGAGGCTGCCCGCAGCCCGCTTCTTGCCCGATGTATCGTGCCTCGGATAGCCGATGATGACGTGCATCAGCTCCTTGTCACTGCCAATTGCAAGAACCTCGTCACCAGGGAGCAAGGCAACATTATCGCTGATTTCGACCATGTACGTCTGGTACGACTTGGCTGAGCGAGCGCTCAGATAGCGTAGCGAGGAGCAACTCGCCGGCAACATATAAGTGGGATCATTCATGAGTGGTCATTCTCCTCAGTTCCAGCAAGGCGTTTGTCAGGACAAGTTCAGGGTTCACGTTCTGTTCTATGTGCTTCAGGCGCTCCCCCAGATGGTCGAGAAAGAGCCCAACCCTGGATTCGTCCAGCACGAAATTCACACGGGCCAGTTCAGGTTCGGTAGAGAGTGATATTCCTGCGAGAGGGGGAACCTTTCCCCTTGCCCGCAGAACGCTGTTCATGAAAAGTGCGATCGTCTGCAAACCCGCCGTCGCGTTGTCGCGAAGAATACTCGGATTGCCCATGCCGATGACGCGGCCGACGGTCTCGGAGAGTCCCACGTTCGCCTTGGCGAATTCCAGCAGGAGCTGAAGGCAGGCGTCCTCGCCAGTTGCAGAGGCCGCGTCCTGGAGATCCGCGGCCTCCTGAGTACTCTGCTCGACCTTCATGATCTGGACCCGCGATCGAACCGTGGGCAAGACACGCCTGCTGTTCTGAGAGAGCAAAAGGAAAACATTACCCGAAACCGGTTCTTCAAGGGTCTTGAGAACTCGGTCGGCCGCAACATCTGTGAAAAAGTCCACTCCGCGGACAACGCTCACCTTCAGGCACCCCGTCGCGGTCTTGACCGACGCATACGAGATAAATTGGTCGACGGTCTCAATTTTGAGGACGCCTGAGTCTCCAAAAATCCTGATGTTTGCGGAACCCCCTGCGTCCACCTGTCGGCACGATGGACAAGTGTCACAGAATTCCCCCGAATCATGGTCACCCCGGCAGTTGCCCGCCTTGGCAAGAGCTGCCGCCAACGCAAGCTTGGCGCCCTCGTCTCTTCCCACGAGAAGATATGCATGTGCCAGCCTGTTGGAAACAAGAGCGGCCTCGAGACATCGAGTAGCCGGACAGTCGCCAACTGTGTCCCTCATCCGTTTCGCTGACACCGACTATGTCTCCCACATCGATAATTCTGGCTCTGTCACGCTCGTCTCCGTCAGTCTGTCCACGTCTGCTCAGTACTGCCAACGTCAAGTATACACGCCACGCACCGCCTGTGCAATGAACGAATTCCGGGTCGGCAACGAAGAAACGGGCCGGCAGAGTCCCGGCCCGCATTATATGCGATTCAACGTGACTACTTCTCGATATCGGCAAGCTGCTTGTAGAGCTTCCGTTGCTCAACTGTGAGAGTTCTGGGGACCCCTATCTCGATACGAACGATGTAGTCTCCCCGGCGTCGTTCTCCGACGACCTGAGCTCCTTTGCCACGAATTCGTACTTCGGCCCCATGCTGACTTCCAGCCGGTATCGTCACGGTTTCCGTTCCGCCTTCCACGAGCGGAACCGCGATGGTCGTCCCGAGCACCGCCTTGGCAGGCGACACCCGGACCGTGTGATACAGGGAACTCCCTTGACGTTCGAACCGGGAATCATGCTGGACAGTTATGAAGAGGTACAGGTCGCCGGATTGACCGCCATGCTTGCCGGCATCTCCTTGTCCTGCGATACGTACTTTCATCCCACTGTCGACACCTGCAGGGATCGTCACCTCGATAGTCTTGTCGGCCTTCGTAACACCAGAACCCTTGCAGGCTGGGCATGGCGTCTCTATGACCCTGCCTTCGCCACGGCACGTAGGACAAACCCCGGCAGTCACGACCCGCCCGAAGATGGTGTCTTGAACTTGACGGACCTCGCCCTTGCCGTTGCAGGTGGGGCACACCTTGGGAGACGTGCCTGAGGCTGCTCCCGTGCCGTGGCAGGTCACACACGTATCGTACCGTCTGACCTGGATCTCTTCCTTGACACCGAAGACAGCCTGTCCCAGCGTAAGAGTCATGCTGACGCTGAGGTCCCGTCCACGTGGCGTCTCCTCGGTCTGCTGACGACCGAACCCTCCCATGAAACTGCCAAAGAGGTCTCCAATGTCAAAGCCCCCGAACGTCTCGCCGGAACTGCCGCCCTGAGGAGCCCAAGTCTGGCTCGCACCCGGGAAACCAGTGGGGCCTGTCTTGCCATAAGTATCATACTGCTGTCGCTTCGCAGGATCGCTCAGCGTATCGTACGCCTCATTGACGTCTGACATCTGCGTGGGTGCTTGGGGATCATCCTTGTGGAGGTCGGGATGGTACTTTTTGACCAATTCACGATAGGCCTTCTTGATGTCATCCTGGGAGGCCCCCCTGGACACTCCCATGACATCATAGTAGTCTCGATCAGTTGCCACATCGACCTCCGCTCAGAAATTAGCGCTTGACTTGAATTGCCGTTCTTATTGCTTCGGAGTCCCCTGACCCTCGACGGTTTGTCCGTCCTGCGGGGGCTGCTGAGCCTCAGATTGATTCTCCTGAGCAGCTGCCGGTCCCTGCTCGCCAGCCTCATGCTGCAAGTCCTCGGTAACCTTGGAGAACGCAGTGTTCACTTCGTCGATCTTCGCTTCGATGTCCGAGGTCTTGTTGTCACGTACCAGGTCCTCGAGTTCAGTGAGCTTCTTCTCTGCTTCTGCCTTGACATCGGGAGAGATCTTGGCGGCATTCTCTGTCAGTGTCTTGCGTCCACTGAACACAACCTGATCCGCGCGGTTCTTGAGCTCAACCTCTTCCTTGACTCTCTTATCCTGATCGGCGAACTGTTCCGCCTCGCGCTTCATCCGCTCGATCTCGTCATCCTTCAGTTTTGTCGCATTCTCAATGGTAATATGCTGTTCCTTGCCAGTAGCCTTGTCCTTGGCAGTGACGTGCACGATACCATTTGCGTCGATGTCGTAGCTGACCTCAATCTGTGGTTCACCGCGGCGAGCGGGAGCAATTCCGTCAAGGATGAAGCGTCCCAGCGACATGTTGTCTTTTGCCATGGGGCGCTCACCCTGCAGAACATGGATCTCGACCTGCGTCTGACTGTCACTCGCTGTGGTAAAGGTCTGGGTCTTGGAGATAGGTACGGCGGTATTGCGCTTGATCATCTCCGTAACGACGCCGCCGAGCGTTTCGATGCCGAGCGTGAGGGGGGTCACATCGACCAGGACCATCCCGCTCTTGACTTCGCCGCCCATGATGCCACCCTGGATCGCAGCACCCATGGCAACACACTCCATGGGGTCGACGCCGCGCTCGGGGGTTTTGCCAAAGTAGCTCTCCACAAACTTCTGAACAATCGGCATCCTGGTCGGGCCACCGACGAGGATGATGTTGTCGATCTGCTGCGGGGTAAGAGCGGCATCGGCAACAGCACGGTTGACCGGCTCGCGGCACCTGTCGATAATGGGCTGGACCAGAGACTCGAGCTTGGCACGGGTAATGGGCATGACCAAGTGCTTCGGGCCACTCGCGTCTGCCGTGATGAAGGGCAAGTTGATGGTCGTCTCGAAGGTCGTCGAGAGTTCGACCTTGGCCTTCTCCACGCCCTCACGAAGGCGCTGCATCGCCATCTTGTCGACACGCAGATCGATCCCGTTCTGACTGTGGAAGTCTTCGGCAACGTAGTTCAAAAGAGCATTATCCATGTCGGTACCACCGAGCTGCGTGTCACCCGACGTCGACTTCACAGTGAAAACGTTTCCTCCGAACTCCATAATGGTCACGTCCAGCGTACCGCCACCAAGGTCGAAGACCAAGATCTTATGTTCACCTTCTGTCTTGTCGAGTCCGTAGGCAAATGCTGCGGCAGTTGGCTCATTGATGAGGCGAACAACCTCGAGTCCCGCGATTTCGCCTGCATCCTTGGTCGCTTGGCGCTGTGCGTCATTGAAGTATGCGGGTACAGTAATGACCGCCTTGGATACCTTCTGCCCAAGGAAAGCCTCCGCGTCATTCTTGATCTTGCGAAGGATGAATCCACTGATCTGCTGCGGCGTGTAGGTCTTTCCGAACATGCTGACCGTGTAGTCGGTTCCCATTTTTCGTTTGATGGCCTGAATCGTCGTCTCGGGGTTCAGAGCTGCCTGGCGGCGCGCCGGCTCTCCTACGAGCACCTGCCCATCTTTGGTGAACGCGACGTAGGACGGAACAGCCTTTCCTCCAATACTGACACCTTCCGCCGCCGGCACGATCGTCGGCTTGCCGCCGACCATGACAGCTGCTGCAGAATTCGAAGTTCCAAGATCAATACCAATAATCTTCTCTTCCATGTTCGATAAACCTCCTTAGTTAGAATACTTCTCAACAACCTGATCAGTCTTCGCCAGCGTCATTGCTCTCAACGGTTACCTGCGGTTCCGAGGCGACATCCACCATCGCCGGCCGCAGCAACATCTCTCCTAGTTTGTAGCCATCACGCAGGACTCTTACCACGGTATTGGCGGGCTCACCAGAATCGGTAACGACACGGGCGATTTCGGAGGTTGCCGAATCATAGGCATTGCCCTCGAGCCCTTCGAGCCTGTGGACGCCGTTCCTGGCGAGAAACTGATTCAGCTGCCTGAGAACGGCCTGAGAGCCTACGAGGAGGCTCGAATCGTCCTGAGTCCCTTCACCATGCTTCACGAGTTGGTCGAAACTATCGACGATCGCAAGCAGATCAAGAAACAGCGCCAACTTGGTTCTGGCTTCAAAAGAACTCTTGTCACGCTGAAGCGTCGCCTGTTCGCGGATGCGCAGCATCTGCTCCTCATGTACGGCGCTATTGAGGCGCTCTACTTCTTGCTGCAACTCCCGTATTCTGGACCCAAGCGTTCTCAACGCCTCCCCTCCATCACCTTCTTCATGGTCGGGAACCACATCCAATGGCACCTCAGGGGTGAATTGAACATCTTTCGCCTCATCATTGTCTGTGCCTCGCTCCTCACTAGCAACATAGGACCTGCTTCGATTTATCATATGTAGGCTCTCCGGTCAATTTTCGCCATATGGGCTGCATGCAGCCTTGAACTCTCTGGATGTTAGCACTCTCAGTACAAGACTGCTAATCGTGCAATAATTGTAGTGCAAAGTATAGTGGTGTCAAGCTTTCAGTCACCGCAAACCGTTGATTTTTGGCGCAGTAACGCGATAATATGGAGAACTAGGATACTCGGAGGCGATCAATGTATACTGATCAGATTACGAGGAAGGAACTTGCCAGTTTTATGGATCACACTCTCCTCAGGCCCGAGGCAACGTGCGCCGACATCGAGCGACTGTGTGCCGAAGCAGTACAACTCGGAACGGTGGCGGTATGCATCAACTCGTCCATGGTTGAGACCGCCTCTGCCGCCCTGAATGGATCTAACGTGCGCGTGGCATCTGTCGTGGGCTTTCCGCTTGGCGCGTCTCTATCGGCTGCCAAGGCGCGGGAGACTGAGTTGGCCATCCGTCAGGGAGCGTCGGAGATCGACACAGTCATTCAGATCGGATGGCTCAAGGAAAAAAACTACCGCGGAGTTGCACAGGACATCACGGCGGTTGTCGAATCGGCCGGAGACGCTCTCGTGAAGGTCATTATCGAGACATGCCTGCTTACCGATGAGGAGAAGCGGGTGGCATGTGCCATCGCCGTCTCGGCCGGAGCAAGGTTTGTCAAGACGAGCACCGGTTTCAGCAAGACAGGCGCTACAGAAGACGATGTCAGGCTGATGCGCGAGGTCGTGGGAGCTCTCATCGGCGTGAAGGCCGCAGGAGGTATCCGCGATCTTCACACTGCCATCGCTATGCTCAATGCGGGGGCGACCCGCCTCGGGGTTTCTGCTTCTGCCGCCATTCTTGCGGAGGCACAGCAGTAGCACTCAATGGTCTATCACTGGACGCTCGCCTCCATTCTCAATGCTTCGAGAGTAGGAGAAAAGGACAAACGCCTGGTGCTCTTCTCCAGAGAACTGGGCAAAGTGACTGCTGTTGCTCGAGGGACAGCAGTTCCGGACGCGAAGTGGTCAACCTCGTTCGAACCTTTCTCGCTCCTCTATCTCCGTCTGTACGACCGTTCCCACTTCCTGACAGTGGTCAGTTCGGAGGAACGAGTGGTCTACACCGGTGTTCTATCGTCTCTGTCGAGGTCGCTGAAAGGCATGGCAATGAATCAGCTGGCAGAATGCGTTCTTGAGCCATCCTCGGAGGAACCAGGCCTGTTTGCCGCGTACGTTACGGCTCTGTCGAGGCTCAACATCGCGGCGAATGCTGCCGAGGAGGACAGAGTCTTCCTGCAGTTCACCCTTGATGTCCTCACTGAACTCGGTTTCGGTATCAGTTCTCTGCATTGTGAACGGTGCGGAGCCGCACTCGACAAGAATGTACACTTCTCCATGAGAGACAATGCCTTCCATTGTTCCCCCTGCGCGGCAACCGAAACAGATGTCGTCCTCTCTCCGGAGCTCGTCGGTTTTCTTCGGACCGGAGAAGGTAGCATTGATGCACGCCGTACGCTCATGGGTATTGCACTGACGCTGCGACTGCTGAGGTCTGCTGCCAGCAGACTGGCCGTCACACAAGCCTTCGAGCGGTTCGCACAGAACGCTGCTACACTGTTTCACATTGACACAAGAGAAGAACCAAAGGAGTCATGCCATGAACTTTGAAGAAATGGTTTCCAAGCTGGAGCGCTTCTGGGAAGACGAAGGCTGCACGCGCTTGTTCCCGTATGACCAGGAAGTAGGGGCGGGTACGCTGAGCCCATACACATTCCTGCGAGTCCTGGGGCGCAAACCCTGGAAAGCCGTCTACGTACAACCGTCACGGCGTCCAGCAGACGGTCGGTACGGCGAGAACCCCAACCGTCTTTACATGCATCACCAGTTGCAGGTCATCGTCAAGCCTCCCACCACCGACGTCCAGGACACGTACCTGAGAAGCCTCTACCTGCTCGGTCTCAAGCCGGCCGAACACGACATCCGGTTTGTCGAGGACAACTGGGAGACGCCAGTACTCGGGGCCGCGGGCGTCGGCTGGGAAGTCTGGCTCGACGGCATGGAAGTAACGCAGTTCACGTACTTCCAGCAGGCAGGCGGCCAGGAAGTCCCCGTTGTGGCAGTCGAGATAACGTATGGTCTCGAACGGCTCGCCATGTTCGTTCAGGAGAAAAAGAACGTCTACGAACTGGAATGGCACGATGGCGTCACCTATGGAGACTTGCGACAGCAGGCCGAGCGGGAAAACAGTATCTACTCGTTTGAGCAAGCCGACATCGAGGCACTTGTCACGATGTTCGACCTCTGCGAAAAGGAGTCTCAGCGCATGATCGACAAGAAACTCATCACTCCTGCCTACGAGTACCTCCTGAAATGCTCACATACGTTCAACATCCTTGACGCCCGTGGCACCGTCGGGGTTTCTCAGCGTATGGCATATCTTGCCCGCGTGCGCCGTCTCGCGTATGGCTGCGCGAACCTCTACCTGGAGAACGAAAACCATGAGTGACCTGCTGATCGAGATCTTGACTGAGGAACTTCCGGCACGTTTCGTGGACAACGCTCGGGCGCAACTGGTCGAACACGTCACAACACATCTCGACGAGTCCTTTGTGGGGCATGGAGATGTCCGTGGCTTCTCCACACCACGGCGGCTTGTTGTGCTAGCTAGGAACGTCAAGGAGCAGACAGACGCCCGAACCATGGAAGTAAAAGGACCGGCCAGGGCGTCGAGCTATGACGCTCAGGGAAATCCCACGCCGGCTCTGCTCGGTTTCTGCAGGGGACAGGGCGTGGATCCCGCCGACACCTACGCCGTGGACATCGCCGGCAAGTCATACGTCTACGCCCGGAAAACGCTTGCGGGGCAGAAGTCCTCTGAACTCGTCGAGGTCTTTCTCTCTCGTTTGCTCCACGAAGTCACCTTCCCCAAGATGATGCACTGGGAGGAGTCCGGGTTCCAGTTTGCGCGCCCCATTCGCGGATTGCTCGCGCTGCTGGGCGTCGAAATCCTTCACTGGGAAATAGCCGGAGTACAGAGCTCGAACACAACGTTCGGCCTCCGCGTCGGCAAGCCGAAACCAATAACAGTGGCGTCACCGGAAGACTACATGCGACGGCTACGCGAAGCATTCGTCATCGTGGACCCTGCCGAACGCCGCCGTCTGATCGAAAAACAGGCAGACAAGCTGTTGAAGCCCCTTGGCTTCAAGCTCGGAGACAATATGGGCGATCTCCTGGACGAGGTCGTGAACCTTATCGAATACCCGTCCGTCTTCCTGGGAGACCTCCCGAAAATAGCGACCGAGCTCCCCGAAAGCGTCGTCTGTTCTGTGCTCCAGCAACAGATGCATTCCTTCCTGCTGTACGACCAGAATGGGAACGTCGTTTCACACTTCCTGAGTGTGCGCAACGGCCTTACCGACTTCATCGACATCGTGCGACGAGGCAATGAAAGCGTCGCCAATGCCCGTCTTCTGGACGCAGCCTTCTTCATCCAGGAAGACATGCGCGAGCCTCTGGATGCATATGTAGGCCGACTGGATACCCTGATTTTCATGGACAAGCTCGGCACCATGGCGGCTAAGACTCTGCGACTCGAGCAACTGGCAGCGTGCGCGACCACATATTCTTCGATGACGCCGGAAGAGAAAGCAACGCTCGTCGCTGCAGCCCACCTCTCCAAAGCAGATCTCGCTACCAGCATGGTAAAGGAGTATACGTCGCTCCAGGGAGAAATCGGCAGTGTCTATCTCTCGCGTGCCGGCGGTTCACCAGACATTGTATCCGCCATTCGTGAGCAGTACGTGCCTCGTTCTCCTTCGGAAGACATTCCAGCAACGAGAGTCGGCCGACTGCTCGGAGTCATCGACAAGGTCGACACGCTCACAGGCATCCTTGGTATTGGCTTCAACCCTTCCGGGTCAGAAGATCCCTATGGCCTCCGGCGTGCCGGCAACGGCATTGTCCGCACAATCGTCGAGTCACGTGAGTCTGTGGACCTGGAGACTCTTGTGAAGAAAGCGGTCGAGAGGTATCAGGCAACTGGATCTCTGCCGCATCCTGAAGACTTGCAGCGCAGAGTCTTGGACTACCTGAAAGGGCGCATTACTCAGTATTTCAAGGAGAAACAGCTGACCAGGGAATATGCCCCGCTTGAAAATCTCCCAGTCGTCGAGCTGGGTTCTATCCCCGAACGTATGCAGGCGCTGCATGAAGCGGCCGGCGACGCCGTACTCGTGACCCTTGCGGACAGCCATCGCAGGATACAGAACATCACCAAGGGGCTTCCTGCTGCAACGAGTCTGCCTGCAGACTTGCTGCTGACGGATCCCGAGGAACTCGTGCTCAGAGGTGCGGCCGAGGCTGCTGCACCGCAAATTCTTCAGTTCCTGGCAGCACGGAAGTATCCAGAGGCCATCCGGACATGCGAGGAACTCGCCGTTCCCGTCACGG
>Ga0209226_10001408_pt1 | contig 10943 bp, 8 predicted proteins | sample BarGraNGADG00212_2_FD_184497 | JGI IMG/M metagenome (GOLD analysis project Ga0209226, IMG submission 184497) | Arctic peat soil microbial communities from Barrow, Alaska, USA - Barrow Graham LP Ref core NGADG0011-212 (SPAdes) (version 2) | ecosystem: Environmental > Terrestrial > Soil > Wetlands...
AGCCGGAATACTACCTCTCAAAACCCTTCCATCCGCTCTTTGCCTTTAAGCGGGTGCAAAGATATAAATTGATTTTTTCCCGGCAAGAAAAGAATCAAAAAAACATAAAATTCTTCCAAAATAATAGTTCCTACATTTAAACATCTAAGTATCTGCTCATTATGCCAGATCAGATCTTTCGGGAATTAAGATTAATAATTACCTTGAGCAGCTGTTCGTGGTAGATACGGCTCTCAAGAAAATGTAGAGAATAGGTGAGTTTAATATCGACAATGCGGTTATGAAGAAAATTCACATAGAAATCAGAACGGTTATATATTTTTGCCCTGTATACCGGATCGCCCCAGTAAAGTTTATTGCCAAGATCGCGATAGAAATGCATCAGCCCGCCACCTTTATAAAAAGTATTAAACAGCCCCAACCATTTATATTCTAACCTTGTTTCAATGAGAAGTCCGTTTGATGTAATCCATCCCGTATTATCAGCCCGTGAACGCTCCAAGCCCAGAACCCATCCTGCATTTGCCTCCAGTTTACTAAAACATGTTCTCCCTGAAAAATCTAACCCGGCAGAGGTGTGAAAAAGACCATTGTCATGCAAAGATTCTTCCACAACAGGATTCAAACTCAACCCATAATGATACATGTAACCGAAATGCTGCAAATAAAAAATACCAGTCTTATACCTTCCGCTAAAACCCATGAAAAAAGCTTCACGCACAGTTTCTGTCTGACGGGCTGTCCAGTCAAGCCAGAGGTTAAAATAGCTTTGGTTCTGTTTGTATTCCCAGAAGATCCCATTTATGTTGGGACGATAATATGAAATAGAATCCTGGAAAAAGAGACGCGGATAACTTTCGATTGCCAGGGAACGGGGAAATGCACCCATTATAAATCTTACAGATCCCTTGCATAACTCATAGTATGCAGTCGGATAGAACTTATCTATTGCCTTTGGACTCCCGAACTCATGCATCAGGTTCAATCCAATATTCACTTTATGTACCGAATCCCATACAAATCCGAATTCAGGAGCAATCATAACTCCTGACATAGTTTGTGGAATCTTCAAAGCAGACCGTCCGAACTCATTATTGTCAAAAAAATTAAATAAATTGAGTTGCCAGTTCTTTTCCTGTGAGAATGAATCAGAACATATCAAAAGAAATGAAATAAGGATCCAAAATGATGTTTTCATAGAAAAATTTACCTGCAGTACTTTATCTTTGGTATTATCTCCTTAATTTAAAATTCTCATTATGAGTTTTATCTCATTTCTCTGTGATTAAAACTTAGATAAGTTCAAATAATCCCTTTGATATAATGGCTATTAAATGAATTTACTTATTTTCGCAATAATATGGAAGAAATGTCAAATATAGTCATTATACCTACATATAAGGAAAGGGAAAACATTGAAGCAATTGTTAAATCAATTTCTTCACAGAAAATTTCTTTCGATATTCTTGTCATCGACGATAATTCTCCTGATGGTACTGCATCAATTATTAAGGATCTCCAGAAATCATTCCCAAATCTCTTTCTGATTGAAAGACAGGGGAAACTGGGATTAGGTACTGCATATATAGCTGGTTTTAAATGGGCTCTCGAAAAAGGCTATGATTATATATATGAAATGGATGCCGACTTTTCACATGATCCAAACGACCTGGTGAAACTGTACAGAGCCTGCTCGGAGAATGGTGCAGATCTTGCTATCGGATCAAGATACATCAGCGGTGTGAACGTTGTTAACTGGCCCCTCTCAAGGGTTCTTATGTCGTATGTAGCTTCAATCTATGTAAGGATGATTACAGGTATGAAGATTATGGATACTACTGCCGGGTTCAAATGTTATAAAAGAGCAGTACTCAGGAATATCAATCTAGATAAGATCAAATCAGTAGGTTATGGTTTCCAGATTGAGATGAAGTTCAAAACATGGATACTGGGATACAAAATTGTTGAAGTCCCGATAATCTTTACTGACAGAAAACTTGGAGCATCAAAAATGTCAGGAGGGATCTTTAATGAAGCATTATGGGGTGTTTTAAGAATGAAAGTAAGAAGTATATTCACAAAAAACTAGGGAGGATATTATACCTTTATATATATAGGGAGGATTAATTTCCTATTTCTTTACCCCCCACCCCCCAAGGGGGGCTAAGAAAAGAGACCAATTTAAAAGTCCCCCCATGGGGGGATTTAGGGGGTAAAAAACTTATCATGAGCAACATCCTTATCAAAAATGCAACAATAATCAATGAAGGCAGATCATTCCGGAACGACATTCTTATCAAAGATGAACTTATTAGTTCAATAGGATTAGCTGATCAGTTTACGATTCCTTCAGGGACAACGATAATCGATGCAACAGGGTTACTTCTGATACCTGGTGTAATCGACGATCAGGTTCATTTCAGAGAACCCGGACTCACCCATAAAGGAGACATTTACAGCGAATCACGGGCAGCAGTTGCTGGTGGTGTGACATCTTATATGGATATGCCAAACACAATCCCGCAAACAGTAACTATCAACATCCTGAACGAAAAATACCGGATTGGCTCTGAAAACTCTTTTACCAATTACTCTTTCTATTTAGGAGCCACAAACACAAACCTTGATGATGTACTAATGGCAGATCGGTCATCCGTATGTGGAATAAAGTTATTCCTGGGATCTTCAACCGGTAATATGCTGGTTGATAATGAAAGTGCTTTAAAAGAGCTTTTCTCAAAAACTCCTCTGCCGATTACAGCTCATTGCGAAGACGAAACAATAATAAAGAAGAACAGCGAGTTTTACAGGAAAAAATACGGTGAGGATGTTCCAGTTAAAATGCATCCCCTTATTCGTAGCAGGGAAGCCTGTTTCCGTTCCTCATCACATGCTGTTTACCTGGCAAAAGAGTACAATACGCGACTTCACATACTACATCTTTCAACTGCCGACGAGCTTAAACTTTTCAGCAATGTGTTACCTTTAAATGAGAAGAGAATAACCGGAGAGGTTTGTATTCATCATCTATGGTTTGATGATTCATCTTACGGTGACCTTGGAACTCTTATAAAATGGAATCCGGCGATAAAAACGAGATTCGACAGGGATGCTCTGATAAATGGTGTGAACAATAATATTATCGATATAATCGCCACTGACCATGCGCCCCATACGTTAAAAGAAAAAGGGAACAGTTATTTTAAAGCACCTTCAGGTGGTCCTCTTATTCAACATTCACTGGTTGTTATGCTCGAACTCTGGCACAGAAAAATTTTCAGTCTCGAAAAAATCGTTGAGATGATGTGTCATAATCCAGCTATTCTATTCAATATCAGGAAAAGAGGATTTATTAGGGAAGGATATCAGGCTGATTTGTGTCTTGTTGATCCTGTCAGCCCATGGCTAGTTTCCAAGGAAAACATACTCTATAAATGCGGATGGTCACCATTTGAAGGAACAACCTTCAGATCAAAAGTGGTGAAGACAATTGTAAACGGGACAATCGTATTTGATGAGGGTCATATAAAAGAAGATTACCGGGGACAACGATTGTTGTTTGACAGATAATGCTGTGAGTGGGAGGTTGAGATTGCCGCCCCATCCTTCGTCGGGCTCGCAATGACAGTGCACATGATAAAGTAGGCGGTCATTGTGAGGATCCGCCGGCTGGCTGAGACAAAGCAATCTCCTGATCCATATTAGAATAATTTTATAGATTTTCTTCCTTTCTTACAACAAACCTAACTGTACTTCTAGTGCGTTGTTCCAGAAGTATCTCCCGGCCTTTTGTGATTCTTTCCAGTGCTTCATCTGTGTAGTGCCTTACAGAAAGCATTTCAACATTTCCATTATAGACAGCAGAATATTCAATCTTCAGATCATTAATAAGAGATTCCACTTTAGACCTTTCATCATCCACACATACATCAATACTTACTGCACTTGCCTCAACCAGATTCACTTTTATGCCGTGTGCAATAAATGAATGGAAAATCCGGCTCAGATTATCACCCATCACAAAAGAGAAATCCTTGGGAAGAATTGAAATGAGAATCTGATCCTCTTTTTTTATAAAAACCGGAATCACCTTTCTCAGAGTTGCATCAGCTTTGATAACTGTTCCATTTTCGTCCGGATTAAGAAATGATCTTACCTGTAGTGGTATATTCTTGTTATGTAGTGGTTTAATTGTTTTTGGATGAATAACTTTTGCTCCTGAGAAGCTCATTTCAACGGCCTCCTTATAAGATATTTCATCAAGTTTTATGGCATCAGCATACCATATCGGATCTGCATTAAGGATACCTGGAACATCTTTCCATACCACAACACATTCAGCATCAAGCATATTTGCAAGAATAGCCGCTGTGTAATCCGATCCTTCACGGCCAAGAGTCGTAGTCTGACCTGCAAAAGTTCCTCCTATAAAACCCTGGGTAATGTAAATTTTCTCCTTTTTGAAGTCAAAAGTATTCCTTATTCTCTTTGTACTTTCAGTCCACAATACATTTGCATCTCTGTGCCTGTCGTCAGTCAGAAGGATTTTCCTGATGTCGCACCATTCGACATTCTGAAAGTTCAATTTCAGATATTCAGCGACTATCATTGTTGACCATAGTTCCCCACTCGACACTACCTGATCATATTCAAAATCGTATTCCCCTTTCGTTGAAGTCATTAAATAATCCTGAAGAAGGGCAAAAGAGACATCTATCTTTCCTTTTAATTCGGAGTCATGTCCGAAAAGATCCAGAACAACAGATAAGTGTGAGGCATAAATATCGTCGAGGAACGATTTGTATTTTTCATCACCACTAAGCCATGCTTTGAGAACCTTTTCAAGAGCATTTGTTGTTTTTCCGAATGCAGAAACGACAATTACAAGATTATCCGACTCTGCTTTTACAATTTTTGCAAGATTTTTTATCCCTGCAGCATCTTTTACCGATGCTCCTCCGAACTTATAGACCTTCATTTCTGTTATTTTGTGATAAAAGTATAATTTCCGACTCATTATACATTAATAAATGCCATACTTTTTTCTGCTCAGTTTTGAACTGTTTGCCATGTATTGACGTTTTCTCTTTGTGTACCTTGGTGAATACCTTTGTGATTGTTACCATAATGTATGTCGATCATTATCTTTGAGGAATCATTCTACTTTATTAATTTAGCTGCCTTTTAATCTTTCAATGAAAGAAAACCAAATTACCGATCACTATAACAATCATCCTGTACTGCCGGGTCTGATTGAAACAATTGACTCCAATAAATCATGGAGGATCCGTATCGAAGGACTTTCAGGTTCATCAAGGGCATTGGTTCTGTCTCTGGTCTTTCATAAAACCCAGACAACACACGTGGTAATTATCCCCGAGAAAGAAGATGCCGCATATTTCTATAACGATCTCATTTCGATCCTTGGTGAAGAATCTGTCTTCTTTTTTCCATCTACATATAAAAGATCAGTTCAGTATGAGCAGACGGAACCTGCAAATATTGTTCTTCGTACAGAAGTTCTGAATCATCTTGCTTCAGGAAAAAGGAAAGGTATTGTTGTAACCTACCCCGAGTCGGTTATGGAAAAGGTTATAAGCAGGAGAAATCTGAAAAAGAACACCTTCAATATAAACAAAGGAGATAAAATCTCTCTGGAATTTCTGGAAGAGATGCTTCATGAATACAACTTTACCAGGACCGATTTCGTTTATGAACCGGGACAATATTCAATAAGAGGAAGTATTGCTGATGTATTCTCTTACTCAGCAGATCTGCCCTACAGGATCGACTTTTTTGGTGAAGAAGTTGAAACAATCAGATCTTTTAACACCGATGATCAGCTGTCGGTGAGCATTCACAAGCAGATTTCAATCATACCCAACATCCAGGATATATCAATTGAAGAGATCAATGATTCGTTCACTGACTTTTTATCGCCATCCTCACTGATCTGGATTGAGGATGCAGATTATATAAAGGAAAAGATCAACAATATCTTTCTCCAGACAACTCAAAGGGAAGAATCGGGACAAATATCCGATAAGAAGGAAATTGTGATGACAGGGAATAATTTTCTTGACAATTGCAAAAAATTCAGAATGCTTGAGTTAGGCAAGCATAGCATTTTTGAACCTGATGTCAGATTTGAATTTCACTCCGAACCACAACCTGTTTTTAATAAAAATTTTGAATTGCTTACCGGGAAACTATTATCAAATAATGATGAAGGCTATTTGACTTATATTATCTCAGAAAGTGAATCGCAGATCGAGAGGCTGAGGGACATTTTTGCTGAAATTAATCCCGATGCACATTTCACTTCATTGCTGCTTAATCTTCATAATGGTTTTACCGATCACGATTTGAAGATTTCGGTTTTTACCGATCACCAGATATTTGACAGGTATCACAAATTCAGGATAAGAGGATATTTTACAAAAAAAGAAAGTATTTCGGTAAAAGAGCTTACAGGACTTAATCCCGGAGATTATGTTGTACATATCGATCATGGTATTGGCAAATTCGGGGGCCTTGAAAAGATTGAAGTTAACGGTAAGATTCAGGAGGCTATAAAGCTGGTTTACAGGGATAATGATATCCTTTATGTAGGGATTCACTCCCTGCATCGGATATCAAAATATAAGGGGAAAGATAATTCGGAACCAAAAATTTACAAGCTTGGATCGGGTGCATGGCAGAAACTGAAGCAGAACACAAAAACAAGAGTAAAGGATATCGCCAAAGATCTGATTCAGCTCTATGCAAAGCGAATGGCTTCTCCAGGATTTTCTTTTTCACCAGACTCATATCTTCAACGCGAACTTGAAGCCTCATTTATTTATGAAGACACTCCCGATCAGTTGATTGCTTCGATGGCGGTCAAAAACGATATGGAAGCAGCTCACCCAATGGATCGTCTGGTTTGTGGTGATGTGGGATTTGGCAAAACCGAAATAGCGATCAGAGCTGCTTTCAAATCAACTACTGACAGTAAGCAGACAGCTGTGCTGGTACCAACAACGATTCTTGCCCTCCAGCATTACAAGACATTCTCCGCACGACTCAAAGGATTTCCATGCAACGTTGAATATATAAGCCGTCATAAAAAAGCTGCTGATCAGAAAAAAATCCTCTCACAATTATCCGAGGGAAAAATTGATATAATTATAGGTACACATAAGCTTGTCGGGCAGGATGTCAAATTCAAAGACCTGGGGCTTCTGGTAATTGATGAAGAACAGAGATTCGGCGTTTCTGTAAAAGAGAAACTTAAGAAGATTAAAGCAAATGTTGATACTCTGACTCTTACAGCAACTCCGATTCCCCGTACTTTGCAGTTCTCGCTGATGGGTGCACGCGACCTTTCTATAATCAACACACCACCTCCTAACAGGATGCCAATTGTTACCGAGTTACATGGTTTTAATGAAGAGATAATAAAAGAGGGTATTGAGTATGAAGTTTCGAGGAATGGTCAGGTCTTTTTTATTCATAACAGGGTTGAAAATATTAAACAGATTCAAGCTCAGATCAACCGGATTTGTCCTAATGTTAAAACAGCAATCGTACATGGACAAATGGATGGTCCTCACGTGGAAAATGTAATGTACGATTTTATCCAGGGCGATTACGATGTGCTATTGGCAACCACAATTATAGAATCGGGACTGGACATACCAAATGCCAATACAATCTTTATAAATGATGCTCACCACTTTGGCTTGTCTGAGTTACATCAGCTAAGGGGCAGGGTAGGCCGCTCAAACAAAAAAGCTTTTTGTTATCTCCTGGCTCCTCCGCTTAGTACGCTCACGCATGAAGCCAGACGAAGGCTCAAAGCAATTGAAGAGTTTTCTGAACTTGGCAGCGGATTCAACATTGCTATGCAGGATCTGGACATCAGAGGATCGGGAAACCTGCTTGGAGGCGAGCAGAGCGGGTTTATTGCCGACGTAGGTTTTGAAACATATCAGCGTATATTAAACGAAGCCCTTATCGAATTAAGAGAAACTGCGTTCAGAGAACCTTCATCAGGTGCGGAAAAAGTGACAGTTCAGAAACAATTCGAATTGCATAAATCATATATATCTGATTTTCAAATTGATACTGACTTAGAAATAATGTTTCCTGATGAATATATCTCAAATATTTCTGAGAGGATCAGGTTATACAAAGAGTTGAATGAGATTGAGTCGGAAGAGTCATTATGTTCATTTGAGAAGAAGCTTATAGACAGGTTTGGAAATATACCACAACCTGCACAGGCCCTGCTCGATATTGTAAGAATTAAATGGATTGCCATACAACTGGGAATTGAAAAAATATTATTAAAAAACAACCTGCTCATTGCAAACTTTGTTTCTGATCCCAATTCACAATTTTACCGGAGCATTCTTTTTGTTTCAATAATGAATTATGTAAACAGGAAGCCGAAGCAGATGAACATGAAGCAAAAAGCAGCAAAGCTAAGTCTGACTGTATCTGACATTAAATCTGTTGAATCCGCAATCAGGGTACTTAATGAGATACTGGAGTCGCATAAGGTTAGTCCCCCTAATTCTTTAGTGTAAGCCCCCCAACCCCCCTAAAGGGGGGCTAAAACTCTATTGTATACCGAATTAACCCCCCTTTAGGGGGGCAGGGGGGCAAAAACATTGTGCATTAGGGGGGCAGGGGGGCAAATATATTACTACTTTTGTACCATGAATCTTATTGTCGATATAGGAAATACCAGTGTAAAGCTGGCTATTTATGAGGGTCAGAAAAGGCTATCCCTTTCGAGGATAAATGAATTGAGTTGTGTGAAGCTTGAAAAAGAGTTGACCGGATACAAATTTAAAAAGGCCATTGCATCTTCGGTAAAAGAATTACCGCCTTTCATAACTGATCTGTTATTTACGAATATTCCGTTTGTTCATGTTCTTTCACAGAAATCACGGCTTCCGTTCAAAATTGAATATGAGACACCTGAGACGCTTGGGCCCGATCGGATAGCTGCTGTAGCAGGTGCCTTCAATGTATTTACAGGAAGTGATGTGCTCATAATTGATGCTGGTACCGCTTTAACATTTGACTTTCTTTCTGACAATATTTACAAAGGGGGCAATATATCACCGGGATTGTCAATGAGATTCAGGGCACTGAACAAATTTACCGACAGATTACCACTTGTTTCACCAACTGAGTATTTCACATTCCCTGGACGAAATACTACTGATGCTATACGTGCAGGTGTGATTACTGGGATCACTTATGAAATAAATGAGTATATTCGCACGTTTGAGAAAAAGCGCACCCATTTCAAAATAATTCTGACAGGCGGGGACAGTGAATATCTTAAAGACAAAATTGACTATGAGGTCACTTGTATGCCTGATATTGTGACTGATGGATTAAATTATATTTTAGAATACAATGCAGAATAAGCTCATATTTATCGTACTGATCTCGCTGTTTTCTTTTGCTTATACAGCCACCGGACAGAAACTTATTAATTCCCCTTATTCAAGGTTCAATCTTGGCACCCTGGAACCCCAGGGATCATTCAGAAGTCTTGGTATGGGTAGTGTAGGAACTGCTATAAGAGATAACAGCTCAATATATTTTTCCAATCCTGCCTCATACAGCAGTCTCGATACACTCTCTTTTATTTTTGATTTTGGTTTTGATTACGGTAGAAATTTTATCTCAGACGGAGTATCAAAATACTCCTCTGATGATATGAATTTTCATCATCTTATAATGGGTTTCCCTCTTGCAAAGGGATGGGGTTTTGCAGCAGGCGTTATTCCTATTAGTTCCGGCTATTTTGATATAAGTGAAAAGGTTACTTCGTCCGACCCGGGATACGATCCAAACATAGGAGAGTATATTATATATCACGCTGGCAGAGGAGGTATCACTAAATTTTTCATCGGATCAGGCAAAAACATTGGCAGGCATTTTTCAGTAGGAGCTAATATGACTCTTCTTTCAGGAAATATCACCAGAACAAATCAGATCATCTTTTCCGACTATTATAATGACTTTCATGATAACAACACAGAAAAGCTTGAATTAATCGGAATAAACTTTGATTATGGAATACAATACTTCACAACGTTTAAAAATAATTGGTTTCTTAATATTGGCGCGTCATTAACTTCACGAAATAATTACAGGTCAAAATACGAGTATCTTTCTACGAAGTATACAGCTTACAATATTACTGATACGATTTCCTCTGTTTCTGATAATTCTGCAAAAACTTTAATTCCCGGTACATTGAGGCTTGGAATTTCCTTTGGGAAGAAAAACAAATTTACAACAGGACTGGATTTTGTAACTACAAAATGGTCGGCATCAAAGATCCCGGGATCCACTGGTTATGCTGCCGATACCAGATCACTACTCTTCGGTGTCGAATACATACCGGATAAATATTCAAATTACACCTTCATAAATCGGGTTGAGTATCGTATTGGTGGCCATTTTGGTGATAATTATTTAATTATCAACGGAGAACAAATAAAAGAATATGGCGCAAGCCTGGGTATTGGTTTGCCTTTACCGCGTACACCATCAAAAGTTAATTTGTTTATTGATTTTACCAGGAAGAGCGGGTTCTCATCCATTAATTATCACGCTGAAGACTATCTTTCAGCAGGTATCAGCCTTAATCTGTATGATTTCTGGTTCATGAAACGTAAATATGATTAGGAATTATCCATAACACTATAATTAATCCGAGAGCTGGTAATTTCACCTGCCCGTTATGAAACACCGATCATCAGAGTTCAGAAGTTTTTCCCTTATTACAGCATTTTTATCTGTGAGTATATTGCTTATATCTTGTGAGAATAAAATTCGTGTTATACCAAAATCCGACCTTCTTACACTTCCTTCACAAACTGTAAAGAGTTTTGAAACCGTTTTATATGATTCCGGACGAATTCAGATGA
>Ga0209226_10001409_pt1 | contig 10939 bp, 9 predicted proteins | sample BarGraNGADG00212_2_FD_184497 | JGI IMG/M metagenome (GOLD analysis project Ga0209226, IMG submission 184497) | Arctic peat soil microbial communities from Barrow, Alaska, USA - Barrow Graham LP Ref core NGADG0011-212 (SPAdes) (version 2) | ecosystem: Environmental > Terrestrial > Soil > Wetlands...
GACTTGGACCATCAGCTCACTCTTTTAACGGATATTCGCGCCAATGGAACATCCGTGATCTGAAAGGCTATATAAAATCTCTTAATATCGGAAAATCCTTTTTTGAAAGTGAAGAACTTGACTCAAAAACCCGCTTTAACGAATATATAATGACCTCCCTGAGAACAATGTGGGGCATAGATCTTGAATATATTGAGAAAATGTTTGAAAAAGAAGGCTATGATTATGTTGTCAATTTAGCAGGTAAATTCAGAGAATATGGACTGATGAAGCAAGACAAAAAAACCCTGGTTCTTACAAACCAGGGTAAAATGATATCAGATAATATTATTTCTGAATTTATGATGTTGGTAGATGAATAGCTATTTTTTTGAAAGCATAAAATTTGTGCGGCCTATTATATTATCGTCAAGGTATAGTTCCACACTATAGTTGCCGATAATAAAATCACTCGTATTATCCAAAAAGATGCACATTTCAATATCCTGATTCAAATAATCTATCTGGCGGTTAGCAGAATATATTATTTTATTGCCCTTATAATCAAAAAGATTATTCGGGCTACTTGTTATAACCAGAGAGTCGGGTCTAATCACTCTCATATATACATCCTTCTGGCCGGATTTAGCCAGTGGATTCTCACGAAGAGTGAAACATATTCTGAGTTTGTCAAGCAGATTAATTCTTGTGGTAACTTTTTGTTTTTTATTCAATGAAACCGCAACAATATCCTTAGCTTGAATAATAGAAGCAACCTCAACTTTGGTGCTTAGTTCTTCCTTCACTTTTGAGAGTTCGGAATTTGTATTTTGTACTTGTGTAATTTGCTGTTTGATTTCAGTATTTTCTGAAACAAGCATTTTGTTTTTGGTATTAAGAGAATCGATCTGAACAATGTAACTTTTCATTATTTCTCTCATTGTTGTGATCTCGCTCTTATACTTTCTTATAAGTTGCACATTTGATGCATTAACAGATAACAACTGAACAATTTTATTTTTTTGCTTAAGCAAACCTGCATTCAGAGTATCATTATTCGTTTTCAAAGTATCATATGCTACGACCATATGCCTTAGTTCATTTGCCAGGGAGTCTTTTTCCTGGGTAAGGATAGTCTCCATTTCAACCATTTTGCTTTTCTTATCGAAATACATAAAAATAAGAAAAATCAGAGCTACGCCCAGAATAATTGATGTGACGATCATACCAACCGGGGTACTTTTTTTCGTTCCCTGAACATTTGGGATACTGCTATTCAAATCTGTCATTTATCTTGTTGTGTTTAAAAGGTTTCATTTGCAAATTTAATAATATCCTGATAATATTTCAAATATCCGGTTCAATTATTAAATTTACTAAAAAACAAAATGGTTATTTAATTAATATTCAGAAAGATAAGTCTTTTTTGAATTAATATTGAAGACCTGTTGTGTTGAATATTTGTCATATGGAACAAATCAGCATTCCTTTTATGATATAAACATTAGATAATACTTTTTGTTATACATGTTAAAGATTCTGGTGAACGGTAAACCATCGAGAGAATTTTGATTATTGAACCAGGTTATTATTTAAACAATGAAATACGTTGGTGCACATGTAAGTGCTTCAGGAGGTGTTGAAAACGCCCCGATAAATGCAAACTTAATAGGGGCGAAGGCTTTTGCTCTCTTTACAAAAAACCAGAGACAGTGGTTTTCAAATCCATTGTCAAAAGCAAGTATTAAAGCATTCCGGGAGAATTGTGAGAAATATGATTATAAGCCTTTTCAGATATTACCTCACGACAGTTATCTGATTAATCTCGGACATCCGGAGAAGGAGCCTTTGCAAAAATCGAGAGCTTCTTTTCTTGATGAGATGGAACGATGTGAACAATTAGGTCTTGACAAACTGAATTTTCACCCGGGAAGTCACCTGAAGACAATAAGCGAAGAGGAATGCCTCAACCGTATCGCTGAATCAATAAATATTGTTCTTGACAAAACAAAAGGCGTTACAGCAGTGATAGAGAATACGGCCGGGCAGGGAACAAATCTTGGATATAAATTCGAACAGATCAGGTTCATTATTGACAAAGTTGACGATAAGTCACGGGTTGGAATTTGTATTGATACTTGTCATGCTTACACTTCGGGATATAATATTAAATCGCCGGAAGGATATGCGGAAACATTCAGCCTTTTTGATAAAATAGTCGGGTTTAATTATCTGCGTGGAATGCATATTAATGATTCAAAGAAAGAGTTTGCCACAAGAGTTGACCGACACGATAATCTGGGAAGAGGCTTTTTGGGGGAGGGTGTATTCAGAATGTTAATGAATGATGTTCGATTCGATAATATCCCACTTATACTTGAAACTCCTGAGGAATCATTATGGGAGGAAGAAATTAAACGATTGTATTCCCTGGTGGGTAAGAAATAGTCTTGTTGATTATGCAGGTTTCAAACCAAGAAGTTTGTCGATATCAATTTCTTTCAGTTTTTCTTTAGTTGCATTATAGCCAACCTCAAATAGCTCACTGGCTTTTTCCGGATCGAGAATTTTGTAATTTCTTAGTTCCTGAGGAGCTATAAAAAGATCGAATTTCTTTGCTTTTTCGAAAATTTCTTTTGACATGCTGAGCATAAATGTCCTTTCTGCAATATTGATCAATCCGCTGATTTTTTCAATATAACCTACAGGATTTACAAAAGAACCGATAAGAATTTTGCAATTATTTTGGATTGGCCTTATGGGTAGATTATCAAGAACACCACCGTCAGCATAGGAAATATTATTGATTTTTACAGGTTGAAAAAGTACTGGGATGCTGGCAGAGGCAATAACCGGATCCATCAGATCACCTGCGGAAAAATAAACAGCTTTACCATTGTTCAGGTCAGTTGCAGTAACAAATAATGGGATTTTCAGCTCTTTAAATGTTTTTGCACGTAAGCTTGATTTCAATATTTTAATTATACCGTTAATTTGCAGCAACCCCTCCCTTGGATAGGCCGGACGCATAAAATCAAGACGGCTGCCTGAATTCATCAGCTTCAGAATCTCTTTTGACGTGTAACCATCGGCATATAAAACACCAATTAATGCTCCGGCACTGGTTCCCGAGATTACATCGGGAAAGATTCCTGCCTCATTTAATGCATGGATCACTCCAAGATGTGCGAACCCTCTTGCTCCACCACCGCTTAAAACAAGACCGATTTTATATTTTTTCCGTGCCATAATTTTAATTCTTAAATATTTTTGTTATCATCCTATCCCTTTCTTATTTTAATTCATGATTCCAACTTCAGTTATTTTATTATAATATCAATAAGCAATTTTATATTCAGAAAAGTTACAATGCCGGCAATAGTTGATAACAGACCAATCAGAAACCTGCTATTGGCATATTTTCCCATAACCTTTTTTGATGAAGTTAAGTATATCTGCATTGCCACAGTAAACGGAAGCTGAACACTTAAAAATACCTGCGACAATATAAGGCCTTTAAAAGGATTGCTTATAAAGAAGATCAATATTAAAGCAGCAACCAGGGATATTACAACGCCGATCCGGGAATGGTTGTCCTTAACATCATAAGGCTCTTTATACATTCCTGAAACTATTGATCCGCCTGCCATTCCGGAAGTTATCGATGACGCAACGCCTGCGAAGAGAAGGGCGACAGCAAAAACTACAGATGCATTGGATCCAAGCAGCGGTTCAAGAAGGCTTTCTGCCTGCTGAAGCTCATCAACTTTCTGACTTTTTGTGAAAAATGTTGCTGCAGCCAGAAGTATCATAGCACTGTTAATGGCCCAGCCGATTATCATTGAGAACAATGTATCAGCAAATTCAAACCGGAGTTGTTTTTTAATAATTTTTTCATCCTGCAGGTTCCATTGACGGCTTTGTATGATTTCTGAATGAAGAAAAAGATTATGAGGCATTACAACTGCACCAAGAACACTCATTATCAACAAAATGGAGCCCTCAGGAAATGAGGGTTTTACCCATGATATCCCTGCCAGTACCCAATCGACCTTTACAAGGAATAACTCATATAGAAATGAAAGCCCAATAATTGAAACAAACCCGATAATCCATTTCTCGATCTTTCTGTAGGAATTTGTGAATAACATAATTATCACAAAAACAGTTACAAGGATTGAACCTATTTTTATCGGAACATCAAAGAGCATGTTTAATGCAATTGAACCTCCGAGGATTTCTGCCAGTGAAGTAGAGACTGAAGCGAGAACCGCAAATGATAAAACAGACTTTGAAATCCACGGTTTTAAATATATAGTCGCAGCCTCTGACAGGCAGAGCCCTGTAGCAATTCCCAAATGAGCAACGTTATGCTGCAGAACAATCAGCATTATTGTAGAAAGAGAAACAACCCATAACAGCGTATATCCGAATTCTGATCCTGTTGCAATATTTGCAGCCCAGTTCCCCGGATCGATGAATCCTACGGTTACAAGCAAGCCGGGACCAATATATTTGAAAATATCAAGTGCCCCGAAAGAGGGTTTGTGGTCTTTTCTTTTCAGGTCCCTGAAAAATCCGAAAGAATTAAATAAATTCTTAATATTCAACATATTGGATATAATCAAATCTTAATTGATAAATCCACTGATTATACTATAAACAATAACAAATATAAACAATGATAATGGAAATCATTACCGGCATTTTCCAGGTCACTTGAAAATCAATAGATTTGTATTGAAATCCGGCTCTTCCGTCTTGCAAGAATTGAATAATGTAAAATGGATATAAGAAAATTTACCCCGTTAGTCGATAAAAAAATTCTCGTTCTTCTGGCAGGACTCATGTGGTGTGGAGTAGGGGTAATGCTTGTCAGTCTTGCTGTTTCATGGCTGTCACACTGTAATGGGAAAGAACAGATTTTCTTTTATACTGTCGGGTTTTTAGCAGCTATGCCAATCCATCATTTTGGTTTTTTAAAGATTGCCGACAAAAACCTGAACCGGTTATTGCCACTGAGTGAAAAAAGATGTCTGTTTTCCTTCATGACCTGGAAAAGCTATATAATTGTTCTGATTATGATATCTATGGGAATTGAGCTGAGACATTCATCAATACCAAAGCAATATCTGTCAATTCTCTATAATGGAATCGGATTGGCATTATTTCTTTCAGGTATCCGGTATTTCAGGTTCTTCTTTCAATTATTATTTTGGAAAAAATCTTAACAAGAACTGTTCTTTATTACATTTGTTTTGTAAGGTAAATCATAACATTAAAAGAGCATGAAAAAGTTAAAAATTATTTTACCAGCCTTATTTCTGACAGCTGTATTAATGGCTCAACAGACAAATCAAGTCAGCCTGCCATTTAAAATGGAGGACCTTTCATCACCACGATTTGCTAAAGCTGTTGATCTTGCCGGCGGAGTCTGTGTTATTCCGATTGGGATAATAGAAAAGCACGGACCCCATCTTCCTCTTGGAACTGATTTGTATGAAGCAAGAGAGATTGCATTTTATGCTGCAGAGATAAAATCCTTAAAAAAAGCCGAACTTGATGGTCACGCCGGTGAGGAAGAGACCTCAATGATGTATTATATTAATCCGGTATTTATTGATCACCAGCGAAGCCGGACAGCACACACTGAGCTAAGCGTCTTGTTGGGTCTGTTGATGAGTCACCGACCAGGATCTGAGATCCACAATTTAAAAGATCTTTGATGTTACTGAAACAGATATAAACTTTATTTAAATTTGTCAAAAGAACAATTCCTGTGGAAAAGTGTTATTTTTGATGAATAAACTAATGAATAATGGCTTTTACATTACAACCCGGTCAGAAAGCGATAGATTTTAAACTTCCTTCAACAGAGGGAAAGGAATATACTCTGTCATCCTTTGGAAAAAACAGATATCTGGTTCTCTTTTTCACCTGCAATCATTGTCCATATGTGATAGGTTCAGATGAAGTTACAAGAGCAACAGCAGAAAAATTCAGCAAAATGGGAGTTGTTTTTGCAGGTATAAATTCAAACAGCGAAAACACTTATTCCGAAGACAGTTTTCCCAATATGGTTGAAAGGATGAAGACACATAAGTTTCCATGGGTCTATCTTTATGATAAAACACAGGAGCTTGCAAAAGCATATGGTGCATTACGGACTCCTCACTTTTATGTTTTTGATGAAGAGAGAAAACTTGTTTATACCGGTCGTGGTGTTGACAGTCCAAGGGACACCTCAAAAATATCAGTTAATAATCTTGATTTGGCACTTGAGGAGCTGACAGGCGGAAAACCCATATCTGTTCCTGTGACAAATCCGATTGGTTGCAATATAAAGTGGGAAGGCAAAGAAGAGCACTGGATGCCCCCGGATGCCTGCGATCTTATATAATATCAGATGTTTACGGAGCCAACCGCTCTATAACCCAGAGATGTTTTCTTTTTGTATAGGTTATCCGGTCGTGTAACCTGAATTCTTCATTCTGCCAGAATTCAAACCATTCGGGAGTGAGCCGGAATCCACCCCAGTGCAGGGGTTTATTAATAGGTTTTCCTGAAAACTTATTTTTACAAGAATTATACAGGTTCGCAAGATGTTGGCGGTTTGGTATCACGGAACTTTGTTTGCTGGCCCAGGCCGTCAACTGGTTTTCCCTCGGTCTTGTTTTAAAATAGGATTCAGAATCTTCTTCAGATACTTTTTCCGTTACACCTTCAATCCGTATCTGCCGGCCAGATTCCGGCCAGTAAAAAAGCAGAGCCGCCCTTGGATTTGATGATAACTGAAAGCCCTTCTTGCTTCTGTAATTTGTGAAAAAGACAAATCCGGTATCATCATAATTTTTTAGCAGGACGATTCTGACAGAAACATACCCGTCTTCAGAAGCAGTACCAAGGCTCACAGAATTGGGGATAGTTATACCGGAAGTTAAGTGTTCACTATACCAGATTTTGAACTGAACGAACGGATTCGGATCAACTGTTTTTTCTGAAAAGTCTTTATAACTGGTCATTTGGACTTATCACTTAAAATTATATTAAAATCATTAATAGTTCAACATGGATGGCGCTGAAGCTTAAGCTTTCTGCAGACGGAATTACTCTTTAATCATCCAATGTAGTAATATCTCCCTCGGGCAATCCCTGGGCCCGGGCCTTTAGAACACGCCGCATAATTTTTCCCGATCGGGTCTTGGGCAGTTTGTCTACAAATGTAATTGACTCAGGTTTGGCAATGGGTCCAATTTCATGACCAATGTGATTACGAAGTTCTTCTTTTAATGAATCTGAAGGATCAAAACCAGTTCGTAAGATGACATAGGTATGGATAGAATTTCCTTTCACTTCATGTGGCAGGCCGATAGCTGCTGCCTCGGCTACCGCTTGATGGCTAACCAACGCAGATTCAATCTCTGCTGAACCTAGCCGGTAACCGGAAACTTTGATCACATCATCAACACGCCCAATAATCCAGAAATAGCCATCCTTGTCTCGTCTGGCTGAATCACCGGTCATATATTTGTCAGGAAATGTACTCCAATACTGATTAACATACCGGTCAGGATCTCCATATATAGTGCGTAACATTGCCGGCCATGGTTTGAGAAGGACCAGGAAGCCTTCTTCTCCATCTGGTACGGTATGGCCATCAGCATCCACAATTTCAGCAGCTACACCAAAGTATGGACGCGTAGCTGATCCTGGTTTCAATGTCATTACAGGCGTAGGAGTTATGATAAACATTCCTGTCTCAGTCTGCCACCATGTATCCATAATGGGGCAATTCCCTTTGCCTATGACACGATGATACCATTTCCATGCTTCAGGATTGATAGGCTCACCTACTGAGCCGAGTAATCGCAGAGATGTAAGGTCATGCCTGTTGGGCCAGGCTTCGCCGAAGCGCATTAGTCCACGAATGGCAGTGGGCGCAGTATAAAGTATTGTGAGATCGTATTTTTCAATCATCTGCCACCATCGGTTAGGGTAAGGAAAAGTAGGTGCACCTTCATAGAGAAAAGAAGTGGCGCCATTCAGCAAGGGTCCATAGACCAGATATGAATGGCCCGTAACCCATCCGGGATCAGCCGTGCACCACCATCTGTCCTCGTCTTTAAGATCAAAAACATCCCGGAGGGTAGCATAAATTCCGACCATATAACCACCATGTGTATGAAGAACTGCTTTGGGTTTTCCGGTAGTACCGGATGTATAGAGAATATATAATGGATCTTCTGCATCCATTACTTCAGTCTCGCATTTAGGACTGGCAATCGGAAGAGCCATTAAATCGTGATACCACAAATCCCGTTCCGGTTCCATTGTCACTTCCTGCCCGGTACGCTTTATGACGATTACATGTTCGACACTTGGAGATCGCTGTAGTGCTTCATCCATCATATCTTTGAGCTTGACAATCTTACCGTTCATCCATCCTCCATCAGCGGTAATCGCAATCTTAGAGTGAGAGTCAAGAATACGTCCATGCAAAGATTCAACAGAGAACCCGCCATAGACAACTGAATGAATAGCTCCGATTTTAGCACATGCCAGCATTGCAATTATAATCTCGGGAATTCGAGGCAGATAAATTGTCACACGGTCACCCTTCCTGATCCCCATGGCCTTGATCACGCTTGCAAATTTGCAAACTTCACGATTCAGGGCATGGTAGGAATAGGAACGCTGGTCGCCTGGTTCCCCTTCCCATATCAATGCCAGTTTATTCCGGCGCCAGGTTTTTGCATAGCGATCAAGACAGTTGTGGACAATGTTGACTTTGCCTCCGACAAACCACTTGTAAAAAGGTTTGTTACTATCATCAAGTACGGTATTCCATGGTTGATACCATTCAAGTTCCGACGCACGTTCAGCCCAGAAACCTGACAAATCTTGTTCGGCCTGGATGGCTTTTGACTCCCATGCCGATACATTAGCTTTGGCTAAAAAGTCAGACGAAGGATTGTAAACTTCCCCGTTGGATTGGGGTTCGAAAGTTGTATTTACCGACATAATTGAATCCTCTTGATATTTATAACACTATTTGGATTAGTTAAAATTGTCTCTCTATTGTTAAGGCTTATAAAAGAAAACATTAAACGATAATTTTTGATATTGTTTGTTAAGGATGTAAAACAAAATTGGGCAGCGTTTGTTTTACTATTTTTGTAACACACAGTTATACAGCATTTTATATTTTAAATATGAATGGCTGACTCGCATTTTTTTGGATTGTCGGTTTGATAACAATTAAACACTTTATGCAAACATATATTTGTTTTAAATAGCCCTATGGTTTAATTTTGGCTGCAGAGTGAATTAAGTCAAAACTTTGATATACTAAAATTTATAATTATGAGACATAGAAAACTACAATTCAAATTAACATTTACTTTTATTTTGTTCTATGTATTAAGTATAAATATCGTTGCACAAAAAGAACGCAAAGAAATACAGGATAAATACAAATGGGACCTGACACCCTTGTATGAATCCGATGCAGCATGGAAAAGTTCAAAGGATAAACTGGTTGCCGAATTTGCGCGGGTTGAAAGTTTTAAAGGAACACTTACCCGATCGGCATCAAATCTTTTTAATTTTCTGGAATATTATTATCAAATGAATAAAGAGGGTTCAAGATTGTATAACTATTGCAGTATGAAGGCGGACCTGGATACAAGGGACATGAGATATTCGTCTATGAAAAAAGAATTGCAGCAAATCTATTCCGGTTTTTCTGCCAAAGCAGCATACGTCAACCCGGAAATACTCACTATGGATTGGACTAAAATCGAGCAGTTTATAAAAGATGAACCAAAACTTGAAATTTACCGGAAAGGATTGAAAGACTTATTCCATGAGAAAGAACATACCCTTAGCGAAGCAGAAGAACGAATTATGGCTTTGTCGGGCTTAATAACCGCGGTTCCTTCATCAACTTATAGCACATTCAGTGATGCAGAAATGCCATCACCTGAAGTAACCCTGAGTACAGGTGAAAAAGTGCTTCTGAACAGTGCAGCTTATAACCGTTACAGGGCAATTCCAAACCGGGCCGATAGAGAACTTATTTTTAAAACATACTGGGATAATTACAAAAAATTCGAGGCTAGTTTTGGCGAAATGCTTTACGGCAGCGTTATGGGAGATGTTTTCTCATATAAAGCCCGGAATTATACTTCTTCGCTCGAAGCATCCCTTTATCCGAATAATATTCCTGTTGCTGTATATTATTCGCTCATCGAAAATGTAAATAAAAACCTTCCGGCTTTTTACAGGTATTTAGCAATTAAGAAACGAATGCTTAATGTCGATACGCTTAAATACCTCGATCTATATGCTCCGGTTGTGAAAGACGTTGAACTGAAATATTCTTATGAGGAAGCTAAAGAATTAATATTAAAAGCCCTTGCTCCCCTTGGAACGGAGTATACAACTGTTGTGCAAAAAGCTTTAAATGAACGATGGATAGATGTATATCCGACTACTGCAAAAAGTTCAGGAGCTTATTCCAATGATGGAGCATACGAAGTGCATTCATATATATTATTAAATTATAACGATTTATACGGGGATGTTAGTACTCTTGCACACGAACTGGGTCATACAATGCAAACTTACTTTTCAAATAAAACCCAACCATACCCAACTGCCGGATATCCAATATTTATTGCCGAAGTAGCATCGACCTTTAATGAGGTTTTGTTATTTAAAGAAATGATGAAGGAAATAAAGAACGATGATGTCCGTCTATCGCTTCTTATGAGTTGGCTCGACCAATTTAAAGGAACACTATTCAGGCAGACACAATTTGCCGAATTTGAGCTCCGGATACATGAAGCTGCCGAGAAAGGACAACCATTAACAGGGGAGAGTCTATCATCTCTTTATCAGGATCTGGTAAAAAAATATTATGGACACGATAAAGGAACTTGTTATATCGACAATTATA
>Ga0209226_10001410_pt1 | contig 10934 bp, 5 predicted proteins | sample BarGraNGADG00212_2_FD_184497 | JGI IMG/M metagenome (GOLD analysis project Ga0209226, IMG submission 184497) | Arctic peat soil microbial communities from Barrow, Alaska, USA - Barrow Graham LP Ref core NGADG0011-212 (SPAdes) (version 2) | ecosystem: Environmental > Terrestrial > Soil > Wetlands...
TTATTTATGGTAGAATTATAATAAACTCCTCCTGTATTAAAATAAAAAGCATTCGCAAATCCTCCCCAGACAATCATCTTGGTTCCCGTCCAAACTGCAGTGTGCACATAACGCGCAGTTGGAGCATTTACAGTTGAAGTCGCAATCCAGGTATCTGTTAAGGGATTATAAATTCCGCCTGTATAAACAGTGAATGATTCTCCCCCTCCCCAGACAATTATCTTGGTTCCTGTCCAAACTGCAGTGTGTAAATAACGTGCCGTTGGAGCATTTACAGTTGAGGTTGCAGTCCATGTGTCTGTCAAGGGATTATAAATTCCGCCTGTATTGAAATAAATTCCAGGGTCAGTTCCTCCTTCCAATATAATCATCTTAGTATCCGCCCAAACCGCAGTGTGAAACGCACGCGAGACAGGAGCATTTACAGTTGAGGTCGCAGTCCAAGTGTCTGTCAAGGGATCATAAATTCCACCCGTGTTCTGAAAACCGCTAAAATCATATCCTCCCCAGACAATCATCTTAGTTCCTGTCCAAACTGCAGTGTGAGAGTAGCGGGCAGTTGGAGCATTTACAGTTGGAGTCGCAGTCCAGGTATTTGTTAAGGGATCATAAATCCCGCCCGTATTTAAACGAAATCCGTTACTTCCCCCCCAGATAATCATCTTAGTACCAGTCCAAACTGCAGTATGATACTCACGCGAGACTGGAGCATTTATAGTTGAAGTAGCTGTCCAAATGTCTGTCAATGGATCATAAATTTCGCCTGTATTTTGATAACCATTTGAGGAATTACCCCCCCAGAGAATCATCTTGGTTCCTGTCCAAACTGCAGTGTGATTCGCACGGGCGACTGGAGCATTTATGGTTGAAGTAGCTGTCCAAATGTCTGTCAGTGGATCATAAATTCCGCCTGTGTTTTGATAACCAGTGGAGGAATTACTTCCCCCCCAGACAATCATCTTAGTGCCAGTCCAAATTCCTGTATGCCCATTGCGGGATATTGGAACATTTGTCAAAGAAGTTGTAGTCCAGATCTCCTGAGAAAAGCAATTATCAATGTTAAATGTTAAATGTAAAATTATTAAAAAGAAAGTTTGTAAAATAAATTTTCTCATAACCAAAAACTTTTAAATTTTTATTTCATTAGAATTAGTTTCTTCGTTTCGGTATAATTTCCTGCTCTCAGTTGATAGAAATATACTCCGCTTTGTAAATTACCACCATCAAACGTGACTTCATAAGTTCCTGCTTGAAGTTGTTCGTTTACGAGTGTAGTAATTTCTTTTCCTAGTATATCATAAACTAAAAGTTTTACGTCTAATGTTTTACCATTTACGTTTTGAGGTATATCAAATTTTATTTTCGTTACCGGATTAAACGGATTAGGGTAGTTCTGATATAAAGAATATTTCTTAGGAATTGAGTTACTCTTTTCTTTGATTCCCACGACCTCTGATAACGGCCTTCGCCAGACAGAATGTACACTTGTTGCCGCAAATAAGTAATTATTTGATACGAGCAATGCATTTACGTGGGGGATGGTATTGAAACCGTCGTTTTTTTGTACCCAGTTTGATCCATTATTTGTTGTTATCCAAACCCCGTAAGTTCCCGCAATTACATTATTTCCTGTAATAACTATTGATGAAACCAAATAAATGGTCAAAGATGTAGGGGCCCATGTTAACCCGTAATTTGTAGAAAGATAAATACCGTTTAATTCGGTTCCCGCATAAATATTATTTCCTGAAACTGCAATAGAATGAATACTTTGATTATTCAAACCTCTTTGAACCCAGCTTTGACCATTATTTGTAGATAAATATATTCCATAATGCTGAGTTCCTGCAAATATATTGTCTCCCGAAATAGTAATGCAATAAACATTATCACCATTACCAACTGAAGAATAAGTCCAATTTTGTCCGTTATTTGATGAGATCCAGAGCCCTCCATCCCCTGCATATATATAATTTCCTGAGATGGCAATGGAATAAAAAAAGCCAGAAAGTGATGTCCAAATCCAATTTTGACCGTTATTTGTAGAGAGACTGACTCCGCCAGTAGTCTGATAATCGTTGATTCCAGCAAAAATATTACTTCCTAAAGGGGCAATGGAAAAAACGACATGGTTGTTCAATGAAGATTGGATCCAGTTTTGTCCGCTATTCGTTGAGATCCAAACTCCTCCTTCCCCTCCTGCATATATATAATTTCCTGAATTTGCAAGTGAATAGAAATATGCTTCATTAATGTCATCACAATGCTGCCATTGCGAATAACAATTTACAATAAATATTAATGAGCAAAACAAAATCGCAATTAGCCTCCGAACCTTGAAATAATAAAAGAATACAAAAATTATTTTTTTCATAACCAAAAATTTAAAATTTTTATTTCATCAAAATTAATTTTTTAGTTTCCGAATAATTTCCTGCGTTTAATTTATAAAAATATATTCCCGAGGGTAGATTACTGCCATCAAATGTGACTTCATATGTTCCCGGCTGCAATTGTTCGTTTACAAGTGTATTGATTTCTCTTCCGGTAATGTCGTAAACCTTTAATGATACTACTGAATACTGACTACTTACTACGGACTTCTTTATATCAAATTTTATTTTCGTCACAGGATTGAAAGGGTTGGGATAGTTTTGAAATAAAGCAAAGTTATCAGGAAGTTTAGATTTAATGTTATTAACTGATGTAATTCCGCCTGTTATTGTCTTTAAAATTAATCCATTCATACCACAAACCCACCCGGTATCTTTATTTATGAAAAACACAGACATCAAAGCATTTGGCCATCCGGTCTGCCTCGTCCAATTTATACCTGCATTTGTTGTTAAATCCAAAGCACTCCAATCTGTAGGATAATTGTCATAAAGTATTATCGCTCCATAACTAGAATCAACAAAATGAATACTTAATCGTTCTAGATAATCCCCACCATCAAGTAAAGTCCAGTTCAGACCACCGTTATATGTTTTTAAGACGGTATTATGCCCAACTGCATAACCTTTAAGTGAATTAATAAAAAAAAGTTTTCGGATATTTCTGGTGGGATCAGTATAAATTAAATTCCAGTTATTACCTCTATTAGTAGTTTTACATAAAGTAGTTAATCCACCAAAATATCCAGTTGTCGAATCTGTAAATTGAATATCATAACTTGAATAAGAGATATTCATATTAATGAAATTCTGTCCACCATTAGTTGTTTTTAAAATTCCGAAATTTTCATCACTACCAATCCAACCTAAGAGAGAATCTACAAAATATATAGATGCTAAAGGTAAAGGGCTTTGAGAATCATTTAATAAAACAACCCAGTTTCCACCTCCATTTGTAGTTTTCAGAACAATTCTATTTGAAATAAAAGGAGGAATAATATACCCACCTGCAACAAATCCGGTATTTTGATTAATGAAAAATACTTTTTGAAAATTATTATTACCAGTAAACTGGGTTATCCAATTATTACCACCATTCGTTGTTTTTGTGATAACACCATTTGTTCCGTTACTTTCTAAACCTCCAACTACCCAACCCGTGTTTTTGTTAATAAAATAAATTTCATTTAGTGTCGTATTTGTCCCGCTATTTTGCTGAATCCAACATGGAGGATTTTGTGAATATGAAATATTTATTAACATTAAACTTATATTTGTAACCACACAAAAATTTAAAAAGATTTTTCTCATAACCAAAAAATTTAAGTTTTTATTTCAGGAGAATTAGTTTTTTAGTATCTGTATAATTTCTTGCACTCAACTGATAAAAATAAACCCCACTAGAAAAATTGCTGCCATCGAATGTTACTTCATATGTTCCCGGCTGAAGCTTTTCATTTACAAGTGTTTGTATTTCTTTTCCCAGAATATCATATACTTTCAACACAACCTTGTCATTCCCGAATGCTCCTGTCGAGAATCCATATTTAGGTATATCAAATTTAATTTTTGTAATTGGATTGAATGGATTGGGGAAGTTTTGGGATAAAGAAAATTTCACAGGTGTTTGATTTGAAATTTTCGATATCCCGGTAAGTGTTGAAGCAATTCTTTTCCACACAGAATTTATACCTCCGGCATAAATATAACCATTATAAACCAATACCGGATTCGTTTCCTGAAGTGGTCCTAAATTAATCCAGTTTAATCCATTATTTGAGGTTGCAAAAACTCCTCCACTCGTACTAGCAACCAAAGTATCAGCAAATTGCGAAAATGATTTTATAGAATAACTATTTAAACCGCATTGATTCCACGTAAATCCATTGTCTGTTGATATGTAAACACCGTTATTTGAACCCGCAAAAAGTTTATCGGAAAAAATGTAAATAGAGTTAATATTTGTACCCGTTAAAATTCCTGATATCCAGTTTGTTCCATTATTTGTAGATACCTGTATCCCGTTATTAGTACCAACAACAATAAAATTATTTGGGTATGTAATTGTATTAATGGGTATATTAATTAATCCCAAATAAATCCAATTCTGACCGGTATTAGAAGTTTTATAAATTCCACTATTGGTTCCGGTATATAATGTAGTTGAATCCTTTGAAAAAAATGATTTTATATTTAAATTTCCTAAGCCTGAATTAATCTGAGACCAATTTTGACCATTATTTGTAGACTTGTAGATTCCAGAATCTGCGGTTCCTGCAAAAATATATGAACCATGCTTAATTAAACTTAAAATATAACTGTTATTCATGTCAATATTTGCCGGAAACCAGTAATCACCTCCGTCAGTCGAGGAATACATTCCGGAACTATCTGTTCCGATAAATAATATACTGTCTTTTTTAATAAAACTCTTAACGCTAAATGGATTTAGCCCTGATTTAGTCCAATTATCCCCGTTATTTGTTGAGACAAATATTCCATATTTATTCCAATCAGCACCCGCAAAGAGTTTACCATTATAAGATAAAAGAGCATTAATACCGCAATGTTCAATACCAGTTCTTGCCGGTGCCCAGGATGAACCAGTCGATGTTCTATATACACTTCGAATATCCGTTCCTGCGAAAAGATAACCATTATGTGAAACAAAACATTCAATACTTGGCGTTGGATTAGTTTCAAAACCACTATTACACTGGCTCCAGTTTAATCCCCAATCAAATGACCGGAAAACACTGCTTCCCCCTACAAATAAAGCTCCGTTAAAAAAACTAAATGTTTTTGCTACATAATTAGGGTATCCATTGTCTCTTGGAAACCATGTCATTCCATAATCACTTGATGCGTATATGCCGTATGCTAAAGTTCCAATAAACAATAAACTTCCCGACCAGTAAAATGTATAAGCGATTTGACCAGTCCACCCCGGAATATTAATCCAGTTTAATCCATTATTCGTAGAATAATACAGATATGTTACATCTTTTATGATGACTAAATTTGGACCTGCTTGAACAATACTATAAATCCATCCTGTAATTCCTCTTTGTTGCCAGCTTTGACCATAATCAGAAGAATAATATAATCCCTCTACTGCTGCTCCCAAAAATAAATCAGTACCTGATACAAAGAATGTATATCCATAAACCTGACCTATTCCATTATTTAAAACAAACCAGTTTGCACCATTGTTGGAAGACCTGTAAATCCTACCATCCGTACCTGCAAATATATAATTACCCTGACTCGCAAGACTATTAACGCCATAATCACTATAAAGTCCTGTTTTCTGGCGTGTCCAGATTTGAGCATAACAAGGATTTAAAATAGAAAGCAAAAATAGAATGACTGTAATTTTTATTACAAATAAATTTATTAATTTCATAGTTGTTTTATTTTAAAATTAATATGAAACATTATTTTAATAAAAGCATCTTCTCAGTCTCAGTATAATTTCCTGCGCTTAATTTATAAAAATACACTCCGCTTGGTAGATTACTTCCATCAAACGTGACTTCATATGTTCCCGGTTGTAATTTTTCGCTAACTAAATCCTTAATCTTTTTTCCCAATATATCGAAGATACTTAATTTAACTTCTGACTCCTGACTTCTGAATTCTTTCTTTAAATCATATTTTATTTTCGTTACCGGATTGAATGGGTTCGGATAATTCTGGTATAATCTGTACCCTATGATAGCTTCACCGTTATTTCCAATACTGCTTGGAGAAGGAATTATAATGCTCAACGCACTTCTTCCGTGCGTCCAGGCAATGAGTTTACCTGTCGGTCTGTGATAGGTCAAATCGTGAACAGGTACATAAGTCGGGAATCCTGTGCCCAGCGTAGTCCAGTTTGCACCAAGATTTGTAGTTGTCATTACACTTATATCAGTGCCGATATAAAGCGTGCTTGTCCTGTCGGGATCAATAATTATATCATTCACCGGAGCATCGGGGAGGTTGCCTTTTATTGATGTCCAGAGTGCCCCGTAATTTGTGGTACGGAAAATATGCGAGCCGGTTGAATCAACTTTATAACCTGACAACGAAACATAACATACATTTGCAGAATCAGGATGTATCGTTACTCTTGTAACCCACCTGTAAGGTAATCCTGAATTTATCTTTGTCCAGTTGGTTCCGCCGTTCTGCGTTACCCAGACATTTGCATCATCCGTTCCGCAATAAATTACATTCGGATTTGATTTTGAAACATCGACAGTCGTTATCGTTCCGAGATTCACAACGTGTCCGTTTGCGAGGTCCGGACTGATGGCAGTCCACGATTGCATGGCGTTAGTTGTTTTATGAATTTTATATGTGCCGCAATAAAGAGTGAGCGGAGTATTTTTATCCATAACGTATGGAGTTGACCAGTTGGAATAAGTTAAATCTAATCCGTTTGTTCCCGAATTGAATAATGCACCTCCGTTTACCGAATATCCGAGATAACCATTTTGCGAAGAAGCATAAACCCTTGAAGGATTTGAATAATCAATCAGACAATAAAATCCGTCGCCGCCGTAAATATCCGTCCAGTTATTTAATGCACCTGTTGTGGTTCTCACGGTGCCGTTATCCTGCGCCCCTCCGAGTATATCGTTCGGAGTTGTAAAATTTATATCACCTGCGTAAAATTGTGTCACGGGAAGCGTGTGGCTGTATTGCCAGGCAGAGCCTCCGTTTGTCGAGTATTCTATTCCTCCGTCATTTCCAATTATAACATAGTTCGGATTGGATGGCGCAAATGCAACAGCGTGCTGGTCAACATGCTCTGCTCCTATACTTGAAAAACTCGTTCCGCCGTTTATCGAACGCTCCATATACAATCCTCCGCCGTAAACTAAATTCGCATCGTTCGGATTCACTTTGCATATTCTGTTAAACCACGCATAATTTGATGAATTTGCAACGGAAGTATTAAAGAGAGTCCAGTTCGTACCTCCGTTAGTGGTTTTATATATACCCCTAGAGCTTCCATTTGTATTTGCAGTCAGGGCGTAAATAATGTTCGGGTTTGCAGTACATATATCGAGTGATACTCTTCCGAGTGTTGCATCATTGTATGGGAAGCCGGTAACAATAGTCCAGTTCTGCCCTGAGTTTGTTGAAAGATATAATGCTGATTTCGGTCCGCCGTATTTGACATAATCTTCCCTTCTCAGTCTTTCCCACATTGCGGCAAAAACTTTTGATGGATTTGACGGGTCTAAAATAACATCGATTGCACCCACCGAATCTGCAACATATAAAGATTGTGTCCAGTTAAGTCCGCCGTTAGTGGATTTATAGATTCCGCGGTCTGTTGTTTTTCTCCTGAGAGAACCAACTGCCGCAGCATAAATTTCCTGAGTGTTAGTTGGATTGACCACCACGTTACCGATGCTGAAAGTATTCGCAAGACCTATCAATTGCCACGTAGCACCTGCGTCTGTTGATTTATACATTCCCGTTCCGGGATAATAACTGCGAAGTGAATTTGATTCGCCCGTTCCGCAATAGATTACCTGCGGATTTCCGGGATCGATTGCAAGCGCTCCGATTGACGAAGTGTTCTGGTTATCAAACACGCTCACCCAACTCTGGCAGAAGTTTGTTGATTTCCATATTCCTCCGTTCGCACAGCCCGTATATACTATCTGTGGATTAGTCGGGTGTATGGCTATCGTTGATATCCTGCCTTCGATGTTGATAGGTCCGGCAAGCGTCCACGCGGCATTGATGTTTTTATCCGAAGGAATATTCTGTTTCACGTATTCAATGGACTTAATGTATTCGCCATCAGGAATTTCCTCAAAGGGAAACGCTCTTTGCTTTTCGAACCAGTCATCTGCAGGGACGAAAGATTTCACTTTTTCTTTTCTCTGCCCGGGAGCAGTGTTGCTATTATAAATTATTCCGGCAGTAATTGAAATTAAAATTGTAGTGAAGAAAATTGTGAGGAATATGGAAGAATTATTTTTTTGCATAATCGTATGCTTTTTGCTAAAATTTGCGGGAAAATTAAAGCAATAAAAAGGGAAATTTAGAGTTGAAAAAACTCAACCAGACAAGGAGAATTACCCATTCCCATTGTAAAGTTTAATCTTGTTCTCGAACACAGAGTTTGTCCAAGAACCTATTTTATCATCGTGAATTTATTTCAGGATCTCATTTTTAGACAAACCTATTACGTAAGATACTGAAATCACCGACAGGTCGGGATCTTCGACAAGTTCAGTATGACAGTTTGGCTATGTTATGCAATCACAAAGTATTATTTATTTCTGCTTTATCGCTTCTGCAACTTTGTCTATACCCAGCATTCCATAATCGAATGTGTGGATATCTCCGTTATCAAGAGTCAGAATAACTTTTTTGCTGATAAAGCTCTTCTTTACTTCCACATTCTTGATACGCTCTTTAGGAATTTGGATATAACCCTCGGAGCCAGATTTTATCAAAAGTGCTTCTTCGACAATACCTTTTACGGACATATCAAACTTCGCATCATACAGCAGACGCTTGTTAGTTACAACTAATTTTCCGTTATACTTTCCTCCACCCGGAGGAACATATAGAAGTGTCCAGTTTCCAATTTCGGTTTCGCCCGGTTCAAGATTAAATTTTCCCATAATCTTAACATTTTTAGTTTTGAAATGTACTGAAATTTAAAATTAATATATAAAAAAAACAAGGGGGCTTACCCCCTTGTCTGTTAATTGTATCATTTTAAGTCTTACACTCTGATTGCTAATTTTTTCTTACTTCACCAACAGCATTCGTTTTATATCGGCAAAATTTTCAGTTTCAAGTCTGTAAAAATATACTCCGCTCGATAATGACGCTGCGTTGAAGTTAATCTGAAAATAACCTGCACTAAGGAATCCGGTAAATAAATTATCAACTTCTTTTCCGAGTATGTCATATAACTTTAACGATACATCCCCTGCTTTTGGCAGATTGAATTTAACGGTCGTTGACGGATTGAACGGATTGGGATAGTTCTGTGATAGTTCATATTTTTCCGGTACCTCCATACCAATCTGATTAATACCTGTGTTAATTGTATCAAATATCGCAACCTGATTTATAAAATTATTCACACTGTTAATCTGGAAACTTTGGTTTGTTCCGGAATAAGAGCCATTGCCGCCGCCTAACCATCTCTTGAAGTAATATGTCGAACCGTTGTATTGTACTGTCGTTGGTGAAATACTTATAGATGCAGTAGATCCTGAATCGTAAAATACATTCCCACCGGTAACCGTTACGAGAGAAGCAAGTCCTCCGGGTGTGACAATTGACTGAACTTTAAATTGGGTTTTAAAATTAGCGGTATAATTGCCGGTATTTGAATTAACAGTAATTGTCTGCGTAGTATCTCCGCCGTTGCTCCAGTTCAGGAATACAAGTCTGTGGTCTGCAAAAGCCTGCGGAAGCGCCCGTAAAACCTGGCTTGAGCCGAAGTTCCATTCGTAAATCTGCGGTGAACCATAAACAGTTCCGTTAACAGAAAATTGTGCTTCGGGTCCTCTGTTGGTTTGAACCGAAACATAGTTTTTTCCTACAAGATAATTTACAGCCGTCTTATGATATTTTCCCGAAGCATTTGTTCCGGTGACAATAACTTTGTAAACACCTGTTGGTACTGCCGCAGTTGAAGATACCTGTACCGCCAAAGAGTCGTTAAAATTACTGAGCACATTTCCGCCCGGTAAAGTTACATTTACTCCCGTGGTTACGGGCTCAACTTCTGTCGTAAAAGTTATAGGCGAAGTATATCCCGCTGCTTTTGTAGGCACTTTTATGCTGAAAGTTGCCGAGCTGCTTTGTCCCAGTTGTACAGATTTGTAGCCCGGACTCGGAAGCAATGTAAAGTTCTGAGTCTTCTTTGCCGCGGTGTACATTTCCTTTGTCACAGGATTTTGTGCGTATGCCATCACGAACATTTCCGAAGCATTCCATATCGGGTCCATCTTATATTTAAACTCAAGAACCTTTTTATCTCCGGGGAATAGTGTAATCTGAGTTCCGTTATAATTCGGCAGCATCTTTCTCATTACGGTATAGAAATCTGTTTCCCCGTTCACTCCGGGAGGCGATGTGTAATGTATGTGGTTTTCTGCAACCGAAACATAAACATTAACAGTTGGATTAGCAATGTAAGTTTCGCAGTAAATCATAGCCCTCACTTTTACGCTGTCTCCGAATGTGCTGTCGCTGAGTATAATTGAAACAGGGCTCAATATATTTATTCTCTGGTCATAATAAGATTGGAATATACCCGTAGAATATGAAGAAAGAACAATACTTCCATCAAACCTTCCCTGAGGTATAGAGTTTATTCCGTATAAATTTCTCCTTCCGTCATTATCTCCAATATTATACCAATACATCGGGTCATTCCCGGGTGCGGGCCAGCTCATGTGATAACCTATTGCAGAAATCCTCTCTGCATCATGGCTGCTCATAAAGGCAGTCAGGATTGGATTGTATGTTGCACACGGTCCGCAAGTCGAGCTTGTAAAGAACTCG
>Ga0209226_10001412_pt1 | contig 10929 bp, 5 predicted proteins | sample BarGraNGADG00212_2_FD_184497 | JGI IMG/M metagenome (GOLD analysis project Ga0209226, IMG submission 184497) | Arctic peat soil microbial communities from Barrow, Alaska, USA - Barrow Graham LP Ref core NGADG0011-212 (SPAdes) (version 2) | ecosystem: Environmental > Terrestrial > Soil > Wetlands...
CGTACTGCGCCGCGGTCGGCTGCGTCCGGTAGTCGCCCGGGTCGAACGGCATCTCGGCGATATCGACGTCTCCCTTGTTCACCATGCAGTCGAAGGCCATCGATATTATCGAGCCGCTGTCGAACCCGCCGTTTATCTGGTTGTAGATGAACGAGGGGCTGAACTGGTGGGTCGGATTGGTCAGGTCCCAGGAGGTGTGCTCCTGTTTCTCGGACCAGGTCTTGTAGTTGTAGCTGGTGGCCCAGGCGGTGCAGCTCGACTGGTACTGCTGGTCGCCTATCGGCGGAAGCTGGGCCGAGAGGTCGACCGATGTGGGGATGGCCATGATGCCCGGGAGCTTGGGCACAGAGAGCTTGTGGTATTCGCCGGGCGGGGTCGGGATGTACCCCAGCGTGTGGACGCCGTCGCTCTTCGGCGACCCGACCGGCCCGGGCACGACCGGCCGGCCGGTGGCGGTACCCTTCGCGAGCGCCACGGGCCCGAGAAGGAGCAATGCCATCATCGCCCCGAGGATGGCGACGACCGCGATGGCGGCCAGTCTTTCCTTGCCGTATCTGCGCGTGGAAGAACTACTGATCATGGTACAAACCCCCGTTTTGCCCGCGGCGCGCAGCGCCCCGACGGATCTGCATCGTTGCATATATACGTTATTAACACAGATAGGGGTGCGCTGCCAATCGCGCGGATGTGCTATCCCGCCGGGTGGGCCGTCTTCCCGGCGCTCCATCCCTCGGTGCGCTCGCCGACTTGCGCCTCGGTCCGTGCCGCTTGTTTCCGCATGTCCGAGCCGCTTTACTCGAGCCACACGGTTGACGCGCCTCATGCGGTGCCCGCGCCCTTTGATGTAGACTAACGCCGTAAAAAAGGCTCATTACCGGGGCGCGGCTTACGCGCAATCGGCTATGGAGGAGAGGTCCGATGAAGATCGACAGCCCCGAAACATATCTCGACAGCCTGCGCCGACTCGACCGTCGGGTCTACGTGCTGGGCGAGCGGGTCGACGACACGGTCGACAATCCGCTCACGAGGCCGAGCGCCAACGCGGTCGCTGAGTCCTACAACCTGGGGGACGAGCCAGAAGCCGAGGAGCTGCTCTTCTGCAAGTCGCACCTGACCGGCGAGACCACCAGCCGTTTCACGCACATCCACCAGAGCACCGACGACCTGGTCGACAAGGTGCTGATGCAGAGGATGCTGGGGCGCCGCACCGCGACCTGCTTCCAGCGCTGCGTGGGGATGGACGGGTTCAACGCACTCTACTCGGTCACCTACGAGTGCGACCAGGCGCACGGCACCGACTACCACCGGCGCCTCAAGGACTACCTCGAGTGGGTCCAGGGCGAGAACATAGTGGTCGAGGGCGCGATGACCGACGTGAAGGGCGACCGGGGGAAGCGGCCGGGCGAGCAGGCCGACCTCGACATGTTCGTGCGCATCGTCGACCGTACACCTGAAGGCATCGTGGTGCGCGGGGCGAAGGCGCACCAGACCGGCGCGCTCAACTCGCACGAGATACTCGTCATGCCGACGGTCGGGATGCGCGAGGACGAGGGCGATTTCGCCGTCTCGTTCGCGGTGCCGTCCGATGAGAAAGGCATCACCTTCGTGCTCGGGCGCCAGCCGTCCGACACCCGCAAGATGGAGGGCAGCCCGCTGGACGTGGGCAACCCCGTTTACGGGAGCCAGGAGGCGCTGGTCATCTTCGATGACATCTTCGTCCCGAAAGAGCGCATCTTCATGGCCGGCGAGTGCGACCAGAGCGGCAAGGTGGTCGAGCGATTCGCCTCGTTCCACCGCCAGAGCTACGGGGGCTGCAAGGTAGGCGTGGGCGACGTGCTCATAGGCGCGGCGCAGCTCGCGGCGACTTACCAGGGCGCGCAGAAGGCCAGCCACGTCCGCGACAAGATAACCGAGATGATCCATCTCAACGAGACGCTCTTCTGCTGTGGCATCGCGTGCAGCGCGCGCGGGGAGGCGACCCCTTCGGGCGGCTACATGGTGGACCCGCTGCTCGCCAACATCTGCAAGCTTAACGTCACGCGCTTCCCGTTCGAGATAGCGCGCCTGCTGCAGGACATCGCAGGCGGGCTCATCGTCACCATGCCGTCCGCGAAAGACTTCGAGAACCCCGAGATAGCGCCGTACCTGGACAAGTACCTCAAGGGCGTCGACGGGGTCAGCACGCTGGACCGCATCAAGATAATGAAGTTCATCGAGAACATGACCGTCGGTTGCGGCGCGGCGGCATACCTCACCGAGAGCATCCACGGCGCCGGCTCGCCCCAGGCCCAGCGCATCATGATCTCGCGCCTGGCCGACCTGGACGAGAAAGTCGGGCTGGCGAAGAGGGTCGCTCAGATAGACGACTGATCCGACGCCGAGTGCGCAGGCTGATTGGACGCGCAGCCTGTCGAGGAACGGATCGACGCCCTTAGCGCGGGAAAGGCACGAGCAGGTTTTTTTTGACGAAGTAAAGCGCCGTCTCCCTGACGGGCTCTCCGGAGCAGCGCTCCCAGGCGGTTGCGTAGAGCCTGACCTGCGGCGCGTATTGCTCGACAAGGGCGTCGGGGCTGCCCCGGAACGCGTCGGTCTTATAGTCGACGACCACCCAGCCGCCGTCCTCCTTGAACACGAGGTCGATAGCGCCTCTCAACACCGTCGGCACGGAGGTCTCCTCGCCGGCCAGCACCTGGAACGGGACCTCGGTCAGGAAGCGTTCGCTCGCTCGCGCGCGGCCCCAGATGTCGGATGCCATCACGCCTCTCACGACATAGGCAGCAGTTCGCGCGAGGCCCGGGTCGAGTTCGCGCTCGGCGAGCGCGTCGCCGGCCAGCCTTTCCAGGTCGGCCGAAGGCTCTTTCATAGCGACCTCGAGCAGTGAGTGGATGACGCTTCCCCACTCCACTCCGTGCTCGCCCTCCGCTGGCGCTGTCGATGGCATCTGTCCGGTCCCGGGTACGGCGGATGCCGCCAGGGCATATGCCTTCGCACCGCTCACTTCGTACGTGGGGGTTTTCACCAGGTCCCGGCCGGCGGCAATGTCGGCCTTTGCGCCGGCGACGGCCTCAGCGGTCGCGGTCGTTCTGGGCCTGACGGGCGCATTGCGCGCGCCCGGGTCTACTATCTCCGGATGACCCTCGAGGAAAGGCACAAGATGCCGCCAGGTGTTCGACCCCGCGCTCTTGTTTCGCCGCGTCACCGCCATCCCCGCGGCCGCCCTGGTAGCCGCCACGTACCTCAGGCGGAGCCGCTCGGCGCCGAGAAAGCGGCTCTCGGTCTCGGTGAGTGACTCCCAGCCCTCCGGATTGGCCACCAGCGTGCGCCGCCTGTTATTCTCGAGATAGACGGCCATGTAGCCTACAACGCGGTCTCTGGACCTGTCGACGTGAAGCTCCACCGGGTGGTTGCCGCCCCCGCCGGACGGGTCAGCGAGGAAAACGAAAGGCGCCTCGAGGCCCTTGGCCTTGTGCAGGTTCATGACGCGCACCGCGGGACGGTCCTCGGAGCGAGCCGATATCCCATCGTAGGTCTCTTCGGCATCCACCAGCATCCCGAGGTCCTCCACCAGTTGGGCCGTCGTCCACATGTCTTTCTGTCCTTCCCGTAGGACTTCTATCGCCTTGAGCAGGCTGCCCGCCTGCACGTCCCCCCCGGGCCGCCCGCTCGCGAACGCCACGAGCCCGAGGTCGGAAGTTATCCTCTCGAACGCGGACACCGGCGGGAGCTTCGAGAGCCAGCCGGAGTATCGCTTGAGACGCTCGAACGCGTCCCCGAACGACGCGCCCACGTCATCCGGCAGGCCTTCCGGGAGCACGGAGCTGTAGGAGAACCTGCCGCCGCCCTTTTTGAATGAGTAGAGGGCCGCATCGCTTACGCCGAAGAGCTCGCTCCTGAGGACTGCCACCAGCGCCACGGGGTCGTCAGGCCTCGTCACCGACTTGAGGCAGAGATGGAGGAGCTGCAGCTCTTCCATCTCGTTCAGGGCCCGGCCCCCGGTCACCCGGTGAGGGATGCCGTATTCCTGCAGCTTCCTTGCGTACACGCTGAGGTGCTTGACCGGGTGCGTTACGATCATGAAATCGGAGAACCCGACCGCGCCACCGGCGCCGTCCTCGACCTCCCGCCTGGTGCGTGGCACGGTCACCCCGTCGTCGACGGCGGCCCTGATGGTGCGGGCTATCCTGTCCGCCTCGTAATCTATCGCGTCCTCTTTCTGCGTCAGGTCGTCCGGGATGAGCAGCGTGTAAACGCCCTCCAGCTCGCCCGGGGACGCGGCCTCGCGCGCGCACTGCAACGGGACGTACGAAGGAGATTCGTCGGAGTACCGGTCGGGAAACCGCAGCCATTCTTCCGGCTCGCCGCCCCCCCCGGTGTCCGGGGCGAACACCCCGTTGACCCAGTCGATGAGCGGGCCGACGGAGCGGAAGTTCGCCGAGAGCCTGACCATCATGCCGTCGCGCGGCCGGTCGGCGCCCGAGGTAACGTCATCTTCCTCTCTGAAGATGATGTCCTTGACCTCGTCGTAGGCCACGATGTCCGCCCTGCGGAATCTGTAGATCGACTGCTTCGGGTCGCCGACGACGAACAGGGAGCCCGGCCTTGGCCTGCACCTTCGCCAGTCGGTCTCCCGCGGGTCGTCCGCCGTCAGGAGGACCATCACCTCGGCCTGGATCGGGTCGGTGTCCTGGAACTCGTCGACCAGAAGGTGTGTGAAACGACGCGAGAAGTAGCGCCTGACGTGCGGCTTGTCCCTGAGCAGCGCGGCCGCCTTCATCAGCAGGTCCTGGAAGTTCAGCTCGGCCCGGTCCTTGCGCAGCTCGTCGTATATGTCTCGCGCCTCGAACATGACGCGCATCACTGGCCCGTAGCGGCATTCCCGGAGCGCCTCGAGGAACGGTCGGACCGCCTGGGCGCGGAACTCGTCCCAGACGCGCGCCTCGGCCTTGCACTCGTCCCTGGTAAAGCGGTCGTCCGCGAGCCAGGGCTTCTGGGTCAGCCCCGCCGCCCTGTCGAAGGTCTCGAGGACCTCGACGAGCCGGGCCATGTCGCTCAGGTCATCGTAGTGGGATACCACGCGCGGCAGCCGCTTGTAGGCCGGCAACAGCCGGCATGAGCCGTTGTCGGTGGGGAGGCGGTCCTGCAGCGCGCGCATATGCGATGTGTAATCGAGCAGCGCCTCGACCACGGCTTCGACTTCGGGCGGTTCGGCGCACGCGGGGACCGGCCATTCCTGAACGTCCGGGAAATCCGCGAACCGCATGAACGCGCCCTCCAGGTCGCGCGGCTCGATGGCCAGGCCGCGCAGCTCGGCGAGCAGACCGTCCGGGTCGTTCGCGTAGAGCCTCGCCAGGTATTCGTTCCAGGCGTCCTGGCGAAGCCGGCCGTCGGAGACGTCGTCGACCTCCGAGAAGTCGAGGTCCACGCCGGCCTCGACCGGCCTCTCGCGCAGGAGCCTTGCGCAGAACGAGTGGATGGTCCCTATGTAGCACTGCTCGATCGTCGCGAGTGCCCGCTCGAGGTTGTCCCTCTCCGAACCCTGCGCCTGCCTCATCGCCTTTTCGAGGGCGACATGGAAACGGGAGCGGAGCTCTGCCGACGCCTTGCGGGTGAACGTGACCGCCGCCATGTCGCCGACGTCGGCGCACCTGCCTGTCCTGAGAAGGGCCACCATGCGCGAGAGCATGCAGGTTGTCTTGCCCGTCCCCGCGGCGGCTTCCACCAGCATGTTGACGTCGAGTTCGTTGAGGATGAGGTCGCGCTGGTCCTGGTCGGGCGGCTGCTCGAACGCTATCACCCGCCCCGCCCCCGGCTGCCGCCACCGCGCGCCCGGCCCCCGTCCGACCTGAGCCTCCTGAACGGCTCAAGAGAGAGGTTCGAGGGGTTGAGCAGCTTTCTCTGGATCGCTTCGAGCGCGTCCTTGCCGTCTCCAAACGCGTCGGCGTAGTCACTGAACCTGGCGTCGCCGGCTTCGTCGGTGTACGGGAAACATCCCGTCCTCAGCATCTCGCAGAGAAGCGAGAGGATCTCCTCGCCGCACTCCAGGTCTTTGCAGCTCCAGTCGAAACGCTCTCCATGCTCCCTGGTCCCGGGGAAGAAATAACGGAAGGCGCCCACCTTCGCGCCGGGCATCACCGCATCGAGCCGTGCCTGGAACAGCTTGACGTATACGAGGCTCTGCATGCGCCTGCCCTGCCGGAACGGGTCGGACCTCTCGTAGCCCCAGGCGCTCCCGGTCTTGTAGTCGATTATCCTGTATACGTTGCCCGTGCCGGCCAGGATGTCGGCGCGGTCGATCCTGCCTCTCACCCGGATGTTGCGGCCGTCGGCAAGGGGGATGTCGACGGGCTCGCGCGCGTCCAGCGGCGTCGCCTCGCCCTCCCCGGGCATGCCGATGGCGACTTCAAAACACACCGGGGTCGCGTCCTCGCAGAGCCCGGCCGCCTCCCTGAGGAAGATGTCGGCCGTCGCGTCCAGCTCGCGGACGTCGCGCTCGAACACGTCCCGCCTGGGCGGAGGTACGTCCACCTGCCAGGACTCGATGTGCCGGTCGAGGACCTGGCGCATCAGGTCACCGTCGCGGTCACGGGACGGTGGCAGCCCGCGCTCGCAAGCCGCGGTCATGAACTCGTGGAATACGTCGTGGAGCAGCTCGCCCTTCTGGCCCGGGTCGAGCCATCGCGCCTCGACCACCTCGTACTCCTCGGGGACCTCGATGCCGAGGACGTGGGAGAAGAAGAACTCCATCGGGAGTGAGCCCAGCCGCTCGAGACCGCTCGCCGAGAGGGCGCGGCTTTCCGGCCGCGAAGGGTCGAGGTCGGCCCCGGCCTCCGGCACGTACCCGTCATACTCGGTGAAACGGTCGCTCTCCCTGGCCCGGCGCGCCTCCATGCCCCTGCCCAGGTTGCGGAAGCTCGCCGCGATCAGCTCCTGCGAGTTGTCGACCGCCTCTTCCCCCGACATCCGCCAGAGCCACCACTCGGCCTCGTCGATGCAGCGCCCCGGCCCTGCCGGCGCGAACGAGGCCGGCTCGGGCAGCCATCTCAGCAGGTCCTCGAGATCGCCCTCCCTCATCCCGGAAAGGATGCGATAAGCCGACAGCACGACCGGGCTGGGGAAAACCTCGCGGTCGTCGGTGAGCGCCAGGCAACTGTAGCTGAGCGTCACGTGACCCCTGAGCCGCGACAGCAGCCTCTCGAAGCGTCGCACGTTCTCTGCGAGCCGGCCCCGGCCGGTCCGCAGGTCGGAGGCCACGTTCGCCCGTTCGGCATCGAGGAGCAGCGGGTCCTGTCTGCCCGTTCCCGGGAAGCGGCCGTCGTCGAGCCCCAGCACGAAAGTGAACGGCCTGCCGGAGTGCCCCCCCGCGCCCAGCGGTGACACGTGGATGCGGCCGGGCCGCGGCCCGAGCCCGCCTACCTGGGCGGTGCCCGCCAGTGCCATCAGCCAGTCGCCCACGTCCAGCCCCGGAACGGGCCCGGTGGCGAGGAGGCCACGGAGCTCTCTTATCTCTTCGAGCAGGCGGCCACGCGCGTATTCATCGAACTCGTTGACCGACCTGGCGGTTGTCTCGACGAACGCGGCGGCCGCATCCAGCGACGCGGCCTGCCCAGTGCCGAACCCGCCCGCGCCGGTGAGAAGGCCCTCGACGAGGTCCTTGATCCCGGAGAGTGCTCCCATACGACCGAATACCCTCTCGCGCCGCCTCTCGACGGCCTCGGCGTCATCGTCCTCGTGGCGGCCGGAGGCGCCCGGACCGGCCTCCTCCTCAAGGGAAGCGAGCCTCCGCTCGAGCACCGGGGCGTACCTCTCTCTCCCGTTGCCGATCGGCACGGACCGGAGGAGCGCCGCCAGGCTGGTGAAGCTGCGCCTTTCGCCCGCGCGGAGCGGCACCTCCAGCAATCCGTCCTGTACCATGCGAACCAGGACCGACTGCGGGTAATCCTCCCGCATCCACGAGAGCCAGCCTATGAGCGCCCTCGCCGGGCGCGAGTACCTGACCGGGACGCCCTCCGCGAAGGTCACCGGAACGTCTTCCCACTCGCACGCCTCGATGGACGACACGAGTTCGTAGATCAGGGGCACGTACGTCGCGCCATCGGTGTGGATCACCTCGACCTGGTCGAATGGGACCCCTGACTCGGCGCACCGCCTCAAGACCTCGCGGACCTCGTTGACCTCTCCCACTGCGCGGAATATCGAGGCGGTGCCGTCCGACTGAGGCGCCGGCGCGTCCGCGGGAGTCTTTGTCCATCGCAGGAGCTCGAGGTCCGTCCGGCCGCCCGTCCCCTGCTGGGGCGCGTCGCTGTCCGGCCCCGCGGGCTCGTCCGTACCGAGGACGAGAGTGCGCCCTGCGGGAACGGACATCCAGAGCGACCGCTCGAGCCCCCGCAGGTCGTCGCGCGAATCGGCGGGCATCATCACGACGATGTCTTGAGGCACGGCGCCGTCATCGTCGCGAAGCCTTGCCGCGGCCATCCGAAGGACCTCCGCGTAGTCGGCCATGGCGCTCTGGCGCAGCCCTTCCTCGTAGAGCGCCAGCAGAGCGGCTATCTCGTCGCCCTTTTCAGCGACCTCGAAATCCTCGTCTCGCAGCTCCTCCGAAGTAAGGCCGGCGAGCCTGAGCTCGCGAAGGGAAGCGGAGAGGGTGCGGGCCAGCCCCGCGCTCATCTCGAGCGAGGCCAGGTAGCCGCCGCCACGGGAACGCTTGAGACGGTCGAAGGCATCGCCGGCTATCAGCTCGGCGCGGGCCCCCCTGACGAAGCCCAGGCCCCGCTCTCCCATCAGCGGCATCGCCAGGTCGAGAGCAAGGGTCTGGATGGTCTTCACATGGACGTTGAGGACTGGAACACCGGAGAGGGTCACCTGGTCGAGCCACTGGAAACCGATGCGCCGGGACGGGGCGATCAGCCACTTCTCCTCGAGCGGCCGTTCGCTCAGGAGTTCGCCCAGGTTCGAGATGAGCCGACTGACGGCGTCGCCTTGATCACGCAATCTCCTGTACCTCCGGTTGTCTGACCAGACAATACTACACCGGGGCTGCGACTGATGGATTCCGTATGGCGGGTCGGCCGCGGCGGGAGGTAGCCGCTCCGGGCCGCGCCGCAAGTTGGTTGTACGGTGCTCCGTCAGACGGAAGTGGCGATCACCTCGAGCATGCCATCGGAGCGGTGGGTCTCGGCCCGGCCCGGCAGACCCTCAACGGCCTCGAAGGTCCCCAGGACGCGGCCGGTGAGCATGACGTCGTTGGCGGGGTTACGGATGTGGACCTTGAGTTCCCCGGGCCTGGAATCTATGTAGAGCGGGTTCCCGAAACAGCGCCGGCGGATAAGGCTCAGGTGGTCGAAGTAGGTCCGCTCCCTGTCGGACGGTTCGGTCACCAGTGAGTCGTAGTCCCCCGCGGAGACACTGTCCCTGACCTGGTCCGCGTGCTGGCGGACCGCCATGTCCCGCGCCTCGTCGCCCAGCTCGCCTACCAGCTCCACGAGCAGGCTGTCGAAGCACGCTATCGTCATATGCGCCACGCGAATGCCCGTGTCGCGCTCGCGTATCTCACCGAGGCTCCTGTCCCAGCGAAACACGCGGAAAGATATCGGCGCTCCGCAGGCGTGGCAGCGGGGGTAGGCGAGGTCGCCTATCAAGGTGCCGGTCAGCGGCGCGAGCCTTCCGGAGTACTCTTCCCTCTCCCGCCCTGTGGCGCGCAGCACGATGCGAAGGCCATCCTCCATCCGCTCACTCTCGACTTCGCACTCGCAGCCCTGGACGGCCTCGAACGCCCCCGCCACCTCCCCTGCGAGCAGGCGCTCGTTCCAGGTGTTTGACGCGACCACCGAGTAGGGACCGCCGCGCCCGTAATTCTCGATCCGCATCAGGCCGACCCCGAATACGGGCGCGACCCGAGACTGTTGTTCGTAGATCATTTTTGGAACTGCCAGTCTGGCGACCCTGCCGGTGATGCCCTTCAGTGTCCCCTCGAAGAAGCGCCGGATCGCGCGCTTGTGGGCCGTGAAGATCAGGTCCTGGAGCGAGACGCCCAGGACCGACTCCATGCGGTCGACGAAGCCGGCCACCTCCTGCGCCTCGTAGAAAACGCCGCGCATCGGAAGCATCTTCTGGAGCGAGGTGTTGTCGCAGTCCAGCACCGAGTCCTTTGCCCAGACGCTCGGGACTCCGCAGACCTCGCATGTCCCGGTGTGCAGTGGCCTCATGCGGGTGCTCCCCGGCTCTGCCCGCGGTCCGTGCCCGCCAGCGTCAGATCACCAGTCCCACGATCCCCAGGACCATACCGACGAGCGACGCGCCGGCGAATATCCAGAGGCCGGCCGAAGGCGTCACGGAGAACGCCTGGATCCCGTTGACGCCGAGCTTCGCGTAGATGGTGTAGATGTCGACGGCGGCGATGCCCGCGCCGGCCAGCCCGAACAGAATCGCGGCCAGCCCGCCGATCCGGCGCCGGAACATCATCACCACGCCGGCTATTATCAACAACCCTCCGAGCGCGAGCGACCAGAAACCGGTGAAGAAGATGGCGCCCTGGGTTGTCTGGTAGAAAAGGTTGCCGGCGCTCTGGTAGACCCGGAGGATGTTCCAGCCGGTGCCGCGGAAGATGCCGGTGGCGCCGGGAAGCCATGCAAGGAAGGTCGAGCCGACCACGACCGCGCCGGCAAGCGCGGCCAGCACCCCGGCGATCGGGGCGCCCCTGCGTCTGCCCCGGGCCGCTTCCCTGGTGGGCGGCGGCACCGGAGGTACGCGCCTTTTCGTCGTGTAGAGGGCCGGTGGTTCGGCGGGATACGGCGCACCGGGCGGGGCGTACCCTTCGGCCGGCGGTCGCACCGGCATCTGCGCGGTCGGCTGGGCCACGCCCACCGGCGGGGGCGGGGGCATCGGTCGCCCTGTCACCTGTCCCGGAGGTTGGGGCGGCACAGTCCGCTGAGG
>Ga0209226_10001415_pt1 | contig 10920 bp, 4 predicted proteins | sample BarGraNGADG00212_2_FD_184497 | JGI IMG/M metagenome (GOLD analysis project Ga0209226, IMG submission 184497) | Arctic peat soil microbial communities from Barrow, Alaska, USA - Barrow Graham LP Ref core NGADG0011-212 (SPAdes) (version 2) | ecosystem: Environmental > Terrestrial > Soil > Wetlands...
TCCGTGGGCACGACAGCGAGCCTCGGCGGCGCGCCGGGCAAGTTCATGCCCGCGCAGACGACTCCGTTCACCGGGCAGTCCGAGCAGCTGCGCTGACTCGGAGTCGGCGCAAACTCGCCGCGGGCAACCCGCTCGATCACGGCTCCGAGCTCGCGCTCCAGCTCGTCCACGTCGCCGCTATGAAAGGTGGCGCTGACGACCGTGTCCGGCTGTTCGAGGAAGGCATAGGCGACCTCCACCTCTTCGTAGCCGGCGCGCAGGCAGGCGAGCGCGTAGACCAGCCGCTGCAGGCGGTAATCGCTCTCCACGATCTCCTCGGCGGGGCTGTCCAGCGCGTTGGTCTTGTAGTCGAGCACGAAGGCCTTGCCCTCATCGAAGGAGACGACGTCCAGGAAGCCGTTCACGAGCACCTCGTCGAGCTCGAAGACGAAATATGGTTCGGTGGCCAGCCGGGGCAGCTTGGCCACCTTCTTTGCCAACTCGGAGTCGCAGTAGTTCGAGACCAGGCGCCCGATCCGCTCCAGGTCTTCGCTCGTGACCGCAGCATGGCGCGAACGCACGCTGCGCTCGAGTTCGTCGCCTGGCGGCGTTTTCGGGGCGGTCAGATCGATCGTCTCCAGCAGCTCGTGCACGGCGCTGCCCTGCTCGGTGGCGGCCAGACCGGCGCCCTCTGCGCCGCCGATAGGTCGGGCCAGCGACTTCATGCCACAGACGCGCTCGGCGAAGTAGCGATAGGAACAGCTCTCGAAGCTACTGAGCGAGCTGTAGGAGAGCCGGCGCGGCTGCTGCAGAGGCGGCGAAGCGAGCGGCTCGAGCGGCTCCAGCGGCGCGACCAGAGAGCTGGGCTCGGCCGCGGCCGCCGGCCCCTGCTGGAAGAAGGAGAGCTGGGCGCCGGAGCTTACCTCGACGGCGGCGGCCGGCTCGGGCTGCTCGGCCTGAGGCGCGAAGCGATCGACCCGCAGCAGCACGCTCGATTCGCCGCAGTCGATCTGCCGGGGCTCGTCCCCGTCCTGTTCCAGTGCGTCCGCGCCGAGGCGCTGCAGTATCCAGCCAATCGCCGTCGGGTCGTCGGCAACCTTCTCCGCGTCGATCGCTCCGGAGACGATCAGGCGCTCGATCGCACGCGTCATAGCCACGTAGTAGAGGCGTTTTCGCTCGGCGTTCTCTTGCTCTTCATCGAGCGCAAGCACCTGCTCGTAGCCGAGCGCGGGATGGCGCTTGCCGCCGCTCGGATCGGCGACGCGGAAGCCCAGGCGCCCGTCGGGCAGGCAGAGGATCTCATCCGGCGAGGTACGGGGCTTGGCGCGCCCGGCGTCGGCGACAACAACCACCTTGAACTCCAGGCCTTTGGCGGTGTGGATGGTGAGCAGCCGCACCGAGTCGGAGCCCTCTTCCTCGGCCGGCGCCTCCTGGGCCGAGGCCCCAGCCGCGCCGAGATCGGTGACGAAGCGGACGAAGCCCTCGATGTCGGGCCCGCGCAGTTCCTCGAAGGAGCGCGCCATCCGCGCCAGCTTGCGCACGTTGGCGTAGCGCCGGCGCCCGTCCCACTGCGCCAGTAGCGCCAGGTCGTAGTCGTGTTCGCGCACGATCTGCTCGCAGAGTTGCTCGAGCGAGAGCACCTCGGCGGCGGCGGTCAGGCGTTCGTAGCGCTGGCGGAAGGCGCGGAAGAGACGCTCGTCGCCGGCCTCCAGGCCCGGCGGCAGGCCGCGCTCGAGCCCGCAGTAAAGCGGACGCCTGGGCGCGGCGCGCCTGAGCAGGAAAAGGGCGTCGTTCGAGACGCCCACAAAGGGCGAGGCGAGCACGACGCAGAGTGCCTCGTCGTCGTAGCGATTATGGAGCAGGCGCAGGTAGGCAAGCAGGTCGAGAACCTGCTGCTGGCCGTAGTAGCCGCGGCCGGTAGCGCGGTAGGTGGGAAGACCGAGCGCGCGCAGCTCCTGTTCGTAGATCTCGGAGGCGGTTCCCACCGCGAACAGGTAGACGATCTCGCCCGGGCTGGCCTCACCGCTTTCCACCAGCTCGTGCACGCGCGCGGCTAGCTTGCGGGCCTCGGCGCGACGCCAGTCGTTGGCGGGGCCGTAGCTTGTCTTGTCGGTCACCAGCAGCTCGACAGCCGGGCCTGTCAGAGGCGGAAACTCCGTCGAGGCTGCCGTCAGCGGTTGGTAACCGGTGCCGAAGTCCTGTGCAAAGAGGTGGTTGACGACGCCCAGCACCTCCGGGCGCGAGCGGTAGTTGAGCGTCAGATCGAGCACGTCGTCGGCCTGGGCGCGGCGCTCGCGGAAGATGTTCACATCAGCGTGGCGGAAGCGGTAGATCGACTGGAACTCGTCGCCGACGAAGAACAGCTCCTCGACGCCCGCGGCACCGGCCGAGGAGGCCGCCCCCACCTCGCCCGCGAGCAGGTCGATGATCTCGCACTGCAGGCGGTTCGTGTCCTGGAACTCATCGACCATGATCGAGCGGAAGCGCAGCCGCTCGCGCTCCAGCACTCGCGCGTCGCTTTTCAGCAGGTCGCGCGTGTAGAGCTGCAAGTCCTCGAAGTCGAGCGCCGAGGCGACGTCCTTGGCGCCGCGATAGGCGCGGTCGAAGCTCAATAGCAGCTCCTGCAAGAGGTCGCGGTCGCGCAGCGCCAGCTCGTCCCAGGCCGATTGCTCGAGCGCCTCCCGTGCCTGCTCGTAGCCCTCCGTTCGCTTGCTGCGCCTGAGCTTGAGCCCGGCGAGCCGGAGAAAGGCCTCGCCGCTTGGCTGCGCGTCGAGCAGGTCGAGCGACTCACGGGCCATGAGCCGCGCTTGCTCGGGCGCCTTGTCATCGGCTGCGAGCGCCTCGGTTTCCGTCCTCAGGGCAGCCTCGAGCTCGGCGCGCGGCGCCGCCGCGGCAAGCTCGATCTCGAGCGGGCGCCCGGCCGAGCGCAGCGTCTCATGCGCCGAGATGATCATCCGCTCCAGTCCGCACCGCCCGTAGGAGACAACCAGCGTAGTGCGCTCGGGTTCGCCGCTCGAGCAGAACTCCTCCAGCGCCGCACTGAAGGCCTCGCGCCCCAGCACCAGCGCCTGCTCGGCGTCGAGCACGCGGAAATGCGGATCGACACCGGCGGCCACGGCGTTCTGACGCAGCAGCCGGCTGCAGAAGCCGTGGATGGTCGAGATCCAGGCTCCGTCGAGCTGTCGGGCGAGGTCGGAGCGTTCCTTCTCGTGCAGCGCCGCGCGGACGCGGCTGCGCAGCTCGCCGGCGGCGCGATCGGTGTAGGTGATGACGAGTAGCGAATCGACAGGCAGCCCGCGCTCGATCACGGCGCGACAGAAGCGCTCGACCAGCACCATCGTCTTACCCGTACCGGCACCGGCCGAGACGAAGACCAGGCCGGCGGCATCGATCGCCCCTTGCTGCTCGTCGTTGGGGCGGCGCGCGCTCATCTTCTCGGCACCCGACAAAGCGGCGCGAGCCGGCACCAGCTCGGGCAATGACCCCACTCGCGTCCCTCTCCGCTCGTCTCGCGCGGACGCACGTCCAGCCCGAGCGGGTCGTGGCGCACGTCGCCCGAGCGAATGCGTCCGGCAAAGGAGCGCGCGGTCTCCTTCGCCCACTCGACCGTGGCCCAGAACTCGTCCTCCGGGAGATAGTCGGTGGAGACGAAGCCGGGCACGCCGTCCTCGCGCGCCTCGGCGCGCAGCAGCCCGCGCGATGGTCGCTCACCGGCCAGCGCCCGGTAAACGCCGCCGAGCGGCTCAACGCCAACCAGGTCTCTGAGCACCAGCAGATAGAGCGGAAGCTGAAGCTTGAATTCGGCCTTGATCTGGGCGGCCGACTGGGCTGTTCGGCCCGATTTGTAGTCCTGAACCAGGCCGCGGGCGGCAAACGGGTCGAGGTCGATGCGGTCGATCTTTCCCGAGATGGTGAGCTCGCCAAGGTCGAGGCCGCGCTTCAACTCCACCGAGGAGCGCTCGCTGCCAAAGCCGACCTCGAATCGCTTCGGCACGAGCGGGAGCTGGGAAGAGGCCTCGCCGCTGATGAACTGCTCGAGATCGCGCCAGAGCCCCGCTTCCAGCTCCCTCAGCTCCAGCTCGTCGAGCTCCAGCCGCACGTGGCCCGTGATCGCGTCCGCCAGGCACTCGCGCAGGAACTCGAGCTGCTCGTCGAGCCTGCTTTGCTCGACCCGGTCGGCGCCGAAGCGCTTGGGCAAGCCTGAAAAGAAGCGGTAGAGAGCCTGGTGGGCGACCGAGCCGCGCAGCTTCGCATCAACCTCGCCGTCGATCTCGCGCGGCGAGACGATGCGTTCGCTGAACCAGATCTGCGAGCAGGTGCCGAAGGCCTCCAGTTCGGTGACCGAGAAGGTACCGCGCGCCCGCAGCTCGTCGAGCACCACGGGGTTGACGAGCGCCGTCGGCCGCTCGAAGGCATGCAGCGCGCGCTCAAGCGCCCGTTCCCAACCGTTGGCCCGGGCGAGTGCCTGTGCCTCGCCGGGTTGCGATGAGGCCAGCGCCGCCAGCGAGCGCAGGCGCTCGCGTTCGTTGGGAGCCTCGGCGACCTCCTCCCAGACGAGTTTCGAGAGCGAGCGGCGCTTCGTCCAGCGTTCCACCTCCTCGGCGGGAAAGAGATCCAGCAGCTCCTCCCAGAAGGGGCTTGCCTGACGTGGCGAGCCGTCCTCGCCGGCCGATTCGCGCACCAGAGAAAGCCTCTCATAGGCGCGTGTGCAGGCGTTGTAGAAGAGATAGCGGTCGCGCTCCAGCTCCTCGGCCGGCGGCGGCGTTGCCATCTCCTGCTCGAGCTGCTGGCGCGCCTCTTCGTCGAGTAGCTGATGCTTAGAGGAGCGGCGCGGGAAGCTGCCCTCCTCCAGCCCGATCAGGAAGACCGCCTTGAACCTGCGCGCACGCGTCCGGAGAAGATCGCTGACCAACACGCGTCCCGGCTCATCGCCGGAACCGATGCGAACGGGCGCACGCTCCAGCGCGGCCAGCAGATCCTCTCGCGCGAGCGCTTGCCCGCTCGCCTCCTGCCAACTCTCCAGCTCATCGAGGAGACTGCGAACACTTTCGAAGGCGCGCAGATCGAGGCGCGTGCGCTCCGAGGCCGACGAGGCCTCTAGCCCATAGGCACGCCGCAACATCCGCGTGCTCAGTTCACGCAGCGCCTCAAGCGACGGAAAGGCGCCCGCTAGCAGCTCTAGGTCGGCCAACTGGCGGCCTTTCCTGAGCGAGACCAGTTCCGTCTCGATGCGACTCGGACTATGCACCGCGCGGCCGCGCAGGCGCCCCTCGAGGAAGTCGGCGCTGGAGCGCGTCACATCCGAGTAAGGAGAGCGCACGAAGGAGAAGAGATCGGAGCGTTCACCGCCGAGCCAGGCGAAGCGAAGTAGTCCGCAGAGCGCGTGCCCAAAGGGAATCTGAGCCAGCTTGACCCGACCTTCGAGCACATAGGGAAGCCCGAAGGCGGAGAAGGCCGTTTCCAGCGAAGCTCGCCGTCTTTCCAGCGACGGACAGATCACGGCAATCTGCTCGGGCTCGACCCCCTGCCTGAGCAGGGCCAGCGCTTCTTCGGCAACGAGCTCGAAGGCCGCGCGCGAGCCCGAAGCCTCGAGAAAGCGAACGGCGCCCTCGAGCGGCGGTGCAGCCGCTTCGCCGGGCTCGAACAACCTGCGCTCGATGAAGGCCAGGGCCGGGTGCGCGTACTCGCTCGAGCGTGCCGGAAGCTCGGTTATCCGCCCCGAGGCGCGGCGGGCAAGCTCGGTCTGGGTGCGGGCGAGCGCGGCGAAGGCGGCCCGCCCCGGCTCGTAGGGAAGCGCCACGGTGACTTCCGCGCGGGCGGCAAGCGCGTCGAGCAGGTGCCACTGAGCGCCCGTCAGATCCTCGAAGCCATGGACGAAAAGCGGGCGCTCTGGGGGCCAAGTGCCCGGCTCCTTGGACACCCGCTCGGCGACCAGCCAGCGCTCGAGCTCGCGATCAGCCAGGCCAAGCCGCTCCAGCTCGTCCAGGTAGAGCGAGTAGAGCGAGCCCAGCTCTCCGGGCACCTGCCCGGGCTCGATCAGCGCCGACTCCAGCTCCGCGAACCCCTCAACCAGCGCATCGACAAAACCGCCGAAACGAGCCGAGCGCGCAAAGGAGTCGAGCTCGGCTCGATCCAGCAGTGAGCGGACTAGCAGGCGGCGCTGCGCGTCACTCAGTGCGCGCCGCTCAACCGAGTCGCCACCGAGCTCGCGGAAAAGGTCGTCGAAAGTCCCAACCCGGCCCGCAAACAAGACGCGCGATCTGGTCAGGAGATCATGCTGCAGGTGCGCGATATCGCCGGCGTTCGGAACTACCAGGAAGGGCTGCCGATTGAGCGCTGCCGCGAACTGCTCGAGCAGCTTTTCTACCTTGCCGGCATTGGCCGGCCCGACGAGAAGATTCAGCGGCACCGGTTCATCGTAGTCCGCGCCTGTCGGGCGACGGGCTTCATCTCGTCACCGAGGCCGAATTGCGCTTAAACAAGACGGGGGACAGTCGCCCGCCCCCCGTTCGATACCGATAAAAAGCTCTGCTTAGGCAGCAGCACTCTTGGGCCGGCGGCCACGACGGGCAACCGCATGCCCGGGCATGTTCTGGGCGCAAACCTCGCAGAGGTCGGCTTGCTTCGCGCCGCGCCGCGCATCGGCGTAAGTCAAACGAAGCGTAGCGCCCTTACCCTCGTCGATCTCTTTACTGCAGCTATCACATACAAGCACAGTTTTTCGAGCCACGAAATCCTCCTACTTAATTAGAACATCCCATTTATCGTAGCGTAAATACCCGGCTTGGAAAACCCCATCTTTCTTAACTCGAAAGAGGGAATTTCAATTACGTCTCGACTGCGTACTCGGCATAGATCGAAAGTGTCTGTAACAAAATCGTCCCACTTAACTTACTGCTCGCTACCAAGCTACATATGCCGCGTTACGTAGAGAAGTAAAAAGAATCGACCCGCCAAGACCGCTACGATGGCGCCGTGCAGAAGCGATCCTTAGCCATACTCGAAGGCGATGAGACAGGGCAAGAGCTGCTGGAGCAGACCTTGCGAGTGCTCGCGCCGGAGTCAATCGGCTTCGAGCTCGAGCTGCAGCGCTTCGATCTCTCACTCGCCAACCGGCGCGCGACCGGCAATGCGGTCGTCTCGGAAGCCGCGGCCGCCATACGCGCGCTCGGCCTGGGCTTGAAAGCGCCGACAATCACACCCGAGAAGGCCGGCGACGTCGGCTCGCCAAACCGGATACTGCGCGAGGAAATCGGCGCCCAGGTGATCGTCCGCACCGGCCGGCGCATTCCCGGCGTGGCGCCGGTCACTAACGTCCAGGCGCCGATCGCGGTCGTGCGAATGGCGGTTGGCGACGCCTACGGCGCGGAGGAATGGCGCGAGGGCAAAGGCGACGCCGAGGTTGCTTATCGCAAGGAGCGCATCGAGCGCCACATTTGCCACGCGGTGGCCGAATTCGCCTTCCGTGAGGCCGAGCAGATGGGCGCAACGGTTTTCGGCGGTCCCAAGTTCACCGTCAGCCCCGTTTACGAAGGAATGTTCAAAGAAGAGCTGGACGCGGCGGCGGTAAGGCACTCCAAGGTCGCCTACGAGCCGCAATTGATCGATGCAACCTTCGCTCTACTGCTCACTGCCGAGAATAAACCGCTGGTGATTCCGGCGCTTAATCGCGACGGCGACATTCTCTCCGACCTTGTATTGCCGATGTTCGGATCGATCGCCGGCGCCGAATCGCTTGTTGCCGCACTCGATGAAAACTACGTTCCCACGCGCGTGATGGCCGAGGCGCCGCACGGTACCGCGCCCACCTTGCTCGGAAAAGACACGGCCAACCCACTGGCCATGATCCTCGCTCTAGCGGCGCTTCTCAGCCACGGCGACGACGAGATGAAGGCCGCCGGAAACGCGCTTCGCCAGGCTAGCCTCGCTGCCGTCCAGGCCGGCGCCCGCACCTCCGATCTCGGCGGCAGCTGTAAGAGCAGCGAGTTCGTCAGCGAGGTCATCGGCAGACTGCCCGCCCTGCTCTCGCACTGACGCGGTATCGAACCGGCGCACCGCGCTCAGGCCGACAAGTGGTCGAGGTTTCTCTATCGACCGCAACGTCTGATCGAAATCGGCATCGTCGAAATCGATCAGAACGATTTTGGCCTGCCGTAAACCGGCATCAATACTGAAATCGGTTGCTTCCGTGGAATGTGTGCTTCTTTCCGCTAAAGTCAGCGCCGTGAAGATTGGAGTGCCGAAAGAAACAGCTCCCGGCGAAGCGCGTGTCGCGCTCGTCCCGGAGGTCGTTGCCAAGCTGACCGGGCAGGGGCTGGAAGTAATCGTCGAGAAGGGCGCGGGAGCCGCTGCCGCCTTCACCGACGAGGCCTACAAAGAAGCCGGCGCCAAGCTGGTCAGCGCCAAGGAAGCCTTCGGCGCCGACATCGTGGCCAAGGTCGCCAAGCCGAGCGCCGCCGAGATCAAGCTGCTCAAGAAGGACGCCGTGCTGATCGGCTTCCTGCAGCCGCTCACCGACCACAAGGGCATCGACGCCCTGGTTGCGCACAATGTGATCGGCCTGGCGATGGAGTCGGTGCCGCGCATCACCCGTGCCCAGTCGATGGACGCACTCTCCTCACAGGCCACCGTCGCCGGCTACAAGGCAGTGATCATCGCCGCCGACCGCGTCCCGAAGCTCTTCCCGATGCTGATGACGGCAGCGGGCACGATCGCCCCGGTCAAGTTGCTCGTGATCGGCGCCGGCGTTGCCGGGCTGCAGGCGATCGCCACGGCTCGCCGCCTCGGCGCCGTCGTCTCGGCCTTCGATATCCGCCCGGCGGTCAAGGAAGAGATCGAGAGCCTCGGCGCTCAGTTCCTCGACCTCGGCGTTGTCGGCGAGGAGACCGAAGGCGGCTACGCGAAAGAGCTCACGCCCGAGCAGCAAAAGCAGCAGCAGGCCGAGCTCGAGAAGCGCATCCCCGATTTCGACGTCATCATCACCACCGCGATGGTGCCCGGTCGCCCGGCGCCGAAGCTGATCCCGGCCGACGCGGCCGAGGCGATGCGGCCCGGTTCGATCATCATCGACCTCGCCGCCGAGACTGGCGGCAACTGTGCGCTAACCGTTGCGGGCGAGATTGTCGAGAAAAACGGCGTCACCGTCGTCGGGGAGACAAACCTGCCGAGCGAGATGGCCTTCCACTCCAGCCAGCTCTATGCGCGTAACGTCGCCTCGCTGCTCGGGCTGATGATCAAGGAAGGCGGGCTGAAGCTCGACTTCGCAGACGAGATCATTGCCGGCGCGTGCGTAACAAAGAAGGAGACTAAATAGTGAGCGGTAACACGGCCGTTTTCCTGTCTGAGCTGACAGTGCTGATACTGGCGATCTTCCTCGGCATCGAGGTCATCTCCAAGGTGCCGACGCTCCTGCACACCCCGCTGATGTCGGGCACCAACGCTATTCACGGCATCGTCATCGTAGGCGCGATCTTGATCACTGGCGCGAACCTACATTCAACGCTCGCTCAGATCGTCGGCTTCTTTGCCATGATCCTGGCCAGCGCCAACGTCGTCGGCGGGTTCGCGGTCACCGACCGCATGCTCGAGATGTTCAAGGGGAAGTAGTCACGTGAGCGACAACCTGACGACACTCGCCTATCTGCCGACGATCATCGCCTTCATCCTGGCGCTGAAGTTCCTCTCCTCTCCCAAGCACGCGCGGCTGGGCAACCAGCTCGGCGCCGTCGGCATGGCGCTCGCCATCGCCGTGACGCTGGCGCAGAAACACTTCTACGGCCTCGGTTACGCGATCATCGCGGTCGGCGGTCTGATCGGTGGCGCGATCGGCTGGGTCGGCGCGCGCAAGGTGAAGATGACCGACATGCCGCAGATGGTCGCGATATTCAACGGCGTCGGCGGCGGTGCCGTGGCCCTGGTCGCGCTGGTCGAGTTCCACGAAAAGGCCGGCCTGCCCGGCCGCATCATCTGGAACGAGTCGGGCGCAATCATCATCTCGGCGCTGATCGGAAGCATCTCCTTCGCCGGCAGCATGATTGCCTTCGGCAAGCTGCAGGGCCTGGTCGGAGACCGCCCGATCGTCTGGAAGGGTCAGAGGATCGGCAACATTCTTCTCCTGCTGATCGGCATCACAGCCGGCGCGATCATCCTCATTGGCCACGACTACCAGCTGATGTGGTTGCTGCTGATCGAGATCGCCGCGGCGCTTGCTTTCGGCGTGCTCTTCGTGCTGCCGATCGGCGGCGCCGACATGCCGGTCGTGATCTCTCTGCTCAACGCCTGTACCGGTATCTCCGCCTCGGCGGCCGGTTTCGAGCTGCGCCAGAACGTCCTGATCGTCAGCGGCATGCTCGTCGGCTCCTCCGGTACGTTGCTGACTTTGATGATGTGCCGCGCGATGAACCGCTCGCTGACGAACGTCATCTTCGGCGCCTTTGGCCAGATCCAGACCGGCGTCGGCGAAGGAGCCGTCTCGAACGAGGGCTTGACGGTTCACGCCACCACCGCCGAAGACGTGGCGATAATGCTGGCCTACGCGCACAAGGTGATCATCGTCCCGGGCTACGGCCTTGCGGTCGCCCAGGCACAACACGACGTGCGTCAGCTCGCCGATCTGCTCACCTCGCGCGGCGTCAATGTCGAGTACGCCATCCATCCCGTCGCCGGGCGTATGCCGGGGCACATGAACGTGCTCCTGGCCGAGGCCAACGTGCCCTACACGCAGCTCAAAGAAATGGACGAGATCAACCCGGAGTTCGCGCAGACCGACGTCTCCCTCGTCATCGGCGCCAACGACGTGGTCAACCCGGCCGCCCGCACCGACACCTCGAGCCCGATCTACGGCATGCCGATCCTCGACGTCGACAAGTCCAAGGCCGTCGTGGTGCTCAAGCGCTCGATGAACCCGGGCTTCGCCGGAATCGAGAACCACCTCTTCTACGA
>Ga0209226_10001416_pt1 | contig 10912 bp, 11 predicted proteins | sample BarGraNGADG00212_2_FD_184497 | JGI IMG/M metagenome (GOLD analysis project Ga0209226, IMG submission 184497) | Arctic peat soil microbial communities from Barrow, Alaska, USA - Barrow Graham LP Ref core NGADG0011-212 (SPAdes) (version 2) | ecosystem: Environmental > Terrestrial > Soil >...
AAATAGTCTGGTTCTGTTCAGGTCAGGAGTTTTTATTGAGTCTCTGTGGCACTCTGTGTCTTCTCTGTGGCACTCTGTGTAACCAAAAAAGCTAAGAACTATCACAGAGAGTTACACAGAGGAGCACAGAGTTACGCAGAGGTTAATATTTTGAGAGGTTTATACAAATGATTATTTCCAAAAAAAATGTAGGTTTGTAATTGAGAATTTCTTCTGTTAAATAAAAATATTTGATCTATGAAAATGATTCAGGACTTTAATTTCAAAGGAAAGAAGGCAATAGTCAGGGTCGATTTTAATGTGCCCCTCGACAAAAAAACTTTTACAGTAACTGACGACACCCGTATCAGAGGAGCATTACTGACTATTAATAAAATCATTGCTGACGGTGGATGTCTGATCCTGATGTCTCATCTCGGGAGACCCGAAGGCCGTATGGAGAAATATTCACTTAAACCTGTTCTTCCGGTTCTGGAAAAACTTCTGGGTAAAAAAGTACTATTTGCAGATGATTGCCTTGGAGAATCTGCTATAAAAATGGCAGCTGCTCTGAAACCTGGAGAGATCCTGCTTCTTGAGAATGTACGTTTTTATCCTGAAGAAGAGGGAAAGCCCATCCTCCCTGAGACGGTTACTGATGAGGAGAAGAAAGCTGCAAAAGCTGAGATGAAGATCAAACAGAAAGAGATGGCAAAAAAGCTGGCTGGTTATGCCGAAATATATGTTAATGATGCATTCGGCACTGCCCATCGTGCTCATGCAACAACAGCTGTAATGGCTGATTTCTTCGATGCTGACAAAAGAATGTTCGGTTTTCTCATTAACAGCGAACTTGCAGCCATGGATAAAGTTCTTAAGGATCCAAAGCGGCCATTTACAGCAATAATGGGAGGAGCCAAGGTTTCAGATAAAATTATGCTCATTGAAAACCTTCTTAACAGAGTTGATAATCTGATTATAGGCGGAGGGATGACCTATACATTTGTTAAAGCAATGGGTGGTAAAATAGGCAAATCTCTATGTGAAGAGGATAAGCTGGATCTTGCATTGAAGCTCATTGAAAAAGCTAAAGAAAAGAAAGTCAAACTTTATCTTCCGGTTGACAGTCTGAATGCCGATAAATTTGATAATGATGCCAACACAAAGGTTACTGCGGTTAATGCTGTTGAAGATGGATGGATGGGACTGGATATTGCGGAGAAAACTATTAAGGAGTTTTCCAATGTAATTGGAAATTCGAAAACTATTCTCTGGAACGGGCCAATGGGGGTCTTTGAAATGGAAAAATTTTCAAAGGGAACAACTGCTGTTGCCAAAGCTATTGCTGCTGCCACATCAAAAGGAGCATACAGTCTTATAGGTGGAGGCGACTCTGTTGCCGCTATCAACAAAAACGGGCTTGCTGATAAAGTAAGCTATGTTTCAACTGGAGGAGGCGCTATGCTGGAATATATGGAGGGGAAGAAATTACCGGGGATAACTGCGATAATAGGAGAATAGTTGATGAAAGGGTTTTTTTAATCCGCACTATAGAGGCTGCATTCATTTGCGGCCTTTTTTGTTATTTAAAACTATTATCTTTGCATTATGAAAAAAATGGTATTCATATTTCTTACACTTTTTTCAATTCTTCCCGGTTGCACAAAGAAGGAACCGACACGTACATCGGGTATTGACACCATTGATAATACCAATCATTTCTCAACGACATACTTTCAGTACGGCTTTTTATTTTCAGGTGCAAAGCTTGTGTCGACAGAAGCAACTCCTAAACCAGATCTTATTTTGTTTGTCAACGCGACTGATTCGCCCGAGTTAACGTTCCAGCATTTCAACCTGAAACCTTCATATTACAAAGTAGGTGATTTTCCTGATGAGGCAACTGCAAAATCGGCTTTTGACAATCTTAAAACTGTATCAGTTACTCAATGGCTGGATATGGCAGATCCTGTTCTTCCAAACCAGGTGTGGATCTATAGGTCCGGAACAGAGCACTATGCTAAAATACGAATCATCAGCACTATCAATGAAACAAGGCAAAGCGTTGCCTATGGCGAATGTACTTTCCAATGGGTTTATCAGACCGATGGTTCATTAACTTTTCCCGGAAAATAATGACGGATTTTCAGGAAAGAATATTCAACATTAAAAATCAAAACGAATTTTGGGGAATTGCCCTGGAAGTATTTAATTATCAATATAATAATAACGTTGTTTATAGAAACTTTATATTAAGTCTTGGTAAAGATGCATCAAAGATCAAGACTGTTAACGGAATCCCTTTCCTTCCGGTAGAATTCTTCAGGAATCATAAAATTTTAACAGGCGATCTTCCGATTGAGATGATCTTTGAGAGTAGCGGAACAACCGGGGTTTCTACCGGAAAACATTACGTGAATGATTTAAATTTGTACGTAGAGAGCTTTCTGAGAGCTTTCGGCCTGTATTACGGTATGCCGGATGAATTTCTTATCGCCGCATTACTTCCATCATACACTGAACGGGGGAATTCTTCTCTTGTTTATATGGCTGATAATCTGATAAGGAGAAGCAGGAACCCTGATAGTGGATTCTACAAAAGCAATATCAGGCAGCTGATACTTACCATAAAGAAGGCAAAAGAAGAAGACTGTAAAGTATTATTGCTGGGTGTCAGCTTTGCATTACTTGATCTGGCAGAAAATTATTCACCGGATCTTTCCGGAGTTGTTGTGATGGAGACCGGAGGCATGAAAGGAAGAAGAAAAGAGCTGACCCGTTCAGAATTGCATTCTGTACTAAAAGATAAATTAAATCTGCTTTCGGTTCATTCGGAGTATGGGATGACTGAGTTATTGAGTCAGGCATATTCAAAAGGGGATGGGATATTTTATTGTCCGCCCTGGATGAAAGTAATTATCAGGGATCCGCAGGATCCGTTAACGGTTTATCAGGAACCGGGGGAAACAGGAGGGATTAATATAATTGATCTTGCAAATATTAACTCATGTGCCTTTATAGCAACCGGGGATCTTGGCAAACTTCATGATGACGGCGGATTTGAAGTTATGGGAAGGTTCGATAATTCGGATATACGAGGTTGTAACCTGATGGTGGAATAGTAGGGTCATGCCATGGCATGACCCTGTTTCTATAATCCCAGTTTTGTCTTTAACTCAGACGGAATTGCAATTTTATTTACCATAATGGCTATCGTCTTGGCACGGACATAATTTACAGACATATTAAGATATCCTCCGAAGGGATTTCTATCGATTCCCCAGGAGTTTTTAGTGACATAATATTTTGTACCGGTCTGATCTTTTACAATACCTGTAAGGTGCATCAGATGATCGTCGGTTGTAGTTTTATTATCATATCCTGCTTCACGGGATTCCTGGGTTACTTTGACTTCCGGAAAAGGTTTGCTGAATTTATAAGCTTCAGCAGTACGTTCCTCCCTGGTCATTTTACCAAGCCTTGCCTTATCGGCAACGGAGTACTGGTCAATATTTTCAACTTCCGGAATTATTGCTACCCCTTTACTGTGAGAGAACCCTTTTTCACTCACGTCTCCATCCCAGGCTACTGTATACCCTTTACTGAGGGAAGAATCGATTATTGCTATCAGATCGTCCAGAGGTACATTGTAGTAATTCATTTTCCTCCAGTTGTCGGGAATTGGAAAAACCCCCTGGGTGAAGAATGGAAAAAGCGTAAATGAGGTGATTTCAACATAATCGCCGGGATTAATTCCAAGACTTGCCGTGAATGATTTTGGAGTATATCCGACTCCTTTATATGTAAATGCCTGAGGTATTTTGCCAAGAAAGGTATCAAGAATGGCATCAACTATTGTAAAATACTGATCACTTTCCTTATTTCTCTTAAGAGGTACCGTAGCGATAGCATTTACAAAAGCATTAAGTTCACCATGATTATGGTTTGTCATGCTGTAATTAAGACCCGTATAAACTTCATCCGGGACAATTCCGTTTTTAATAAATTCTGTCATCCAGTCATGTCCTACGCTGCCCTGACCCAGATTTCCTTTACCTTGTTGAACGAAATTGTCTTTCAGCCTGTCGACATAGTTGTATCTTACAATATACATTTCTGACAAGTCATATTCTCCCTTCCCCATGCGAAGAAGTTCTGATTCAATGAATGATGTTGTAGCGAAACACCAGCAGGTTCCGGTACTTGCCTGGTTTTTAACAGGAGTAGCTTTTAATTCCACAACAGGAGTGAATTTGTAACCCTCTTCAGATTTCTGCGAGTCAGTGGATTTCTTTTGTGCGTATGAAGGAGCAATAACGAGCGACAGCATAAATGCCAGAAGGAAACGGGTTCTCATAATATTTGGATTTTATAACTGATTAGTCTGAAAATTCAATTAGTTCAAAAAAATAAAATGCTAAGCTAGAGAATTTATTGAGAAATAAAATTGATAAATGACGGAATGCATCTAATGCAAATTCATTTCGGCAATAGTAACAATTCACCGATATTACCACTAATATCATCAATACAAAAACTTGGTATGATAATTGCCATTATAACTTCAGGATAATATTAATTAATAGTACTGGCAGGTTTAAATTGATAATTTTACTTGATCTTTTAAGGAATGAAATGCAATTATAAACACACCACCAGAACGATTATAGCAATAATCGCTGTTTCTTTGATATTAATGGGCCGGAATACAAATGCCCAGCCAGGTTATCCTCCCAGGTTGCGTATTTCACCTTACCGTCCGGTCATTGTTCCATCTCAGCCTACACAAAATTACCGGCAAGGTTTTAACCCATATAACCAAACGGGCGGCGTTCCGCCTTTCATAAGCTTCAGCATTCATTTTGATCCTTTGATCAGCTGGTTTTCAACTGACAGTTATGATACCCGTAATGACGGGGTAGTTCCTGGATTTAATTTCGGCATCTCACATAACACATATTTTAGTCCCAACTATTCCTTTTCTTCAGGGATAAGTATTATTAAAGCCGGCGGGAGACTAATCAACAGGGAGACTTCCCAGTTCGAGCTGAAAAATTACGGCAGCGAACTTTTTACCATCCAGCCAGGTGAAGCAATTACATATAGAATAACCTATCTTTCCATACCTCTGGGCTTAAAACTCCAGACAAACCAGATCGGTTACGGGAGATTTTTTACGGATCTTGGATTCGCTCCGGAAATCGTTATCGGAGGCAGGGCTGACATCCCATCAATCGATATAAAAGGAGGTAATGCTTCACCGGAACTGAACTTATTCAACCTTTCATTCCATATAGTGGCAGGGATGGAATATCCTCTCGCCGGGAATAACAACCTTATAGTTGGTGTCGGATTTGACAATAACTTATTTGACATTACCAGGGATAATGGAGATCAGCCATCGAATTTGGTTACTCAGAAATCATTATCTTTCCGGATAGGGATGACCTTTTGACCTGCTTTAAATGAGATTTAATCTTGCACGGATCAAAGATAGATCAGTCTATTTTTAAAATTAGTGGATTTAAATCATAGGTTTTACCGTCAGGGCCAAGGGCTTTTATATCCTTGAAGATAATATATTGTCCTCTTTTTAAATTAGATATAATTGATTTCATTTCATCTGTCAGCTTGTTCCCTTTCGAAGTAATTTCTCTATCAAAGCCATCACTTGAAAAGAAAAAAGTAAAACTCTCTATTTCAAATTTAAGATCCCAAAAAAAATCTTTCAATTCAGCTTCAAGTGTTCCGGTTATTAATGCATCTTTAGATGCAGTACCATTAGATTTATGTGCATAAACTGCAACAGGTGCAGGAATTGGTTTTACTCTGAATGTTTTCTCATTCACTTTTTTATTTTTAACTAAAATAGTCAATACTAAATCATTAAAGGATGATGGATTTACTTCCCATCCAGTTGAAGTCTTATTAATTGTTCCGTTTGTTATTGTCGCTGTCACTTTGTCTGATGTAACACCCGGTACAGCAATTTCAATTGGATTAGGAATTCCAAGATATAAAACATTCATATTAGTTGCTGCTGCAACACCATTCACATTAACATTTGGTTCATCATTTGGCGTTTCCGATTTCTTTATATCTGTGGGGACAGGAGGTTTTCCTTTAGTTGTAATTTCAATAACACCATTCCTCCCTTTTTCACCATATTTTTTAGTCGCCTGAAAATTACCTAACACGCTAATGTTCTGTATACTTTTGACAGGAATATCATCTAGTTTTTTAGTATAGACAACTCCATCCACAATAATGAGCTTTTCAACTTTTTGTATTTCGGATGTGTTTTTTTCTGCTTTTTCTGCTTTTTTATCTGAGAATACCTTCATATTCTGGTCTATTGTAATTGGATTTGAATAAGAAGGAGTAAAGCTCAGAATTAGAAGCAAGGCAGCTGCCAGATTTAATGTAATGAAAATTCTTGCTCCATAATTTATCATCCCTGATTTTGATTTTGTAAGCATTATCAATCTTTTTCTGGTTAATGATGGATTAAATCCACTGGTCAGTGGCACATTACGTTTACAACTAATATAATTTATAAGTTTATCTGCATAATCTTTAATATTTGAAGAACCATGGATTACTCCATTATCAGCGAGGTATTCATGGTTAACTCTTATGGCTCTGCTATACAAAATAAGAATCGGATTAAACCAGTAAATGATTTTAACTATTTCAATGAATATTATATCAATTGAATGTGATTGTCTGATATGCTCAAGCTCATGTGTGAGCAACTCTTCGGTTATATCGTTATTTAAATAGTCCTGCTTGCTTACAAATATTGTATTAAAAAAACAAAAGGGATTAATCTGATGATTTGAAAGAACCAGCAGTTGTCCGGAACAGGTTATTTTTTCAGATATTTGCATTTGATGGTAGATGAAGAAAATATTCCAGATAAAACGAACCACTAATATAATTACACCTGTAATATATAGTAAGATCAAAATCTGAGTAAGGCTAATTCTTTCAGTAACCGGTGCCGGTAAAGGTTCAGTTTCCTTAAATGACGGATGAGTAGGGCCACTGAAAGTATTTTGTTCAGAGCTATAAGAAGGTATAGCGCTATTTAAGGTTGTTAATATACTTCCCTGAGGTTCGTTATTCTGGATATTAACAGGTATCGAAACAAAAGGGACTGACAGAGAAAAGAGTATGGAGAAAATAAGAAAAACCCTGTTGAATATGAATAACTTCTCTTGTCTTAGAAATAACCAGTAAAGCCCGAACATAACAATCAGGCTTATACTTGATTTTATAATATAAATTATCATTTTTTTGACTTTTTTAATGATATTTTTTTATCAACTATATCTCTAAGTTCTTTCAATTCATCCTGATTCATGTCTGTCTCATTTGTAAAAAATGATGCGAACTGAGCAGTTGAATTGTTAAAGAAGTCTTTGATTAATCCGTTAATATGGTCTGAAAAATAGTCTGACTTCTTAACCAACGGATAATATTCTCTTGAATTACCACATTGCCTGTAATTGACAAACCCCTTGTCAATCATTCTCTTTAATAAAGTAATTACTGTTGTGGGAGCCGGTTTAGGATCGGGGAATTCATTCAACAGGTCACGGGTAAAAGCCTTATCCATTTTCCAGAGTAGCTTCATTATCTGCTCTTCTGCATTTGTGAGGTACATAGTTCTCTACAATTAAATGATTGTTCTCTACAAATGTAGACCATATTTTTAAAATATCAAAATATTTTTAGATATTTTTTGTAACAGATATTTACCCTTATTATAAATAAAACAAACAACCAGTTTTATTAAGTCTTTTACCTGGCTTATTTTTTAACTTCTGCTGCATAATTGGAAGCTGATGCTGTTTATCTACAAATATTATGGTGCTCTGCACCTTCACATTTACTCATTTATCTTCAAATAATTAGGATGTTTCAAACCGAATGGGTTTTATGATAAGCAGCAGCGCTGCGAAACATTTGTAGTAGAATATATTCGAAAAGCAGAACCAAAGGTGCAGAGCACCGTAATATTTAATCCCAAGTAAAAATAGATAAATTCCTGCCGATTGTGGTAATCTAATGTTTATCTGTAATCAGGTCATAAGAATGATCGATCCACGAAAATACCTCTTTATCAGGAACTGTCCCATCAAGATTTATTGTGTTCCAGTGTTTTTTATTCATATGGTAACCGGGGGTCACAGAGGAGTATCTTTCCCTCAGATCGATAGCAAAAGCAGGATCACATTTCAGGTTTATACTCAGGTCACCATCGAGATTTACCAGGGCAAATATTTTTCCGCCGGCTTTAAAAACCAGTGTATCCTCACCGAAAGGGAAACTCTCGGTAGCACCTTTTTTTGAGATACAATACTCTCTTAATTCTACTATATCCATTATTAGACAGGTTTATTTTGTTTAAGTGCCTAAAGTGCCTAGAGTGCCTAAAGTGCTCCAAACTTCTTATCTTAACGTCGGATAAAATGCCCCCTCAATATGATCGATCTGATATGATTCGCCTGTTTTAATGATAGTTATAACATCGAAACGACCTTCCTTATCCACCTTGAATTTTTGCAGGTACCCGTTAGCGGCCCAAATTATTGATTTCTGTTTTTCTCTGGTAACAGCGGAGGCAGGATGCATCTGGAAGTCGTTGCTTCTTGTTTTTACCTCGGCGAATATTATAAAATCCTGGTTCTCAGCTATAATATCAATTTCATGTTTTCCCCATTTCCAGTTCCGGAAAAGTATTTTATAACCCGCTTTTTCCAGGTGATCTGCTGCCAGGTCTTCTCCTTTCTGACCCAGATTATGTGATTCGGCCATATATGTTTGGATGATAATGTAAAATTAACAAAAAGTGCCTAGAGTGCCTAGAGTGCCTAGAGTGCCTAGAGTACTTATAGTATTAATCAGTTTATCAGAATTCATTTTTCAAAATTTAGGCACTCCAAACTTTAGCTCACTTCAAACTTTTCTTTTACTTTAGTCACTTCAAACTTTAGTCACTCCAAACTTCTTTAATTATATCTCTATAAGCTTATTCCTTATAGCAAACAGAATAAGACTTGCAGTGTTTTTGGAGTTGGTTTTCCCGAGAAGGTTTGCTCTGTGTTTGTCAACGGTTCTTTTACTTATGAAAAGAGTCTCGGCGATCTCCTGGTTAGAGAGTCCTTCACAGATCTTAAAAAGTATTTCCTTTTCTCTTTTTGAAAGGTTAGCCGATTTGCTTTCATTTTCCCGGTATTTGATCTTTTGAATGACATGGTAGAGCAATTCCTGAGAGAAATAGCTCCCTCCTTTTTTGATTGTAAGGATTGCTTCTTTAACTTCTGAAATATCTGAATCTTTAAGCAGGAATCCTTTGGCTCCTGCATCAACCATTTTATAATAATACTCTTCTTCGCCATACATAGAAAGCGCAATAATATTGATCTCAGGACAAAGTTTTAGCCCTTTTCTTGTCGCTTCAATTCCGTCCATTTCAGGCATATTGATATCCATAAGGGCGACATCTGCCTTTGTAGTTTTCAGAATTTTCAGAAATTCTTCTCCATTAGATGCTTCGGCAACCACCTCAAATTCCGGGAAAGCATTTAGCAGGATTTTTAATCCGTTTCGAAATAGCTGGTGATCGTCTGCTATTATTATCCGTATTTTTTCCATTATAAATAATTCCGCTTTAATAAGAATCAATCAATTTGATAAGGGCACTTGTTCCCTTTCCGGGAGTGCTTTCCAATATGAATACACCTTCAACGGTTTTTACACGGGTCTCAATATTTGATAATCCCATACCTTTAATATCTTCCTTGGTCAATGAGGAAGTGTCAAAACCACGTCCGTTATCATTGAACTGCAAGGTAACAAATTTTTCGTGTTTGTTTAATTCTATCTCAATCCTGGAAGCTCCTGAATGTAAAATTGAATTATTAATAAGCTCACATACAGCGCGATAGACCACAACCTCCTTTTCGTTTTCAAGGCGTTTGGATTCCATATTCGACTTAAAATCAATTTCTACAGCTTTAGTCTGATTAATTTTGGTTGTAAAAGCACTGATGGCACTTGTCAGGCCAAAATTTGTCAGGACATGAGGGCTGAGATTATTTGAAATGTCTTTGATTGTACTGATCGCTTCATTCACCAGATGGGTGGTATTGTTAAGGATCAGCAATCCCGATGAGTCTTTAATTCTATCAGTGAGTGCCGAAAGAGACATTTTCACTGTTGAAAGAATTGGCCCCAGCCCGTCATGCAGATCTTTTGCAAATCTCTTCCTTTCATTTTCCTCGGTGTTTATGATTGCGTTTATTACTCTTTTTTCAGAACGCACCCTGTCTGTTTCTGCGCGCTTGAGCGAGTAGAACAATTCACGGATCAGGATAACACCAACAATAATCATAACTGAAACGAGAACTCCTGTCCATTCATCGATCATCCGCCAGGTATAAGAAGGTGTTCCCCTGAAATATTCAAAAAGCTGTATGATGGAACGCACGGTCATGAAAACAAAAGAGAGGGACAGTAATATCCATGAGAGCCTGTATTTGGTAAGCTTCATGAATCTCAATGCAATCGAAGCAGCAATTATCTGCAAAACAATTGAGATAAAAAGAGCAATAAGTCTTACCATGAGGAATGATATTTTCTATCAAAAATAGGACTATTTTAGTTAATGGCATAATGAAAGAGACTGGGAGAATGGGAGAGGGGGAGATCTCAGTGTTATTTTGATTATCTATTATTCACCCCGTCACCCCGTCTCCCCGTCTCCCCTTCTTTCCCGTTGTGCCGTTGTGCCGTTGTACCGTTGTGCCGTTTTTATTACCTTTGGCATTCTAAAATTGGATCATGAGACTATTATATAATCTGGGGATCCTGATTTTTTCCGCACTTGCATATCTTATTGCTCCATTTAATTCAAGAGCATCGT
>Ga0209226_10001419_pt1 | contig 10894 bp, 8 predicted proteins | sample BarGraNGADG00212_2_FD_184497 | JGI IMG/M metagenome (GOLD analysis project Ga0209226, IMG submission 184497) | Arctic peat soil microbial communities from Barrow, Alaska, USA - Barrow Graham LP Ref core NGADG0011-212 (SPAdes) (version 2) | ecosystem: Environmental > Terrestrial > Soil > Wetlands...
CTCGAAGAAGGTCGGCGGGCGGCCTGGTCCGGTGTGATTGAACGCTCGAGCCGTGACTATCTGAAGCTCGCTCCCATCATACGGGCGAACAGTCATCTCGACAAGCGCCTTCGAGATCGCATATGGATTGCATGGCGCAAGTCTGTCCCCGACCCGAGCTGGCCGCTCAATGTGGCCGTACACTTCACCACTCGAAATGACAAGGACGCGTGTCGGTCCAGTGCGAGAGAGAGCGTCGAGCAGGTTGACGCTCGAGCCGACATTTGCAGAGATGGTCTGCCACTCATTTGCCCACGACGAACCAACGGAGGACTGGCCTGCGAGGTGAATGGCAAAGTCGGGCGACACCTTCTGTACGAACTTCCGAGTAACATTCGACACTTCCAGATTGGTGCAGGCGTACTCCTGGCATCCAGACGTGTCCGTTGCCTGGAGCCCCGTGCCGATTACTACCGCACCGAGACCGCGGAGTAGTGGAACAAGATAGCTACCAACGAATCCATTGGAACCCGTGACCAGCACCTTCCTGCCAGAAAAGGAAGTCTGATCTGATCCGACGACGGCATGCCACCGTTCCAAAGCAACTGCCGCCGACCAACCCGAACCGAGGCGTTCTCTCATCTCACAAGAGCAGTCTCCGGTAGGATTCTACCGTTTCGACTGCTGTTCTATCCCAAGTGAAGGTGGCTTCTCGAGCCCTTCCGGCCAGGACAAGCTGAGCACGCAGTATGGGGTCTCCAATCACTGCAGCCATACCGTTTGCCAGTGCCCCCGGGTCCGCTGTATTGACCGTCACCGCAGCTTCCCCAACTACTTCTGGAAGAGAACTGGAGTTTGAACACACGACAGGACAGCCATAGTGCATTGCTTCGAGAGGGGGCAGCCCAAAACCCTCGTAGAGCGATGGATACACAAGCGCTTGGGCGTGGGCATACAGAGAGGCCAGCAAGACGTCGCTACCGCCCATCCATATGGCCCGGTCACGTAGTCCCAACTCTGACAGCGTACACTGTTCCGACTCAGAAAACCTTCTCCCGCCAAAGCACACTATGAGGAAACTACCTCTGACACTCGTCATCTCTGCCCAGACCTTCACAAACCGGTCGAAGTTCTTGTAGCCCCACCGCCCCCCAACGAAAAGCACGTACGGTCGCCCAACCGGATCACCACCGGGTTCGGCATGCAGCGAGTTGGCCAAAGGAGTGACATCCACGCGAAGTGGGTCCACGTAATAGAACTCAACGAGGTCCCTTTTTGTACTCTCCGAAATCACGATGATGCGAGAGCACCGGTCGACACACGCGCGCTTTCGAGTCGACAATGGGGACCTGCTGTACAGGTCGGCGAATCTCTCCGGAATCATGTCATGCACTGTTGTCGTCAGCTGGGCACGCAGGGTTGGCATTCTTCTCGGGTAGTAAGTCATATGAACAGCATCGATCTGCTGAGACCTCATGTTCATGTAACTCTGGAACCACAACTCGTTCAACGGGGCAACATATCTCATACCGCGATTGAACGGAAAGTGCACATATCGGAATGACGCAACCTGATTTCGCATACTTTGAAGGTCATACCGATTGGGCGAAACGCCCATGTGTACGCTCACTTCGAACCCGTCCATGGACGCTACTCGAGGGATGAGTTCGGTGAAGTACCTGGAGATTCCTCCGTACTCTTCGACAGAGAACACATCAGGACTGAAAGCAACCCGTACAGGCATGGTCAACCGGTCGCAATCATGCATCATTGCCCCCGTTGCTGGCCTGAACTACTGGCGACAGACCGCCCGTATTCGTCCTCTACCCTCTCGATATCATCCTCGCCCACGTATTCGCCGTTCTGGACCTCGATGATCTCCAGCGGAACTTTCCCAGGATTGCCCAGACGGTGCAGGGTCGTCTTGGGCACGAAGGTGCTCTCGCCCTCATGCACAAAGAACGTCTTGTCGCCAATGGTCACCTGAGCAGTGCCATGAATGACAACCCAGTGTTCGGTCCGGTGAACATGGCGCTGGAGGCTGAGCACTGCTCCCACGTTCACGACGATGCTCTTGATCTTGAACGTGCTGCTCTCCTCCAGGATCCGGTAGGTGCCCCACGGACGAATGGTGGTCGTGTGCTCGTGGACCTCACGCCGGCCACTGGCTTTGAGTGTGTCAAGGAGTGCCTTCACGTGTTGGCTGCTTCCCCTTTGGGCCACAAGAATAGCATCGTCTGTCTCGATAATACTCAGGTCCTTGACGCCAATGGTCGCGACCAGCCGCTTGTGCGAGACAACCAGTGAGCCCGTGGTATCAAGAGCAACAACATCACCACTGAGGGCATTGCCATCAGTGTCCTTGTTCGTGATGGCATAGACAGCATCCCAGCTGCCAACATCGTTCCATGTCAGGTCCATGGGGACGACTGCGATACGGGACGTCTTCTCCATGACGGCGTAGTCGATAGAAATCGAGGGCATGTCAGCGAAGCTCCGGATGGCGCCATCGTACCCAGACTCAAGCTGATGGGCCATATCCGGTTGGTGTTCGGCCAGGGCCGCCATCATGTCCCGTGCTGTGAAGCAGAACATGCCGGAATTCCAGTAATAGTCGCCCGAGGCAACATACCGTTGGGCTGTCGCTGCATCCGGCTTCTCAACAAACCGCACAGCCTTCAGGACACCATCACTCAGGTTCTCGCCGGCCTGGACGTAGCCATAGCCGGTTTCGGGACCTGTCGGATTGACGCCGAAGGTCACCAGGTAGCCTCTCCTTGCAGCCTCTTCTCCCTGCTTCACGTAGCCGGCAAACGCACTCACCGGCTGAATGACATGGTCAGACGTCATGACCAGGAACGACTCCCCCGGTGGCACTTGCAGCTTGTCCTGAGCATACGCGAGAGCCAAGCCGATGGCAGGTGCCGTGTTGCGGCCGACAGGCTCGCAGATGACATGCAAAGGAGCCTGACCAGTGACCTCCTGGAAGGTATCCTTGACGAAGAACGCGAAATCTTGACTGGTCACCGTAATGACATCTTCCGGATGAACCAGCGCCTCGGCACGGACATACGCGCTGGCTAGCAGGGATTCGCTACTGCCCGGCAGGCGGAGGAATTGCTTCGAGTAGAGTTCGCGCGACATCGGCCACAGCCGCGTACCACGGCCTCCTGCCAGAACAATGACTCTCACAGTAGTTCCTCCTTCAAGAGATGTCTACGTTCACTCGCTGCAAGATGCCACACAGCACATGGAGTGGACGCTTGTGCGGGACATACTTCCTCAAGAATGAACGAACAACTCAGGTCTCCCCCTGTCGCCCTGTTGTTGCACGCCGGTCATGCAGCAGGCGCGCCGCGCGCCAGCCATCAACCGTGCCGGCGATCGCCGCAGTATCGCCATTCCTGAGGCACGAAACCAGAGACACAATCACCTGGGCAGTCTGTGTCCACATCCAACACAGCCACCGGGCCACTGACTGGCGACTTGCCATGCTGCACCAAATCACGTACCGGTTGTACACGGCGGCTGCAGCAAGACTCCTCGATGAAGCGCGGGGGCCTGGAGCAACGTGGTGAATCGCCCAGGATCGCCGACACCCGGCCAGGCGTCTGTGGGTTGTGGCTCGAATCGCTGTACTTATCGCTACATCCTCCCCCACAGCGTAGCCCCCGAATCTCTGCAGGCGTTCATCGAACCGCAGGCCCAGATCGAAGAAGACCTCTCGCCGTATGGCCATGCTGCTTCCGTTCATCCAGTCGACGTCCTCGACAGCGTCCGCCTGGTGACTCAGTTCCAGCGCAGCTGCCGGCGTAATAGGCCGTCCACCTGCGTTGAACCCATTTCGTAGGAGACGTCTCCGATTGCTCAGAGTCTGCCTGCACCAGAAGCTCGACCCAAGTAGCCATGCGGTCTTCCTGAGACGCTCGCCCAAGCCCGCATCTCGCTCGACTATGAGCTGGAGTCCGTAGCCTGCATATGCCTCGCCCGACTCAAGATAGACCTTCCAGAGTTCGTCCAAAGCGTGAGGCATGAGTTCAGCATCATCATCCAGGAAAAGCAGTAGCCTCCCACGAGACAGCCTGACACCCTGATTCCTCTGGCTGCACGAACCGCGTTGCGCCGCACGTACATACGTGCAAGCCCAAGTGGGATAGGTCTTGCTCCACCTTTGCACAATCTCTTCGCTCAGCCTGTCGTCACTGGCATCGCAAACAATCAACTCAACGCGCCCGGGCAATTCCTGCGCCGCCAACGACGCCAGGCACTCTCTCTCCAGGCTATCAGAACGGTTCAGGGTGGCCACAATCACCGACAGCGCCGGACGTTCACTGTTCTGCGGACTCGTGGGCTCCGTCACGACGTCACGACCTCTGACTGCGTCAGCGGTGGCTCTGTCAGCGCTGACCTAGATGGCAAGGTCCAGCACAGGGCCAGAAGCATCCAGAAGACGCGCCAATGGAGTGTATCAATGACAACCCCGTTGACCAGCATGGCGACGAGGCATGCGAAAACCACCCAAGACATGGCGTCATCCCTGTTGCACTGAATGCTCCTGAGGGCACGCCCAAGCGATGCAGCTATCAAGAGTATGTATGCACAGAGCGCGAACCAGCCAGATTCCGCAAACACACGCACCCATGTGCTGTGTGTAGCGTACTGAAAGACGGCTTCGGACTGCCCGGGACCGATGCCCAGAAGGTGGGCAGCGCCCGCTTCCCACGCGATCCTTTGCGTGCGGAACCTGTCTGCATCATACGCCTGTAGCTTCAATCGGGACTTGAAGTACGAGCCAGTCTGAGGAGCAGCGACCGCAATGACGACAGTGATCATCAGGATGCCAATACCGAAAACGAGCTGTCGCCAGGCGCGCCTCCCTGCACTTCGTGCCCACAAGAGGGCGGCAACAACGAGCGCCACTGCCAGGGTCACCCAGGACCCGCGGGAGAAGCTCAGCACGATTCCCGCGACAAGGATGGCTGAAGCCACGATCCACATCCAGCGTCTGCCACTGCCGGTGACCACTCTTACGATGCAGTAGATGGCACCAGGAATCAGATACGATCCAAATACGTTGGGGTCCTTGAACAGAGCCTGGATACGCATGGCATCGTACATGACAATCGGCCGCAGCACTGGCAGAGCACCACCAAGTACGGCTAGGCCAAGCACTGCCGAGGCGAGTGCTCCTGCCAGATACCCCTGACCCAGACTCATCGTCGCGCGTTCCCCGAAACGCGTCACAAGACCCGTGAACAGAACCCAGGTCAGCTCAAGGTATACCGTAATGCCCAGGAACCGCAGGGCCCTCGCCGGGTCTACGGCGCCGAAGACGGAAAGGAGCTGGATCAGGGCAAATGCCACCAGGACCATGATGATCGCAACGTGCTGCTTGCGAAAGCGCAGCCACCCCAGAAGCGCACCTGCAACCAGCAGCGCACCGCAAAGGATGTCGACTGGTGCTGGTTCGACGAGTGTGACTGCGCCCAGAAGCCCGACAAGCCAGAGGAGGCAAGGGACCCACTGTTCGAGCACCCGGGCAAGACGTGACATCACGTGTCATCCGGCCATCGGCCAGAGATACTCGTTGCTTTGGCAGCCTGACCACGTCTTCCGGTAAGGAAGACGGACCACAGAGAAACCAGGACGGCAAGCAGGATCCCGATTGTAACTCCCACAGCTACGTTGAATGGCGTGGCGGGACGCACGGGGACATCTCCCACGACTGGCACCGTCTCAGCCACGAACTCCCTCGAACCCGGCGGCACACGTGTCAGCTCGTACAGCCGGGTTTCGACATGTCTCACGTTCTCCTGCATCGCACTCAGAGTCGCTTGAAGCAAGGGTATCGCTGTGTCATCTGTGTGATCCCGGTCGCGTGCGACAGCACCTGCCAGCAGGGTCTCGGTCTCCTTCACGTCTGCCTCGAGCGAGTACAGAAAACCGTCAAGGGTGGCGACCGCTGCATTTGACTGACGCTCTTTGACGTCGAATCGGGAACCATAGCGCCGAGTGAGTGACGCTGGAAGAAGCTCCAGTGTCCGGCGAACCTCCGACACACTGCCTCCCTCGACTGTTACGAGAAGATCGGACGTGCCGGTGACGTCATCGACGTAAACAATGCGGACCCCGGATCCGGTGGCTGCTCCTTCCGAGGCCAGAGTGGCCGGGTATCCCGGGTCCGTGAGCAGAGCCCGCAACTCAATCGTCGGCACCACTGGTTGACCGGCACACTGAGCGACTCGAAGAAGGACATGTCCAGAGTAGACGGGTGTAGCCACCCACCTGCTCCATCCATAGGCCAAAAGCCCTCCCAGGAGCATGAGCACTGTCAGGAGACGCCACCTTCTGGCGATAACCCCTAGGATATCGCTCACGCCAATCGTCCCTGACGTATCTTCGTTCGACGGGCGTGCACTCATTGGGATGTAACGACAACTCCCGTCACGGAGTCGTACGAAGTCACGTTGTCATTCTGGCCTTTCATTAGTGCAGGCTCCAGCGAGCGCACCTCCAGCGAGTACGTGCCCGGAGCGAAATCAGCGGGTACGGTCCACGCATACGACCTTGCGCTGCCGGGTACCGCTCCCGACAGGAGAATGGGCACGCCACCGTCTCCAGGAACGGCAGAAACCGCGAATGCTGCAGGATTTGACTTGCCAGAGACAGTCCAGGACAGCACCAGGCGATGGCCGACGACGACGTCGTACCCTGGAGACAGAGAACGCAACGTCACCACCGACGTCAAGCCCTCCAACATCGTTCGTGCCTGGCTGCCTCCAACCTGATGCATTCCCTTGGCCAGAACAGCTATCGCGCTTGGGATGTGGCCTCCCTTGATGTATGCCTGACCCAGAGCAACGATTGCCTCCACGTTCGCCGCATCTGCCCGAACTGCGGCTTCGTACGATGCCAAGGCTCCCCGTGTGTCACCACGATCCTCGAGGATGTAGCCCTTCACAACCAGACTGCGCGCTTCCGTGGGCTGCAGCGCCAGTGCCTTGTCGACCGTGGCAAGGGCCTTCGTCATGTCGCCGACGAGGCGGTCGTAGCACATGGCCAGGAAGGCGAGGGCATCGACATTGAGCGGGTCGGTCTCAACCAGCCTCTCATAGACGCCCGTCGCTTCCTGCGATCCCTGGCGTACAAGGAAGGCGCCATAGTTGCCAAGATACTCCGGGTTCAACCGGTCGAGCCTCACAGCATCCGCGAAGTAGCCACCAATCCAGTCAGTGACGGCCGCAACGGAACCTTTGTAAACAGATGCATCCATCTGCTGGTAGTAGCGCGCCAATGCGTGTCTATACATCGCATTGCCGGGCGCGAGTGAAGCAGCCTTCTTGAGTGCCGTCGCCGCACGTGGAGCGTCCTCGGTCGCCGCATCAGCGGACCCACTCGAGTACGCTCTCGACGCAGCATACAGGACCGGCGAGGCGACGATCAGGACGACTATGGCCAGGACCCACATCACCGTTACCACGGCCCCAACGGGTCTGGCGGACTCTCGGGCGCTCTGTATGGTCGGTTTGGAACGCGTGGCACCGTGTCTCCCGGCAGCACCGCCTGTCGACTCTCTGGCAGCCGATCCACGCATCAGTCGTGCGGGCCATGCCGCGCTCAACAGCCAAGGCAGATCCGTGCTCACGAGACCCGCAGCAGCAGTGCCAGCCAGCAGGTAGATCTGCCATGGAAACGTGAGAAACAGCCAGTCCCAGTCCACACAGGCATGAACAATGATAAGGACACACCCTGCCGCGGCGAATGCTACTGACCAGTCCTGAGCCTGGTTCATCGCGTGCAGACTCGCACGGACTACGATCCATGTCAGTGCCCCCAACAGGAGCATCTGGAGCGTTCCACCGATGAAACCCGACTCTGCGAGAAGCTTGACCGGCAGGGAGTGGGGATCCGTGGAGAATATCCGGGCACTCTGGAAGCGGAGATAGACATCGGGATAGGTGCCAGGCCCACTGCCGGCAACGGGATACGCTGCCGCGTACTTCAGCCCATCGCGCATCATCCTTAACCGATCCCCGAGTACGCTGCTGGCCCCAATCCCTCCCGAAGCCCGTATGTCAGCCCATGCCTGCGCCAGCCGATCCAGCACCGGGCGGACCAGGCCGTTTCTCAGGACTGGCACTGCCAGCACAAGGGCGATGGTGACAACCACGCCACCTGCAACTGTCAGCACCTTCCGGCGTCCAGGGCGTGTTCCCAACCAGGCAGCCAGCCACACTGCCAGCATCCCGATCAACCCCACTGCGAATAGCATCAAGGCGGCCCGGGACTGTGTCAGGAGGAGTGCTGCAGCACTTACGACTGCCGCCCCCCCTGCGAGGCCTCTGCGAACGCCTCCATGTGGCGAGAGACTGTAGCCGACACTTGCGAGAAGTGGCACATAGAGAAACGCTGCCAACGTGTTCGGATACCCGAAAAACGCAGCTAACCTGTCTGTCCAGCCCACCAGAACAGGCTGCAGGAACCGTGCCGCCCAGGATGCGGGAGCCACAGAATTGAGCGTGTACGCTAGAACTGCCACAACCGCAGCTGCGGAACCTATGGCAAGCAGCAGGATGACGACAGATCTCAGCGAGCTGCGCCTGGACACCACAACAAACCCGAATGTGAACCATGCTGTCAGGGCAGTGAATTTCAGCAGTTCCACGAAGCTCGCATGGAAGTACACAGACGTAACCAGAGATCCCGCCAGGAAAAGCAGAACGCCACTATACAGGATGCCAAGCCGTGATCGGGCAAGGCAGACAACTGGTGAGCGCTCCGTAGCTGTACTGCGCATCACCATGATGATGGCGGCGATTGCCGCGGGAACGCTAAGCACGAGACCCAGGTAGACCTGATCATCACGAAAATAGCCCCAGTTGAGCAGCCCGACAACGAGCCAGATGCCTGCGATGGACAGGGGCCAGTATCGAAGCACACTCTTCAGCATATCCTTGGAGCGCATGGTACTCCTGGTCATCGGGCAAGTTCTCCATACCGCGATTTCACAGAATGCACAGGCGCTGCCCAACCCTGCCTGACCGCATTCCGTGCTTTCAAATCATACGCTCTGCACCATGCGTGTCAAACACAGCGCTCTGCGCGTACACTGATCAGCCTTCGGCATCCAGATCCAGAACGAATTGCCGGACGCTGGAGCGGAAGAAAGCTTTGATGTCCTTCCAGGTGACAGGGGGACCAACGTACTGCGGATCAGACTGCTCCTCACCAGGCGCGAACCAGACGAGCCCCTTGCCGACGACGAGCGGCTCAAGGGCGGTCACTCCATACCGCTCCAAAGCATTGTGTGCGACCTTGCGGAAGGGGACGGTCTGAAGAACGGTATACAAGTCCACAAAGTCACTGCGCATACCGCCCTCACTGACAGCCAGCAGCTTCATGGCTGCAATATCCACGACGCCAGCCACGTCACAGCCATTGACCCGTGTGGTGGGCTCCCCGAAGCGCGCCGGGGTCTGCATCAGCAAGAGCCGGGCGCCGTCTGCCTGCACGATCATCGCGTCGCCGTCCATCGTCACGGACTCCACAACGCCGGCAAGTGCCCGCAGTTCCTCGAGGACTTCGGACGGCCTGAACGCCTGCTGCGTGAAGAACTCCAGGTCACTAGAAATGCGGTGCCCCAGGTGCAGCGCCAACCCCGTCCCCCCTGCCAGGACCCCTCCATGCATGCCCAGGGTCGGACCCAGACGGCTCATCAGGATGCGGGCCTTCTCCTCCACGCACTCAGGATGCATTGGACTCCTCGAACCATACCATCCAGAAGTTGCGCGCCCTCGCCGACAAACCCTTCGCGGAGAGGACAACGTCGACGATGGTACTCACGGGATAGACGCAGGCGAACCACTGCAGGTCCTCCAGGTCGCCCTGTTCCAACAGACACGCGATGATGGCAGCGGCGTTTCTCTGCAGATGGAGGGTGCTGGGGTCCACTCCGGCAAACAGTCGCATGGTATGTGGGGGTATCGTCGTCGCCCGTCGTGCTGCTTCGACCCTCCGCCGCACGTCCGGCCGGGCGAGCGGACCGATGTACGACTGGACCATGCGCGCCCCATTACGGTGCGCCACGTACACATACTCCCTGTTGCCCGTCTTGCGAATGATGATGCTCATACAGAGCCTCCTGTGAGCATCATACATATCTTGCTGTACAAGTCAACTGGGCTCTTGCATAGCAAGCTATGCAAGACTGGCATTCTCCTCTTCAGAACAGACGTTCATGGGCGTGGATGGTAGTCACTGCAGACAGACCGCCAGAGGCCCGGCGAGTCCGATCGGGTTCCGTCATTCCCCCCGAGGACTTTTGTTCAATCCGAGGGGCGTATTTCCCGAGCCCTTTTGTCCCTCGCATCCTTTTGTCCAAGATGCGAGGTGTTCTTCAAGGCCCCTGAGCCCTTTGGTTCAAGGCGAAGGGCGTATTCCCCGAGCACTTTATTCCCATGCGAGGGGTGCTTCTGGGGGGTGCTTTCGCCGCGAAGGCGGGAATCCAGTCTGTCCCCTTGCGACGGACAGCTCTCCGTGTCAGGTGGCAAGCTTACGACTCCAGGTCAATAACCAACCAATCCCAACAGAAGAAGGTGGTAAGTGAGATGCACAGTCATGCCAGCCTTGACGGTCACTGTTACCGCGTAGTACAAGTAACCAGGCAGGCTAAGCGCGATATGAACTTCACTGGCGGGCAGGGTCAAAGACAGGGGTGTGGCACCCCCGTCTGCTCCATTGACGAAGACATGGGCGCCCGAGGGGACACTGGACAGGATAATGGTCCCGGTCGTGGGTTTGACGACTGGTGCCGGCTTGACGACGGGGACCGGTTTCGCAGGTACAGCTGGTTCGACAGCGGGAGACACGACCGGTGCCGACGAGGCCCGGACATACTCGCCCGATACCCAGCCGG
>Ga0209226_10001420_pt1 | contig 10891 bp, 6 predicted proteins | sample BarGraNGADG00212_2_FD_184497 | JGI IMG/M metagenome (GOLD analysis project Ga0209226, IMG submission 184497) | Arctic peat soil microbial communities from Barrow, Alaska, USA - Barrow Graham LP Ref core NGADG0011-212 (SPAdes) (version 2) | ecosystem: Environmental > Terrestrial > Soil > Wetlands...
GTTAATACAACTCCATCAAAATCAAGTCTTTCATTGAATTCCCTGGCAGTATTTACTGCATCCTGACCGGTCATGGAATCAACAACGAAAAGTATTTCATGCGGATTTACTGCATCCTTTACAGAGGATATCTCCTTCATCATCTCTTCATCAATGGCGAGGCGACCGGCTGTATCAATAATTACCAGATCGTGCCCGCTCTTTTTGGCCTCTTTTACAGCGTTTCGGGCAATAACGATCGGGTTCATATTCCCATCTTCAGTATAAACCTGTACTTCGATCTGTGTGCCTATTATCTTTAGTTGTTCTATTGCGGCAGGTCTGTATACATCACATGCTGCGAGCAACGGATTTTTTCCTCTTTTGCTTTTTGCCCATTTCGCAAGTTTTCCGCTGAAAGTTGTTTTACCTGAACCCTGAAGACCCGCAATAAGTATAATTGATGGATTGATCTTAATATTAATATCTGTCTTGTCGCCTCCCATCAGTTCAACCAGTTCATCATGAACGATTTTAACCATCATTTGTGATGGGTTAACTGAATTAAGAACTTCCTGTCCTATTGCTTTCTGCTTAACGGTGTCAGTGAATTGTTTTGCGATTTTAAAATTTACGTCAGCGTCCAGCAAAGCCCTGCGAACCTCCTTTAATGTCTCAGCGATGTTTATCTCAGATATCCTCCCCTGTCCTTTTAGAAGTTTAAAGGATTTCTCAAGCCGTTCACTTAAATTTTCGAACATAAATTTTTCAGATAAATAAATTTAATAAATTGTCTTTTCTTCCTTTGTGTTACTTTGAGTTTTACTTCGTGATCCTTTGTGGTTAAATGAATTAGCTTTTACCACAAAGGTACACAAAGGTTATCACTAAGGGTCACAAAGGGCTTTATACAGCCCTGTTGTCATTTACATCCTTTCCGGCATTTCAATACCTAACAGCCACATACCTGTATTAATTATTTCACTTATGACTCTTGATAATTTCAGTCTGAAATTTCTAATTTCTTCATCACTTTCTCCAAGTATTGAAAAATCGTGATAGAACTGGTTATACTCCCTTGAAAGCTCATAGCAATAATTTGCGATTAAAGCAGGACTATAACCTGTTGCTGCTGCTGAAACAGTTTCAGGAAATTTACGCAACAGTTTAATAAGTTCAATTTCTTTTATACCCGTTTTTGCTCCCGAAAATACGATCTGTCCGGTATTTATGCCCATCTGTTCTGCTTTCCGGAATACCGATTTTATTCTTGTATATGTATATTGAATAAAAGGTCCGGTATTTCCATTGAAATCTATCGATTCAGCAGGGTTAAATGTCATGTTTTTCCGTGGGTCCACTTTAAGAATATAATATTTCAGAGCACCCATCCCGATTTTCCGGAATATATCTTCTTTTTCATCATCTGAAAAATCAGATAACTTACCAAGTTCCAAGGAGACTTCCATGGCAGTCAGTTGCATCTCTTTAATGAGGTCATCAGCATCCACAATTGTTCCTTCGCGCGATTTCATCCTGCCTTCAGGAAGTTCAACCATACCATATGAAAAATGGATCAGGCCATCAGCCCAGTCATATCCCATTTTTTTTAGTATAGCCTTAAGTACCTGGAAATGATAATTTTGCTCATTTCCAACAACATAGATATTCTTGTCAAATTTATATTCGGTATATCTGTCTACAGCAGTCCCGAGATCCTGAGTCATATAGACTGCAGTCCCATCAGAACGAAGTAAAAGCTTCTGATCCAATCCGTCCGGAGTGAGATCAGCCCAGATCGAACTATCCTCATTTCTGTAAAGAATCTTATCTTTTAATGCTGCGAGAACAATATCTTTCCCTATCTTATAAGTATCTGATTCATAGTAGATTTTATCAAAATCAACTCCTAGTTTGCAATAAGTCTCATCAAAACCTGCATAAACCCATGAGTTCATCATTTTCCAGAGCTTATAAACTTCTTTATCACCAGCTTCCCATTTCAGAAGCATATCCCTGGTTTCTTTCATCAGCGGTGCGGTGTTTTTTGCTTCTGCTTCATCCATACCGTCCTCCACAAGCTTTTCAATCTGAATCTTATATTCCTTTTCGAACAAAACATAATATTTTCCGACCAGGTGATCTCCTTTCATTCCTGATGACCTGGGAGTTTCTCCATTTCCAAATTTTTGCCATGCCAGCATTGATTTGCAGATATGAATTCCCCTGTCATTAACAATATTTGTTTTTATGACTCTGTGCCCGCAACCGGATAATATACGATAAAGAGAATAACCAAGAAGGTTGTTACGTATGTGTCCGAGGTGTAAAGGCTTATTTGTGTTAGGTGAAGAGTATTCAACAAGGATAGTTTCAGGATGAGAAACCTGGCAGTTCTCCAAATGGGTTTTTTCAGATGCTATCTTTCCGAAAAACTCAACCCACCAGGTATCGGAGATTTCAAGGTTCAGAAATCCTTTGATAACATTAAACCCCGACAATGCCATGAAATTATTAATCAGATAATTTCCTATGGTTTCACCGGTTTTCTCAGGTGTATTTTTTGAAAAGCGCAGGAGAGGAAAGACAACCAGTGTGAAGTCTCCTTTGAAATCTTTTCTTGTCTCCTGTATCTGGATCAGGTCATCTGTAACTTCGCTATTGTAAATAATTTTAACAGCTTCTTTTATTTTTTCTTTAAGGACAATCTCCATTTTTTTCTTAACAAATTTCAGGTTGCAAAGATAACATTTTAATATTTTGATATACAAGAAAACATGACCTAAAAGGGCACCTTTGGATACCGGCCGGAAACTGACGTTTATACCAAACTAGCAAAATCTTTGACAACTGACCTGTTCTTTTTGATAAAGAAGAATACTATATTTAAAAAGTTATTATACTTTTGAATAGGTATTTTGTAACTTTATTATCATAAACAGATTAAAAAGGTGGAGTTGAAAAATTTATATATCGAACCGACAGCTAAGACACCCCAGGTTGATTTAAATTATCCTTCAGGTGAACTTATAATGTCAGGGAAGTCAATCCCTGAGAATGCAGCTATTATTTATGAAGCCGTTTTTAAGTGGGTTACCGAATATATCAAAAATCCAAGACCTACCACCAACCTGCGGCTTAATCTTGAATACTTTAATACTGCATCGGCTATCTGGCTGGCAAAAATCGTACAGACGCTTGGTTCAATAAAGGATAGTGAGTATACTCTGATGATACATCTCTATTTTAATATTGAAGATTATGATAATATGGAAGCTGAAGATCTTAAGGATGAACTTCATCCGATTATCCATATGATTGGAGTACCTACTGTAAGTCTCGGAATTAAAATTTACGGAACTGATGACAAGGGAGAAATTCTTAAAGAGTCAATGGTCCTTATTTAATTCCTCCTCTTAACTTTTGTCCTTAAACTATTATTTCTTCAATTTTTTGGCATAACTTTATTTCGCCAATTAATTGTAATAGTCATGCAAACAGTATTCATTGTTTTGCTTTCAATATTCACTACCATGGAAACATTTTCCCAGAACCTTACAACTGACAGGCAGCCGGTTGCTGCAGGAAGATTTTATCCGGCTGATAAGGAAACACTTACAAAAGACCTTTCTCGTCTTTTCGAAAACTGTAAAAAAACACCCGGTAATTGGGATGTAAGAGCTATAATCAGTCCCCATGCAGGATATATATATTCAGGGAAAATTGCTGCAGCAGCTTTTTCAGTAATACCAAAGAGTGGTATATATAAAAATATCTTTATTATTGGATCAAGCCATGTGATGTATTATGACGGTGCTTCTGTTTATAATTCCGGTGATTTTATAACCCCGATGGGAAAAGTTGTCGTAAACAAAGAAATTGCCAATAAGCTCATCCAGAATAATAAGGTGTTTAACTTTCCAACAAATGCACATTTGCAGGAACACAGTATAGAGGTTCAATTACCTTTTATTCAGTACTATTTTAAAGATAAACCAATGATCGTTCCGGTTATTATTGGTACTGATAATGAAAATACTGTGAAAAAGATTTCAGAGGCTCTTAGGCCATGGTTCACTTCAGAGAATCTTTTTATCATAAGCAGCGACTTTTCACATTATCCTGCATATAAAGACGCTGTTGAGACAGACAATTTAACAGCAACGAGTATATTATCCGGTAATCCCCGGACATTTCTCAATACAATCCAAAAAAACACTGCAAAACAGATTCCAGGGCTTGTAACAAGTATGTGCGGCTGGACCTCCGGCCTTACACTCCTTTTCCTGGCTGAAGGGAATAATAATCTTGAATTCAAACTTATAGATTACTGTAATTCAGGTGATTCTCCAAATGTTGGAAAAGATGAAGTGGTCGGTTATAATGCAATTGCAATTATTGAAAAAAAGCAAAATGCAGTACCAGGGAAGGAGTCTGAAAACAGCTTTTCTTTCTCAGAAGACGAGAAGAAACAACTTTTTACAATTGCTAAAAACAGTATCCGGTCAAAGCTATACGATAACAAAAAGTTTGTTATAGATGAAAAGTCCGTACCTGAGAATCTTAAAAAGCCGATGGGCGCATTTGTAACATTAAAAATTAATGGTGCATTAAGAGGTTGTATCGGAAGGTTCTTTTCTTCAGAACCATTATATAATGTTGTTCAGGCATCATCTATTTCATCTGCCGTTGAGGATCCCCGTTTCTCACCTCTGACAAAAGAGGAATATAAAAAAACAGACATTGAGATAACTATACTGGGACCATTAAAAAAGATTAATAATATCAGTGAGATAGTTTTAGGTAAGCATGGGATTTACATCAAGAAAGGCTTCAATTCAGGTACTATGCTCCCACAGGTCGCCATTGAAAACAGGTGGACAGTTGAAGAGTTCCTTGGATATACTTCCAGAGATAAAGCCGGTCTGGGATGGGACGGTTGGAAAGATGCAGAAATTTTTATCTACGAAGGCGTCGTTCTCGAAGACACAGGTGGTAAATAGACACGATCCATCCAATAACAAGAAGTAGAAATGTACCATGTTATCAGCACTGGTTTCACCGCAATACTCTTATATTTAATCAGTTACTTTCTCTATCGGATTGGTTATTATTCCCTCCAATTTCACAGAAAACTTTGGAACCTGATACTTACTGTCGTCTTCTTTATAACAGCTATTGCAGGGGTGTTTATGGCACTTCAGATAAGCTATAAATGGAACATTCTTTTCGTCAAGACTATACTAAAGTGGCATGTCGAATTTGGAATTGGAATGGCATTCACTGGTGTATTCCATTTTATCTGGCATCTAAATTATTTCGGAAAGTTTTTTAATAAAACGGTCAGGAATCCCGAAGAACCAGACTTACAAAAACTGACCTCCGGGGAAATAAGAACCAATCTGTTTATAATCGGTTTCGTTAGCTCTTCAATACAGTTGTTGCTAATGAGAGAGATAATGAATATCACCGGGGGATATGAACTCATTACAGGTATATTTTTAGGCTCATGGCTTATCGGTTCAGCTTTTGGGGCCTCAATAGCAGGTACATCGACACTTAATAATGTACGAAAAATAAATCTTGTTTTTTCTTTCAGCCCGTTAATTTCCCTGGTATTACTGTTTTTCTTATCGCGGGTGTTTTTTAATCCGGGTGAAACTCCTTCATTTCTGGTATCCTTAATTTACACATTTTTGGTTCTGATCCCTTTTTGTCTGGTATCAGGATTCACGTTTATCAAATTGATTTCCATAGCCAGGTCAGGGAATAATTTTGCGCCTGGAAAGTCGTTTTCTATCGAAACCACAGGAGGAATTGTTTCAGGTATTATAATATCGATTTTAACAGCGGGGTTGCTTAATACATACAAGTTACTTTTACTAATAATATTATTGTCAGTCGCTTATGTACTGATAACCTATTGTATCAGTGGTATTAAAACGAAGATCTCTGCTAAAATTTTCATAAGTGTTTTGGCAATACTTATCATAATTTTTGATCCTGATATTTTCTTCAGGCAGATTTTACTCCCTGGTATTAAAGTTACCGAATCGAAAGATACACCATACGGCAATATAACTCAAAGCAGATATAAAGGAGAAGAGAGTCTCTATTATAATCAGAGACTTCTGGTTTATAATGATGATGCAACTGAAAGAGAAGAAGATATTCATTATGTAATGCTTCAGAGCGAATCGCCTGAGAAAGTAATTTTAATATCCGGATCACTTCAATCCCATCTTCCTGAAATATTAAAATATAATGTTAGTACGATCATTTACATTGAAAGAGATCCTGCACTGGTTAAATATGAGACATCAATTGCGGACAGGTCTTCCGGTGAACTGATTATTGAGAATAAGGATGCTTATCAATATATCAGGAGTTCCGATGAATTGGTTGATGTTATTATACTTCTCATTCCACCTCCATCGACTCTACTTCTGAATAGGTATTATACAACTGAATTCTTTAATGAAGTGAAGAAAAGACTCAAACCTGAAGGTGTTTTCATGTGTTCCCCCGGTCCCGGAGACAATTACTTCAACAAAGAATCATTGAACCTTTATTCATCAATTTATAATAGTCTGGCAGGTATTTTTAAAAATGTAAAACCTGTTGTAGGCAATAAACTTTATTTCTTAGCTTCCGATAAAACATTATCGCTATCATTCTGCCAGCTTGTCGATAAGAGACACATTAAAAATATTTATGTCAGTTCAGACTTTCTGGAAGATGATCTTATCAAAAAAAAGTCGGATGAGGTTAATGCACTTATTGACCACGGGATGAAACAAAACAGATCTGTCTTCCCGGTGGCTTGCTTCCATTCTCAATCCTATAATTTCAGTAAAAATATCAATGAAAAGATACCTGCAGTTGTCTTAATGATTATGTTCTTCGCTCTTCCGGGAATGGCAATTAAAAGGAGAAATCTGCTAATGTACTTCAGCGCTTCAGCACTTGCAGGATTTGAAATAATCATTCTGTTTACTCTTCAGCTTATTGTCGGTAATATGTATCAGCTTACCGGGCTGATAATTGCAGGGTTAATGACTGGTCTGGCTGTTGGTTCAGGAAATAAGATCAGTTTCCTTAATTCTTATTCATTAAGAAAAAAAGTTTTATTCCTGATGTTGTTTTATATTGGTTTTGGCCTGATATATAGTTATATTATTGAATTAAAAAGTGGTTTGCCTGCAGTTGCTTTGATCATTCTTTCTGTTTTTTTACCTGCATTATGCACTGGACACATTTTTCGTGAACTTACAGTCAATGCAGAAGGAATAGAGACATCATCGGCAATCTACAGTGCCGATCTTGCAGGCTCTGCTTTAGGTTTTATCCTTATCTCCGGTTTTGCAGTACCCTTATTCGGAATTCAGGTTTCAATTTTTTTATTATCTGTATTGATATTTGGCGGTATTCTTTTTGGTACAATTATGAACAAATAGTAGTTTTAGTCATATTTTTTGAAGTGAGTCTACTCGCAGAATGTTGAGTCCTTTGTGAGCCTTCGTGTTATACTTTGTGTACCTTCGTGGTAAAATATAATTCATTGAACCACAAAGGAACACTAAGTAATTCACAAAGTTACACAAAGGTAAAAAAAAACAATTTATTTCGATAAATGTGCAGGGTTAAATGAAGAATAAAAAAAATAATATCAGCAAACGTGATTTTCTGAAAAAGTCACTGGCATTTTCAGCAGGGTTGATGTGTTTCCCATGCCAGTCAGTATTTTCAGAAATGATATCTGAAGAACAAGGTATTTACAGGAGAATTGCAATGTTTCAGGAGGAAACTGCAAGAGGAATAATGTGCAGAATTTGCCCCAATGAATGTGTCCTCAAAGAGGGTGAATTAAGCAAGTGCAATAACCGTAAAGTCCATAACTCAAAGTTATACACCCTTGCATTTGGAAACCCATGTTCAGTTAATGTTGATCCTGTGGAAAAGAAGCCTCTCTATCATTTTCTTCCCGGATCAAAGGCATACTCAATTGCAACTGCCGGATGTAATCTTGTATGTCTTAATTGTCAGAACTGGACAATATCACAAACAAGTCCTGATAAAACGAGAAATTATGATCTGATGCCGGAAAAAGTAGTTGAAGAATGTACTAATAATAGCTGCAGTTCAATAGCATATACATACTCTGAACCGATAACCTTTTATGAATACGTTTTCGAAACAGCAACTCTTGCCAGGAATGCAGGTGTAAAAAACATTATCAAATCAAATGGTTATATAAACTCTGAACCTCTGAAAAAGCTTTGTAGCGTTATTGACGCTGCCAATATTGATCTTAAAGCTTTCAGTGAAAGTTCTTACCTGAAGTTGACAGGAGGGAAATTACAGCCTGTTCTCGATACACTTAAAGTTTATAAAGATATGGGTGTATGGCTTGAAATAACTAATCTTGTGGTTCCTGCCTGGACCGATAATCTGGATGAAATAAGAAATATGTGCAAGTGGTTAAGTGACAACGGGTTTAAAAACACACCATTACATTTTAGCAGGTTCTATCCTATTCATAAACTTGAACAATTGGCTCCTACACCTGTTGAAATACTTAACAGCGCTTATCGGATTGCAACTGAAGAAGGATTAAAATATGTATATACCGGAAATGTACCGGGGAACGAAATTTCGAATACAAAATGCCCTTCATGCAACTCAAGTGTTGTTATCAGACAGGGGTTCAGAATCTCAACAAATAACATTACCGGAGGGAAGTGCAATAAGTGCGGCAGTAAAATTGACGGGGTCTGGAGCTAAAAATTCATATTTGTGAAATTCTGATTCCTGCAAAATATTTAAATATTATATGAAACGATCGGAAGCCAAGACACGCATAGATTCTCTCCGTAAGGAAATTGAAGAACATAACAAAAGATATTATGTTTTAAATCAGCCCATAATTTCAGATTTTGAATACGATATCCTATTAAATGAACTGGATACTCTTGAGAAAAATTTTCCTGAATTTATGACTGAGAACTCTCCTACCCGTAGAGTTGGTAGTGATATTACGAAGGAGTTCATGCAATATGAACACAGGTATCCGATGTTATCGCTTGGAAACACTTACAGCGAAGAAGAGCTTAGGGAATTTGATACAAGAATACGTAAAACAACCTCACAATCAATTGAGTATGTCTGTGAATTGAAATTTGATGGCGCATCAATAAGCATAACTTATAAAAATGGTTCGCTTTTCAGGGCAATAACACGCGGTGATGGCAGCAAAGGCGATGATGTTACTTTAAATGTAAAAACGATCAGAAGTATCCCATTGAAAATAACTGATAAAACTATTCCATCTGAGTTTGTAATAAGGGGCGAGATACTTATGCCGAGGGCAGTATTTAACAGGTTAAATGATGAGAGACTGAAAGAAGAGATAACTCCGTTCGCCAACCCAAGGAATGCTGCAGCAGGTACTCTTAAGCTTCTTGATCCCAGGATTGTGGCATCAAGATCTCTGGATTGTATGGTCTATTTTCTGTTTTCTGAAGAGCTTCCTTATGACAATCATTATGATAATCTGAAAGAGACCTCAAGATGGGGTTTTAAAGTTGCTGACAGTATCAGGCTATGCAGAAATATTGATGAAGTAATTCAATTTATTTCTTATTGGGAATCAGAACGCAAAAACCTTCCTTATGATACGGACGGTGTGGTTATTAAAGTCAACTCACTAAGTCAGCAACAGGAACTTGGTTTCACAGCCAAGTCTCCCCGTTGGGCAATTGCCTATAAATATAAAGCCGAAGAAGCAACCACAAGATTATTATCTGTTACATTCCAGGTAGGCAGAACCGGAGCAGTAACCCCTGTCGCAAATCTGGAACCAGTCCTTCTTTCCGGATCTACTGTCAAACGTGCAACTCTTCATAATGCTGATCAGATTGCCCTCCTTGATCTTCATCTTAATGATATGGTTAATGTTGAAAAGGGAGGCGAAATAATTCCTAAAATAGTGGGTGTCGATCACTCCTTCAGAAATGAAAATAATAATAGAATCATCTTTATTTCCAACTGTCCGGAATGCGGAACTGCTCTAATTAAGAATAAAGGTGAAGCAAATCATTTCTGTCCCAACTACCTTCACTGCCCACCTCAGATAAAAGGCAGGATTGAACATTTTATCAGCAGGAAGGCGATGGATATCGAGGGATTGGGAGAGGAGACAATCGATCTGTTATTCAGCAAAAATCTGGTAAAAAACATTTCTGATCTTTATGATTTACGAATGGAACAACTGGTACCATTGGAGCGTCTCGGTGAAAAATCTGCAGCCAATATTTTAAGAAGCATCAGGAAATCGATTGATACTCCTTATTACAGAGTACTTTTTGCCCTTGGTATCAGGCATGTGGGAGAGACAGTTGCAAAAACAATTTCCGGAAGATTCAGGACGATTGATGACCTGATCAATGCCGATGTTGAGCAATTGACAAGTGTCTTTGAAATTGGGCCTAAAATAGCAGCAAGTATTGTCACATACTTTTCAGATAAAGATAATCTTGAAATTATTGAACGGCTCAAATCAGCTGGTATCGAATTCAGTGATGAGAATGAAACCAGCCGAACGGGTAATGCACTTGATGGTAAAATAATTGTGATTTCAGGAATTTTCTTGAAACATAGTCGTGATAAATATAAAGAAATGATTGAAAAGAATGGAGGTAAGAATTCAACATCAGTATCGGGAAATACCTCCTTTATTCTTGCCGGTGAAAATATGGGTCAATCGAAAAAAGAGAAAGCTGATGAGCTTAGAGTTCCTATGATCAGCGAGTCAGACTTCCTTAAAATAATTGGTGAAGATTAAAATGTTACCGCCGTTGATTTTAACAAAAAACTGTTAGGTTTGTAATATGGAATTATTTAAGAATATCAG
>Ga0209226_10001422_pt1 | contig 10888 bp, 10 predicted proteins | sample BarGraNGADG00212_2_FD_184497 | JGI IMG/M metagenome (GOLD analysis project Ga0209226, IMG submission 184497) | Arctic peat soil microbial communities from Barrow, Alaska, USA - Barrow Graham LP Ref core NGADG0011-212 (SPAdes) (version 2) | ecosystem: Environmental > Terrestrial > Soil >...
TAATTTCTCCGCATCCAGCAGTGCTTCTTTTAAAAATCCGAGCTCCATTAGAATTCTGGTCCGTTTTGTGTATAAAATAGAATTCTCGGGATCCATTTTTTCTGCCTTCGCAAAATCGGCCATTGCTTTCTTAGTTTTGCCCATAACGTAAAAGTTTAATGCTCTGTTAACATAATATGAAGGGTTAGGATTCTTTTGTTTTATTATCTTATCGAAATATACCTGAGCTTTCGTGAATTCTTTGTTTTTTTGATAGCAAATGGCAACATTATTTATTGATTTATCATAGTCGGGAGATTTCTTGAGAACAGCTTTAAAGTCATTCAAAGCACTAACGTAATTTTCCAGGTTCATAAACACCATTCCTCTGTTGTTTATCGCATCAACATTATCCGGATCCAAGTTAATACATTTTGTATAATAATTGATACATTCCTGCTGGTTATCAAAAGCAGCATAGCATAACGCCATGTTATAATAGCTTATAGCATCTTTAGGATTTAATTTAATACTTACCAATAGATCTTCTATTGCTGAATAATAATCCTCCAGCAAATAGTAAGCTCTAGACCTGTTAAAGAAATGTATATAATTCTTTTCGTCAACTTTTACTAAATTATTTAAAAATTCTAAGGATTTTCTGTCGTATCCCAAAACAGAATTCAGATCTGCTAATTTAAAGTTTATATCTATATCGTTCGGGTTATTTATTAAAAGGTATTCATATTGACTTATAGCTCCATTCAAATCGTTTAACTGTTCAAGTATTTTTGCTTTAAATTTTATGTGATCGTAATTTTCTTTTCCCAGCTCAACAGCTTTATCAACTTCTTTCAGAGACAAATGATATTTTTTCATATCAAAATATGCTTGAGCCTTAGTATAATATAAATACTGATTAGCCGGGTAAAGTTTAATGCCTATGTTCAACATTTTCAGTGCTTCTTTTTTCTTCTCCATGGATAAGAATAAAGATGCTTTGCATCTGATCGCACGTAAACTCATGCCCTCTATTTTTATCAGTTTATCACAATACTTAAGTGCGTTTCCAAAGTTACCAATAATATTGCACAATATTGCAAGATTGAAAAGTATGTTTGCGTTATTACGTAGTACCTTGATAGACTTCTTTAATAATTTATATGCACTTTTAAAATCTGCATTTTCCATTAAATTTATACCCAAACAGTAATAATCTATCGCGTTTAGCTTTTTGGAATCTAGTTTATCGATTTTTAACTTATCGAATTCGTTTATTTCAGATAATACTTCTTTTGCAGGAATTGCGAAATTAATTCCAATTCCGGATTTATCGGAATATGTAGTAATTCCAATAAGTTCTCCTTTATCGTTAACAAGAGCTCCTCCGCTGCTTCCGTGCGAAATCGGTGCTGATATTTGCATTACTCCTGATTGATTTATCTCATTTGTAAAATAGTTTTCTTCTAATTTAATTTTTATATCTGCGTTTAAATTACTAATAATACCCTCTGTCATAGTCAATTTATAATTTAACGGGAATCCAAAAGCGTAAACTTTTTCTCCCACGTAGCTTTCTTTATTAATCTTTATTTCGGATATATTGTACTTTAAAGAATTAACGTATATCAACAGTAAATCATTTTGGGCATTAATTGATACTATTTTACATTTTGGAACCTCATTTCCGCTTAATATTACTTTAAAATTATCAGCCCCAATAAAGATATGATAATTAGTAATGATAATATTATTACTTTTTAAAAATATTCCTGACCCTTGTGAAATAGGTATATTGTTTGAGAAAGTAAATATTTTACAAACGCATTGAGTGTATATTAAATTAATATCTTTAGGTGTAAGACTTTTCATTGTATTATTTTTTATCTTTGAAAATAGTAATTTCTTTAAATAATTTCTTTAAATAATAATAAATTAATTAATATACTAAATGAATTCAAATTTTCAGGAACTCTCTTTAAAGCTAAATGAATCATCGCATAATATCAAAATCCAAATTCAGTTACTCGAAAGTATTGTAAATGAATATAGCAAATATAATAACAAATCCCCGGAAGATAAATTAGTACTTAGTGCAAAACATGTTATAAAAGAAAGTATTGAAAAATATAGTTCCTTACATAGTACAGAGTTTTTTTATGAAAACACAAATGTGCTCCTACAAGAGCATCCCGGTAATTTAAAACACTTTCAACCAAATATAATAAAACTTTGTAATAGTGCAATGAATCAGGGCATTTTAACCATCGAAAATTCGAATAAATATCTATTATCCCTTTTGTTTCACATGAATAAAATTCAACATTTTATTATAAAAGAGAGAGACAAATTAAGTAAAAAACTCTCTAAATTTCTTTCCACAGATGAGAAAAAACAATTGGATGCTGATATTTATATAAATCTCTTAAAATCGTCCAAGAAGATTCCTATTGTTGAAGGACTTGCAATTGCCTCAAATGAAAAAATTTCTAAATCCTCATGGGACAGAAAAATTAAAAATGACAGATTCTTATACATAGTAATAGAAAAAATCGAAAAATTAATCAAACGTACTAAAGAAGAAGAGAAAATTAATTTTTATACTACTGTTCATTATACTCTTTCTAAAAAAATGGAAATCATTTTAGATAGAAAATCAAAATATAAAAAATTATTTCAAATACCCCGCAAAAGAAACTTCGAAAATGGTTTTGATCATAATAATAACCCCTCGCAAATAGTCTCTGATAAAAATCAATTTAATGACTGGGTTGGAGAAAAATAATAATTTTCTCTAACTCAGTATTGCACCTTTTTCTTTTCTAGCTTTTACTTCCTAATTGTATGATTCAAAAATGAAGAATTAACTATTCTCCTTTATTCATTACCCAAAGGTTTCATAGATATTTAAAATCCCAAAGTTTTATAAAATCTCCTTTAGAATATATGCGTACAAACATATTTCTTAAAATCCATCATTTATCTAATGGAAATGGGAAGAAAACGGGAACAAAGTACTTGCTAACAGTTTGTTTATTACATATTTAATGCTCAATCTCTCATATTGAAATCCATCGAAAATGGGATTAAATAAGTCTGAATGAAGAACATATAAGTTCCTCAGAAAGATAATAAAATGTATAATCAAATAAATTCAGAAAACAAAAGAAGTAAAAGAATAAAAGAGTTATTCGAAGAAAATGAGAATAATCTCACTTTTATAGATGCAAGAAAAGTCGCAGCAGACGATGATATATCCGTTCTTATAACCGGTGAATCCGGTACCGGGAAAGAGGTTCTGGCTCAATACGTTCACGAAAACTCTTCGCGGGCAGATAAACCATTTATAATTGCGAATGTAGCCTCTCTTCCAAGTACGTTAATAAGTTCATTATTATTCGGTCATATCAAGGGATCATTTACTGGTGCAATAGATAATCAAAAAGGACTAATAAAAGAAGCTGATGGCGGAACGATATTTTTAGACGAAATCGGAGACATGGATTTCGGGGTTCAGGTTTTACTATTAAGATTTCTTGATTACGGGGAAATAATTCCTGTAGGGGCTAGCAAACCGGAAACAGTTGATGTAAGAGTCATAGCAGCTACAAACGCAAAACTTCTAGATAAAATTTCTGATGGTTTGTTCAGAGAAGATTTGTATTTCCGTTTGAGAGGGACAGAATTGCATCTCGAGCCATTAAGGGCAAAATCAGCAGACCAGCGTAAAGAAGCACTCGAAAAACTTATCTCGGATACAGCAAAACGCAAAAATAAAAGTATCATGCAACTAACCGCTTCAGCATGGGACTTTCTGCTTAATTATGAATTCAGGGGAAACTACCGTGAAGCAAGAAATATTGTAGTGAAAATGTATGCGGAAGATAAAAGCATAATCGATATTCAGGATATTGAAAAGACAATCACGCCTTACAATTATACGTCTCAAATTGATCACGAAAGCAATATTAAAAGTGTGATAAATACTTGTTGTAAACCCCATACGTTAAAAGAACAGAATGCCATTATAGTATATAACACACTGCAAAGACATAAAGGTGTAAAGAATGATGCCTTAAAGGAGTTAGATATCACATTCAAAACACTTAATTCGCATTTATCGGTCTATAATTCAGTTGGAAATATTCCAGACTCGATTGGAAATATTCCAACTGACAATAGGAAAATTTCCAATTCAAATTTTCAGGATTAATGAATACGACTCAGAATCAAATAAAAATTAATGGTATGGTCCTTGCAATAGAAATTGCCATGGAAAAAAATTCCTATAATATTAAAAAGAGTTTTTCGTACAGCAAAGATTTGCTGAAAAGTGTCAAAGCAGACAAAAACTTGGTGCCTAATCTTCACCAATCGAAGGATTGCGATGTCATATTCATTCATCTAATTCCTATCATGGAATTGAATTGCATCGCAATCTTTTTAAATTTTCACCGCTGCCCTATTTTATTAAGCAACTTTCAATCCTGTACTATTATAAGGTTGGTATCTTTTGCAATAGTACATAAGCTTTTGTTTGAGCCATGTTCCCGAAATAACAACCAGATGTATTTTGTCATCTGGTTGTTTTCGGAGCGTGATCGACACAATATTTCAATCGCCGGTAGAGCGATTAATCTCTACTCCTTCAGCGTCCGGGTTAAGGACGCATTTTCAATTAACTTAAATCATAAAAATGATTGAAGCAAACATCAAAACCATCGGGGTGCAAGCCCTCGACTCAGCCACGGCTGCTGAGATTAAAAAAGCCTCAACGGAAGTTCAACCACAAGCAGACGGTTCTAAAGTCGCTGTCTTGGATTTCCAATCAGCTAAGGCAGACATCCCTTCGGGAATTTCTGTGTTAGAAGAAATGCACAAATCCGATACGGATTTCATCACATATGGCAGTGGTGAAATAAACCTCGGAGCAATACTTCCTTTAGCGGGAGGAAAATTCGGCTCAAGAAAAGCTGATTCAGGAACCATTTTCAACTTATTTGGTGACAGTGCAAAAGCAGGCAAAGGTAGAAAAACATTAACTGCTGAAGAAAAAAATGCATTGGAAATCCTGGACAAATTATCGAGTGGAAGGAAAGCTAGAATTAAAGCATTTATGCTTTCCGGTACAAAAGCAACAGCCGCCGATATGAAATCCTTAGGATTAATCGATAAAGTCGAGGGTGAATTCGTGGACAAATATGAGCAAGCAAGAAAAGATGCAAAGAAGAAGAAATAATGTGAAATCTAATGTAAGGCAGTGTAAAACCTGCCTTGCATTATTAATTATTATGAGTATACAAATTCAAATATCACCGATGCTTTTAAAATCAGTAGCTTCTTTATATAGTGATCCGCACCGGGTTGTAAGCGAATATATTGATAATGCTTTCGATGCAGCTGAAATGTTTTATAACAATGAAAACAATAAATATTCAAAACCAATTGAAATAATTATAACATTCGATGGTACAACTTATGACTATGCACGTATCATCATACAGGATAACTGTACCGGCATAAATAATTTATCGGATCTTGTTAATAAAGTTGGTTACTCATCTAAACTCAAAGATGATAATACCAACGGCCAATTTGGTTTTGGTATTTACAGCTTTCTTGCTATTTGTGATAGATTAATTATAACTACAAGGCTTTCCAACTCTGATACAATAAACCGTGTTGAACTCAATTCGAAGATGTTCGAGACGCCTGAGTCAGAAGAGTCCAGCATAATTGAAGAGCAGCAAAATATATCTGAATTTCATTTAAACGAAGCCAGAGAAGACTGTTGGTCAAGATTTAAACTTGAAGGTTTCAATAAACAGGCATTTAAAGAACTAAGCGTTAAATCACTCAAAAGTGAAATTGAAAATCACTTCGAGCTTATTCTGAAAAGAAGTAACATTACTGTAAAAATAGTTGATAATAATAAAGAACATATATGTAAAAGTTACGATTACAATAAGTACGAAGGAGAAGTCTTTCATAGAGTAATTGATAAATTTGAAAAGATAAAGAGTAAGAAATATAAAACTAAGACATCAATTGCCATTCCCGGCAGAGTAGAGATATTCCTAAAGGTTTCAAAAAATAGAATGCTCAATAGAAAGCCGGTATTTGTGATAAAAGGAAGAAGAATCACAGAGATAGCCGATGTAAAATCGTTCAGAACAGCTTCCAAAGGTGCTATCTGGAGTCATCCTAATGTAACCGGATACATTGATGTGACAGGAGTGCTTGAGCCCAAGATATCAAGAGATGAATTCAAGCCAAATGATATAAATAAAGCACTTTTTCAAACTTTAGCAGGTATGGAAGATGAAATTAAAGAATTCATCACAAGTCAATTGAAGCTGCCGTCGTCGAAAGAATACAGAAATTTGGAAGAATTCTTGTTGAATACACTTAAAAAGTTAAATGAGAACAAGAAATTTCGCAACCTTATTAATTTTGAAACGGGAAATAAATACAATATAAAAAAAGAGGATTCCGGTAATCAACTATTTGACAGTATCACACTTACAGTCCCAAAAAGAATAAGCAGTCATGACGGAGATGTAATTGCAACTGATAACGAAGGTAATGAAGAAATGCAAGAAGGTAAAAATGATTCTCCGGAAAGAAACGAAGAAGCTAACTCATCGGAAATCAAAAATAAAGAAATTGTAATGAAAGAAGTTGATGTGAAACTTACAGGTACAGCTAAAGACACGACTCAAAATGAAACAGATAAATCCAACAAGACAAAGGGTGGAATTAATGGCATCAGTATAGTAATTGATTGTGAAAATGACCCTCCATTGGACATCAATGACAGAAAGCTTAGATCCTCTATGATCAATAACCAGATTATTATATACAAAAAGCATCCGATGTTTGAAGAACGCACGAGAGGAAACTTCCTGGGTGTCCAAACGATAAGTAATGAACTGATATTTTACTTATCACTGGAAATAATAACGCAAGTGAAAATATTAGTATTCAATGAAAATAAAGATTCAATTGAAGACATAAGTACATTCTTTCACAAGTATAGTGAGGGAGTTTATTTATTCGTCAGCGAATTGACAAAGCTGGCAGGTAAAAACCTGTCGGAATTAACAAACATAAATTAAGGAAAGGTAACTAAATGAAATTCATTAAAAACATTTTTTACAAAATTAAACCAAAGGAGATTTTAAAATGAAATTAATAAAACAACAAACAGCAGTTTATGAAACAAAAGTACAGTCATTCAAAGACTTTTACGAATTAAAATGTAACCTGCCGGAATTAATTACGGCTGAAGATATTGAAGTTAGGGATGATTTATATCCCGAAGGTGTTTCGGATATTTTTGCCGTTCCGTTTGATCATAGTATCGGTATGCATCTCTGGTTTGATACAGAATTAGGGAGCTATCAAGTTTCTGTCGATATAGATTTTTTGAACGGAAGTACAACAGTTACTTTTGATTCTGATATTCATATAAGCGAACCTATAAAAAACAAACAATTTACTAGTAAGGTGGAACAATTATCAGAAAAAGATTTTAATAATCTTGTGGATAAATGTCTTCCGGTTATTGAATCGTTTTTGGATACTTTAGATAGAATTGAAAGAAATAAACCTTGTGAAAACGACTGCTATTACTGTGAACAAAGAAAGAAAGACGGTGGCTGTGATAAAATGTACATCTCAAAAAGCGAATACACTCCTGAAGAGAATGCATGGAGGCAACGAATAACCCTAGCAAGAGAACAGATGAAAAAATATAAGTATGATATATAAATATAATCGGAACTTCGCTAGCGAAATTTATAAACAGGAAGAAAAGCTGAATAAACTTAACGGCGAAAGAATTTAAACACAATTTAAAATTTTAAAAAACAAAAAAAGGAGAAATAAAATGTTAAACATCGACGCATCATACGTACATTGTACGTATTTCTTAAAAGGTAATGAAGTAGATCACATTGAAAAAATTGGTGATATAGTTATTACCTCAGGCAAGCTTTGTGCTTGTGATCCTCTCTATTTGGAAGACAAAAATAGAAACCAGGAAATGAACATTCTTGTACCAAAAGGTAAATATCCGGTATTATATGACACAGAGGAAGAATTGATTAATGTGATGTTCGATCCGAAAAGTAATATTTTCGAATGGAAAGATATTGAATTTAATAGAAAAGAGTATTCTCGATTAGTTGAGGTCGACAGTGGAGAATATGGATTCGTGGATAAAGATGGAATCATTGCAATTGCTAAGAATGTAAAAAACGGTATTTATAAAAAAGGATATTATGATGATTCTGCTATAGTGACCGTGCAGTCCGGTTCACACCCTAAGAGCCTAGAAATGAAAATAAATAAATCGAAGAATAATTTTCTTGTTAATACAACAAGATATGGAAACGGTGAATATTCATTACATGCCGGTTATTCTTTCTCTGATAACCTTTTGTGTATTTCAGGAGACTTAATACGTAGTTATTTATCCTTAAGTTCACACATAAAAGAAATGGTTAAAGATGAAAAGAAACTTGGAGAATAACCCAATAATTACAATTTAAAATCCATCGAAAGATATAATGAATATTAAGGTATAATATAATTGGCAGAAGCAGTCTCAAAATATAATCCGAGCGAACAACCTCAAACCGAGGGAACACCTCACATTGACGAGTTGAGGCTGCTTTCTGTCATACAGAAAAATTCTTCAGCCGATTACAATGAACTTGCTTTGCTTTCAAAACGGAAAGCCAGAGCAATATTGAGAATAGGTAATGATACTTTAACCAGACTAATAAATAATGGGGATATCAAAATAATCCTGATAAATGAAAGGGAAAGAATTCCATATGTAAGTCTTCAGGAATACGTTTATAGCATGAGTTCGAAGGAAGAACTTGAATCTGAAAATCACGAATTCATTACTGTAGAAGAATCTGTCGCTATGGCAAATAAAATTATTTATGAAATAAATAAAGGAGCTTAACAATTGGCAACAATAATAAAAAAAAATGGTAAATACTATATTCAGTATTGGATATCAGGTAAAAGAAAAACTATTAAAACGAAACTTGAAGTGACAGATGAAAATTATAACAAGGCTGTGCTTATGAAAAACAGAATTCAAGATAAAGTTGAAATTAAACGCGGTGACATAAAATACAGAGGTATTTTAAATAGTGTAAATAAAGAAATTAACGAAAAGGATATTACTTTAGAAAAAGCAGTCGAAATATTCAAATTAAAATTAGCTTTAACTTCTAAAAGCTATCAAGACAGATTCACAGTATCGATGAATTATTTTAATAAAATAGTCCAAAGAGAAACAAAAGTAAGCAAGGTTTCTTTTGAACATTCACTTCTGTTTGTAAAATTACTAACAGATCAGAAACTAAGTAATGCATCTATAAGAACTTATTACGAGCACATTAAAATGCTTTTCCAATTTCTAGTGAAACATAAATATTTGATTGAGTCACCTTTGAATACCGATGTCTTGCCAAGAAAATCGAAAAAAGTGATTATTACATTTGATAAAGAGATGCTCGACAGAATATTGTCATCTGCTAAAGAAATGTCGAAAAAAACCGAAGACAAAAGTTTTTATGATATATTAATGCTATTGTTGTTAACTGGTTTAAGACCTAAAGACTTAATAAAAATTAAAGCAGGTGATATTAATTTTGTGGTGAGGAATATATATATACGAATTACTAAAACAGATAAAGAAATAAATATTCCAATGTCAAAAGGTCTTTTCAGTTTTATATCAAACGAAATGAAATATGTTTTGGATTTGGATAAGGAACAACCAATATTCCCGGGCTATTCAGTTGCAAGGGTAGGAAGACGATTTCGAAGATTAAAAAGTAAATTAGGAATTAAAGAACGATATGTATTTACCCTTAAAACCTTCCGGAAAAGTTTTGCTACTCATTATGCAGGAGGATTGGATATTCAAGACGTTGCGTATTTACTCGGACATGACCAAATTGCAACAACCAAGGATTATTACTCAAAAATACTCGCTGAAAATGTACGTAATAAGATGGATAAATTTGACGAAAGGAACAGCATTAAATAAATTTGTTGCAGAAAAACTGCAGAAAAATCTGAAACCCCAAAACTTGTCAGAACAACAAAGCCCTGTAAACATTTTATTTTACAGGGCTTTACGATAGTCGGGATGGCCAGATTCGAACTGGCGACCTCTTCGTCCCGAACGAAGCGCGCTACCAGGCTACGCTACATCCCGAATTATAAAAAATTAAAAAGAACTCAAGTCGATCTTCCCGACTCGTCGGGACGCGCTACCAGGCTACGCTACATCCCGATTGTCTTAAAAACTTAATATAACACTCAAAAATTAAACTTTTTAGTCATTTATTCTGATATTTCAAAAATCTTACCCAAAACAAAAACCTCAAAAAACGGTCTAAATTGACCTCAGCGTTTCTGGATTAGCATAACTTTAGCATAACTTTTTCCCAATATCTGTGCTGCGAACTGTTAATCTAAACGTCTGAGAAGGTCATTTCTTTATATAAGCATTCAAACCAATCACAACCTCTTTTCCATCGATAACACATTCTGTTTTCACGTTTCCATGTGTAGTTGCTACCACTAAAGTTTTTCCGGATGCACTGGGTGTTGGCTCTTGTAAATCAATAATAATGATTAGCTTTTTGTCTTCTATTTTGACTTCCATAATAATTTACCCTTATTTTTTAAATTAATGTCATTTTACGAGTAACATACGTTTTACATCAGTGAAATTTTCTGCTTCAATTCGATAGAAATATACGCCACTTGATAGATTATTCGTATACCATGAGAATTCGTAACTGCCAGCCTGGAAGTAGTTATTTATAGGCTGATTAATTACCTTGCCGCTAATATCAAATACTGAAATTTT
>Ga0209226_10001423_pt1 | contig 10875 bp, 10 predicted proteins | sample BarGraNGADG00212_2_FD_184497 | JGI IMG/M metagenome (GOLD analysis project Ga0209226, IMG submission 184497) | Arctic peat soil microbial communities from Barrow, Alaska, USA - Barrow Graham LP Ref core NGADG0011-212 (SPAdes) (version 2) | ecosystem: Environmental > Terrestrial > Soil >...
AGTTGTGGCCGGGGCCGTAGGCGCCGGGTTGCTTGGTGAAGACCGGACCGGACTTCGTCCAGGAGCTGCCGTTAAGGATGTTCGCCCCTGTGAGCGTCAGTAGGCCGAGGCAGTAATCGTCGGTCCAACAACCGCTGGCGGAATAGACGATGAAGACCTCGCCGTTGCGGACGAAGCCGTAGGGGCCTTCATTGACCGTGCCATTGCGCTCCCAGGATTGGGTTGGGGAAGAAATCAAGGTGAGCGGGCCGCTGAGCGTGTAGGGATTGCTCATCGGGGAAATATGGATGTTTTGCGTGCCGCTGGGTCTGCCGGAACAGATGAAGTAGAGCTCGCCGTCGGTCGAGACAAAGACGCTGCCGTCAATGTTCCAATAACTGGGATTAAGCACGCCGCGCTCCGTGTAGGGTCCGGAAGGGCTGGCGCCGCTGCTCTGGGCCACGTGGACGCGCTCGTTGCCGGAGGCGCCGGTATCGACGCTTTAATAGAGATACCAGGAGTTGCTCAGCCAATGGATTTCCGGCGCCCAAACGTTCGAGCAACCAGCCGCGAAAATGATGGGGTTTGCGGCCGTAACCAGCCCGCTCAAAGTGGTGGCGCGGCGCAAATGGATATTGCAGCCGTCACTTTGCACGAGATTGAAAATGCCATCTTTGAACTCCACCTCGGGATCCTGGCCCTGCATCATCGGTTCGGTGACGCAGGCGGCTCGGGAGGCTTGGAGCATCAATAACAAGGCGAAAAGGACTCCAGCAGCCTGCCGAATCGGTTTGAACAAGGGAAACGCAAGCGAACAGCTCATGGACTGGAGGATGGGCAGACGACGGTGACTTCCCGGACTTTGATCGCCTTCCTGATCTCACCCGCTTCGTCTCGATGCTGGAAATCAGAATAGATCACGAGAAAGCGATCTGGCCCGGTGGCCAGCAGTCCGGTGTAGCCACACGACACAACTTCGCCGCGCCACATTTGTTCGGTCGTTTCATTCCTGCCGATTTCATAGGGAAGCAACTCCAACGATTTACTCCAGCGAGTAGCCGCTACGTTGTCGCTAAAACGGAGTTGCACGCCGGGTCGCCCCGAACACAACACGGTCACGCCGTTCTCCAGACAGAGCAGCCGCGGCAAGACCCCCGACGGTGCGATTCGTGCCGGCTTGCTCCAAGTGCGGCCAGAGTCTTGTGAGCGCGCAGCATACATCGGCCCATTCCCAAAGCCGTCGGTGGTCCGCATCACGCAGAGAAAACTTCCATCCGGAAGGATTTGAAACGCTGGCTCGGAAAAGCCCGAACGTGCCGCGCCCTTGGCATCCGCGCACAAATCCGGCTGGTAAGGAATGCGACCCTGCACCTGCCACGAATGACCATCGTCGGTCGAGCGATAGAAGAATACGCCCCATTGCTGCTCCGGTGAACCATCCTCCTTCATCCGAATGCCAGGATAAATGCCGGCAATAAGTGAGCCGTCCGACGCGATCTGCAAATCGCCCCACCAAACGCTGGGGAAGAGATCCTGCACGCTGTAACGCAGAGCTTGCGGATCATCCAGTCGCGCCCGTTCGGAAACCCAAAGGGATTCACCTTTCGGCAGCCGGCGAAGGTAAACTGCCTGTTGGTCGGTGGGCAACTCAGCGAGCCGATACAGCACATATTTCATTTTGCTGTAAGTATCCATGGTTTCACCCATGGGCCGGGGAAGCCGCAACTCGGAAACCTTGGCCGGTCGGGGGTGGTCGCCGCAATGCGATCGCCATTCGGCAACAACAGGCCGGCGATGCCTCTTTGTCCCGTCAACGGTCCCCAGGTTGTGCCACCGTCTTTTGAAATCGCGTCCCCCGAGCCGCCTTTGCCGTAACTCGCCACTGAATCAGCCGCCATGCTCCACGAAGCGCTCAACGTCCCGTCTGACCAGCGCGCGATGCTGGGGAACTGGAAGAAGCCCCAACCCTGCGGACCTGAGGCAACTGCCACAATCACGGGCTCGAAGATCTCGACTCTGAACGCCCGATTGCGTCCGCTGGGGAAATCCAGTTTCGTCGCGCCATAACTCGGGATGCCCTTCGCCAGCGACAAGTTCCTCCCCGAGTTGTCAAACTCTGAAGTGCCGGCGCAACCGAGCAAGACCGTCAGCAGCGCCAGCGCGCAGAGTCGCGGAAGAGCCTGTTTGATGTTCAATGCGCAGGAAAATACGGCTGCTCGGAGGGCCATCGCCAAGCTTTCGAAACCCGCACGAAGCGATTTCATCTTCATTCTTATACTCGTGAAAAAGGAAATTCACCATGCGGTCCAACCACCATCCACGACGAGGTTATGGCCGGTAACGTAGCTGCTGGCATCCGAGGCGAGGAAGATGACCGCGCCTTTGATTTCGTGCGGCTCGCCAAAACGGGTCATGGGCGACTTGGATTTCAATCGCTTCGCCAGCTTCGCCGGGATGCCCGGCGCGGGGAATGGTCCGGGGCTGAGGCAATTTACGCGCACGCCGTCCTTAGCCCAATACACCGCCAAATGACGGCCGAGTTGAATGACTCCGCCCTTCAACACTTGATACGCCGCCGGGTTAGCCGCGCCGAGACCGGAATAAACGTCGGGATACGACGCAACCTGCCCATACATCGAGCCGAGCAGAATGATGCTCACGGGCGCGCGGCGTTTCACGGCGTGGTCGCGGACGAGCCGCGCCAGCAAAAAATAGCCCGTGGCGTTGGCGAGTTGTCGGGTGAATTGCTCGCCCGTGACACTGCGCCAGTCGGCGGCCAGCAGTTCATGACCGTTGTTGACCAACACATCAATGCCGCCCGCCAGTTTTATCGCCGTCGCAAATCCGCGGTCGATGGAAGCCTCATCCATCTGGTCAATCATCACGGACAAGTGTCGGGCTTGTTCCGCTCCACCCAGTGAAGCAGCGATACGGCGGGCATTTTCGATTTTCCGGCTGGCCACGATTACACGGCAACCCGCCTCGGCCAACGCGCTCGCCATCGCCGACCCCAGGTGACCGCTCGCGCCGGTGATCAACGCAACTCGTCCGCTCAAATCAAATAGCGCCTGCACATCCGCTAGCGGTTTCTTCAATGAGTGCTTAGACATTGGCCACCTCGTTCTCTTTGATGGCTTGCCAGACATGCCGCTCCGCTGCCTCGAGAATTCCCAAATTCACGCGCAGCGTCTGGATGGCTTCCTCCACCGTGCATAGTGGGGGGTAGCCGCCTTCGATGGCATCCAGAAACGCCTGGGCCTGGCGCGTGAACAGCGCGTCGCGTTCGAGCGGGCCGACGACTTCGTCAGTCCATTCGCCACCCGGTTGCATCATCCAGCGCCAGCGACATCGGTGATACTCAAACCGCGCCGTGCCACTTCGGCAAATCACGGTGATCGTGACTTCGTTCGGCGACTGGTGCTGGTTCAAGCTGAAGCATCCCATCACACCCCCATGACGTGTGAGAACATGAACCGTGTCCTCGACCTCGACGCCTTCCAGCACCTGATGCCCCGCGTCTGCCGTGAGTTTTTCCACCGGCCCGACGAGCCACTCGCCGGCATTCAAGATGTGCGTCAGCGCATCTTGCACGGCTCCGCCACCTGTGGCGCGGTCCCTGTAATACGTTTCGCGGTAGGCGGGGCGATAGAACGGAAAGTGCTGACCGCACGTCGCGACGATTTGCACTGGTTCGCCAAAACGCCCGCCGGCAATTGCTTCCCGCATGGCGGCCAACGCCGGATGCGCGCGATAAACATAACCCACCGCGACCGTCAGATTTCGGCGTTCGATTTCCGCTTGCAGCGCGGCAACTCCGTCGAGCTTCGTACCCAACGGTTTTTCGATGAGCTGGTGTGCCCCCGCCTTGGCAGCGGCCAGCGCCAAGGCAACGTGCAACTGCGCCGGTGTGCAGATCACTACGGCATCGGGGCGCGTAGCGATGGCTTTCTCGAAACTTGCATAGGCCTTTTTAACTTCGTATTGTTGCGCAATTCTTTCCCGCAAGACCGGGTTCATTTCGCAGAGGGAAACTTCGACTCGTCCCGTTGAGAGAAAGCACCGCAAGTGACGCTCGCCAATCGAGCCGACCCCGACAATCAAAATGGATTTGCGGTGGCTCACTTGTAGCGTTCCAGTTCCGCCGACATAGTCGCGAGCTGATTCTCGAAGGTGAAGCCGAGCGGCGCGAACTGCGATTGAATCTGCTCCAGCCCGCGCTTTACGATGACGATGTCCGCATTGTGGCAAATGAAACGCGCGCCCAAATCCATGAGTTTGTGCGTGTGCTCCGGCGTCGGGCTGACCGTGCCCCAATGAATACCCGCCTTCTTTGCTGCCGCTGCCACGCGTTTAATCGCCTCCACCAGGATCGCGTGATCAAATTGGTAAGGCACGCCAGCCAGCACACTGAAATCGCCCGGGCCAAACATCAGCACATCCACGCCGGGAACTTTCGCGATGGCGTCCAGTTCCTCCAACGCCTTGGGTGATTCGATCTGAACGATTACGAGCGTTTCCTCGTTGGCCTTTTGGAGATACGGTTTGATGGGCGCGGAGCAATACGGCGCGTCGGCGTTCGCGCTGTCCACGCCGCGTTCGCCGAGCGGCGCGAACTTCGCCCAGCGCACCACTTCGGCGGCTTCGGCGGCGCTTTCGCAACGCGGATACATGATGCCCTGCGCGCCCGCCTCGAGCAGTCGGCACATGCGCATGAACTCGCCCTTCGCCGGGCGCGCGACTATGTCCGACGTGCCGACGCGGGCGGCGCGCATCAGGTTCGCGGCGGTCTCGACGCTGTAATGGTGATGCTCCAAATCCATCCAGATGGCATCGAACCCCATTAGGCTCGTCATTTCGTAGAGCGTGGGATCAATGTAGTGAAGCGTGGTGATCAGCGCCGGTTCGTTCCGGCGCAGTTTGGCTTTGACGCGGCTGTTTCTCATATATTATTTGGGATCAGTCTTTCAATTGAAAAAGCATTTTTTGCACTCACTCGTCGCCGGCCTTCGGTGGTAGCGGGAAGTATTCGTTTTGCATTTGCGCCACGCGCCACGCGTGACGGTGGTAAAGTTCCTCCCACCGCCTCGCCTCTTCGGGCGTGTAGCTGAAAAAGCCACGCCCATTCACGATGCCTCTCGCGCCGCTGGCGGCAAGCTGTTGCATCAGGGGTGAAACTTCGCCGGTCTTGCTCAAACTCGGCAGGACGTGCTGCATCGCTTTCGCGTAAAGTTCCGGTCCACCGGTAAGGTCCATCCACCGCAGCGGGCCGCAAATCGTGGCCCAAAGTCCAAGCGCGTTGCGCATCGAGCGGTCAATCGTTTCCGCATCCGCCACGCCTGATTCCAGCAGGTTCAACGCTTCGCGATACATGGCGTAACCGATGCGGTTGACGATGAAGCCGGGAATCTCTTTTTGGACAACGCTCGGTTCTTTGCCGAGCCTCCGGGCGAGCGTTAGTGTGGTTTGCAGCGTTTGCTCGGAGGTTTGTTCGCCGCAAATGAGTTCCATGAAACGCGTCGCGTGCGCCGGCTCGGCCCAATGCATGGCGAGGAAACGCTCGGGATGCTTGCGCTGCTGCTGCAATTGACTGATCGGAATCGCGGAACTGTTGCTGGCGATGACCGTGGTGCAACTCACCTGTGCCTCGACCTGATCGAAGACTTCGCGTTTGACCGCCACATCTTCCGCCACGCTCTCGACGACAAAAGAACAATCACGCAACGCCTCGTAATTCGAAGCGGCGAGGTAACGCGCAGTCCATTCCTGACGTAATCGCGCATCGAAGCCTGCAAAATCAACCAACTCGCCGATCATTTCCCCGACGTGATGGCGAGCTTCGGCTTGACGCTGTTCGCTGCGCGCAAAGGCCACGACTTCAAATCCGTGTCCCAGGAAACTGGCGACAATGCCGCGGCCAAGCAGGCCCAGTCCCACCACCGCGACGCGTTCAGATTTTTGAGTGTTGCTCATTTTTCGCTCCAGGTGAGGAGGCCGAGCGGGTCGCAATCGATCACCCCTTCGACGGCCTGCTTCCTGCTGTGGCTCATTGTCGTTTGACAATCATGCGAGTTCCCACCATCGCTCGCGCCTGGTTTCCGCTCTCGTCGCGTCGCTGGCTGTCATACACGACCAGCAACGTGTCGGGCTCGATTTCCTGGACCGAGTTGTAGCTCGTGGTCGGGCCGTCGTAGAAACAGAAGTGGCCTCTCCACGTGCGACCGACGTCCAGGCTAAACGCCAGCCAGTTGCCGGGGCGTCCGTAGGTACAGACGAGCACGCCGTTTTTCATGCGGCACGCGTTTGGCCACACGCCCCGGTCGGCAATAGGTTCGGGCTTCGACCAGGCCTTGCCGTCGTCTTTCGATCGACTTAGGTAAAGCGGCGTGAACTTGCCGCCGCTGCCGCCTGTGCGCATGAAGCACAGGATGCCGCCGTCCGGCAAGCTCAGCAGGTCCGGCTCGCAAAAGCTCTCCAAACCGACGCTGGGGTCGTAAGCGACGGTGGCGAGGTAGTCCCAACTCCTTCCACGGTCGGTAGAACGCACGACAAAAGTGCGATACTTGAAGCACCCCCACTTCGCGGGCATGGTTGGCACCGGCACCCGGTCGGTCTTGAACTGGCCATACATGGCCGCCATCAAGCTGCCATCGCGGAGCTGCACGATGGCGTGGTCGGCTACTGGACCTTCGAACCTGCTTCCGTCGTCGCCCGATCCGCCGGTGGCTTCCGGAATGTGGATGGTGGTGGTCTCCGGCTTCAATATAAGGCCGTTGTCCATCGAGCGGGTCAGGTCGGTGGAAAAGTAGTCGTCGTGATTCGCTTTCTTCGTCTTGAAGCCAAGTTGGACCACCTCGCCGTCAGGGAACTGAAACGCGCCGACGTGAAACCCGGGCGAGTTTTGCCACGTCTTGCCGGCGTCGCTCGAGCGCTTTCCTCCCACCACGATGCTGCCGTCGTTGAATTGGAACAGGCTCATGTACGAGCCGCCGGGCACGATGGTCTGCGTCTCACCAATCCGAACCTCCAAGCCAGCCACGTCCGGTTGGCTGATCTGTGGCTGTTCAATCTTGCCGCCTTGAGAACGCGCGGATTCCCGGACCGCCTCGACCGTGGCCGCCGAACTTCCACGGCCAAACGGCGGATTCCAAATTGCCACGCCCATGTGGTAACGCCGGTGATTGGGGGCGCTGGCAGCATAGTAGGCGGTGACGATCGAACCATCCCCCCGCTGGACACTGCTGGGATAACCGCAGTCGGCGGACAACAGGTCGGCGACGATTGAAATGGGCGGACTCCAAGTGATCCCATCGTCCGTGCTGAAACGCGCCGAGACGCCGTATTGTCCTGGGTTGCGGTTGCCACTCGTCAACAGCAAACGTCTGTCGGCCAAACGCGTCAAGTCGGCAGGCCCGTGGCCCTTGGAATCAATTTTTGCATCCGCCTGCCAGGTTCGCCCGTCGTCATCGGAGTGAAAACAATCCAGTCCGATCTGGCTGAGGCTGCCGTCTCGTCGCGCCGTCACGATCCATTTGGCCTCGCCCAGCGGGAGCAAAGCGGTTTCGTTGTGCTGGTCGCTGATTAGCGAATGCCTCTTCCACGTCACGCCGTCATCGTTGCTGCGCATCATCCAAACGCGGGACTGTTTTGTCTTGTCTGCCACCGCATAGGCAATGCTGCGCAGCGAGCCGTCCTTTGCCGGAAACAATTTACCGAACGGGATATAGTGGCTGAAATCTTTCTCCGCTTCCGGAAAAGCTTCTTGGCGGATTGTCCAGGCGCGCCCATCCACGGACCGGCTCGAACAGCCCGGCAGAATCTCGTCCAACGTGGTTGCCCCGTTGGTATTCTTCTTGAGCGACCAACCGGAAGCGAGCACCACGAGTTTACCATCGCGCGCAAGTCCAGCAGCGGCATTCATCCGGTTGGCCGTCGCGTCATGGACCACCGCCGCGCCGCGTTTCTGCCAGTACTCGCCATCCGCGCTCGCCCAACACTCGACATCGCCTTCCATCCGGCCATGACTGGGCTGGTTAAAAATCGTGGCGATGATCGTTCCATCCTTGAGCAAGGTCAGGTTCGGCCAGGCGCACACATTATCAATGGCGACAAACCGTTTGACGCTGGAGAGCGCCTGAGCGTTTGTGTCCGCCAAACAAATAGATGATTGGGCCAGCAGGCTAAAAATCATCCCAATCCACATCAACCGGTGGAGGTGGGCCTTCCCCAGCCACGCTTGCGTGTACGCTATATGCTGGTACATGTTCATTCTATGACTGAACATGATACTGTCGGCTGAAGACAGGATAATCAAGGAAGTTTTGATTTTGTGAGATTTGAGGCTTGCTCCAGCAAGATAACTCATGTTCTTCTTTGTTCATACTAACAGCTATCATGAAAGCCCTTAACCAAGCCGACGGGAATGAGGGGAAACCGAAGCATGAACAGCTGCGCATGCATCTGATTCGCGAGTTGACCGAAGGGCGTCTGCGTCCCGGAGATGCGTTGCCGACGGAAATCGAACTCGCCACCACGGCCAAGATGGCGCGCAACACAGTCCGCCAGGCTCTCTCCGAGTTGGAGCGCAAAGGGGTGATCCGCCGGGTTCGCGGACGTGGCACGTTCATTCATGAATCGGCAATGCAGCACCTCAAGTCGGGCCTGGACGTTTTTGCGCTTGTCATTCCGGAGACGCGCGGTGGCTACTACCCATCGCTGCAACGCGGCTTTCACGAGGCTTCGAGCCAACTGCAAAACCAAGTCATCGTTTCCGATACGGACAACGACCCGTTCCGCCAGGCCGACGCGCTCCTGCAATTGATGGACAAGAAAGTGGCGGGGATCGCCCTTGTGCCCACTTCGTCGCCGACCACGCCTGCACATCAGATTCGTCCGTTGCACGAACGAAAAATCCCGGTGGTCTTTTGTCATCGTCGTGTGGAAGGCATTCAAGCGCCGTTGGTGACTTTTTCTGGACTCGAAGTGGGCATGGTGGCCGGCCGCGCGCTGGCCGAACGCGGTCATCGACGCGTGGCTTTCTTCACTGCGCACCGCAGCGGCTTGAGCCAGCAGTACGAACAAGGCTTTCGTGAAGCCATGAAGGAAGGCGGCGGCGATCTGCCCACAGAATTCGTCCGCTCCGATGTGGTTTCGAAAATCACCGTGGAGCACGAACGATTTCTGCAAGCCAATTTGGAAGAACTGTTGCGGTATCCCGCCCGCCCAACAGCGATTTTCTGCGCGTTCGATTCGCAGGCAGAGATGGTTTATCTGCTATTGAATCGCCTGGGTGTCAAGGTGCCTGAGGAGATGTCGCTTGTCGGCTTTGGCGGAAGCTGGCGCGAAGGCGCGATCACGCGCCGGCTGACTTCTGTTACCGTGGACGAAGAGGAACTCGGCCGCCAGGCGGTCAAGCTGCTCGCCGAAATGCGCCACCACCAGCGGCCGCTAAACGACGGCAGCGAAATTCTTCTGCCGCTCTCTCTCAGCAACGGAGAAACGCTGGGGTCTGCCTCCGTTCTGAAGCACGCCAAATCACACAAATGAGTTCCCCCACCAAATCGCAATGCCCTGCCCGCTCCCCGCATCACTTTGTCAGTTCGCGCTCGCCGGTTTGATCTGCGCGAGCGGCTGCGTCACTCCCCACACCATGGCTAGCAACTGCCAGCAACTGATTCGCCAGTTGGAGCAGGAAATGCACACCAACACGTCCTGGGTGCGCATTCACGCGGCGGAAGCCCTGATCGCCCACGGCGTCACCGAACCCGTCGCGGCATCTTTCGCGCCGGAAGTGAACCAGGTCGCGCCACCGTATCGCATGGGCGTGTGGCGGGTCATGGCCCGCGCTGCGCAGAAGCCAGCGGAGCGGCGGCAATTCATCGAGCGGATTCACCGGGTGCTGCTCGATCCGAAAGCCGCCGACCGCCTTCATGCCGCCGAGAGCCTCGCCAAGCTCGGCATCGCTAACGCTGCCGACCGTTCGGCGCTCGAAGATTGGCTGACGAGCGCCGATGACGCTTCGTCCGTTTTCCCGCTCTGGCTGAATGTTCTTTCCGCCCGTGGCGATGACCGAACCAAGACCGAAAAACGTCTGGCCAGCCTGCTCGAATCAAAAGATCCCGTTGCCCGGCTGCGCGCCGCGTTTGCGCTCGGCAGAATCAAACCGCTCGCGCCCGAAACCCTCTGGCGCCTGAACCAGCGGCTTGCGTCCGAACCCGCTGATTCGTCGGCGCGAGTCTATCTCATCACGGCGACGTTGTTTCAGGCGAAGAGGAATTCTCCCACCGCCGTGAAGCTAAAGCCACAGCTCGCACCCTACCTGGAAGGCGGCAAGCCCAACGAGCAATTGGAAGCCGCGACGGTGCTCGGCAAGTGCGGTTCGGCGAAGGATCTCCCGGCGCTGTCAAAGCTTTCGAACAGTTCCGACGCGGATGCGCGCATCGGCGCAGCCAGCGGATCGCTTTATCTGCTCCGATGAGCGCCGATTTAAGATTGCCTCCGCGCGCCTGGCTGATCGTCGGGCTTCTCTGGGTCGTGGCGTGCCTGAATTACCTCGACCGCATCATGCTTACGACCATGCGAGAGTCGTTGATCGAGGCAATCCCCATGACCGACGCCCAATTCGGCCTGCTGACCTCGGTGTTCTTGTGGGTCTATGGCCTGCTGAGTCCGTTCGCTGGGTTTTTGGCGGACCGGTTCAGCCGCAGCCGTGTCATTATCGGAAGTTTGTTCGTCTGGTCGGCCATCACATGGCTCACCGGACACGCAAAGACTTATGAGCAATTGCTCGTCGCGCGGGCTCTCATGGGCATCAGCGAAGCCTGCTACATCCCCGCTTCACTGGCGCTCATCATTGATTATCATCGCGGCCCAACGCGGTCGCTGGCCACGGGGATTCAT
>Ga0209226_10001424_pt1 | contig 10869 bp, 6 predicted proteins | sample BarGraNGADG00212_2_FD_184497 | JGI IMG/M metagenome (GOLD analysis project Ga0209226, IMG submission 184497) | Arctic peat soil microbial communities from Barrow, Alaska, USA - Barrow Graham LP Ref core NGADG0011-212 (SPAdes) (version 2) | ecosystem: Environmental > Terrestrial > Soil > Wetlands...
AGGAATTTCATTTAGTTCGAATGGATATGGATCACTCCATTTGTAGAAGTGTTTCTCAAGATGAGTAGTTATAGTACCAAATTTTGCAGTATCACGACAGGTGACTATGAGAAACTGATTATAGAAAAACAAATCCTGATTACCTTCCTTATTGTAACCGCGTTGTTCACTATAACGCATAAGTTGGTCAATTGCAGTACCAATGGCATCATTCTCTTTGGGAGATTTGCACTCTACAATTACTAAAGGTAATCCATTGACAAATAATATAATATCAGGGAAAAACGACTTATCCGAACCAAGTATCCGGAACCTCATCTCACTAACTGCTATAAATGAATTCCTATCCGGATTTTTGAAATCAATATAGTGGACTATTTTACCTCTTTCTCCTGTGATTTTATCATCAGCCGATGTACCTTCAAATAACAGGTTCAAAATATTCTTGTTGGAAGTGATTAGGTTGTCACTTTGAAATGTCGTTATTTCATGGACTGCATCGTATATCTGATTTTGTTCAAGCCATGGATTAAGCCGTATAATGCTATCTTCCAGCTCTTGCATCATTACCGGTTGAATCCAGGAAGTTCTACCTGTTTCAGCTTCTGTCTGCCCCCAACGATCTAGTCGTAACACTTTCCATTTTAATGGAGCCATGCTTTCCAACTGTTGAAGGAACGATGCCTCAACAAATTGTTTCTCAAGAGTTGTAGGAATATTTGTATCTACTGGCATCTGTAGCTTTTATTTTATTTTGAGAATGAAAGTTACCAAAACTTCAAGTTAAATTTTAATCGATCCGGACATTTGTGTCCGGATTAATGTCCGGATTCGATACCTAATATTTTATAGGACACTTTGTCCCTTAATTTGTCCCATATTTAATCGTTCTATTAATATCCTGGTTTTATTGGACAAAATTGTCCGGATTCATGTCTAGATATTATTTTAACCCTAAAATTATCTCATTTAATAAGAAATTTATACATTACAATACTTCTTATATCTTGTTGTTTTGCAATATTTTAAATAACATGTCAATTAAATTTCCCATTTCTATTACTATGCGGACATTAATGTCCGGATACATGTCCGGATACATTAAAAGTTGTATTTATAAGATCGTCATTAATTTCAATACTCAAATATTGAGAATAACTTTAAAATGGATTGCACTTTGTTAAATTTAAAAAAAAATTAGTTTTCCCTTAGTCTATAGACTGTTGATGGACCATCTCCGTCTCTCAGAACAAGTTTTTTATCAGCCATTTTATTTAAATGACGTCTTGCTGTCCTTGGGTCAACATTAAAATGTACTGCATAAGCTGAGGAAGAAATAACTCCGACTTCTTTAAGATAATTATAACCAGCTTGTTCAGAAAAAGCAAGATCTTCAGAATTATCCTTAGTGATGTTAGCCCTTGAATCTTCATTATCGGCTCTGTAAATAGTAGTGTAAAACAGGTTATCCTCAAGTCTAAAAGATGGAGACTTTAGTCCTTTATCTTTCAATTTCTTGAGTTCTTTCATTCCAAGACCTCTTTCTTCCACAAGATTCATCTGGTTAAATATGTAAGCAATCTTCTGGTTTCGTGGAATTGATGGGACGGTGAATGAATTAAATTTTTCGATTGGGAACTTAGGAATACCTGGACTCACTATTGCAACCTTATCGTGCAAAATATCCACCATTATCTTGGCTCCTTCAACTGAATAGTCTCTATGAACGATTGCATTAATAATTACTTCTCGTAATGCTTTCTTAGGAAGATCAGTTACTTCAATTCTATGAAATTTATCTCTATTGATCTTCGTTGAAATAACTAGATCAAGAAAGGCCTCTACTTTACCTGGCATAAGAAGTATCGGACCTTCAAAATCTTTAATTATTGGCTCAAGCTCTCCTCTAAAAATAGTAAATATAATTCTAGCCTGTGGAAAATAGAGCTGAGGATTCTTACCTAAAAGTAATAAACCCAATCCAGTAGCTTTTGGAGTAGCTCCATTTTTATCTAGTTTTATAAATCCAAACTGTCTTAAAAACTTCAGGAAAGATTGTGTTCCCAATTTATAAGGCAGCTCCATTCTTGAAATCATCTCCTGTTGTGCTTCCTCAGAAAAATCATCTAAATCGAATTCAATAAGAGCCTCCTCTAATGGTTTGATAACTGGACTAATTTCTGTCTCACGCAATTGTTTTGCAAGTTTTTCCTTTTCTCTAAAATAGGTGTCGTTTTCTTTATCAATTACCTCCTCAAGATCTTTGTCGAAGTATTCGATTCTAATCCCCTCTTTCTCAAGTATATCTCTCCCATCCCCTCCAACATTTGGGTCAGGATCAAGGTGTCCAATAATGACTTTACCAACTCTAGCTTTAATTGCTCTATAGGTGCATCCAATTTTGGGCGGTTTACGCCTTATACATGGTTCCAGGGTAGTATATAAGTAATATCCCTCCACATTTTTGTCTAAAAGCTTCCTTTCAAATAAAGTATATTCAGCATGATCACCAATGCGCGCTTCTCCTCTATGAGCTTTTTCTACCAGAACCCCTACAGGAGTTGAAAGAACTACACCAACTTTTGGGTCCGTTTTATGTGTATGATCGGGTCTGGAACGCTTCATTTCAGAAACAGCCAGTTCCATCAATTCTCTCGGTGTATATTTCTTTTTAGCCATGGCAAAATATTATTTCATGATCTTATCAATAATTTTATCAATCTCGATTACAGAAATAGCACCCCGAATACTTCCATCTTCGGTTTTCATAGGTTTATCTTCAGTAATAATAAGTGTTCCATTTTTTCCACCACCCTCTTCTAAGGGGATTATTTCATTTTCCCTATACCACTTAAACTTCTCGTCCCATCGTTGTTTATATTCAGTATCATGTAACATTCCACAATGTTCCCAGTAATATGTTTTCCCTGTTTCCTCATTTTCAATAGTAAAATCCGGGAGTTTTTCAATGTCCTTTATTACAAGCTTTTTCTCATAAATTGGTCTGGTATTCTTGTCAATCAACCTCTGATAGATCAATAGTTCACTCTTTGACCGGAGTAATTTTCCATCGCTTGCCTGATGGATGAGATTCTTTTCTAGAAAATGTCCCTCAATTTCAACAAGTTCGGGTTTTTCAAAAAGATTGGTAATTCGTTTTAACGTATCGGACTTAAGTGGTGATGATAATGCTTTAATATCAAAAGTATTTCCCTGATAAAGCATAATAATTTTTTCTTTCTGCCGTGTTAGAGCAGTATAAAGCATTTCTCTTGTGAGCAAGAAACAGGGGTTTGGTACAATAAGAAAGACTTTATCAAATTCACTTCCCTGAGCTTTGTGAACAGTTAAAGCATAAGCCAACTCCAGTGGTGATTCTCCTTCATCGTTGAATTCCCATGGTTTAAAAGTATACTTAAACCCCTTTTGTGAGATGAATTCAATTTCAGTATTTGTTGGTCTGCCTTTGAAAGTGCTTTTTTGGGTCTTCATCTGACCTACAACAATCCCTATTTCCCCATTAGCAATATACTTCAAACTATTTTCTGAAGGAAAAACGTATTCTGGCTTTCTTCTTGAATTATAAAGATTTATGACTTTATCACCGTAGATGATCTCTTCCAAACCAATAGGCCTGGGAATAGTATATTTTGTATAGGCAAATCTTAGAGTCTCGGCCTTGAATAATTTATGAATTTTTCTGTTAATAGCTTTTACTCCAAAGGGTTTTTCTCTTATTGGCGATAAAATCTGCCAAGCTTCTGTCTTGTGAACAGCTGTCCGAAAGTTGAAATACATTCCATCTTCTGAACCCAATGACTTATTAAAGTTTTTAATATCATTTATGGAATCCAATTCCAGTTCACTTATTAAAACATTCTCAAACAATTTTTCAAAATCTTCCTCATTTTCCCAACTTTCCATTCTCAGAAAAGAGGAGTTTTTATTTGATATAATCTGAGTAAAGATTGAGTCGGCGCTCGGCTCTAATGACTCACCACTGAACCATTCTGCTAATTGTAAATCCTCCCGTTTGCTCCCACCCTGCCTTCTCTTTATTGTCAGTTCAGCATACCCTGTTCCTACTCTTGGAAATGAAGATTCAATACCTTCGGGTTTTAAAAAGTTAATAATATCTACAAATGGACGACCGGCTCCAATGGGAGGTAATTGTCTGTGATCTCCAACCAGTATGAGCCGCTTAACACCTTTCAGACAATCAAGGGTAGTAGCCAGCATCTCTTCTGTAAGCATTGACGCCTCATCGAAAATTACAGTTTCATACAGACCATCACAATATTGTCCTTCAAGAAGATATTGTTGAAGTTCTCCATTATACCGATCATATCCGGTAAGAAATTGCGCTAAAGTTTTAGCTGTTACCTTAATATTTTTGGCTATTTCTTCCATCCTAACTCTGGCCTTTCCTGTAGGGGCCAATAGTAACACTCCCGCAGCTTCAATCTCATTTTGTCCTGCTAAAACAGTAAGCAAAGTTGTCTTGCCGGTTCCGGCCGGACCAATAAGAACAGAGAACCTTGATTCAGTAATCTCCTTAAGTGCTGCGGCTTTTTCTTTTCGTGCTTTAATTTCCTGATCATCAGGATCGCCTATTGTAAATTGGGTTAACGCATGATTGATTAAATTTGTCCAATTTACGTTACCAGAAAGACGATTACCACCAACTCTGGCCTTAATTTTATCGTGGATGATACTACGGGTTTTTGAAAAACGATTTAACTGATAAGCTCTTTCCCCATTTTTCATTTCCTCAAGGTCAATAAAACCCGGAAAACACTCCTCTGCAACTTCAAAATAATCTCCATTTATGGGACATGCAGGTTCAATTGACATTTCTCTTATTTGCCTGATTATCTCTTTTCTTGGTAGTAGTGTATGTCCTCTTAATGTTCCTAATTCCAATTGTTGAATAGTTAAAGCCCTTATCCGATGAATGTCAAATGGATCAGTTAAAACAAGATTATCAGGAAAAACAATTGAAGGTGGATTCTTTATATAAAGTCCCAGATCGATAGTTGATAAGGAAACCGGAGATAAAGAAAGCCTCAGGTCTTCAAATATTAAATAGGGATTGTTGAGATATTCTATTTCATTCCTTTGGATATTCGCATTAACTCTTTCTTCTTCGACAAATAATGTAGTTGCCTGTTCAATGCTTAAATCGAATCGACTAAGCAAATGCAAAAACTTTAATCGTGTTGGATTTTCTTTTTGTTTTAGCCGTTCATATAGTTTTTTAGAAATATGAGGTATTAATCCTGCGACTGAATCAGAAAGAATTCCATTTGGGTTCTCTAAAGCTTTTTCAAAAAGTAGCCATGGGTTTTGGTCATTACCATTTACCTGATTGGCAATTTCAGCAGCAATGAAATGCCCTTTTTCAATGCCAAATGCACACAAGGCAGAACCCATACCAGGATATATTCCTCTTAGCTTTTCAATTCGTGAAATTTCATCATGAATCCATTTGACGGCATTACCGTTTTTTTCTCCAATACCAAGTTTGTCGGCCTTTTCAAATGAGCTTAAACATTCAAGGAGAACTCGGATAGCTGTATCATTACCAACATGCTCGGCAGCATAAGAGAATTCGAATCTTTTATCATTTGGAACAATTACAGCGAGTTCTTCGGGATTAAAATCAGGATGTTCCTGTTGATAAATTAAAGCTTCATGATACGGAAGTAAAAATCCATTTTTTTTATCATTTCTGATTGAATGCAGGATCATATGTTCCCAATAGGCGGCTCCAAACCGGCTGTTTGAACCATCGTATTTTTCGGATGGAATTATTTTCTGAATTCGACCAACCCCAACAAGTACACGACCTGATTCTTCAACAAAAGGTACCTGTTTTGCATAAAAGAAAACTAGGGAGTTTTCTGCACTTAAATGTTCGAAGAAACAATTTAAAAGCGCCTTTTGATTTAAGTATTCCTGAACCCAATTATCAGTGCCATTGCTCCAATCAAGGATTGGTTCTCTTTGATCATCAAAATTCAAATCGTATCTGGAAGTTTTTTCCTTAGCATTCTCTTTTAGCATCCAGTGGTAGGGAACTGCCGGAGCTGAAAAAGAGGGGAACTGGACATGTGTTGGTCTTAAATGTCCATGTGTGGTTGGAGATGATTCTATGTAAGGATGCGTAAGAGTTTTATTGAAGGGGAATGAAGCCATGAAAGTGGCTCTTTCTCCAATACAAACAGGATAATCATTCTCGGTTAGATCATTTATCTGTTTACCTGCAAGATTGTGTTCTTTATCATCATCTCTGCTTAATGCACAATTTTTCAATATAAGACATGCTCCGTTTGATTTGGGGTTTTTACAAATAGTGCCATTCCAGCCGCTGTCATGCCAGGGAACACGAATCGATAAATGTTTAAGTTGATATCGGGGATTGTGTTTCATACTTAAAATTGTTTCTTCTGTAAAATGCTAAGTTTGTTTTATCATTTCTTCCGGTACCCTCACCCTTCCACTAAGCAAATCTTGCATTAAACCAATTTTAATTAATAGTAGCTTATCGAGATTGTTTTTATGTTCTTTGAGTAATTTACTAACTGTGTCCATTTTTTCAACAATTTTCAATTGCTCATTGAAGCTTGGTATGCATATTCTTAAAGTTTGAACTCTATGCATAGCAAGTTTTGGCACTCCACCGCCAGTTCCAATTTCTGACCAAATTTGTCTTTGTAATCCGTCTGAATTTAATAATAGCGCTAAATAATCAGATATAATCTGCTTTTGCGGAACAATTCTTAATGCATTTTCTGTCAATATAATTTTTTCACTAACTGGTGGCCTTAAAACACCAATGTAACCAATTGATCCAGCGATAGAAATGAATAGTTCATAGGGATGAATTTCATATCTTTTTAAGATTTCGTATGTTTCTTTTTTTAAATTTTCTAGACTATAATAATCAACTTCTTTTTTATAGAAATCCAAAACTCTTAAATATCTAAACCCCTCATTCCCTTCTGCATACGTGTGATCTTTTGGTAGTCTTTTGCCTCCAAATACTTCACATTTATTCAATAATAAATCAACATCCCACTCCTCTGGCACCTCAAGTCCATTCTTAACTGTAAACTTATGAGTTGCTTTGTTGCGAATATTACCTCTCTCATCTATCCCCCGGGTGAGCAAATCCTGCATAAGGCCGGTTTTAATTCGTTGATACTTATCTATAAGAGCTTCTGTGTTGGCTATGGTTACATCAGCTGTACTTAGGATTTCGGCAATGTGTGATTGTTCGGTTTCTTTAAACTCTTTAACTTCTAAACCAAGCAATAATTCTCTATCAACGTGCGGAATACCAGTACCATTTGTTTGCGATTTTATATATCCCTCAAACCCTTTTAATTGATAAAAAAGAAACTCATGGTTAAAAACATTTAGACTAAAATTAAATTTCACCATAGTTGATGAAAGCACTCCACTTTTCCCTTTAAAAAATTCACCTGCATTTGAACCGTCCCAAAGAAGCAGTAAGTCTCCATCTTCAACTTCAACTTTTCCGGGAAAATCAGAAATGAAATTACCAGCAGTATTTCCTCTAAGATATTCAGGTGTTAGATATAAAACTTGCTTTTCAGATTCGAATCCAATTAAAGGTGATTTCCCCTTTTTATATGTCAATACCTTTTCAAGTTTCATCTTAATCCAAATACTTAAGTTCAGATAAATAAGTATTCAATTTGGATAAACTATTTTGCCGTAGCTTTTCCAATCTATTCGAAGGTAAAGCATATTTATCCCACAACTTTTCTATACCAGAAATCAGTTTCCGTTTTTCAACATTTAAGTACTTAAGCAGTTCCTGTTGCACCAAATTGTTATGCTTTTGAAGTATTAAAGTTTTACATTCTGAAGATTTAATCTGTCCACCAACATCTTTCAACCATTGGTCGAAATGCTTCAGCTTGAATTCCAACGTCTTAATATCAGCTTGTAGGTTTTTAATCCTTTTGTTATATGATGATTTTTCTTTTTTGTCTTCGGGAATTGATTTGGTCCGGAGCTCAGTCAATTCTTGTTTTGCTTTTTCCAAAGTGACCGTATAATCCTTTTTATATTCATAGTTACCATAACGCTTCAAATCAATTTTAAACTCCTGTTCTTTTTCTGCATTTTTCTTATCCCTGCGAAGTGTTTTTAAATCATTTTCCAATTCTGTTATCTTACTTAATTGCTCTTGTATGATTTTAAGTTCCTCTTGCGCACTGCTTCGATTCTTCAAATCAAAAATTTGTCCTTTTAAATAATCCTTAATGCTCTTGGTAGTACGATTTTCGTCTCCATTGTACTCTTCTTCATCTCCTTCACCCTCATCATCCTGCTCAAATTCAATACTATCAATCAATTCTTGTAATTCAGAATTTTTTTCGCTAATTGTACTTTCGTAATCCAGAATGTTATCCTGTTCCTTTTGGAAATAGGTTTCTATAAAATATTCATCAGGGATCAGAGAGGAGCTCCAGCCAATAGAACTGATAGTTTTCAAATCATACTTAATATTGGTCCACCAGTTCACAAATACACCAGCAACCTGGAATTCGTCGAGTGTTTTGAAGGAAGCTAAACTGGCCTTAAACGATTGCAGTAAGTGATCTCTTACAGAAGATATTTTTAGTCCGCTGATTGTATAATCCAACATACTTTTGACAGCTTCATTGCCATCAATAATACCTTCTTCCATATCAGACAGTTGGCTTGGAGAAAGTTTCGCAAAATCATCCTTTCCAGTGGTCCACCATTTGTCGAGTTTTTCCTGTATGTCTGAGAAGGTCCTGAGAATTTCAGGATGGTTTTCTACACTAGTTTTAATCAGTGACTTTTCATTTATATCTTTATTATAACTTCTGTAAACTCCATCGCCTTCAAAAATTGAATCGGCAGCGAAACTGAATTTATCAAACTGCGCCTTTTGATTCTCAATTTCTGTTTGTGGGATACCTCCCAAAAGATGAGCTTTAACATCTTCTGGTTCAGGGTCAGGTGTGTTATCAACGTATCTTCTTATGTTCAGGTTGTAGTCGTGAGTTTTTGCAATCTCATCTTTATCAATAAGCCGGGAATACTTCAGTATTTCCATTTTTTGAGTAAAGACGAAATTTATCTTCTCAATATCTTCCGGGCGGAGGAAATTCTGCACCTTCCCCTCACCATATTCTGCATCGGCATTAATGAAAAATATTTTATCTTTTAAAGTATCGGGTTTGTTTTTATTCACAACTATTACACATGCTGGAATACCTGTCCCATAGAACAATGCAGGTGGCAGACTGATAATAGCTTCAATAATGTTGGCATCAACCATTCCTTGTCTGATCAGTTTTTCTGTACCGCCTCGAAACAGAACACCATGTGGCATAATTGTAGCCATGCGTCCAGTAGATTGAAGACTTGCTATCATATGCTGAACAAACATAAGATCCGCTTTCTTTCCAGTTTCCGGTGCAAAGCCAAATTGGAAACGAGTCGGCATCTGCATAGTAGTCCTTGAATAGTTTTGAGAGAAAGGAGGATTGGCAATCACAATGTCGAACTTTTTCCAGGTACCACCATCAAGTATTTTGGGATTCTCAATTGTGTCCCCATTTTCTATCTGTGCATCTGGCACATTATGCAGGATCATATTCATTTTACAAATTGCCCAGGTAGTACCATTGTCTTCCTGTCCATAGACTTGTATGTCTTTGGGATTACCCCCATGCTCCTCAACATATTGAATAGACTGAATTAACATACCCCCTGAACCTACGGTGGGGTCATATACCTCCATTCCCTGCTCTGGTTTAAGGAGAGTAACGAGCAATCTTACGACCTGGTTAGGAGTATAGAATTCTCCTCCTTTCTTTCCGGCGCTATCGGCAAAATATTTAATAAGGTATTCATACGCCGCACCTAACAGGTCGGGAAACTCAAAGTTGTCATTGATGAGGACTGGAAACTTGTTAAAGTGGTTAATGAGATCTATAAACCGCTGGTCAGGGATCTTATTCTGTCCAACTTTTTTATTGAAGTTGATGTTATCTTTCAGTACACCTTCAAGGATATCATTTTCCAGTTCTATTGCTTCAATAGCCTTGTTCAGCATTGCTCCTACATCGTGCTTCATTACCCGAATGGAAGGCTGAAGATTGTTATGTTCATCGTGCCAATCCTCATTCCATCTTGCACGCTGAGGAATGAAAAATGTTTCACCATAAGAAGTTTTATCTTCGAGAATTATCTTTAATTGTTCAGCAGAAAGATGTGAGTAACTTTTTCGGATTTTTGCTCTTTTCAAATCGAATTCATCACTCAACCTTTTGATGAAAAGCATTCCGAATATAAATTCCTTGAACTCAGACGCATCGACTTTACCACGCAGAATATCGCATCCTTTTAATAGAAATGATTCGAGTTGAGAGAGTGTTATTTTTGATTGTTTCATAGATTGCAGAAGAAATTTTAAGCACTCTAATTTCGTTATAAAACTGAACAAAAAACATAAAATTTGATTTTTTGGTGAGGATTAATTATCGCTTTGACTATTCTTTGAAACAAAAGATCCCGCAGATCATTGATCCTGAGCCAAACATAAAAGAATTTGAGGGAGAAGATGGAATAAGAAAAACCTCCCAAGAAGGGGCATTAACTTAAAGGTTTCGATTAAAATATCGCTCATTCTTATATCCCTTTTACAATCAGCACCATCTGAAATAATATTGTTTTTCCTATCTTGCATCATCGCTGCATTGATTTTTTATGTGCTCCCTGTTCAGGAATAAATACAGGATCGAATCGACCCGATACCGGGGATATGATTATTCATCGCCCGGGAAATATTTTATTACG
>Ga0209226_10001426_pt1 | contig 10862 bp, 10 predicted proteins | sample BarGraNGADG00212_2_FD_184497 | JGI IMG/M metagenome (GOLD analysis project Ga0209226, IMG submission 184497) | Arctic peat soil microbial communities from Barrow, Alaska, USA - Barrow Graham LP Ref core NGADG0011-212 (SPAdes) (version 2) | ecosystem: Environmental > Terrestrial > Soil >...
CGCACTACCAGTGCGTCTTCGCGGCCCGTGCGGCCCCTGTCATCCACGGCTCGACCCCCTCAGCGGCGTATCCCAAACGGGATAGGCTCTACCAATGTTCATTTCCTTTGAAGGTCTTGACGGCTGCGGTAAGACGACTCAGGTCGAGCTGCTGGAAGCTTTTCTCGAGATGCGCGACGTTGAGGTGGTCGCGACGCGCGAGCCGGGCGGCACCGAGCTGGGCGAGACGCTGCGCCAGATCGTGCTGCACGGCCAGAAGATCTCGCCCTGGGCCGAGGCAGCGATATTCGCGGCAGCGCGCGCCGAGCTGGTCGAAAAGGTGATCGAGCCGGCGCTCAAGCGAGGGGCGACGGTGATCTCCGACCGTTTCGTCGATTCCTCGCTGGTCTATCAGGGCGTCGCGCGCGGGCTGGGGATCGAGAACGTCCTGCAAATCAACTTGCACGCCACGAAGGGGCTGCTCCCCGATCGGACCTTCCTGCTGATGGTCGACGAGAAGCTTTCGGAGGCGCGGGTCGGCGACGAGCGCGACCGCATGGAGCGAGAGAGCGAGGAGTTTCGCCGCCTGGTCGGGGACGGTTACCGGCGGCTGGCCGAGATGTTCCCGGAGCGGATCGCTGCTCTCGATGGGATGCAGCCACGCGAGCAGATCGCGCGCCAGATTCGCCAGGCACTCGTCGAAGGCGCGACTTGAGTCCCCCTGACCCCTTCGCCCAGGTGGCAGAGCAAGAGGAGGCGAAGGCGCTGCTTCGCTCGGCGCTGGCCGAGGGACCGTCTCATGCCTATCTCTTTCACGGCCCGAGCGGTGTCGGGAAACGCAAGGCGGCGCTTCATTTCGCGGGCCAACTGCTCGGTGATCTGCGCCGCGTCGAGCAGCATTCGCATCCCGACCTCTACCTGCTCGAGCCGGTTGGCGACCAGATCCGGATCGACGATATTCGAGCGCTCCGGCGCGATCTGCATATGCGTCCGTTCGAGGCGCAGTGGCGTGTGTATATCGTTTTCTCGGCCGAATCGATGAATCGCGAGGCCGCCGACGCCTTGCTCAAGGATCTCGAGGAGCCGCCCTCTTATGCGGTTTTCGTGCTCGTCGCGAGCGACCCGCGACGAATCTCCGCGACCATCCGCTCGCGCTGCCAGCCGGTTTCCTTCCACCGCCTCTCCGAGCAGGCCGTGCTCGAGCAGATCGTGCGCCTGGGCGGAGTCCCCGACGAGGAGCGCCGGCGGGCGCTGGCACGGATCGCGGCCGGCCGCCTCGACCGTCTGGAACGTTTGCTCGAGCCCGCCGCTTCGGCGCGGCGCGCCCGCCTACTTACAGCCGCACGTGCCGTCTACGACGACCCGAATTTCGATCCGGCCGAGGCCGTGCGCTCGCTCCAGGAGGCGATCGACGAACGGGGAGCCGAAGCACGGGCCAAGGCCGAGCGCGGGCTGGAAGACAGCGAGCTGACCAAGCGCGAGCTCGATCAGCGCCTGCGCCGAGTCGAGCGCGGGGCCGAGCGCGAGGAATTGCTGGCGATGCTCGAGGAGCTATCCGCCTGGTACCGCGATCTCATCGCGGTCGCCGTCGGCGCCGAGGGCGTGCTGATTCACTCCGATAACGCCGCCGAGCTGCGCGCCGACGGGACGCTCGAGCGCCTTGCCGCGGCCGAAGACGCGGTCGATCTGGTGCGCGAGACCTTCCGGCGCATGCAGTCGCTCAACCTCAACTCGCCGCTGGCTCTGGAGGCGCTGTTCGTTCGCTTGCACGCGCTCTTCGCCGGCGTCGAGGCCCTCGTTTGACCCGCGGAAAGTCCGCCGGCTTTGCCGGCTTGATGACTTTCCGCGGTGCGAAGGAAGCGCTGAGCCGCGCCTCCGACGTTGGACTCAGCCGGTCCTAGGAGCGAGGCGGACTGGCCGGAAATGGGATCGGTGTTCGGAGTGGGCCGGAGGATGGCGTTGAGTGAGCCGCGCCCGCAATGTCGGTCGTAGTGGCGGGTGAAAAGCAGCGAATGGCCGATGCGCCGTCTACTTTACGAGCGATGCGCGAAGCCGCTCGAGCACTGTTGCAGGGGAACACCGAGAGTGTCGAGTACGAGGGACGGGTCTGGCGCTATTCCGTGCCCTCGACGAGCTCTTATCCCCATCAATGGCTCTGGGATTCCGGCTTCCACGCGATTGTCTGGTCGCTTTCCGACCCTGTCCGAGGTTGTGAAGAGCTGCGCTCGCTCTTTCGCTGGCAGGCCGCGAACGGCTTTATTCCTCACGTCATCTTCTGGCATCCCAGGCGCGCCTACCTGCACCCCTGGCCGCACCTCGAAAGCACCGATCACTGGGGCCTTCGTCCCGGCAACCGGCCGCGGATAACGACTTTGATCCAGCCGCCGGTACTGGCGACGGCGGTCGAGCGCCTCGTCTTAGCCGGCGCCGAGGATTTTCTGGCGGAAGCCCTGCCGGTGCTCGATCGCTACTACCACTACCTCGCCTCCGAGCGCGATCCCGACCAGGACGGGCTGATCTCGACCATCGTGCAGTTCGAGACCGGCCTGGACTTCAGCTCAGCCTACGACCAGGCGATAGGCGCCGGCCCGCGCTCAGCTCTCAAGATCGCCTTGAATACGCGCCGCGTCGAGATCCGAAACAAGCTCGCCGGCTACGACCTCAAGCGCATCTTCGCTCGCGATGACCATGCCGAGGACGTCCTTGTTAACACGATCTGGATCGACAACCTCCAGGTGCTCGCCCGCCTGGCCAAGCGCGCCGAGCAAACCGAGCTGGCCGCCTGGGCCGAGTCCAAAGCCAGCCAGGCGCTGCAGTCGCTGCTCGAGCGAGCCTGGGATCCGAAGCGCGGTCTCTTCTCCAATCTCGTCGGCCTGGCCGAGACGCGCACCGAGGCGAAGACGATCCAGTGCCTGCTGCCGCTACTTATCGAGGACTTGCCGGCCGAGGTCGCCGAGCGTCTACTCGCTCACCTGACCGACCCGCAGGAGTTCTGGTCGCCCTATCCCGTGCCCTCGGTTGCCCTCGACGAGCCCTCCTACACCGACGATTCCCGCATTCGCGGCATCCGCCTGATCTGGCGCGGGCCCTGCTCGATGAACACCAACTGGTTCCTCTGGCGGGGGCTGCTTCGCCACGGCGAGGCGGGCTACGCCGCCCAGCTGGCCGGGCGCTCGCGCGAGCTGGTCGAGCGCGGCGGCTTCAACGAGTTCTACGACGCGCGCTCGGGCCGCCCGGTAGGAGCCCTCGAGTTCGGATGGGCGACTCTCGCAGCGGACATGTAACGGACGAAAGTCCGCCTCCTGAGGAGGCTTGACGACTTTCGTCCGCAGATAGAAGCCTGAGCCGCGCCTACGGCTTGGGCTCAGATGCTCCCAGAAGCGGGGCGTGCTGACCGTGGTCGGGGTCAGGGTTCGGGGGAGCGGGGGATGGCGTTTGTGAGCCGCGCCCGCCATGTCGGTCGCTCCGTTTCCGCCAAAAGTCCGCCTCCCGTTGGGAGGCATGACGACTTTCGGCGGTGCGAAGCAAGAGCAACCGGGGGACGGCGTTTGGTGAACCGCGCCCGCCATGTCGGTCGCGGTGGCAAGCGAAGAGCTTGGTGGGGGCGCTATCCTCTTGAGCGCGCCGACGTAGCTCAGCTGGTAGAGCACTTCACTCGTAATGAAGGGGTCCGCGGTTCGAATCCGCGCGTCGGCTTTCATTGATAGAGCCAAGTCCGTCCCATTTACCAGGGTCGGGCTATCGGGCTCCGGATCTTCTGAGCGTCCACGGCGAATCTCGGCTAGAGGGACGTCTCACACCCTCGCGGCGTGCATAAACGGGCGCCTTCTCACTCTAGAGACGGCGCCCGTTTCGCGATGAGCGATCAGTTCGTGTCCTGCAATTGATCAGTCAACGGGCGTTCGGGTAGGCATTAGCCGAGGTCGACGGCGGAGATGCTGGTTGTGATGGCAGAAACAGTCTCCGTTAAGCCGCCGTCGTAATAAGCGCCCTGGAGCGTGATCGTATGGGTTCCGGCGGCGAGTGTCACGACCCTCGACACCGGTAAAATCGCTCGACCATCGGCCGCGCCCGGAGTTTGTGCGCTTACGTTTGTCCAGTAAGGGCCATCCGCAAGAGCGCCGTCTACGTACACCCGACCAAAGGCGTCACCCGCGTTCGAGTTGCTTTGCGCTGTGTACTGACCGACGATCAGCACCTTGTGGCTTGCCGTGAGCGTGATGCTGCAGGATGCGATATCGGTCCACGCAGTAGTCGAGTCTACGTACCGCGCCAGGGTGACCGTCGGTGGGGGATTCGCCGTCGATACACCGGCGTTGCACGCGTTACCGGTGCCTATAGCGCCCTGTGCCCCAGTAGCTCCGGTGGCGCCTTGGACACCCTGCAAGCCCCGATAGCCCCGATAGCCCCTCGGCCCCTTGGCGCCTTTGAGCTTCTTAATGACGCTCGGCTTAATCTGATGGGTCGAGGTGATCAGGTAGTGACTCGCGGCGATGCTCGACCCCGTTAGGGAGATGAACAGGGCAAGGCACGCAATGATCATGGTGGGGGATGGCCACCTGGATCCGGTCTTCATGCTTCCCTCGCTTTCTCGGATGACCCGCCGAAAGCGTCGCGGCGGAGATGTGACACCCCAGCATTAATCACCCGTCCTGGGATGTCAACGAGATCCGATCCGGAGAGCCGGTGCGCCCGTAGCCTACGAAGAGCCGACCGAGTACGCGGTCTCGAGCCCGGCTTCGGCCAGCGGGCGGCGGGCCCAGGCGAAGCGAGTCGCGTACCAGCCTTCTAGCGGGGCTACCGCGACGCCGTAGCTGGAGGACTGGATCAGCCAGCCGCTGCCGAGGTAGATCGCCGTATGGTTGATCTGCCAGGGCTTGGAGCGCGGGCCCTTGGCGCCGAAGAAGAGCACGTCGCCGGGCTCGAGCGCGTCGATGGCGATGCGCTTGGAGCGCCCGACCTCGCCGGACATGACGTAGGTGGTGCGACCGCGGATAGTCGACCTGAGCATCGCGCCGCCGCTGTAGCTGCGCAGTTTGTAAACGCGCCAGACGAAGCCCGAACAGTCGAAGCCGCCGGTAACGGTCTGACCGAAAACGGTCTGCGTGGTTGAGCTCGATCCACCCCAGATGTAGGGGTAGCCGATGAAGCTCACGGCGTAGCCGAGGACGCGCTTCTGCCATTCGTTGAGTGTCGGCAACTCGAGCTGTAGCGACGTATCCTCGACCCATTGCGTTTCTTCGCCCGTGAACGCGAGCAGCTGCGCGATTGAGTAGGCGGCCTCGGCGCGCGTGATTGGGGCGGAGGGCAGAAGCTCGAGCGTGTCCTGGCTGGCGGGGTGATTGATCCGCAGGCCGAGCAGACGAGCGACCGTCTCGCTGCCGTAACGCGCGGGCGGAGAGACGCCGGCCTGGCGGAGGACGAAACGGAAGCGGGCGGCGGCGCTCCTCAGCCCGAGCTGCTTGACGAGAGCCGCATCGAAGGCGCTGACGCTCACCGAGGCGCCTGCTTGCGGCGAGCCCGGCGGCGAACCGCTCTTTGTCGGTTTCGTAGTCGTGGAGCCCGTTGTTGTGGTCGTGTCGCGCGATGGGTCGGTAGTGGTCGGAGTGGTGGCCGTAGTTGTTGTTGTGGTCGTGTCGCGCGATGGGTCGGTAGTGGTCGGAGTGGTGGCCGTAGTTGTTGGGGTGGTCGTGTCGTGCGACGGGTCGGTAATGGTCGGAGTGGTCGCCGTCGTGGTTCCTGTGGTGGTGGTGGTGGTGTCATCGCCGGACTCGGGATAGACGACGGCATCGGTCGGCAGCGCTGCCAGAAGTTCTTTGAGCTCCGGCTTGGTAAGCGGATCGTTTGGCTTGAAAGAGCTGACGCTGCCGGCCATCAGGTCGTGCGCGACGACGAACTTAATCTGTGGCTTGGCCCAGTTGGGCGTGCTCTGCTTGGCCGCTGCGGCGGGAACGAGCAAGACCGCGAGGCCTGCGCAAGCGAACAGCACCAGCAAGCGAAAGCGTAGATGGCGGTTTTGCACGTACATTCGATCGGCAACGGGGGAGTAGAGCTTGAACCGGCCGGAGCGGGTTTGTTGCTGCCGTCGACCTCCAGCAGCCCGTCGAGCGGTTCCCCTCGAATCGTTCAACTTGCGCAACAAGCCTCCTCCCGAGGGTCAACTCCCGGGCGCCTGCAGTCGATAGCAACGCCAAATATGGGAATTCCCGAGTCGGACTTGCTTCAACCTAGCGAAGAGCCGCGGCGTTCGCGCTTGCACAGCGGTGCCTTGCTGATCCTCCTCTGCCTAATTCTGGTTGCTCTGGTCGGGGTGAGGTGGATGCGCTTGAGCGAAAAAGAGCTGTCCTCGAAAGCGCGCGTTGCCGACATCAAGTTCTCGATCTTGCCGGGCCTGCCGCCGCTGACGATCCGTAAGGGCTCGCCCTATCCGGCGAACGATTCCTGGAAGAACTACCTAGCGAGCGAGCGCACTTGCCCCGGGGGTGAGCGGACAGATCTCCCGCTGGCCGAGCAGGCAAACATCATGACCTGCCTCATCAACTACGCCAGGCAGCAACGGGGCCTCTCGACTCTGAGCCCCGCCTCGCTGCTCAACGAGACAGCCCTGAAAAAAGCCGGCAAGATCGTGCGCTGCAATGAGTTCGCCCACGCCGCCTGCGGTGAGGACCCTGCCGCCGATGTTCGAGCTTTCAACTACTACGGCTCCTGGGGCGAGAATCTCTACCTCGGCGAAGGGCGCCTGGGCGCCCCGCGGGTGGCACTCGACGGCTGGCTCAACTCGCCCGAGCACCGCGAGAATCTCTTTCGTTCGAACTGGCGCTTCGAGGGGATTGCTGTGATTACGGCGGCCCACATCGGTGAATACTCAGATGCAACCGTCTGGGTTAATCAGTTCGGCACGACCTAAGAGCTACGCGGAAAAGACTCAACACGCAGCCGCCGGCCGTAAGGCCTTTTCCGCGCGACGAAAATAGGGCGATTCTCAGGCGGCCTGAGGAATCAACGGGCGCCGGAATTCGAGATGACGCCTGTCCGCGTAGGCGAATGGATGACGGAAAACATCCATCGCCTCGCCCGCCTCGACCTCGATGGCGAACTCTTCTCCGGCCACCTCGTCGACGACGACAACGGCGAGCTGTCCGGACTCCGGGCTCCACAGCAGAGAGACCTCAATCTGGTCGCCGCTGCGGTAGTCGAGTTCCTTGAGCGTCATCTTATTTCGATAGTCGGCAAACACGGTTATTTCCTGAACAGCTGTTGAAAGAAACCTGCCATCGCTACTGAGCGTCGCAGAAACCAAGCCCCCCAGGCAAGGCGGTTACTACGGATCGGCGCACGGTCGATGCCGCAGAGATGGGTACGGTCAGCCACCCTTGATGCCGTCTGCTTCTTGCCTCTCAGGCCTGGGCCCTCGGCCCGGTAAGCGCTCAGTCTGAAAACGGCGGCAAGCCTACCTGCTCGAACTGGGTCATCTGCCGAAACTCCGCGAAGCGCCTCTCGATCTCGGGGAGGGTCAGGCGGGCAACTCGCTCGGTACCGAACTCCTCGACGTTGAAGGAGGCGAGCGTCGAGCCGTAGACGACGGCTGCCCGAAGTAGCTCTTCGGTCAACTCGCCCGACGCGTGCGCGGCCAGGAAGCCGACGAAGCCACCGGCGAAGGTGTCGCCGGCGCCGGTCGGGTCGACCACGTCCTCGAGCGGATAGGCGGGTAGCGAGAAGAGCCCCTGCTCGCTGAAGAGTGCCGCTCCATACTCGCCTTGTTTGACGACTACGAGGCTTGGGCCCCATTCGCGGATGAGTCTGGAGGCGCGGACGAGATTGGGCTCACCGGTTATCTGGCGCACCTCGGCGTCGTTGAGTAGCAGCGCGTCGACCAGCTTGATCGCCTCGATCAGCGAGTCGCGCTCGTTATCGATCCAGTAGTTCATCGAGTCGAGCGCTACGAAGGAGGCGTCACGGCACTGCTCGCGCACCTGCCGCTGAAGATCGGGCTGGATATTGGCCAGAAAGAGCGCTTCCGAGGAGCGGGAGGCATCCGACAGCTTGGGCTGGAAGTCGGCGAAGACGTTCAGCCGCGTCTCCAGCGTCTTGGCCGTATTCAGGTCGAAGTCGTAGTGCCCGCGCCAGAAGAAAGTCTCGCCGTCCGGAACGACCTCCAGGTCGCGGAGGTCTATTCCTCGCGCCTCCAGCACCGCGCGCTCGTCGGCGCCGAAGTCACCGCCGACGACGCCCACCAGGCGGATATCGGTGAAGAAACTAGCGGCCAGCGAGAAATGCACGGCTGCGCCGCCGAGCACGCGTTCGCGCTTTCCAAAGGGGGTCGCGATGCTGTCGAACGCGACCGAGCCGACGACTGTCAGAGCCATAGAGCGCAAGCCTAGCGGGGCTTCGTCTCGCGCAAAGTGTGAACGCGCTCGCCGAAAGACGGTGCCCATCAGTAACGTATTAGGAGATGACGACCTGGCAGCCCTCCTCTTGGCGCGAGTTCCCCGCGGCGCAACAGCCGGATTGGCCGAGTCGTGAGCTTGCCGACGAGGTCGTGGAAGAGGTTCGCTCTCAGCCGCCGCTCGTATTTGCGGGGGAGGCCCGCCGCTTGCAGGAAGCGCTTGCTCAGGTTGCCGTCGGTAAGGCCTTCTGCCTGCAGGCCGGCGACTGCGCGGAGTCCTTCCACGAGCACTCGGCGCCCGCGATCCGCGAGCGCTTGAAGGTGATCCTGCAGATGTCGGCCGTCCTGACCTACGCGGCCAGTGTCCCGGTGGTGCGCCTGGCCCGCATGGCCGGCCAGTTCGTGAAGCCGCGCTCCTCGCCGACCGAGAAAATCGGCGATCTCGAGATTCCCGCCTTCCGCGGCCACATGATCAACAGCGAGGAAGAGACGGCAGAGGCGCGCGTTCCCGACCCGAGCCGCATGCTCAGGGCCTACAACCAAGCCGCCTCGACGCTCAACCTGCTGCGCGCTTTCACCAAGGGAGGGTACGCAGATCTCTCGCAGGTGCACGTCTGGAATCAGGAGTTCGTGACCGCCTCGCCCGAGGGCCGGCGCTACGAGCAGATCGCCAGCGAGATCGACCGGGCGCTCGCCTTCATGGCCGCTTGCGGCGTAGACATGCACAATTCCGCCCTGCACCAGGTCGACATCTGGACCTGTCACGAGGGCCTGCTGCTCGACTACGAGGAGGCGCTCACCCGCCGCGACTCGCTCACCGGCGACTGGTTCGACTGCTCCGCGCACATGCTCTGGATCGGTGAGCGCACACGCCAGCCGGACGGGGCTCACGTCGAGTTCTTCTCGGGCGTGCACAATCCGATCGGCGTCAAACTGGGCCCCGGCGCAACCTCCGAGCAGGTGCTCGAGCTCTGCGAGGGCCTCGATCCCGAGAAGATCGCCGGCCGCCTCACACTGATCACGCGCATGGGCGCCGGCAAGATCGAGCAGAAGCTACGCCCGCTGCTGGCCGCCGTGCGCGACTCCGGTCACCAGGTCGTCTGGATCTGCGATCCGATGCACGCCAACACCTTCACAACCGAGAGCGGTCGCAAGACACGTCGCTTCACCGACATCATGGCCGAGATCGAGGGCTTCTTCACCGCCCACAAGGCCGAGGGCACCTGGCCGGGCGGCGTGCACCTGGAGATCACGGGTGGCGACGTGACCGAGTGTCTCGGCGGCGGCGAGAAGCTGTCCGAAGCGAAGCTCGAAGAGGCGTATCAGACGCTCTGCGATCCGCGCTTGAACGCGCGCCAGTCGCTCGATCTGACCTTCCATATCGCCGAGTTGCTGCGCCGCTAACCGCGTTAGCCCGGTTCGATGCCTCGACATCGGCCGGTAGATGGGGCACTATTTCGGTACCGGCGTTGGTTCCGGGTTGCCGGCTCGTTCGTAATTGAGCGTTTGGCAACCCAGGAGACAACGTGAAACGTTACTTCGCAAGAAAACTAGGCACCTACGGTGCAACGTTCTTCGCCGCGGTGACGATCGATTGGGCGATTCCGCACCTGATGCCCGGCGATCCGATCAAGACCTTGCTCGCTCGAATAGCGATCAGGGATCAAGCGACCTACGATCGGCTATACGCGCAGTTCGCCAGGTCGTTTAGAACCGATATCCCTCTTTGGAAGCAGTACTACTACTTCTGGGTTTCGCTTTTTCACGGCGATCTCGGAGTCAGCATCATGCTCTTCCCGACGAAGGTGACTACGATCATCTCCCGCTCGGCTCCTTACACTCTCGCGCTGTTAATCCCCGCCATCTTGCTCAGTTAGTATGTGGGCAACAAGGTTGGCGCATTGGCGGCACGAAGGAAGGCGCTCGACAATACGGTGCTTCCCGTCTCCTACGCGCTCACTGCGACTCCCTACCTGTGGTTCGCGATGGTTTTAGCGTGGGTACTGGCCTTCATCTGGAGGATTTTCCCCGGGAGCCTCGGCTACGACGCGACGCAGATGCAGGGGTGGAATCGCAGCTTCATCATCAACCTGCTCTACCACTGGTTCCTGCCCTTCATGTCGCTCTTCCTGATATCCGTCGGCGGCTGGGCGATCGGGATGCGGAACATGATCATCTACGAGCTGGAGTCGGACTACTCGCACTATCTGGAGTCGCTCGGAGCGCCTAGAAAGCTGGTGCGTAAGTTCGCCTTCAGAAACGCGATGCTTCCCCAGATAACCGGGCTTGCACTCGCGCTTGGAGGCGTGTTGGCGGGCGCTCTCGTCACCGAGGTCGTCTTCTCTTACCCCGGTCTCGGGTCCCAGATCTACACCGCGATATTGAACAAGGACTACTTCGTGATTCAGGGGGTGTTCCTCTTCATCATCGTCGGCACCCTGATCGCCAACTTCTTTGTTGACATCGTCTACGTTCTCGTCGATCCGAGAACTCGAAT
>Ga0209226_10001430_pt1 | contig 10853 bp, 13 predicted proteins | sample BarGraNGADG00212_2_FD_184497 | JGI IMG/M metagenome (GOLD analysis project Ga0209226, IMG submission 184497) | Arctic peat soil microbial communities from Barrow, Alaska, USA - Barrow Graham LP Ref core NGADG0011-212 (SPAdes) (version 2) | ecosystem: Environmental > Terrestrial > Soil >...
AAAGGTCTTGGCCAAGTGCTGGGCGATCTTTGGGCAGCCCAATCGGGGATTGCGCCGCTTGAGTTCACAGATGGCTCGGATCAGTTCCGGAGCGGGCCCTTTTGGACCGGGCTTTTTCTTTGGACTCGAGGAGTAAAGGAATCGATACTTGAAATCCTTGAACGCACGATGAAAGCGCAGCAGGGTGGTGGGCTTGAGGATTATGGCCGTGCGGATTAGCCGGCGAAGGCTCACGAACTGGGCACAGAACCCGAAGAGCCAACGGTCAGTGGCGCGAAGATTGGGCGCTCGGCGGCGAGAGCGCTGCAGGACCAGGAGCTGCTGCTTCAGGAGGAAATTCTCAGCGAGAACGGCTCGGGTCCCGCCAGTTCCCAGGAGAACAGCCAGTCTGGCCAGCAGATGCACCATCACTAAAATCGCATTTTTCATGGACAAGCAGCTTGCCTAGCATCGGACTCAGGAGCAAGGGAGCCGGATCGCCGCCGCCGCGCACCTCAATTACGAATTCGCCCCTCGGAGGGGCAAGGCCTCCTGATTGATCATAGCCTGCCCTCGGCGAGCGTGATGTTGTTGGTGGGATAGTCTCGTCAACGGATTCGGAACACCTAGGCCATCGATCTCCAACTTCCTTTCCAAGTTTCACTGCGCCTTCTCCCGGGCGAACATCAGATCAAATCTCGCCAGAACCGTTTTCCGTCCCACGCCTTTACCCTCTCCGCTAGATCGTATCTCTATCTCGCGCATGGCGTGGTCAGATTCGACATCCAGCACCAAAACCTGTGAGTTACCGGGTACCCCATAGACAACGACGGCTTCGATATCCAACGCAGTCGGTCCTTGAGCAGAATTGGCGTCGGCCAAGCCAATAGCTGCCGGAAGCTTTCCGGGCACTTTTTCCAGGAGCCAAACCAGTTCCTCAACTGTGAGAGGCCTACGCCTGGCCAAACTGGGCTGATCGGGATAGTCACTTTTCTCGACCGGTTCGGTTGGCTTGGGTTCAAAGGTATCCTCGGCGGCTTCATATGGCGTGCGGAGCGGAGCTGGCCCCCACCCGTCCAGGGGCTGCAGCACGATCCGGTGACGCTGCAGATTATCAGGGACCTGATCGATAGACGAATTGCACACCAGGTAGTTTCGGACCTCGCGATGCCCAACACGGGCGTTGAACTTCTCGAAGGCGCTTGTCGAGTATTGGCTGGCGTCCCAGCGGCAGTCGACAGCTACCAGAGATTCCTGATCCTCCAAAACAAAATCAAGGGTGGCCCCGTCTTCTTCCCAAAAATATATTGTGGCGTCGGGATTCGATGATCGCAAATGCCCTAGCGCCAGGTGGCGCCAAAGCAGTTCCGGATCTATCTGATTCAGCTTCCGCCAGCCGCGGGACCACGACACCAAGCCCGTATCGAAGGCGAAAATCCGCCGCCTCTCGGCGGACTCTTTGCCCGAAGGCACGCCGTAGGGGGCAACGAACCAGACGATACCCATTGCCTCGAGTAGGTCAAGATACTCACCGAGGGTTGTCTTGTTGACGCCCACAACCGGGGCCAGCTGCGAGACCTTCATGGATTCCCCGCTATGCTGCAACACGTAGAGAAGCAACCGCGACAGTTTAGACGCCACTCGCGACCCATGGGCCCACTGGAGATCCCGAAGCAGTACGGAATCATGCCATGAGAGAAAAACATCTGCCGGAAAGCCCTCGGCAAACAAAGCCTTGGGCAGACCACCGCGATGCAACCGTCGAAGCGTCGGCATGGCCGTGCCCTCCGGAAACTCATCGTTTCGCAGGCACCCGAGCCGATACCCTGCGATTTGTTCCGGCGGGAGTCCGACCTCAAGATCGCTAATTGCGGAGGACACCAGGATCAGCTTCGTTCCCTCTCGCCGCAGGCATTGCTTCACGAGCTCTGATGCGCCGGCGATAACATGCACCTCGTCAAGCACCACGATACGCCCGGTCAGGTCTGCCACGAACCGCTCGGGCGAGGCCATTTGGGCGGAGACCTCGGGATCTTCGCAGTCTATATAGCACATTTCCTCAAGGCCGAGGCGCTTGACGACTGCGGTCTTGCCGCATCCCCGCGGGCCGTGCAGCCACAGGAGCCGCACTTGTCCGAGCTTCCTTCGCAATCCTAAGATAAGCCACTCCCGATCAAGCAGCGTGTCCGCCCACACTTCTTTTCCTTTCGTGTTCACGCACTAATTCGGCCATAACGGGGCCCAGTTGTAAACCCAAACTGCAACTGGGCCCCAGTGGAGGTCCCGTCTCGTGTTTCTTCTAAGTCATTGAGAATTAGATACTTATCCGCTAATTAGCGTTTGCACCTGCCGAATAATCCGCCCTGGGGGCCAAACCCTCGCCACTGTGCCGAAGCCTAGACTGAGACGCCAGCCACATCTGTCGGCTGCCGAACGTATGAAGAAGTCCGCTATAAAGCTGAAGCATGTCGCCCAGAAGGTCGGGCGGAGCCAAGCGCTCCCGGCCCACTGGCTAACCCGAGAACAGATCGCCCGGCGGTACCAGGTCTCTATTCGTTCCGTCGACTACTGGATCGAAGATCGACGCTTGCCCCATTACCGCTTGGGTCGCCTCGTCCGTTTCGACCCCGCTGAGTGTGATGTGGCACTCCGCGCCTTTCACATCCCCGCCCGCGCCTGCCAAAACTAAGCCAACTGGAAAGGAGAAGCCAATGCGCCCGAAATCCCGAGACCGACTCGTCGACAAGGCTCATAATTGCTCTTCACTGCGCCCGAGCGCCAGCTTGGTGGGCGCCAACACGGATACGGAAGCCTTGGAAGCGGTGTTTCGCGGCCGCGAGAAAATGCCGTCAAACGCGTTTCCGAGAATGACAACGCAAGCCAAGAAAACCAAGGCATTCACCTCCCTCGGCGAGGGGTTTTCCCGGAAAGGCCACCGGATTGTTTATCGCGACCAACGCAACGGGCGTGCCACCTGGCTGAGCACCGGCACAAACTCACTGCCATTGGCCCCCGTCAAATCAAGGGTCTTCCAGGCCTGCCGAATCCGTGGAGAACTTTGCGGAAATATCTCCGGAAAAGTGTAACCCGTCAAACCAAAAACTGACAACAACATGAATACTAATGATGCGCCGCAGAAATCCATGTCTCTGACAACGGTCGATATGGAAAGGGTGCTCGCGAACATTAAAGATCCAAACGTGTGCCTCGTCGTCACCCTGTGCATGAGCACTGGCAAACGGGCATCGGTGGTCTGCCCCCAAATTCAAGGGGCCCACCGGCCAAGGCCGGGGTCCGGCGGCTTCAAGGACTAACCGGTGAAAGGAAAACGATCAGTTTCGTTGCGCGAGAAACACGGTCAGTATTATGCCGTGTGGCGCTCGATTGTGATAGGGGATAATGGGGAAGAAATAGAGAAGCAGCACGACGAACCGACTGGGGTGCCACTGCCGCCCACGGGTTCCAGCGATGAGAAGATTTCTGACCATGTAGAGCTTGCTTTTGATGTGGGCGAATACATCAGGAAGCTGAAAAGTCCGCGTTTGCCGACCTTCCAGGAGCAGCAACTAAAACTTAAGGAGTTCGCCCTGCGCGCGGCAAAGCTCGACGGCGAATCCCTTCGAGACCTGGTCACATCCATGCTCGTCCACTACGCGATTACTCCGTTGGAAAGAACAGGGGCGGTGCCGAAGGAGGCCGCGGTTTGGAAGATCGTCGACACTTGGGATCAGGTGCTCACGAAGCTCGGCGACGATAGGGATTTGCACCCGAGCCTGATCGAGGAAACGAAGCTGCAACAGTTGTTGAACCGCATGACCGGAGATCGGGTCCGGCACAAGATCGACATTCAAGTGGTATATCAATTTGGACTTGTGAACGGCAAAGTTCTACGAGGCCAAAACCCGGCAGAATTCCTGGCGGCAACCCCAACGGAGTCATTCAAACGAAAGCCGATCCCCAAAGAGGCGATTCAGAGGGGGCTGGATCATATGGAGACTTTGAAGAACGGCGATCAATGGCAGATACTTACGCTGTTTGGGGTTTACACGGCCATGCGGATCCATGCGGCGTGCGGGGTGAAGTTGATGCCTAGAAAGTGGGTCCGGCCGGAAATCCCAGAAATCTCACACACAGCGGCTTTTCTTGACACGCGTGGAAAGGACTGGGCGATCGAGTGGTTCAACACCAAGGCCAGGCCGCCCAAATGGGAGCGTGAGGAGCCATTGGATCATTGCTTTGTTGAGTGGTGGTTGAAACCTTACCTCAATAAGCACGGCTTCGAACCGGGCGAATACATCCTGCCCGCGATTGCTCGCTGCAGTGACTTCGCTCCCGTCCAATGGCAAGAAATCATGGAGAAATCCGGCTACCCAATGGTGTTCTCGAAATATGGGAAGTGCTTGACGGGCTACCATGCGCTGAGAATCAGTCGGGACCAATGGCTGAAAGAGGACGGCGACGGTTCCTTGTCCCCCCACGAAATCGAGACTGTGTCCTCTAGGCACACGGTCCAGGTGCACCGAAAACATTACAACTCCGAAGTGACCAATGTTGGCGCACAGAGGCGCCTTAATGCAAATCTGCCGAAATTTGTCCCCGCCAAAGGTGACATATCGATGTCTTTGTTCAAAATCCGAGAAGAAATGCGGAAGTGCGAACTAAAGCTCGAGGACCTCAAACAACAGGAGGCGAGCATTCAAGAGACAATCAAGGAGACCGAAGAGAATGCAAAGAAAACCGACACGACAGCAGGTGGCCGAGGCGATACAGAAATTGGCTGACAGCACCCCGTTCACGCCGGCGAGACGCGATTTCGCGATCACCGCGATCTACTGCCAGATGAACGAGGGGATTGAACCGCACATTGTGCCTAACCTGAAATTTGAAACCTTCAATTTTGACGAGCGGTGGGTAGAGTTCACGCCGCGCCACTGTAATCGTCCAGTGCGTCGTCAACTTTCGGACGACACGCGCAATCACTTGCTTGACATAAGACGGAAGCTGAAAGCTGTCTCTACGGATTTTATCTCCCCCTATCGGGCACTGCCAACCAACGGCAGGACGGCCGCGAAGGACCCCGGTTTTTCTCAGGCAGTGCGGGACGCCCTGGACGAGGCCGGGTGCAGTGTCGGATTATTTACCACAAAGCAGCTTAAGTGGATCTGGATAGACGAAAACCCGCATTTATCCGGCGAGGAGAGACGAGTGCGCCTGGTGGCCGAATTTGTGCTCAAGTGGGCAAAACCCTTCCAGCAAGGTGCGCTCCTTGACCAGTTGTTCGCCGGAACGGATGTGCTGCGCCCAAGTTGGGCCTATCCCGACTGGCACAAGGATTTCACCTCGGCCAAGGGCGCGGCGCCGGAGGTCTCGCAAGCATCGGTTCTGGATCCCGCCGCCTGACCGCTTAATCTGCGGCGCAAAATCCGCCCCGCCATATTGCCTGCCAAGTTGCGGCCGCTGTGCCGCGCTTGCTGTCTCTCATCCGCCGAACTCTCGCCGCAGCGGCCGTCGAATGGCCGTCAAACTCATTGTCATGACACTGATCACTGACAATGCTCCCGTTCCGCCAAAGTATCCTAACGCTTATGCGAGTCTCCCCCCCAACAAGCCTGGAGCGGTGTGCCCGCACACCGGATTGCGGCACGCCCATTTGGCGAAGCTGCTTCGCAAAGGCGGTCGTGCTTCCAGCCGCGTGCGGGTCGTTTGCCTGCGCGAGCCTGGCGCCCGTCATGGGAAAACCTTGTTTCATGTGGGCGACATGCTGCGTTGGCTCGACGACCTTGCGTCACTTCAACCGCCCTCAGAAATGAACCCAAAATAGCTCACAAATCGGGTCACGAAACTGGAGTTATTGGACGCTTTTCGTGTGTTCTCGTCAAAACTGACCGGCACCTGAACTCTGTGATCGTTTACCAAGACATGCGTAAGTATCTGGTATTCAACAAGTAGAGCAAGCGTGAGTGGGGCCGGAAGAGTCCACCAAAAAACATGCTCAGACGAAGCCCAGGATACAAAACCGGGGACGTTGTGCGGGAAGTTCTGGCCGTGGCCCGGATTTGGGTCACGGATCGGCACACGGAATGGCGTGGGCTTGACTGGCATTACTAGGGTTATAGAGCGGCTTCACACAACGGTCCGACTGCCCATGGCTGAAACCGTAGTTCGACTGCACGTCGTGGAGCGCGATCGGGCAATGGTGAGATTCAAGCGGCGTAGTGACATGCTCTAGGTTGGCCTTCATCGAAGCCGGCGTAAAAGCGTCGCTGGCGCGGGGGCCTGAAACAAAGCATTGCTCGAATCGCGCGCGCTTGTCTGTGCTGGCGCGGCCCGGAGCACCACTCCGGCCGACTCAGTGCTCGAAATGGTGCGTGAGCGTGCGACTCTCAGCAGGGCAACCCGTCGTCTGCGGGAAGGGCATAGGGGAACTCTCGCCGGCGGCGCCGGGTTTTCAACGAGCCTTGCGCAGGACCGTTTCGCTGGCTGGAGCCCGGGTTTGGCTCTGTCGGCCGGCGCTGCGAAGGGAACTTTTCCACCTGCCGGGCTGAACCGGTCCCAAAATCGCCGCCGAAGAAGCACGCCACGCCTCAGCAACGGCATTGACTTTGCGGTTGCCCAGAGGATTATTGCCCCACTCAGACACAACGCGGTATGAAGGAACGCATGTAGAGAGCCGTTGAGGATCCTTGCGGGCCTAACAGGGCTTCATAGGCCCTCATGGAGCAGAACCATTATGCCCCCGTCGCGGATGGACGACTTGATTAAAAAAAGAGGTAGCTTCGACGGCAACACACCGTGGAACCCGCTATGGTCTGCCCCAATTGGCTTGTCAGTCCTTCTGGGCGACGGAGGCGGCGCTGGCCCTGGGGGTCTACCCTTCAGCTGGGCACCCCCGCCGGCGATGCTGAAGCCGCCACCCCCTCCGCAACGAACCGACTTTCGCTCTCAGAGGTCGAGGTGCGCACCCTCCGCAAGGCGATCGGGAGGGAGACCTTCGATCACTGGGGGTGGCACGCGGACGATACTGGCCGAGTGCTCTCGGAAACCGGACAGCCGGTGTTTGGACCAGGCTTCATAACCGCGCTGAAAAAGGTCGTGGAATTCGTCGAAAAGTAGGCGAATATCATATTACTTTCATAGAAGATGACCGGTTTTATTGGTTTATGATACCTTCCACTAGCAAATCCCCAAATATTTGCTAGTGAAGCCGGTATCATAAAAGTCCCCCTGGAGGGGCTTCCATCCTCACTTTCGTCGCGTTTTCCGCCCTTCGACCCCTGTTTCCATGCCGAGTTTGCTAGTGCATAATGTCATAAATCATAAATGTGCCTGCCAATGCGTATACATGGATTGCACGCTGGTGGATCGGCGCAGACGTTCTTAAGCCAAGTCGGAAATCCGGAAATGAAGCACGCTAGAACATTCGCCCTGGTTCCCCTCGATCTCGCCATGGCCGCGGCAGCCCTCTGGCTCTGGGCAGGGCGAGCCTGCGTGTGCGGAGAGGCGTAGCGCGCCCCTGAGCGGATCCGGAGGCCATCCCCAGAACTCAAATTCCTGGTGGCAAATTCTTAGCCCCTCACCGCTGCTGCGCATTTTCACTGTAAGTGTGTGGAACCGGTATTATAAAAACCTGCCAGAGGGCCATAGGCTGCAATTCCCAACCGGTTTTCGGCAGTTTCGTGCTGCAGCAAGCACGGTTTTGCTTGTGCCGCCCCCTGTAACCGTTCATGGGCCGCGTACTGGCATGGCCGCAAGCCCGTTCCACTCGGTTGAACCATCCTTGTCCAGGGGTTGAACGCGTGCCCCACTCGCAACAGGCCTCCCCGGCTTCCGCGGTCAAACGGTCCGCGGAGCCAAAACCGCGCCATTCATAAGTATGAATGCGCAAGGAACTTATTGCACCAGAGGACAGGGGATCAAGCCACCGCGAAGCAGAGGCAGGTAACCACGCGCGCGCCGAGGCCATTCGCTCGGGCAGGCTGCACGATATATCCGCTGTGGCGCGGCGTTGTGCCGGACTGAAAGTGCCTACCGCCATGACGCGCAAACTCTGGAACGTTGTCGGCGAGGGGGATCCCTTTAAGCCGGAGGACAGACGCCTTGCGGAGGTCTGTTATGCGCTCCTGTATGCCCAAGCGGGCCTTGCCCCCAGCCAGCGCATGAAGTGGGGCGTGGCCCGGCTCCTGGCGTTTCGATGCACCCTTGCGGGACGGGCGATCGGCATGCAATGCGTCGCCCATCCTGGGGATCACGATGAGCTTGTCACCACCGTGATGAAGGAAGACGAGGATTGGATTCGCCCCAGTTGACTATGGCTGGGGCCAACGCCGCCCGGCTGATTTGCATCAGCTACGAAGTCACCGCTGCGGTCCTCGCGTTCGAAGCCTGGATCAAGTCGGCACCCCAGTCCCGCCTATCCCGCTCGCGCAGAAGATCAGCTCGCACCACCCCAAGCAGCCTGTGTACCAAACCATCGGGATTGTGCTCATGAATCGCCAGGGTGGAGGGTTTGTAACGCGTCGATGTTCTTGTAATGAAGACCGGCTCCCACGTTCTACTCGCGCTGCTCTTGGGGAGTGTCCGGCTACGCCTAGAATACCGTCTGACACAGTTGAAGAGAAGTTTCAATGGGTTCCTCGTCAAACTCGTCCCCAAAACTCTGAATTACACTATGAACAATAATAAGAACATACGACCAGAATCGATTTGCACTCGCCGCATGTCTCTGCGGCAACTCTTTGCCCTCGAGGGCAAGACTCCACCAGAGAACGGGAATCCGCTCGAACTGGTTGCCCAGCTCGCACAGCGGTTCGATTTCCTCCCCGGGCCGATCTCCTTCAAAGTCAATGGCGACTCAGTTATCATCAAGCATCGCAGGGAGTCGGAGAGCGCGACGCGCACGGCAACGGAGCTGGCGCACTTGGCCGTCGAACGAGAAAACGAAGGTAATCATAAAGCGGCAATCGAGCTTTGGCAGCGTGCCCTGGCAAAACAACCCTCCTTGCATGGGGCGCGGCGCGATCTGGCGCATGCATACACTGAATTAGGTGATTTCAAAAGGGCCAAGCCCCTCCTCCTTCAGGTGGTTCGGAGCGACCCGGAAGACGCCTGGGCTCTGATCGCCCTGGGCATCATTTGCGAACACGAACGCGACTACGAAAGCGCGGAACGTTTCGGGCGGTTGGTCTTGGCAATCCAGCCCAACAACTCCGCGGCATTGAATAACCTGGCGATAATCTGCGAAAAGACCGACCGAGCGCAAGAGGCGCTTCCCCTGTATCGGCGAGCGATCGAATTGGACCCCGAGATGCCCAACCCGTATTACCGCCTCGCCCAATATTTGGCCGTTGAAGGCAGATTCTCGGAAGCCGCAGCAGCCCTGGAACGCCTCTTAACCACGGCCGGTCCCAAGAGCCAGGCTTCTCCCGGGATAATCGACTCAGCGAGGGAAACATTTGTCACCTGCCAGGATGGGCTGGCGCAGCAGAACCACCTCGCCGCTACGGAGCTTGTCAGACAATTGCAGGCCGAAACCAGCAAGCTCACGGGCTGCCCCATCGAGGTTATCGACGAGGCCGCTGCCGTGATGCTGGGCGGCTCCGGGGTAGTACTGGGATGGGATAATGATTGCGATCACCACGTGGTGTCATTTCAGCGTGAGGGGCCGGAGTACCTCCGGCCGCACCTGGTAGCCGGCGCCCTGCTGATGATCCAAGTGGAATCCAAGGCTCGCGCGGCGGGCAAGCGGCGCATTTTCGAGGTCAGCGAGGAGCAACAGCGTAACATGCTTTCTCTATTCGAGCCTCTGCCAGCCGAACTGTGCCAGGATTGGTTTGAAGGCGCGGCCCGCGCGATGCTCATGGCGCCTTTCCATGCACTCATCGGGTCCGCCCCTTGCATGCTGGTCGAATCAAGGCTCAGGCAGCAATTCCCTGTCCTGCGGCCGGCGCAATTCCTTTCCTTGCGGGATGCTGTGATCGAGAACTGGCAGGGCCGGCATCTCCTGGGAGACCCGCCACCTCGAATGCCGCGGGCTCTAGAGCGTGCCTACACCGCTCTCATGGGACTGCAGTGCCTCTTCTTCGATGGGCTAACCGGCGGCGTCACGGCGTTCGCGGCATACTACCAGGATCTCGAGGCGTTTTCCCTCTCTCGCAAACTCTGGCAGCACTGGCAATCCAAAGCACCGGGGCTGCAGGCTGGCGATCACTACGCCATGGTCGATGACTTTGCCGATATTGTTGGGCTTTCCGGCCGTTTCGGGTGGCTCGCAGATCCGTTCACGGCCAACGGAGCCCCGCCTCCGTCCGTCGCCTGAGGCTTCAGCTTCTGAGCAGGTCAACGAGCCAGCGGGCTCGTAACGCCCGGATGTTCTATACATGAAGCCGCGCCGGGAGCATTGCTGAAAAGACGCATTCCGAAGCCCCAGGCTGAGCCTCCAAAAATCCGTCAGTCACATTTCAAAACTCAAAACACAACTATGACTATGAAAGAACAACAATTCACAGATCCAAGCAACATCCATCGCAAGCCGGCGTTACCTCATGAATCCAAGCTCTCAGCCTTGCTGTTTACCGCCCAACTGGCCGTTCAGGACCGTGATTATTCCTGCGCTGAAGAGTTGGCGCGGAAGGCCATCGCCCTTTGCCCAAGAGATGGAGCTGCGCACAACCTGCTCGCAGGGGTGTTCGACAAAACGGGTCGCACCAAAGCGTCTCTGGCTCAGTTGCGCAAGGCAATCGAAATCGACCCGGCCGATCCTATCCCGCAGTGCAACCTGGCGATCATCCTCCACAATCACGGGCGCCCGGAAGAGTCGCTCTCGGCCCTAGAACAGCTGTTCTCTCACCCTGGCCGTCACGACCAACAGCATGCGC
>Ga0209226_10001435_pt1 | contig 10835 bp, 8 predicted proteins | sample BarGraNGADG00212_2_FD_184497 | JGI IMG/M metagenome (GOLD analysis project Ga0209226, IMG submission 184497) | Arctic peat soil microbial communities from Barrow, Alaska, USA - Barrow Graham LP Ref core NGADG0011-212 (SPAdes) (version 2) | ecosystem: Environmental > Terrestrial > Soil > Wetlands...
TATACGCTCTATGCGCCGCCGAATCATCGGGACGGCGTTGTCCACCATACCCGCGCCGAAGCGGAGACGGACAACGAACACTTCGACGGCAAAACGACGGAATAGGGATCTGGAATGAGCTTTGCGAAGCTAACTCCGAAGCCAACTCCGAATCCACCTCAGCCCCCAGGTCATCTCGCCGGCAAGAACGGGGCCGCCAACTCCGATCAGTTGTTGGAGACGGCGCGAGCGCAGACCGATACCGCCCTGAAGGAGCTTGCTTCGCGCGCGGACGGCCTGAGCCAGGCGGAAGCCGATTCTCGCTTGAAGCAGTACGGACTGAACCAGATTGCCCGCGAGAAGCGCCAATCGCCCCTGATGCGCCTGTTGGGCAACGTCAAGAATCCACTGGTCATCCTGCTCACGGCGCTGGGTGTGCTGTCTTTTCTGACCGGTGACCTGCGGGCGACGGCAGTGATTTTCGTGATGGTGGTTCTGGGCGTGGTGTTGCGTTTTGTTCAGGAGATGCGTGCCGATAACGCGGCCGAGAAGCTCGAAGCGATGGTTAGCAACACCGCGACGGTGGTACGAGGCGGCAAGGAAGAAGAACTGCCGCTCAAGATGTTGGTGCCTGGCGATCTCATCCGGTTGGCTGCGGGGGATATGGTTCCCGCCGACGTGCGTGTGCTTTCCGCCAAGGACTTGTTTCTAAATCAGGCTGCCCTCACCGGCGAATCCCTGCCGGTGGAGAAGAAAGCCGATCCTGCTCCCATGAACGTTGAGAACCCGCTCGAGCTGCCGAACATCTGCTTCCTGGGCTCTAACGTGGAGAGCGGGTCCGCAACCGCAGTGGTCATCCACACCGGAGGCCGGACTTACTTTGGATCGCTGGCCGCCAGCATCGTCGGGCAGCGCCAACTGACCAGTTTCGACAAGGGCGTCAACAAGTTCACCTGGCTGATGCTCCGCTTCATAGCCGTGATGGTGCCGGCCGTCTTCCTGATCAACGGCCTGAGCAAGCACAACTGGTTGGAAGCTTTCCTATTCGCCATGGCAGTGGCAGTTGGGCTGACCCCCGAGATGCTGCCCATGATCGTGACCGTCAACCTGTCTAAGGGCGCCCTCGCGATGGCGCGCAAGAAGGTGATCGTCAAGCGCCTCAACGCCATCCAGAACTTCGGCGCGATGGATGTGCTGTGTACTGACAAGACGGGCACCCTCACCGAGGGCAAGATCGTGCTCGAAAAGCACCTGGACGTAGCCGGCAAGGCCAGCGAGAAGGTGCTGCACTATGGCTACCTGAACAGCTACCACCATACCGGGTTGAAAAACCTGCTCGACGCGGCGATCCTCGATCATGAGGAGCTGGAAGATCGCCTGCGGGCGAAAGAAAAGTACCACAAGATCGACGAGATCCCCTTCGACTTCATCCGTAAGCGTATGTCAGTGGTGGTAGAAGATGAAACCGGGTTGAACACGCTGATCTGTAAAGGTGCGGTGGAAGAAGTGATGAGCCTGTGCAGCCGGGTGGAGGTCGACGGTAAGGTCGTCCCAATGCTGCCCGAACACTGCGCCTCAGGCCAGCAGATCGTGCGCGACCTGAACGGCCAGGGCTTTCGGGTGGTCGCTCTGGCCTATAAGGAAATGCCGGGGGCGACGGATGAGCCCGCTTACGCAGTCAAGGATGAGTCGGATCTGATCCTGCTGGGTTTCCTGTCCTTCCTCGACCCGCCCAAGGAGAGCGCCGCGGAAGCCTTGAAGCGGCTGCGCAGCCTCAAGGTCGACGTTAAGATCCTGACCGGTGACAATGAGATCATCACGGCCTACATCTGTCAGAAAGTGGGCATGCCCGTAGAACATATCTTGCTTGGCTCTCAAATCCAAACGATGAGCGAAACGGAACTGGCCGAAGCCGCCAGCGCAAGCAGTGTCTTTGCCAAGCTTGCCCCGGCCCACAAGGAGAAGGTTATCCGCGCCTTCCAGAGCAAGGGCCACGTGGTGGGCTTCATGGGCGACGGCATTAACGACGCCCCGGCCCTGAAAGCCGCCGATGTGGGCGTCTCGGTCAATAGCGCAGTCGACATCGCCAAGGAGTCGTCCGATATCATCTTGTTGGAGAACAGCCTGCTGACGCTGGAGCAGGGCGTGCTGGAAGGCCGGCGGGTATTCGGCAACATCATCAAGTACATCAAGATGGCCGCCAGCTCCAACTTCGGCAATATGTTCAGTGTCGTTGGGGCCAGCGCGTTCCTGCCCTTCCTACCGATGCTGCCGATCCAGGTGCTGACGAACAACCTGCTCTACGACTTCTCCCAGACCACCATCCCCACTGATGAGGTGGACGCCGACTGGCTGACCAAGCCGCGCAAATGGACGATTGGCGAGATTCAGCGCTTCATCCTGTTTATTGGCCCGATTAGCTCGATCTTCGACTACCTGACATTCTTCATCATGTTGTACGTTTTCAACTGCTGGCATAACCCAGCCTTGTTCCACACCGGCTGGTTCGTGGAGTCGCTCTTCACCCAGACGCTGATCATCCACGTTATTCGCACCAGCAAGATCCCGTTCATCCAGAGCCGGGCCAGCTGGCCGCTGATAGCCACTTCCCTGATCATCGTTGCAGTCGGCGCCTGGCTCACGGTGTCGCCCCTGGCCGGCACGCTCGGCTTTGTCCCGCTGCCGGCGCTGTACTGGCTGCTGTTGGCGATTATGCTGCTGTGCTACGTCGTCCTGACCCAGCTGGTAAAGACCTGGTTTATAAGGAGGTTTGGCGATTGAATACACCCCGTATCAACGACTCTTCCTTGGGTCGCCTGCGAGCCAAGCTGATCTTTAACCCCGGTGCGGGGGCAGCCGGCGAGTCGCCCGCGCAGCTGGTGAATGTGATCAGGGAGATGCAGGCCTGCAAGCTCATTCCAGAAGCCTACCTGGTCGAACCGGGCTCCGACCTGCGACAGGTGGTCCAAGATGCCCTCGGGCAAGGGATCCGCATGTTCGTGGTATGCGGCGGCGACGGCACGATTTCTGCCGTGGCCAGCATGCTGGCCGGCACACATGCTACCCTGGGGATCATACCCATCGGAACACAGAACAACACGGCCCTCAGCCTGGGCATTCCTGCAGCTATCCCGGCTGCCGTCGCCATCCTGCGCGCGGGCAGGCGCATCAAAGTGGACGTTGGCATGGCCGCCTGCGCCAAGGATAACACACCTTTCCTGGAAGTTTGCTCGGTCGGGCTGGTATCGGACCTTTTCCCGTCTGCCGACGATATTCAGCACGGCAACCTGGCGCGGGTCGGCGATTTCCTGGCCACGCTGGTCAGTTCCCCGCCGGCCGAAATACACCTGGTACTGGATGGCAAACAGGAGATCCGCAGTTTGGGGCATGTGGTACTGGTCTCCAACATGCCCTATGTCGGCCTCCATTACCGGGTTGGCGAAGCTGACTCGTTCAATGATGGGTTGCTGGATGTGCTGTTCTTTGCCGATCTATCCAAACTGGACCTGCTGAGCTACGTTTTCCAGGGGGTGGGCACAGGTGGGCCGGAAGACCCACGCATCCAACACTACCGCGTCCGCAGGGTGGATATTGACACCCAGCCTGCCATGTCGGTCATGGCCGATGGGAACGCGTTAGGAGAAGGGCCAGTGCGTATCGAAGTGCGGCGACGTGCCCTGGCGGTGATGGTCGGATCGCCAGCGCCAGAGGCATTGCCAGATCAGGGCATGGTCCCGGAGTGACAGACGCGTGAATCCACAGAGCGGATCGAGTTTGCCTGAAGATGAAGCTCATATGACACCTAAACGCCTGCCTCTCCTGGTGAGGGTTAATCTGCTAATTGTCGGGCGGGTGGGCCTCGCGGCCGGCCTGGTCCTGTTCTTGGCGATTATGCCCTCCTACGTGCGGTTGATGTTTTGGTACGGCTTAGCGGCCCACGGCGCCCTGGCGAGCATGTTGTTGGTTTTTAGCTTGTTGACGATCTCGCTGGTATGGTCCGCGGGCCAGCGCTTGGACGCCTGGGCCTTCCTGTTCTTTAACCTGCGGGGACCGCGCCCGCTGTGGCTGGACCGGGTGATGCTAGGTTTCACCCAGATTGGCAACGGCATCACCGGTCTGGTCATGGCCTTGGTCCTTTTCGGGGCCGGCGAGCGTCTGTTGGCATACGAGATCGTGCTGGGTATCTTGACGTTATGGCTGGTGGTCGAGTTGACGAAAGCCCTGCTGCACCGCAGACGGCCTTTTATCCGGCTGGCCCAGGCACGCGTCGTTGGCCATCGGGTGAGAGGGCGATCCTTCCCGAGCGGCCACACGAGCCAGGGCTTTTTCATGGCGACACTGCTGGCCCAACATTTCCACGCCCCCGCATGGGCAGCACTCCTTTTGTACGGGATTGCTCTGCTCCTGGGCATTACGCGCATGTACGTAGGGGCGCACTACCCGCGGGATGTCCTGGCCGGGGCCATCCTGGGCAGCGCCTGGGGCCTGCTTGGGGCGATTGTCGACCCGTATGTGCTGATCAGACTCGGATAAGGGCTTGGATAAGTTAGAAGAGCGATGATCTCTGCCCGCTCGAGATTCGGGCCGCAATAGGGCTGCTTCCTACTAATAGAGAGGCTCCCGTAGATGTGCCGGTCTACGGGGACCTCTCATCAGCGGGCTGCGAGCCAGTGCGTGCCCGATGCCACCTGCCGGCGCTCAGAAGGGCGACAGATCGCGCGCCTCGCGGCCGTACGCCGCCCTGAAGCGCAGCTCACGCGCCGCCGGGCGACAAGAAGGCTCGGGCCGGACGGCGAAGTCGTCGATGGAGATGGGGCTTTCGTGACGGTGCGCGCTCGACAAGTGTTCGATCACAACGTCACGGACGCGACTCCAAAAGCCGCAACGCGTACACTGATAAATGGCCATGTTGATCCTCCTGGCTGAGCTCGGCGGGCCGGGACGGCAGGAGGGCGACAGCGCCGCCGCCCTCCTGCCGGGGCGCCTCCGTTGGCAATACCTCTGCCGGGTGCTGTTGCTGACGATGCTACTGCTGACGACGACGATAGTTTTCGGAGTCAGGAGCGCGTCCGCGGCGCACGCCTGCGCTGCGGCCAGAAAACAGCGCCGGTGACAAGTCGCATCGCTTCCCGGTAAAGGGCCGGTACGAACAGGACGGCTGGGGCCGCACGGCTACGGCCGCAGGGTTCAGCAACACAAAGAGCGGGTCGATATCGACCAGGGCCACCTCAGCATCGACAGATGGCGGCAGCGAGAGGTCGTCGGGCGGGCACGTTCCAGGCTGGCTGGGGAACGGCATGTCGTGAAGCTATTGGAATGTAACCAACAATATAGCATTTGGTGGACGGCCTGTGAACCGTAGAAATGCGCAGGATTTCGGCCGCAGGCTCCGTAGAGACTACGGAAAAACGAACCGGCGCGCTCAGTCCTGTTTGAGCAGCCGCGATGAATTGCCCAGGATGCCCAGGTCGGGCAGCGATTGGGCGGCCGCGGCCAGAATGGGAGGGAGAATGCCGAAGGCGGCCAGCGAAAGGCCGATCACGTTGTAGGCGGTGGTGAAGGCCAGGTTCATCTTCACCACCCGCATCGTGCGCCGGGCGATGCGCAGCGCCTGCGGGATGAGCGCCCAGTCCTCGCGCAGCAAGGCAATGTGCGCGGCCTCGACGGCGACCGCCGCACCGACAGCCCCCGGGCCGCCCGCGGCCATAGCGATGCCCACCTCGGCCTGTGCGAGGGCCGGCGCATCGTTGACGCCATCGCCGACCATGACCACGATATGCCCCCGGGCCTGGTATTCCTTGACGATGCGGATCTTGTCTTCCGGCAGCAGGTCCGCCCGGTACTGCAGGCCCAGTTGCCCGGCCAGGTCGGCGGCCGTCCGCTCATTGTCCCCTGTCAGCAGCTCGATGCGGCGGAGGCCCAGTTGGCGCAGCGCGGCCAGTGCTGCCGGGACCTCTGGCCGCAGGCGGTCCGCCGCAGCCAGCAGCCCCACCAGCCCGCCATCCTGCACCACGAACAACAACGTCTTGCCCTGGGCTTCGAGGCTGGCGGCGATTGGCGGCAGGGCAACGGGCGCGCTGAGAGCGGGCGCGCTGAGAGCGGGCGCGCCCCGGGCGCCTTCATCCAGCATGCGCCGGCTGCCCACCATCACCACGGCGCCGTTTACCGTTGCGCACACGCCCAGCCCGGGCGCGGCCGCAAAATTGCCCGGCTGCGCCACTTGCACCCCTCGCTCGGCTGCCGCCGTCCGCACCGCCTCGGCCAGGGGATGCTCTGAGTAGCGTTCCGCCGCGGCGGCCAGCGCCAACAACCCGCTTTCCGTCAGGCCGTTCAGGGCGACCACGTCGGTCACCTGCGGCCGGCCCAGCGTCAGGGTGCCGGTCTTGTCGATCAGCAGCACATCGGCGCGCGCCAGCAGCTCCAGGTAGCGCCCGCCCTTGATCAGAAGCCCACGCCGGGCCCCGGCCCCGATCGAGGCCAGCATCGCAATCGGGGTCGCCAGCGCAAAAGAGCACGAGCAGGCCACCACCAGCACGGCTGCCGTCGCCAACGGATCGCGCCGGAGGATGAGCGTCAGGGCGGCGATCCCGGCCACGACCGGCAGATAGTAGGCCGAGACCTTGTCGGCGATCCGCTGGACATCCGCCCGGTGCGCCTCGGCCTCCTCGACCATCTTGATCACCCGGCCAAAGGTGCTGTCGGCGCCCACCCCGGTCGTGCGCACGCGCAGGTGGCCCAGGCGGGCGATGCTGGCGGCATAGACGCGTGTGCCCGGCCCGGCCTCGACGGGCATGGATTCGCCGGTGATGGCCGACTGGTCCACGGTGGCCTGCCCTGCCAGCACTTCGCCGTCGACGGGGATGTCCTCACCCGGCCGTACGACGACGGTCTCGCCCGGTTGCACCTCGGCCAGCGGCACTGCCAGCTCTTGCCCGCCGCGCTCGACGCGCGCCATTTGCGGGGCCAGCGCGCCCAGGTCCCTGACGGCCCGCCGCGCCCGCTCGGTGGTGAAGTGTTCGGCGTAGTCGCCCACCCGCATAAAGAAGACCACCACTGCCGCCGTGGCCCATTGGCCGATCACCAGGGCGGCGATGACGCCCAGGGTCATCAGGGTGTGTGAGATGACCTGGCCGCGCCGGGCGGCCCGGATGACGTTGAGGAAGACGGGGTACCCGCCCACGGCGACGATGGCCAGCCCAACCGGCCAGGGGACGCGCTCGGTGAGCTTTTCGAGCAGCCCGAGCCACTCGCCGGCCACCACGATGAACAGCACGGCGCCAAAGACCACGCCCAGCAGCGTCAGCAGGCGGCGGTTGAAATCGGCCAGGTCGATCCGCCCCGCAGGCTTATCCGTCGTCGTGCGGCTCCCGGCCGCCTGGCTCCCGGCCGCCTGGCTGCCGGCCGCCCGCCTGCCGGCCGCTTCCGGCACGGAGTAGCCCGCGCCTTCGACCGCACGCCGGATGTCCCCCAGATCGACCAGCGCAGGATCGTAGCGCAAGCGGGCTTTCTCGGACGCCAGGAAGACGTCCACCGCGCTCACACCGGGCAGCGCCGAGAGCGCCTGCTGCACGTGCAGCGTACACTCGGCGCAGTCCATGCCCGCGACGGGCACTTCAAGAGTTCTCATTTCGCTCACTGGCTTGGCCCCCCTCCTGGCTCGACCGCGTGGCTTTCATCCTGGCGGGGGCGCGTGCAGAGCTAGACGCGCCGGGCCACACCGGCGAGCAGTGCCGGTGATGTTATCTTCAGCGCGACGACCTGTCAAGCGCGTGTTGTGTTCGCACTCCTTATGATAAAATGTTTCATCATAGGTGAGTGGACGAGTAAAGGACGTCAATATGGACCTGTCAGGCCCGCAAAGAGAGTACGACTCCCAGGAGTTCAAGAACGCCAATCCTAAAGGTGGCGTCATCAAATCCAAGGAATTCGAGTCGTGCACTTTCTCGAAATGCAGCTTTCGAGACTGCGTGTTCCAGTATTGCGCATTTAGAGATTGCGTCTTCCGGGCGAGCGACCTCAGCTTTGTGCACTTCAAAGGCTGCACTTTTGTCAATTGCCAGTTTAGCAACTGTGAGCTTATCGGTATCAACTGGGCCGAAACCGCCTGGTCGAAAGGCAGGCTTCGCGAGCCGGTGCACTTCGTAGAGTGTGCCCTCAATCACTCCATATTCATAGGCTTGAATCTTCGTGGCATCACGATCAGCAAGTGCGCTGCCCTGGACGTCGACTTCACTGATTGTGATTTGACGCAGTGCGATTGTCGATTCACAGACTTCGCTGACAGCAGGTTTCTGCATACGAATTTGACCGAGGCTGATTTCACAGGCGCGAAGAACTATGCAATCGCTGCCAGTTCAAATACACTGAAGAAAACCAAGTTCTCGCTTCCAGAAGCCATGGGCCTCTTGTACAGCCTGGATATCGTTCTCACTGAATACTGATTAGGAAACGAGCAATAAGAAAGGAGAATAATATGAGAAGCAATGTAGAACTGATGAATTTGTATTGGTCTGGCTCAGGATTATTTCCGGGTGAGGGCGAGATAAGCCGCTTTGATTTCAAAGATAGGGTGGAAGCTGCAGCCAGGGCCGGCTTCAAAGGCATCGGAATATGGCATACGGATCTGGAACATATCACTTTGCATAGACCGCTGAAGGAAATGAAAATCATTCTGGACGATAACGGCATGAAATATGTCGAGCTGGAATTCCTTACGGACTGGTTTCTCGACGGCGCGAGGAAGGGAGAATCGGACAGTCGCAAGAGAAGGCTGTTGGAAGCTTCCGAGGCGCTCAATGCAAAGCACATCAAGATCGGGGATTTCTACAACACTCCGTGCCCTATGCCCCGTATCGTTGAGGCTTTCGCCGCATTATGTACCGAGGCGGAGAACCATGGTGCGACTATTGGTTTCGAGTTCATGGCTTCCGCTATGATTGACAACCTCAAGGATGCGTTGACCATGGTGGAAGCAGTAGGGGCGAAGAACGGAGGCATCGTTCTGGATATCGTCCATGTAGTGAACCTTGCAATATCCAACGAAGAAATCAGTCGCATTCCTTTACAATATTTGATCAATGTTGAGCTCAACGACGGCGCTTTGCCCGGGAGCCCCAAATATGACCCTTCCAGAGCAAGAAGGTTTTGCGGGGAAGGCGAGTTCGACATCAAGGGCTTTATCAATTGCATACAGAATATGGGCTACACAGGCCCATGGGCCGTCGAAGTATTTTCAAAGGAGCTCGCGGGACTGCCCCTGGATGAATTGAACTTACGGGCATTCAAATCGACTATGGCTGAATTTGAGCGATTTGATCCGTAAATAGAGGAACTGCCGGCTGCCCAGGCCGGCGCATGAGGGCCAACGTTTCCGCTTGAGGGAGGCTATGGCAACCATCAACGTAGTCAGCGCGGCGCGGCCGCGCATGAGTCACTTCCGGCAGGCCATGTTGTCGCTGTATTGGCTGGGGACGTCCGCCCTTTGGACGGCCATCCTCATCACGACCCTGCCCCAGCAAGCGTTGCTCATTGGCGGCGACCGGGTGAAAGGCACCACCCTGGGTATCGTGCTGCTGGTCGGGGCCTTCGTCTCGATGGTTGTCGCCCCGCTGTTCGGGGCGCTGAGTGATCGCATCATGACCCCCATGGGCCGGCGGCGTCCCTGGATCATCGGCGGCACCTTGATGTGCATCCTGGGGCTGTTCGGGCTGGCTTACTTCCCGCGGGCAAATGACCTCTCCTCGCTGCCACTCTTCATCCTGGCTTTCATGTGGGTGGAGTTCTGGAACAATCTGGCCACTGCCCCCTACTCGGCCCTTATCCCGGACGTAGTGCCCGTCGCCCAGCGCGGCAGCGCATCGGGCTGGTACGGGCTGATGAACATGATCGGCAACTTCCTGGGCGGTACCGCGGCCTTGCTGTTCACGCACGCCGGGCAGACCGACGTGGTGTCGATCTATTACTTCGTCGCCGGGCTGCTGTTCGTGGGCATGCTCGGCACCGTGATCTTCGTCAAGGAGCCACGCGAGACCCGGCCCGTGCCCGAGTTTCGCATGGGCGAGTTCTTGCGCGGCCTGATCTCGCCCATGCGCGACCATGACTTCCGTTGGGTCTTCTGGACCCGCTTCCTTATGGTGATGGGCACCTTCACCGTACAGGAATTCCTTCAGTACTACATGCGCGACGTCGTCAAGACCTTCAATCTGTTCGGTGTGCAGGTAGCAACCAACGCCGAGTCGGCAGTTTCATTCTTCATCCTGGCGCTGCTGGCGGGAGCCATAGCCAGCACCCTCGTAGCGGGGATCCTCTCAGACCGCCTCGGTCGCAAGTTCATGGTCTACGTGTCCAGCGCGCTACAGGCCGTCGTGCCCCTGGTCCTGGTTTTCTATGGCCCCTTCGGACTGGTTGTCGCGCTGGGTATTGTCTTCGGTGTGGGCTACGGCGCCTATCAGTCGGTGGATTGGGCGCTGGCTACCGATGTTCTACCGTCCGACGACGACCACGCGCGTGACATGGGCGTCTGGCACGTCGCCGAAACCTTCCCGCAGGTCATCGCCACCCCCATTGCCGGCTTCTTGTTAGATCACTTCCAGAACATCGGCGCCCAGCGCGGCGCGCCTAACCTGGGCTACCCGGTCATTTTCACCCTGGCCGTGCTATACTTCGTGCTCGGCACTGTCATGGTTCGCCGCATCCGCAAAGTGCGCTGACGGCGTGCCGGAACAGCGCCCATACCAATGATGCGAATCATCAAACAGCATACGACAATTGGTGAGGGGGCCGCCTGCTGGGCGGCTCTTTTGCTATCCCATATCCTAGCGTTTGCGCGGATGACGCGGCTGCACCTTCAACCTATA